>Ga0136644_10000007_pt1 | contig 153501 bp, 115 predicted proteins | sample C_130820_EF_Meta_FD_94780 | JGI IMG/M metagenome (GOLD analysis project Ga0136644, IMG submission 94780) | Freshwater microbial communities from Lake Croche, Canada to study carbon cycling - C_130820_EF_MetaG (v2) (version 2) | ecosystem: Environmental > Aquatic > Freshwater > Lake | place...
CAACGGTACGGGGGCGGGCAAGTTGCGGAGGTCACTGGTCAGTCGGCTCCGACCCGCTTGAGGAGCTTGAAGAGGTCGCTGTCGGTCGTGAGGATCAGCGTGGAATCCCGGCCGAGGGTCGCCTTGTAGGTGTCGAGCGTCTTGAGGAAGGCGTAAAACTCCGCCGCCCGGGGGCCGGCCGTGTAGGCCCGGGCGTAGATCTCGGAGGCGCGGGCGTCGGCCGCGCCCTGGAGTTCCTGCACCTTCCGGTAGGCCTCCGACTGGATCCGGCGCAGATCCTTCTCCTTGCGGCCCTCGATCTTCGCCGCCTCTCCGGCCCCCTCCGAGCGAAACCGCTCCGCGATCTGCATGCGTTCCGACTTCATGCGGTCGTAGATCTTCTCGATCACGCCGGTCTTGTAGTTGATCCGCTTCACACGCACGTCGAGCAGTTCGATCCCCCACAGGCCCACCTTCTGCGTCGCCGCGGCGAGAATCTCCTTCTCGAGCGCCTCGCGGCCGAACCGGATCGGGGGCAGCCCGCCGGCGCCCGCGTCGGCGAGGGCCGCGTCGCGCTCGGGCGCTCGGTCGCGGTCGGACCGCACGAGTTCGATCAGGTCGTGGCGTGCGACCACGTTCCGCGTCTCGCTGCCGATGATGTCGTCGAGCCGCGAGAGGGCGCTGCGCTCGTCGCGCAGGCTCTGGAAATACTTGAGCGGGTCGGCGATCCGCCAGCGGGCGAACGTGTCCACCACGACGAACAGCTTGTCGCGGGTCGTCATCTCGCCCGGCGGCCCGTCCCACTCGAGGATCCGCTTCTCGAACCGGTTCGCCGTCTGGACGAACGGCAGCTTGAAGTGCAGCCCGGCGCCCGACCGCGACGTGGCGGCGTTGATCGGCTCGCCGATCGGCCGGCCGAACTGCGTGAGCACCACCTGCTCGGTCTGGTCCACCGTGTAGGCGCAGCCGAGGATCCCGATCGCCGCCGCCGCGGCGAGCACGCCTCCGAGCGGCGAAAACAACCAGTCGGCCGCGTGGCGGAGGAGCACGACCAGGGGATGGTTGATCGGCAGCTGGCTCATGGCTGAGCGGGCCTCCGCGGGGCGGATTGCGGCTGGACCGCCTGCGGCGGGGCGGGCACGGACGGCAGGCTCATGAGCGGAAGAAACTGCTTCGCGTCGGCGTCGAGGATCACCTTGCCTCCGAGCCGGGGCAGCACCTCCGCGAGCGTCTCGAGGTACAGCCTCTGCCGCGTCACCTCGGGGGCCTTCTCGTACTGCTCGAGGAGGGCCTGGAAGCGGGCCACGTCCCCCTCGGCCTCGTTCACCCGCTTCGTCGCGTAGCCTTCGGCCTCGCTCAACTGTTTCTGCGCCTCGCCGCTGGCCCGAGGCACGACCTTGTTGTACTCGCCGTTGGCCTGGTTGATCATCTGTTCGCGCTCCTGCTGGGCGCGGTTCACCTCCTCGAAGGCCTGCTGCACGGCGGCGGGCGGATGGACGTTTTTCAGCTGCACCTGCTGCACGCGGAGCCCCATGTGGAGCGACTGCGTGAGCGCCGACAGCTTGGCGATCGCTTCGTTCTCGATCCCCTGACGGCCGATCGTGAGCACTTCGTCCACCGTGCGGTCGCCCACCACCTCGCGCATCACGCTCTCGGAGAGGTCGCGGAGCGTCGGGCCGGGCTCGCGGTGGTTGAACAGGTACTGCTCGGGGTCGGCGATCTCGTACTGCACGACCCACTCCACGTGGGCGGCGTTCAGGTCGCCCGTCACCATGTCCCGCTCCTGTTCCTGCTCGCCCGACACCTGATCAGGGTTCGTCGTGTGCGGCGAACCGAACCCGAACTCCATCTTGAGCTGGCGCTTCACCGGCAGGATCGTGACCGTGTCGATTCCGAATGGCAGTTTGAACCGCAGGCCCGGGCCGGCCGTGCCGATGAACCGCCCGAACCGCTGCACCACGCCCACGCTCTCGGGACCGACGGTGTAGACGCCGCGGGCGAGGCCGGCGAAGAGGAGCAACGCCAGCCCCGCCGTGAGGAGCACCGGCAGCGGCAGGCCGCCCCCGGCAGGCAGCCGTGGCGGGTTCGGAAGTCGCGGGAAGTCAGCCATGCGACGTCCGACGATACCCTCGGGTTCCGGCCCATGCCACCGCGGCTTCAGGCCGGCAACACGCGGGCGCCGGCGGCGGCGCGGGTTGCGAACATCTCGGCGTCGATGCCGGTCGTCGATCGATATCCCTGGCGGAGCGCCGCCATGATCGAGTCGGTCGCATCGGCGGCCGCGAGGGCGACGGCGCAGCCGCCGAAACCGCCGCCCGTCATCCGGCAGCCGAAGACGCCGGGCAGGCCGGCGGCGATCTCGCACAGCACGTCGAGTTCGCGACAGGACACTTGGTAAAGGTCGCGGAGCGACGCATGGCTTTCGTGCATGAGCCTGCCGGCGGTGGGCCAGTCGCGCCGCTCGAGCGCGGCCACGAACGCGAGCGTGCGGTCGTTCTCCGCCAGCACGTGCGCGGCCCGGCGACGCTCGGGCTGGGAAAGCGCGTCCCGGCGGGCCGCCCACGTCGTGGGCGTGACGTCGCGCAGCGAGCCGCCGCCGAGTCCGGCCGCCGCCGCCTCGCACTCTGCCCGACGGCGGGCATATTCGCCATCTGCCAGGCTGTGTCGCACGCCGCTGTTGACGACCAGGAGCGAGACGTCGCCGTCGCCGAACGGCACGGCACGGATCTCGTGGCTCCGGCAGTCGATCAGGATCGCGTGTCCGGAGAGGCCGAATACGACCGCGCACTGATCCATGGCCCCGCACGGCACACCGGCGAACTCGTGCTCGGCACGCTGGCAGAGGAGGGCGCGTTCGAGCGGCTCGAGCGACCTGCCGCAGAGTGCCTCCACGGCCACCGCCGTGGCCACCTCCAGCGCGGCACTGCTGCTCAGGCCGCCTCCGGCCGGCAGATCGGCGGTCACCACCGCGTCGAAGCCGGGGATGGTCCAACCCAGACGCTGGTAGCCGGCGATCACGCCCGCTGGGTAGCGTGCCCAGTCGGCCCGGCCGGGCTCGAGGGGCGTGCGCAGGTCGAGCGTGGCGGTGCCCGGCTCGGAGGCCGAACGGAATGTGGCCGCGCCGTCGGCGCGGCGGGTGACGGCGAACGTGACGCCCCGCTCGATCGCCATCGGCAGGACGAAGCCGGCGTTGTAGTCGGTGTGCTCGCCGATCAGGTTCACTCGCCCGGGTGCCCGGACGCTGAAGGCGTCGGGAACCGGGGGCCCCGGGTGATTCATGGCTGGAAGCTGCGCGATTCCGTGCAGGCGAGGATGGGCCTGCGCCGCGTCGTTGTATTGGCTACCCGTGGTGGACCGTGGGCGAGGCTGGTAGCCTCAACATAGCGGCGCACGCCGCGGCTGTTCACCCCGAGGAGGTTGGCATGCAGGCTTCCCGCAGGAAGATTTCCCGTCGTCACGCTCTCCAGGCCGGCCTGTCTGCCGGCGCCGCCCTCGCCGTGCCGACGATCATCCCCTCGTCGGCGCTCGGTCTCGACGGCGCGGTGCCGCCGAGCGAGCGGATCGTCGTCGGCGGCATCGGCATCGGCCGGCGCGGCGAATACGACCTCGGCTGCTTCCTCGAGCAGCCCGACGTGGCCTTCGCCGCGATCGCCGACGTGAAGCAGGGTCGCCGCGAGGCCGTGAAGAAGATCGCCGACACGAAGTACGGCACCGAGCACTGCACGATGCACCGCGACTTCCGCGAGGTGCTCGACCGCAAGGACATCGACGCGGTGCTGATCGCGACGGGCCCCAACTGGCACGGGCTCCTGGCGATGCTCGCCGCCAAGGCGGGGAAGGACATCTACTGCGAGAAACCCTGCACGAAGAACATCGCCGAGACGCTCATCCACCGCGACACGATGCGGCGCTGCGGCACGGTCTTCCAGGCGGGGACGCAGCGGCGCAACCTGCCGCACTACGCCTTCGCCTGTGAACTCGCCCGCACCGGCCGGCTGGGGAAGATCAGGAAGGTGTTCGCGCATCCGCGCGGCATGACGGCGCTGGTCAGCGGCTGGCTGCCCGAGGCGCCGGTGCCCGACCCGAAGGTGGACGACTGGGACATGTACCTCGGGCCCGCGGCGTGGCGGCCGTTCAATGCCGACACGCTCAAGGACGGCTTCAACTTCGAGAAGGGGGGAGGCTTCATCGGCGGCGGCGTGCCGAAGGGGGGCGGCGTGCTCGAGTGGGGTTCGCACTGCGTCGATCTCTGCCAGTGGGCGGTGAACGACGGCCCGCCGCCGGTCGAGTATCACCCGCCGAAGGGCGACGAGATCGTCTGCCGCTACGCCGACGGGGCCGAACTCATCTTCCGCGAGAAGGACTGGATCCCGCTCGGTTCCTGCCCCGTGCGATTCGAGGGGGAGACGGGCTGGGTGGAGGCCGGCGACTCGGGCAAGCTCGTGCTCAGTTCCCCCGAACTGCTGGCCGGCCGAAAGATCGAGGAGATCGGCGGTTACCCCGCCACGTTCCACGTCCGTGACTTCCTCGACTGCGTGAAGACCCGCGGCAAGCCCAAGGGCAACGCCGATGCGGCCTGCAACGCCCACATCGCCTGCCACGCGGCGAACATCGCCCTGTTCCTCGGGCGGACGGTGAAGTTTGACAATGCCACGAACATGTTCGTCGGCGACGACGAGGCGAACCGGCTGCGGTCGGAGGCGCTCCGCGAGCCGTGGCGGCTGTGAGCGCGGTGCCGCGCGGCCCCTGCTCCGGCAGGAGGGCTGTCGCGTGGCGGAACGGAACGGACGTTTTCAGCAACAAGTTTGGGAACAAGGTCAGCAACGAAGGAGTGATCGAGATGGAGTTGAACCGACTGGTCGCCATCGGCTGTCTCGGAGTCTGGCTGGGGCTGGTGACATCCGGCGCCGCCGCGGCGGCGCTGCCCACGGAGGCGGAACTCCTCGCCGTGCTCCGTTCCGACGCCGCCGAGGCCGACAAGGCGATCGCCTGCAAGAATCTCGCGGTGAGGGGCTCGGCCGCCGCCGTGGGCGATCTCGCCACACTGCTCGGAAACGAACACCTCGCCTCGTGGGCGCGGATCCCGCTCGAGGCGATTCCCGGACCGGAGGCGAGCGCGAGCTTGCGGCAGGCCGCCGGGTCGCTCTCGGGCCGGCTGCTCGTGGGCGTCATCAACTCGATCGGCGTCAGGCGCGACAAGGACGCGACGGAGATGCTCACCGGCCGGCTCGGCGACGCCGACGCGGAGGTGGCCGCCGCCGCCGCTGCAGCCCTCGGCAGGATCGGCACACCCGCCGCCGCGGCGGTGCTCTCGAAGAACCTCTCGGTGGCTGGCCCGCGGCTCGACGACGTGGCCCAGGCGGCGGTCGTGTGTGCCGAGCGACTCCTGGCGGAGGGGAATGCCGGCGGTGCCGCAGCGCTCTACGACACCGTGCGCACCGCGCAGGTGTCGGAGCAGCGCGTGGCCGAGGCGACGCGTGGCCTGATTCTCGCCCGCGGCAAGGACGGCATCCCGCTGCTCGTGGAGACGCTCCGGTCGCCGTCGCGGCGGCTGGCGAACATCGGTCTGTTCACGGCGCGGGAACTCCTCGACGGGCCGCGGAGCGGCGAGGTCGACACGGCCCTGGCTGCCGAGGCGACGCGGCTTGCGGGCACAGGCGGCGGAGAGCGCGCGGCGCTCGTCGTGAACGTGCTCGCGGACCGCAACGCCGACGGCGGCGCGAGCCCCGACCTGCGGGCGCTCGTCCTCACGTGGGCCGGCTCCGGGCCGCAGGCGGTGAGGCTGGCAGCGCTCGAGGCCGCGGGGCGCGTCGGAGACGCCTCGTCCGTCGAACCGCTCCTGGCGCTTGCGACCGACGCGGCCGTGACCGACGCCGCCCGCGCGGCACTCCTGGCCCTGCCCGGCGAGTCGGTCGATCGCGTGGTGCTCGCGAGGATGGCGGGCGCGTCCCCCGCCCTCATGCCGATCCTGCTCGAGGTGATCGGCGGGCGGCGCATTCCGGCAGTCGCCCAGCTCAAGCCGCTGCTCGCGGGGGCAGACGGCCGCGTGCGGGTGGCGGCGCTCGAGGCCCTCGGCAACGTGGTCGATCTCGCGAATCTCGGCCTGCTCGTCGATGCGGTGCAAAAGCCGCGCGACGCGGCCGAGGGTGAGGCGGCAGACAAGGCGCTGCTCGCGGCCTGCGTGCGGATGCCCGATCGCGAGGCCTGCGCAGCGAGGCTCGCGACGGCGATCGACGCCGCGTCGGGCGACACGAAGATCAAGCTGCTCGACATCGTCGGCGAGGTCGGCGGCACGAAGGCGCTCGCCACGGTGGCGGCCGCCGCGAAGGCGGGCGACGAGCCGCTCGCCGACGCCGCCACGCGGCTGCTCGGCAAGTGGATGACGGCCGACGCGGGGCCGGTGCTGCTCGAATTGGCCGCGGCTTCGATCGGCGAGAAGTTCCAGACGCGGGCGTTGCGCGGATACATCCGGATCGCCCGGCAGTTCGCGCTGCCCGACGCGGAGCGCGCCGAGATGTGCCGCAAGGCCCTCGCCGCGGCGAAGGAGGCGTCGGACCGCAAGACCATTCTCGAGATCCTGCCGCGGTATCCGAGCGCAGCCACGCTCGCGGTCGCCGAGGAGGCGACGAAGGTCCCGGGTCTCGAGGCCGAGGCCAAGGCTGCGGCCGAAGCCATCCGCGCGAAACTGCCGAAATCAAAGTGAGTGCGACGGGCGCCAGCCCGTCGAGGTGCACGGCCATGCTCCGTCCAATCTGGTGTGCCCTGTTCATCATCGGGCCGTGCGCGGCGACGGCATGGGCCGAGGTCGCGTTCGAAAAGCGCACGCTCACCGAGCGGTTCGTCGCCGAGGGCTGCGACATCGCCGACTTCGACCGCGACGGCCATGTGGACATCACCGCCGGCAACACGATCTGGCACGGGCCGGGCTTCGTCCGGCAGACGGAGTTCACGCCACCGGCCGACAACCCCAGCGGCCCGACGAAGACGCCGTACGATCCGACGAAGGGCTATTCCGACTTCTTCCTCGCCTACGCATACGATTTCACTGGCGACGGCTGGCCCGACATCCTCGTGTTCGGTCTGCCCGGGGAGGCGGCGCACGTGTTCGTGAACCCGCAGGGGAAGGCGGGCCACTGGGAGAAGCATGCGATCTTCGACGTGGCCGACGGCGAATCGCCCGACCTCGAGGACATGAACGGCGACGGTCGCCCGGAGCTGCTCGTGCACTCGAGCGACATGAACAAGCCGAAGGAGGCGAACGGGAAGGGGGGCGGTCAGCTCGGCTTCGCCGAGATCGACTGGAAGAACCCGCTCGGCAAGGCGCGGTTCCGTCCGATCACCCCGAAGTCGCCGGAAAACGACGGGAAATATTTCCGCTACACGCACGGCTACGGGGCGGGCGACGTCAATGGCGACGGCCGGATGGACATTCTCGACCGTACCGGCTGGTTCGAGCAGCCGGCCGATATATCGAAGGACACGAGCTGGCGGTTTCACCTGGGCCCGTTCGGCCCGCCGGACGCGCTCCGCGGTGGCGCGCACATGTATGCCTACGACGTCAACGGCGACGGCCGGAACGACGTGATCACGAGCTACGACGGCCATGGCTACGGCCTCGGGTGGTTCGAGCAGAATGCCGACGGCACGTTCACCGAGCGAAAGATCATGGGGGCGACGCCGGAGGAGAACCCGCAGCGGGTGGCGTTCAGCCAGCTGCACGCCCTGCGGCTCGTGGACATGAACGGCGACGGCCTGCTCGACATCGTCACGGGCAAGCGCCGGTGGGCCCACGGGATCAACGGCGACGTGGAGCCGAACGCGCCGCCCGTCCTGTATTGGTTCGAACTCGTGCGCGACGGGCAGGGCGGGGCCCGGTTCGTGGCCCACGAGATCGACGCCGACAGCGGCGTGGGCACGCAGGTGACCGTGGGCGACCTCGACGGCGATGGTAAACTTGACGTGATCGTCGCCAACAAGCGGGGCGTGTTCGCGTTCGTCCAGAGGTGACTGCCGTGAGTCGCTTGCATCGCTATTTGCTCAGTGCGCTCCTGTGGGGGGCCGTGGCGGCCGGGGCGGCCGCCGCCGGTCCCGACTTCGCCCGCGAGGTCCGCCCGGTCCTCTCCAACCGCTGCTTCAAGTGCCACGGGCCCGACGAGGGCAACCGCGAGGCGGGCCTGCGGCTCGACGTGCGCGAGGAGGCGCTCCGCGAACTCGACAGCGGTGCCCGTGCGGTCGTGCCCGGCCATCCTCTCGACAGCGAGCTCGTGGCCCGGATCACGAGCACCGATCCCGATCTCGTCATGCCTCCGCCGCACACGAAGGTGACGCTCACGGCCGACGAGAAGCGGATTCTCACCGCGTGGGTCGAGGCCGGCGCCGAGTACCGGCCTCACTGGGCATTCGTGAAGCCGGAGCGGCCGGTGGTGCCGCAGGTGGAGGACAAGGCCTGGGTGCGAAACGAGATCGACCGCTTCGTGCGCTCCAGGCTCGAGCGCGAGGGTCTCGCTCCCGCGCCCGAGGCCGACAGGGCCACGCTCTGCAGGCGTGTGTTCCTCGATCTCACCGGCCTGCCGCCGTCGCCCACGGAGCTCGATGCGTTTCTCGCCGACGAGCGGTCCGACGCCTACGAGCACCTCGTCGATCGGCTGCTCGCGAGCCCGCGCTACGGCGAACGCTGGGCCCGCAAGTGGCTCGACCTGGCGCGGTATGCCGACACCAACGGCTACGAGAAGGACCGCGAGCGCCCGATCTGGCCGTATCGCGACTGGGTGATCCGGGCCCTCAACGCCGACCTGCCGTTCGACCAGTTCACGGTCCGGCAGATCGCCGGCGACCTGCTGCCCGATGCGACGGTCGACGACATCCTGGCCACCGGGTTTCATCGGAACACGATGAAGAACGAGGAGGGGGGGATCGATCCGCTCGAGTTCCGCTACCTCGCGATGGTGGATCGCGTGGGCACGACGGGCACCGTGTGGCTGGCGCTGACCACGGCCTGCGCCCAGTGCCACACGCACAAGTTCGATCCGATCACGCACAACGACTATTTCGCGCTCATGGCCCTGATGAACAACGCCGACGAGCCCGAGTGGGTGATCCCGGGGCCTGCCCGCGACGCCGAGGTCGCGGCCGTCACCGCGAAGATCGAGGCGGCGTGGCGGCAGCTGCCGGCGAAGTGGCCGGTCGCGTCGAAGCCGACTCCCGAGCAGCTCGCCGGCAGCTCCGATGCCGCGCCGCTGCCGCTCGACCCGGTGGCGGAGGAGGGGCGGCGCGTGGTCGGCCTCGCGGAGCGGTTCGACGCGTGGAACCGCGAGGAATCCGCCCGTGCGATCCGCTGGGAGGCGGTGCGGCCCGACAGCCTGCGGACGAATATGCCGCATCTCGTGCTGCGGGCCGACGGCTCGATTCTCGCCAGCGGCGACATCACCAAGAGCGACGTCTACACGCTGTCGTTGCCGCCGTCGGCGGCGCCGGTGCGGGCGATCCGTCTCGAGGTCCTGCCCGACGAGAGCCTGCCCGACCACGGCCCCGGGATGTGCAACTACGAGGGGCCGAAGGGGGATTTCCTGCTGTCGGAGTTCGAGATCGAGGCCGGCGGCGCGCGGCTGAAGGTGGCCAAGGCCACCGACTCGTTCGCCGGCAGGGCGGCGCACTCGAAGACCGAGAGCAGCGCGGCCGCCACGATCGACGGCGACATGTCGAGCGGCTGGAGCACCAACGGCGACCAGGGCCGGGCGCATGCCGCGGTGTACGCGCTCGCCGAGCCGGTGCCGGCCGGCGTGCCGCTGACCGTGACGATGCGGTTCGAGCGGCACTTCGCCTGCCCGCTCGGCTGCTTCCGGCTCTCGGTGACCGACGAAGACGGGGCGGAGGCCCGCGGGCACGTGGCGGCGGTCGAAGCGGCGCTCGTGAAGCCCGAGCACGTGCGCACCGCTGCGGAGCGCGAGCTCGTGTTTCGCGGGTTCCTGCGCACCGCGCCGGAACTCGAAGAGGCACGCAAGCCGATCCGGCAGCTCGAGGCCGGCCTGCGAAACGGCGAGCGGTCGCTCGTGCTCCGTGAGCGGCCGGCGGAGAATCCGCGCCGGACGTTCCGCCACCATCGGGGTGAGTTCACGCAGCCGAAGGAGGAGGTGGCTCCCGCGGTGCCCGCCTTCCTGCCGCAGCTGCCCGGCGACGTGAAGGCGGATCGGCTCGCGCTCGCGCGGTGGCTCGTCGCCCCCGACAACCCGCTCACGGCCCGCGTCACGGTGAACCGCCACTGGCAGGTGTTGTTCGGCCGCGGCTTCGTGCCCTCGGTCGAGGACCTCGGCTATCAGAGCGAGACCCCGAGCCACCCGGAACTGCTCGACTGGCTGGCCGTCACGTTCCGCGACGACCTCGGCTGGTCGATGAAGAAGCTCCACCGCTTGATCGTCACCAGCGCCACCTACCGGCAGGCATCGACGACGACGCCCGCGGTCGTCGAGCGCGATCCGAAGAACGTGCTCCTCGCCCGCGGCCCCCGGGTGCGGCTCGATGCGGAGGTGATCCGCGACAGCATGCTCAAGGCGGCGTCGCTTCTCTCGGAAAAGATGTACGGCCCCGGCGTGCGGCCGCCGCAGCCGGAGGGGGTGACCGAGGTCGCGTACGGCAGTCCGAAATGGAACGTCAGCGGCGGAGAGGATCGGCACCGCCGCAGCGTCTACACGTTCCAGAAGCGGACGGCCCCGTTCGCGATGACGACCACGTTCGACGGCCCCACGGGCGAGGCGTGCATCGCCCGCCGCGACACGTCGAACTCCGCGCTCCAGGCGCTCACGCTCTTGAACGACCCGATGTTCGTCGAGGTCGCCCAGGGGCTCGGCCGGGCCGTGATGGCGGCCGGAGACGACGACTCGGCGCGGCTGGTCGATCTGGGCCGGCGCGTGCTGTCGCGTCCTTTCGACACCGTCGAGGCCCGCGCCCTCGTCGACTATCTCGCCGTCCAGCGGCAACGGCTCGAAGCCGGTGAACTCGACGCCGCGAAGCTCGCCGGCGGGGATTCGCCCGACGCCGTCGAGCGGGCGGCGTGGACGCTCGTGGCCCGGGCGGTGATGAACCTCGACGAAGCCATCGTCAAACACTAGGAGCAGGACGGGGTCAGCCCGTCGATCGATCCATGCACCACCTCCTCGACGTCACCCGCCGGCACTTCTTCCACGACTGCGGCATCGGCGTGGGGAAGATCGCGCTCGCCGGCCTGCTCGCGAACGCGTCGCGGGCGCCCGCGGTCGCCGGCAGCGTCGCCCGCACCGGCCCGCTCGCCCCGAAGCCGCCGCACGCTCCCGGGAAGGCCCGGGCGGTGATCCAACTGTTCATGGCGGGAGCGCCGAGCCAGCTCGAGCTTTTCGACCACAAGCCGCAGCTCGCGGCCATCGAGGGCAAGCCGATCCCGCCGGAGGTGATCGGCGGACAGCGGTATGCGTTCATCCGTCCGGATGCCGCCGTGCTGGGGCCGCAGTACCGATTCTCGCGCCACGGCCAGAGCGGGGCGGAGCTGTCGGAGGCGCTGCCCCATCTCGCCGGGGTCGTCGACGACATCGCGATCGTGCGCAGCTGCCGCACCGACCAGTTCAACCATGCCCCGGCCCAGATCTTCATGAACTGTGGTTTCGCCCAGCCCGGCCGGCCGAGCCTGGGCTCATGGGTGACCTACGGCCTCGGCAGCGAGAGCGAGGAACTGCCGGCGTTCGTCGTGATGAGCACCGGTGCGGGGATCAGCGGCGGCAGCGCCAACTGGTCGAGTGGCTTCCTGCCCAGCGTCCACACCGGCACGCGGTTCCGCAACGCGGGAGCGCCGATCCTCAACGTGGACTCGCCGGCCGGCGCCGACATGCGGCTGGCCGCCGACACGCTCGACGTCGTCGCCGGGCTCAACCGGCGCCGGCTCGCCCTCGACGGCGACCCGGAGATCGCCACCCGGATCGCCAGCTACGAGATGGCCCATCGGCTCCAGACCTCGGCGCCGGAGCTCATGAACCTCGCCGACGAGTCGCCCGAGACGCTCGCCCTCTACGGCTGCAAGCCCGACGAGGCGGGCTTCGCGCGGGCCTGCCTGATCGCCCGGCGGCTCGTGGAGCGCGGCGTGCGATTCATCACGATCTACCACGAGGGCTGGGACGGCCATTCCGACGTGGCGGGCAACGTGCGGACCAACTGCCAGAAGACCGACCAGGGAAGCGCGGCGCTCGTGGCGGATCTCAAGCGGCGCGGCCTCCTCGACAGCACGCTCGTGGTGTGGGGGGGCGAATTCGGCCGCACGCCGATGGTGGAGGCGAGCACCGTCCTCGGCCGCTCGAAGGGCCGCGACCACCACCCGAATGCGTTCACGATGTGGCTCGCGGGCGGCGGCATCAGGGGGGGTGTGACCTACGGCGAAACCGACGAACTCGGCTTCCACGTGGCCCGCGACGAGGTGCACGTGCACGATCTGCAGGCCACGATCCTCCACTGCCTCGGCCTCGACCACGAGCGGCTCACCTACCGCTACCAGGGCCGGGATTTCCGGCTCACCGACGTCCACGGGCACGTGGTGAAGGGGATTGTGGCGTGACCGGCAAGGCGACAGGCGTCTGCTCGCCCAACACGCCGCGGACGGGTAAAGTCTCGGCTTCGGAGGTGAGGATACACCTACTCGCCTCAACTTCACCCGATCCCCGGCACTTCCTCGAGGGTTTGAGACGTTCATGATTCGCACCGCTCTCACGTATCTGCTCATCTCGATCAGTTCCGCGTTCGCCTCCGCAGCCGACCCGTGGCTGGTGGTCGAGGGGGGCGAGGGGCCGGGGAAGGGGAAGCGCGTCGTGCTCGTGAGCGGCGACGAGGAGTACCGCAGCGAGGAGGGGCTCACGCAGCTGGCGAAGATCCTGGCGAAGCATCACGGCTTCACCTGCACGGTCCTCTACGCGATCGACCCGGAGACGGGTGACATCGACCCGATGAACCAGAAGAACATCCCCGGCCTCGAGGCGCTGCGGAAGGCCGACCTGATGGTGATCGCCACGCGGTTCCGCAACCTGCCCGACGAGCAGATGCAGGAGATCGACGGCTACCTCAAGGCTGGCAAGCCCGTGATCGGTCTGCGGACCGCGACGCACGCGTTTTCCATCCCGAAGGAGTCGCGGTTCGCCCGCTACAGCTGGAACAACAAGACCGACACGTTCACCGAGGGGTTTGGCCGCCAGGTGCTGGGCGAGACGTGGATCAGCCACCATGGTCACCATGGCCACGAGAGCACCCGCGGCCTCGTCGTGCCGGAGGCGAAGGATCATCCGATCGTGCGCGGGATCAAGGATGGCGACATCTGGGGGCCGACCGACGTCTACGGCGTGCGGCTGCCGCTCCCGGGCGACTCGCAGCCGCTCGTCCTCGGGCAGGTGCTCGAGGGGATGACGGCCGACGCGCCCGTCGTCACCGGCACCGATGCCAAGAAGAACGAGCCGATGATGCCGATCGCGTGGACGAAGACGTATTCGCTGGAAGGCGGCCCGACCGGCCGCGTGTTTACGACGACGATGGGCTCGTCCACCGACCTCGCCTCGGCCGGCCTGCGCCGGCTGCTCGTGAACGCGGCCTACTGGGCGGTGGGCCTCGAGGAGGAGATTCCCCCGGCGGCGAACGTCGAGATCGTGGGCACCTTCGAGCCGACGCCGTTCAAGGCGGGCGGCCACAGGAAGGGCGTGAAGCCCGCGGATTTGTAACGCGCGAAACATCGTCCTCCAGGCGATTTTCGCTTGGCCGCCCTCCGTCGGCTCCTGAACACCCGGCCCTCCGGGCCTGCCGCGTGCGGCACCACGCCGAGCCGTCGCGTGGATCGGGGCGGTCGTTCTACAGCCTGCTGGCAAATCGTGTCGTCGCCGGAAACGCGAACATGCCCGGGTGCAGCAGGTCGGCGAGCACCTCCAGCGAATCGACGAGCCGCGGGCCGGGGCGGTTGAAGAGGTGGTGGCCGTCCACGGCATGCACGCGGCCCTCCCGGAAGGCCCGCAGCATCCTGAGCCGGTTGCGGATCGCGGGTGACTCGGCTTCCGCCACGACGCGGTCGAGCGTGAACCCGCAGGGCACGAGCACGACCACGTCGGGGTCGGCGGCGATCACGTCGTCCCACGTGATCCAGTGGGAGTGGGTTCCGGGCTTGCCGAGCGGATCGCGGCCGCCGGCGAGGCCCACGAGCTCGGGCACCCAGTTGCCCGCCGCCATCGGCGGATCGAGCCACTCGATGATGCACACCGTAGGGCCGGCGGCGGCCTGTCGGGTGGCAGCCCGCACCCGGCAGGCCACGCTCGCGACGCGGGCCCGCAGCCGGGCCACCACGTCGCGGGCCTTCGCGAGCGCGCCTGTCGCCGCGCCGACCGCGAGGATGTCGGCGCAGACGTCGGCGAGCGACGCGGGGGAGAGTTCGAGTACGCGGGCCGGCACGTTCATGCGCTGCACGGCCGCCCGAACAGCGTCGGCTGCGATCGCGCACACGTCGCAGGCCGCCTGCGTGAGGATCAGGTCGGGGTTCAGCGCGGCGAGCTGCAGGGCATCGAGATCGTAGAGGGCGGTCGAGCCCGTCGTGCCGTCGCTCAGGGCACGTTCCACCTGGTCGTGGATGCAGCGGCTGGAGGCCGAGGCGTCGATCCGCGGTGACGTGAGCGCGGGCAGTGTCGCCACCTCCGCCGGCACGTCGCACTCGTGCGAGCGGCCGACGAGCGCATGCGTCAGGCCGAGCGCCGCCACGATCTCGGTCGCGGCGGGGAGGAGCGAGACGATCCTGGGGGCGGCGGGGTCCATCGTGACTGAGGTAGGATTGTGCATCCGGAGGCTCCATCCATGCTACAGACCGCCCACGATCACACGTCGGCCGAACGGCTTGCCGAAGCCGCACGCTACCACGACTACCGCTACGCCTCGAATCCGCTCGGTGACGGCGGCCTTCCGGCCGTGCCGGGTGCCCGTTTCCCGGCGTCGCTCCACGAGCACGGCCCGACGCGGATCGTGCCCCTCGACACGAGCTCGATGCTCGGCTGCCCCGGACCGGCCACCGCCCCAGGACTGTGCGCGAGCTTCGTGCGGATCCGCCCTGGCGATGCGATCGTCACCGACGCCAACGCCACGAGCCAGTTGTGCTTCGTGATGCGCGGCAGCGGCCGCTCGCGGATCGGGGATGGCGGCGGTGCCGATCTCGACATTCCCTGGCGGACGGGTGACCTGTTCACGCTGCCGGCGCGGAGCCGGGCCGAGCACGTGGCCGGCGACGATGCCGCACTCTACTGGGTGCACGACGAGCCACTCCTGCGGCATCTCGGCGCCGACGCGACGAAGCGTCACTTCGCGCCCACGCTCTACCCGCACGCCGCGATCATGGAGGCGCTCGACGCGGTGCTGCGCGACCCGGCGAGCGCGAAGGCCAACCGGCTGAGCGTGCTCCTGGGGCATCGGTCCTTTCCGCGCACGCTGACGATCACGCACGTCCTGTGGGCGATGTTCGGCGTGCTGCCGGTCGGCGCCGTCCAGGCCCCGCACCGCCATCAATCCGTGGCCGTCGATCTGGTCGTCGCCGCCAAGCCAGGCTGCTACACGATGGTCGGTCGCACGCTCGACAAGGACGGGGCGATCAAGGACGGCGAGCGGTTCGATTGGGAACCACACGGCGTGTTCGTGACGCCGCCGGGGCTCTGGCACTCGCACCACAACGAGTCCGGTCACCCCGCCCACATCCTGCCGGTGCAGGACGCGGGACTCCACACCTACCTCCGCACGCTCGACATCCGCTTCACACGGCCGCTCGCCGGAGGCGGCTGCGAGATCGTGGAAAGTGCCGGCTGACGCGAGGCGGACGCGACCGCCGCGAGCGCCTCGCCGGTGTGGCTGCGCAGGAGGTCGGCGGCGGTGTCGCCGCGGCCGTGTGCCGCGGCCCAGCGCTCGGCGTGGATCACGATGTCCTCGGGCGGCCCCTCGGCCACGACCCGCCCCCCTCCGTCGCCCGCTTCCGGGCCCATGTCGATCACCCAGTCCGCCGCCTGGATCACCTCCAGGTTGTGCTCCACCACGAGCACCGTGTTGCCCGCATCGACGAGCCGCTCGAGCACATGGAGGAGTTTTTCGATGTCGGCGAAGTGGAGCCCCGTCGTCGGCTCGTCGAGGATGTAGAGCGTGTTGCCGGTGCCGGGCTTCGCGAGCTCGCGCGAGAGTTTCACCCGCTGCGCCTCGCCGCCCGAGAGCTGGGGAGCCGGCTGGCCGAGCGTCACGTAGCCCAGGCCCACGTCCACGAGCGTGCCGAGGACGCGGGCGATCTGCGGCGCCGTCTCGAAGAACTGGTGGGCCTCCGCGATGCTCATCTCCAGCACGTCGGCGATGTTTTTGCCGTGCCACTTCGCGTGCAGCGTCTCGGATGAGTAGCGGCGGCCCTTGCAGGCCTCGCACTCCACCCACACGTCCGGGAGAAAGTGCATCTCGACCCGCCGCTGCCCCAGGCCCTCGCAGGCCTCGCAGCGGCCGCCCGCGACGTTGAAGCTGAACGTGCGCGGCGTGAAGCCGCGCGTGCGCGACTCGGGCACCTTGGAGAACAGTTGGCGGATGTGGTCGAACACGCCGGTGTAGGTGGCCGGGGTCGATCCGGGCGTGGTGCCGATCGATTCCTGATCGACGAGGATCACGCGGTCGATCGCGTCGAGGCCTTTCACGGCGTCGTGCTGCCCAGGCTGCTCCCGGGCCGCATGCAGCCGGCGGGCGAGCGAGCGCCAGAGCACCTCGAGCACGAGCGACGTCTTGCCGCTGCCGCTCGGGCCGGTCACCGCCGCCAGCACGCCGAGCGGGAAGCGGGCGTCGACGTTCTTGAGCGTGCGGTGGCGGATGCCGCGGATCTCGAGCCAGTGCTTCGGCTCACGGCGGCCCGTGCGGCGCACCCGCTCGAGCACCGCATCGCAGGCCCTTCGGGTCCCGAGATACGGGCCCGTGACGCTGCGCTTCGTCGCGGCGAGTTTCGTCGGCGGGGCGTGGGCCACGATCGTGCCCCCCTCGCGGCCGCTGCCGGGACCGAAGTCGAGCGCGTGGTCGGCCGAGTTGACGACGTCGCGGTCGTGTTCGACGACGACGAGCGTGTTGCCGAGATCGCGGAGCTTGCCGAGGGCGCGGATCAGCCGGTGCGTGTCGCGGGCATGGAGACCGATCGTCGGCTCGTCGAGCACGTAGAGCACGCCGGTGAGGCCGCTGCCCACCTGGGCGGCCAGGCGGATCCGCTGCAGCTCGCCGCCCGACAGGCTGCCGGCGGGCCGGGCCATGTCGAGGTAGTCGAGCCCCACATCCACGAGGAAGTTCACCCGCGCCACGAGTTCCTTGAGCAGATCGCCGGCGATCTTGCGGTCGGCTGTGGAGAGATCGATCGCCGCGAGTTCCTGCTGGAGCCGCCCGAGCGGCATCCGGCACCAGACGTCGAGCGACCGTCCCCAGAGCGTGACGGCGCTCGCCTCCTCGGCCAGCCGGCTGCCGCCGCAGTCGCTGCACGGCACATCGCCCATCACCGCATCGACCTTGCCGCGCAGCCCCACCACGAGCCGGGCGGCCTGCTCGCAGGCGTTCTCCAGCCCCTGGAACTGGAAGGCGAACCACGGGCCCGTGCCCGGCACGCCCTTGGGCCTCGGCACCTCGATCCAGCGGTCTCCGGTGCCCTCGAAGAGCACCCGCTGCTGGAGGCCCGACAGGTCGGCGAGGGGCACGTCTGGCGGCAGGCCGGTGGTCCGGCAGAGCGCTTCGAGCATCGCCCGGCTGGTGATCCCGCAGTCCTTGCGGTCGAGGCTCGGCCAGAGGTCGAGGGCTCCCTCGGCGAGCGATTTCGTCGCGTCGCGGACGAGCGCCGCGTGGTCGATGCCCGTCCGCGTGCCGAGGCCGTCGCAGGCCGGGCACCAGCCGAGGGGGCTGTTGAACGAGAACTGCCGCGGCTCGAGCGGTTTGAATCCGCGGCCGCAGGCCGCGCAGGCGAGCCGGCGGCTGTGCACCTCCACCGGCCAGTCGGGTTCGGCCGCCGTCCGTCCGGCGGGGCCTTCGACGGCACGCGCCACGAGCATCGTGCCGCCTCCGGCGTCGAACGCCGCCTCGACGCTCTGCGCGATCCGGCTCCGCTCGGCGGGATTCACCGACACGCGGTCGATCACGATCTCGATCCGGCTCTTCCGCTTGCGGTCGAGCGCCGGCTTCTCGTCGAGGTGGACCGTCGTCCCGTCGATCCTCACGCGCACGTACCCGGCCGCCTTGAGGCCGGCGAAGAACGCTTCCGGTGTCTGTCCGACACGGAGTTCCGCCGGTGCGAGGAGCAGCAGCCGGGTGCCGGGGGCGTGCATGAACAGCCGCTCCACCGTCTGATCGACGCTCTGCGCGCCCACCGGCGTTTCGCAGTCGGGGCAGTGCATGACGCCGAGCCGAGCCGCGAGCACCCGGAAGTAGTCGTACATCTCCGTGAGCGTGCCGACCGTCGAGCGCGGCGTGCTGCCGCTCGACTTCTGCTCGATCGCCACCGCCGGGGCGAGGCCCTCGATCCGCTCGAACACGGGCTTCGGCACCTGCCCCACGAACTGCCTCGCGTAGGGCGAGAGGCTCTCGACGTAGCGCCGCTGCCCCTCGGCGTAGAGCGTGTCGAACGCCAGCGACGTCTTGCCGCTTCCGCTCGGGCCGCAGCAGACCGTCATCTCGCCGCGCGGGATGTCGGCATCGACGTGCTTGAGGTTGTGCTGGGCCGCGCCGCGGACCGTGATCGCCGCGGGGCCGGGATCGCGGGAGGTCTGTTCCACCTGGGCCATGAGCGCGGCGGGATCGACGGCCTTCGCGCGCCGGACGGCTGGTCTGCGGGCGGATGATTTCGCGGCGGCGGCCGCCGCGCGGAGGATCGGCGCGAGCGCCTTCCCGGTATGGGATGCCTTCACCTTCGCCACCTGCTCGGGCGTGCCCTCGGCCACGATCCGGCCGCCCCCGGCGCCCCCCTCCGGCCCGAGGTCGATCACCCAGTCGGCCCGTTTCACGACGTCGAGATTGTGCTCCACGACCAGCACCGTGTTGCCGGCCTCGACGAGCCGCTCGAGCACCGCGAGCAGCTGGCGCACGTCGGCCATGTGGAGCCCGGTCGTCGGCTCGTCGAGAATGTAGAGCGTTCGGCCGGTCGAGCGCTTGGCGAGCTCGCGCGAGAGTTTCACCCGCTGCGCCTCGCCGCCGGAGAGCGTCGGGGAGGGCTGGCCGAGGTGCAGGTAGTCGAGCCCCACGTCGCAGAGCGTGCCGAGCTTGCGGGCGATGTCGGGGGCGTCGGCGAACAGGTCGCGGGCCTCGCCGATCTCCATGTTCAGGAGTTCCGCGACGTTCTTCCCCTTCCAGCGGACCTCGAGCGTGTCCTTCGCGAACCGGGCCCCGCCGCAGACCTCGCAGGTCACCCACACGTCGGCCAGGAAGTCCATGTCGAGCCGCGTCGAGCCGTTGCCCTCGCAGGCCTCGCACCGGCCGCCGGCCACGTTGAAGCTGAAGCGGCCCGCCTTCCAGCCGCGCTTCTTCGCCTCGGGCAGCATCGTGAACAGGCTGCGGATGTCGTCCCACACCTTGACGTACGTCGCCGGGTTGCTCCGCGGCGTGCGGCCGATCGGCGACTGGTCGATGACGATCACCTTGTCGAGCCCGTCGGCTCCGTGGATGGCGTCGAACGCCCCCGGGACGGCCGCCTCGCTCCCCAGCCGCCGCCGCAGTTCGGGCTCGAGCACGTCGCCCACGAGCGAGCTCTTGCCGCTGCCCGACACCCCCGTCACGCACACGAGGAGCCCGAGCGGGATCTCGACGTCGATCCCTTTGAGATTGTTGTGCCTGACTCCCGTGAGCGCGAGCGACGCGTCCGATCGCGGGCGGCGTGCGGCGGGCACGTGGATCGCGTCCCGACCCGAAAGGAAGCCGCCCGTGAGGCTCGCCGGGCTCGCCGCGACGTCGGCCGGCGTGCCTGCCGCCACGACCTCGCCGCCGCGCTTGCCGGGCCCGGGGCCGAAGTCCACGACCCAGTCGGCCGCACGGATCGTGTCCTCGTCGTGCTCCACGACGACCACGGTGTTGCCCTTGTCGCGCAGCGCCTCGAGGGCGCCCAGCAGCCTCACGTTGTCGCGCGGGTGGAGGCCGATCGACGGCTCGTCGAGCACGTACAGCACGCCCGAGAGGCCCGAGCCGATCTGCGCGGCGAGCCGGATCCGCTGGCTCTCGCCCCCGGAGAGCGTCGGTGCCTTGCGGTCGAGCGCGAGGTAGCCGAGGCCAACCTGGTCGAGAAACTCGAGCCGGGTGCGGATCTCCTTGAGAAGTTCCACGGCGATCACCCGCTGCGTGTCGTCGAGGACGAGGTCGGCGAGGAACGTGCGGGCGTCGGCGATCGGCAGTGCGCACAGGGCGTCGAGCGATAGTTCCGGCCGTTCGCGCCGGCTGCGGCTCGTGATCCGCACGGCCCGGGCCTGGGGCGAGAGCCGCGCGCCCTGGCAGGCGTGACAGGGGGTCACGCACATCAGCTTCTCGAGCATCCTGCGGATGATGCCGCTCTTGGCGTTGCGCCACTTGGTGGCCAGCAGCGCGAGAATCCCCTCGAACTTCGTCTTGGCTCCACGCTCGGCACGCCCCCGCTTCCAGGAGAGCCCGATCTCCTCGACGCCGGTGCCGTGGAGCCACACCTTGCGCTGCACGGGGGTGAGTTTCTCCCACGGAGTCTCGAGGAGCGTGCCGGGGGGGAGCTTCCGCTTCGCCTCGGCATGCGCCGCCACGCCGTTGAACAACCGCCGCATCCAGCGGGGCATGTCGCGAAACGTTCCGAGCACGCCCATGCAGCCCTTCTTGAGCGACTTCGTCGGGTCGGTCACGAGCTTCGCCGGGTCGATGCCGTAGATGTCGCCGAGGCCGTCGCACGTCGGGCAGGCGCCCTGGGGGCTGTTGAAGCTGAACAGCTGCGGCTCAGGGGTCGAGTAACTCACGCCGCACGCGGTGCAGGCATAGCGGCTGGAAAGAACGAGATCGTCCGTGCGGTCGCCCGGCTCGTGGCCTCCGGTGTCGGCCGCCACGATCACCTGCCCGCCCCCCGACTTGAGCGCGAGCTCGACCGCCTCGGCGAGACGGCTGCGGCTCGCGGCTTCGACGACGACCCGGTCCACGACGACGTCGATCGTGTGCTTGAACTGCTTCTCGAGCGGCGGCGGATCCTCGACCCGCACGATCCGCCCGTCCACCCTGGCCCGGGTGAAGCCCTGGCGCACGAGGTCGGTGAACAGATCGCGGTGCTCTCCCTTCTGGTCGCGCACGAGCGGCGCGAGCACGAGCACCCGCTCGCCCGGCCTCCTGCCGAGGATCCGCTCGACGATCTGGCCCCGCGGCTGCGCCTCGAGCACGGCGTCGCAGGTCGGGCAGTGGGCCGTGCCCACGCGGGCGTACAGCACCCGGAGAAAGTCGTGGATCTCCGTCATGGTCGCCACGGTCGAGCGGGGGTTCGTGCCGGCCGACTTCTGGGCGATCGAGATCGACGGCGACAGACCGGTGACCGAATCGACGTCAGGCCGGGGCAACTGCCCGAGAAACTGCCGCGCGAACGTGGAGAGGCTCTCGACGTACCGCCGCTGGCCCTCGGCGTAGAGGGTGTCGAAGGCGAGGCTCGACTTGCCCGACCCGCTCACGCCCGACAGGCAGACCAGCCGACCCCGCGGCAGGCCGACCGTGACGTTCTGCAGGTTGTGCTCGCGGGCACCTCGGACGACGATCGGCGGGACGTGCATGAGGCCATTGTAGGGAGCGCTTTACAGCCGGGGGACGGTGCCGTACGATCGATTTTTCCGCGGTTGGCGTCGGTTCGCGTCGCCAGGCGATCGGGGCGGTAGCTCAACTGGGAGAGCGCGGCGTTCGCAATGCCGAGGTTGGGAGTTCGATCCTCCTCCGCTCCATTTTCCGGCCTGCACGGCCAATCAACGAATCCGCCATGATGACGAACACGGCGGTCGATCCTTCGACGGCGCTCATGCTGCGGGTGCGCGACGGCGACGCGGTGGCGTTCGAGGAACTGGTCGCGCTCTGGCAGGATCGGTTGGTCACGCTCTTCCGCCACCACACCGGCGACCACGCGCTTGCCGAGGACCTGGCGCAGGAGGTGTTCCTCCGCGTGTATCGCGCGCGGGCCACGTACAAGCCCACGGCCAAGTTCACCACCTGGGTCCACACGATCGCGAACAACGTGTCGAGCGATCTGCGGCAGCGGGCGTATCGCCGCAAGGAACGCGGAGTGCCGACGAACGTGTCGGCGTCGTCGAGCGCCCTCGGCCTCGAGCATCTCGCCGTCGCCGCCAGCGGCCTCAGGCCCGCGCGGCAGGCCGACCGCAGTGAACTGTGCGACGTCGTCCAGGACGCGATCGCCTCGCTCGCCGACAACCAGCGGATGGCCGTCTTGCTCGCCAAGTTCGAGCACTGCTCCTACGAGGAGATCGCCGCCGCCATGGGCCTCACCGTGCCGGCCGTGAAATCGCTCCTCTTTCGGGCCCGGGACCAGCTCCGCGAGAAGCTCGAGGCGTACGAGCGGGAGGGGACGCGGTGAGTGATTCCCCCGCGAACGCGGCGGCGGTCGAGACGCCCGCGGAGGCACTGGGAGCCGCGTGGGATCTCCTCGACGTGCTGCCGGCTGCGGCCGCTCCGGCGACGATGACCTCGACGACCGTCGAAATGGTCGCCGCCTCCGCCCGCGGGCGCGGGCGGGACGCCTACGCCGGCTGGCTCGTGCCGTTCGCGACGGTGGTGGCGGCGTTTCTGGTGGGCATGCTCGCCGGCCGCACGACCATGAGCGACGCCGAGCGGGCGATGCTGGACAACCTGCCGCTCATCGAGCACCTCGACGTCGTCCGTGAGGCGGGCAGCGTGGAGTTCCTGTCGCAGGTCGCCCGGCGGAACTATCCACCGCCGCGGAGGCCCCCTTTCGGCCGTCCCGGGGAGGGTGGCGGCGACACGAACCCGCCCCCGTACCAGGCGCTCGACGAGGCGGTCGCGGCGCTCGCCGCCGCGCCGCTCGGCGGCGATTCCGGATCGGCCGCCGTCCGCCGCGAGTCGCTCGAAGCGAGGCCGGAGGAGGAGCGGCGCCGGCTCATCGATGCGGCAGCCGAATTCGGCCGGCTTCCCTCGACGAGACGCCGGGAACTCGTGCAGGTGGCCCGTGCGCTCGGAGGCCGCGACGGCACCGGGCCCGATCGCGACGAACTGCTCGCGGCGGCCAGACTGTGGCACCAGTGGCTGGCGACCCGCGATCCCGCGGAACGCAAGGGTGTGATCGAACTCGAAACCGCCGAGCGGCTCGAGTGGCTCGACCGCTACGCCAGCCCGCGGCCCGGTCGGGGCGGACCGTTCCGCGAGGGCCAGTTCCGCAACTTCCCGCCCCCCGGCGAGCGCGGGCCGGACGGCAGGCCGCTCGATGGGCCGCCCCCCGACCGGCCGCGATTCAACGATCGCCCGCCGCCTGAGCCGCCCCGTCGCTCGCCACCTCCTGGAGAAATGCCGCCACGGCCGCGTTGAACGTCGTGGGATCCTCGAGGGGCGCGAGGTGACCGCAGCGCGGCATCACGAGCAACCGCGATCGGCGCAGCACGGCGCGCGCCCGCTCCATGCACGTCGGCGGGGTGATCGCATCCTCCTCCCCGACCACGAGCAGGACCGGAAGGGTGATGCGGCTCATCGGTTCCACCATGTCGGGCCGCGCACCGAGGGCTGCGAGGGCCGCGGTGATCGTGGCCACGGGCGTCTCACGGATGGTCCGTTCGAGCGAGGCCTCGATCGCAGGTCGGCCAGGGCTCCCCCGGGCCGCCTCCGAACGGGCGAGCAGGTTGGGAAGCATCGCCGCGGCCAGGACACCCGCCCCGAGCCGCTCCACCTTGGCCGCGAGTTCGCCCCGGCCCGCCCGGGCCTCGGGCGTGTCGGCCTCGAGCCTGGTATCGGCGAGGATGACAGCCCGCACCCGCGCCGGGTGCCGCACGGCCAGGTGCTGGGCCACGTAGCCACCCATCGACAATCCGCAGACGACGGCGGGCTCCGCGACCTGGAGCGCGTCGAGGACCGCGACGGCGTCGTCCGCGAGTTGGGCGATGCTCACGGGGGCCGGGCCGTGGCTGCGGCCGAAGCCGCGCTGGTCGGGCACGATCAGTCGAAACCGATCGGCGAGTGCATCCTGGCCCGCCCACATCGAGTGGTCGAGGGGGAACGCGTGGAGGAGGAGCAGCGGCGGGCCGCTCCCGCGGGTGTGGACGGCGAGAGCGACGTCGGGAAGCCGGACGTGATCCATCACATCTCCGCCTCGAACCGGGCGAGGTTGCGGCGGATCGTCCGGTTGTGCGGTTCCTGACGCCGTGCGAGCCGCTGGGTGCGGACGGCGGCCTCGCGGCGGCCCGCGGCGGCGTGGCAGTGCGCGAGCGTGTCGAGATAGCTCGGGTTGTCGAACGACTTCACGAGCGAGAGCTTCGAGTAGCGCGTGGCCTTTTCGAGATCTCCCTCCGTGTTGGCGACGAGCCAGGCGTACTCGTTGTAGCCGTTGGCGTCATCGGGCACCGCCTGGATCTCATCCTCCAGTTGCGCGAGCGCCGCCTGGACCCGCTTCACTGCTTCGCGTCGCTGGTCGGGGGTGTTGTCCGGCAGCCGATAGATGCCGATCAGGGCATCCACGTCCTTCGGGTAGATCGACAGCGACTGCTCGAGCGCCGCCCGGCTGGCGGCGAGGTCGTTGCGCCGGCGATGGGCGCAGCTCTCGAAAAAGTGCATCCGCGACCGTGTGGCCCGCGGATCACGCCCCACACCCTCGAGCAGCGGGCCCCGTCGGGGCCGCCCCGCCGCGGGCGGCTCGTCGGCGAACAATCCCCCCAGGCAGCGGGCCGCTTCGTCGTCGCGATCGAGGTCGTGCAGGAACTCCGAGTACGTGATCGCCGCGAGCGCCGCCTCGGAGGCGGGCAGGTCGTCGGTCGCCAGCAAGGCGTCGTAGGCCTGCACGGCCCAATCGATGCAGCCCCACTTCACGAGCAGCATCGCTGCCTGCAGCCGTGCGGCGAACGATGCATCCCGCGCGGCGGCGAGCGTGGATGCGAAGCGGGCGTCGGCCGCCGCCTCCCGGCCGAGCGTCCGCTCGGCGTTGGCGATCGCCAGCGTCACGAGCGGGCCGCGGTCCTCCTGCGGCGCGGAGAGGACGGGTTCGAACGCCTCGGGCAGGCCGGCCTCGACGGCCCAGGCGAGCGCTTCCACGAGGCCGGTCTCGTCAGCATCGCCGGCTGCGAGCGCCTCGGCCACGATCGAGTTGGTGGCCGCCAGCGCCTCGGCACGGTCCCCGGCTGCAAGCAGCATGCGGGCGTGACACCGCTCGAAGATCTGCCGAGTCTGGTCCACGGCGACGCGCTCGTCGCCGCCGGGGCCCGTGGCGTCGCGGGAAGGATCGTCGCCGGCGGCCGTCCGCAGGTCGGCGAGGGCCGCGGCGGCCGCGGCCAGCGAGGCCGGGCGGGTCGCCGGTTCCTCGGTGCCGGTGAAGTCCACCAGCGCCGTGAGAAATCGGGCCGCCGGGCGCCGGCTCGGGCCGAGGCCTGCCACGATACGGCGCCTCATCGCGGGCCAGGCCGGGTCGTCCGTCCGCCATTCCCGGGCGAGCAGGGCCGCTGCCACCCGTGAGCCCGCCGTGGACGGGTCGAGCCGGACCACGCGGGCGAGCGCTTCGATGCCACCGTCGTCATCCACCCGCAGGAGGCGATGCATCGCCTGAACGCGATCGCCGAACTCGCGCCGCTTGAAACGGGAGAGGAGCTTCACGACCTCGGGCGGGTCGTGAGGCATCTCGAACGGGATCGCCTCGACGAGCCATCGGGCGCGAAGCGAAACCTCGAGGTCGCCGCTCGTCTCGGCGGCGGCCAGGAGCGCGTCGAGTGCCGTGGGTCCGAGCGCCCGGAGTTCGGCAGCGGCCGATTCGCGCCGGTGATAATCGTCGTCGCCGAGGGCGGCGATCAGCGTTGCGACGCGTTCGGGAGGGGCCGCGTCGGCCGCCGCGATCGCCGGGCCGGCATCCATGCCCCACGTCGCCGCGACGATTCCGGCGATGACGGACGGCAGGCGCATGCGGTGCCGCGGCATGACGATGCTCCCGATGGCGGACGGCTCCGAATCTCGTTTCAGGGTACGGCCGTGCCGCGCCGGCCGGCAAGCGTCAGGGTCAGGCCGCGTCGGGGTCGATGCCCAGATCGCGGATCGTGACCAGCGAATCGAGCGGAATCCCCTGCGCGGCGAACGCCGCCTCGGCGCCGGCGAGCCGGTCGATCACCGTCACGACCCGCTCGACCACGAGTCCGAATTCCCTGGCCCGTTCGATCGCCGTGAGGGACGAGCCTCCGGTCGTCGTCACGTCCTCCACGATCACGACCCGCTGCCCCGGCTCGACCGGCCCCTCGACGTATCGCTTCGTCCCGTGCTCCTTCGGCTCCTTGCGGATCATGAAGCCCTTGAGCGGACGGCCGGCGACGCCCGCCATCGTGACGACGGCGGCCGTGATCGGATCGGCGCCGATCGACATCCCGCCGACGGCGTGCGGGAAGTGCGGCAGGGACGCGAGCCGCTCGAGAATCGCCTCGCCGACGAGCATCGCCCCCTCGGCATCGAGCACGACCTGTTTCGCGTCGAGGTAGAAACTGGCCTCCCGGCCGGAGGCGAGACGGAACGTGCCCCGCTTGAGCGCCTTGCGGGTGATGAGATCGACCAGTCGGGCGGAGGGCGTGGCGGAGGACATGGTCATGGTGCCCGGAGTATAGCAGCCGCGGATTTTTGCCTCGCTCCAAACCGCTTTTACAATGACGCACATGCCCAGCCATCGGCCATCACCGTGCCCGATCAACGGCCTGGCCGCGGCCCTGCTCGCGGTCTGGCCATTGGCCGGCGTCGTGCCGGCCGAGGAGGGCATCCCGCGGGCGGCTTCCGTCGTGGTGCAACTGCCGCTCACCGGCACCCGCGACACCCAGCTCAAGTCGGCGATCATGCGCCGCGTCGACGACCTGCGGAGCGGGGGAGGGCAGCGCGGCGTGCTCGTGCTCGAGTTTCGCGCGGGTGACGATGCCGGCGCCCTGCCGAGCGACTTCGGTCGCGCGTTCGAAGTGGCGCGGTTTCTGGGCGACGACCGGCTCGCCGGCGTGAAGACGGTCGCATTCCTGCCCGAGGGCGCCCGCGGCCACGCGGTGCTCGTGGCCCTGGCCTGCGAGGAGATCGTGATGCCCGGCGACGCCGTCCTCGGCCCGGCCAACGCGGAGGAGCCGTCCGTGGATGCCGCGATGCGTGCCGGATACGCCCAGGTGGCGGCGCGGCGCCGCACGGTTCCGCCCGCCCTGGCGTTGGCCCTGCTCGACCCCGAGGCGCGCGTCGTGCGGGCCACGACCGACGCGGGCGAGCGGTTCGTCGAGGATCGCGAACTGGATGCCGTCCGGCGCGAGTCGGCAGTGCTCGACGTCCAACAGATCGGTCCGGCCCCGTTGGCGCTCACCGGTCGCCGCGCCCGCGAACTGGGCATCGTGCGGCTGCTCGCCGCCACGCCCGCCGAACTGGCCCGCGGGCTGCGCATCGACGAAGCGTCGCTGCGCGGCGATCCGGGCTCGGCGGGCGGGTGGAACGCCGCGCAGGTGGTCCTGTCGGGGCCGATCACCGCCGACGCGGTCGCCCGGACGAAGCGGAACATCGACGAGGCGCTGCGGGACGGGGCGAACTTCATCTGCCTCCGCATCGACAGCCCGGGTGGCGACCCGGAGCAGAGCCTCGTGCTCGCGACGTGGCTGGCGGCGCTCGACCCGGCCCGCGTGCGGACGGTCGCCTGGGTGCCGCGCGAAGCCCGGGCCGACGCGGCGCTCGTGGCGCTCGCCTGCGACGAACTCGCGATCGCTCCGGCCGCCGCGATCGGCGGCGAGGGCGCGGCCACGATCGACGCGCGTCGGGCCGAGGCGCTCGCGGTCGCCTGGCGCGAAGGCGTGGCGCGGAGGCGCGGACGCAGCTGGTCGCTCCCCGTGGCGCTCGTCGCCCCCGGGATCGTCGTGCGTCGGGCCACGCAGGCGGCGAGCGGAAGGGTCGACTACTTCTGCGACGACGAACTGCTGCCGCGCGAGGACCGCGAGACGTGGAAATCGGGCGCCGACGTCGGCGTGGGGCCGATCGAGCTCGGCGGCAGGGCAGCGGAGTCGCTGGGGCTCGCGACGCACCTCGTCGAGGGGCTTCCGCAACTGGTCGCGGCCTACGGGCTGCCCGCCACGATGGAGCTGCGCGAGCCAGGATGGGCCGACCGGCTGCTCGATGCGTTGGCGAGCCCGGGCGTGGCGTGGCTGTTGCTCCTCGTCGGCGGTGCCGGCCTGTACATCGAGATGCACACCCCCGGCATCGGGTTCGGCGGCTTCGTCGCGATGGTGGCGTTCATCATCTATTTCTGGAGCCAGTACCTCCACGGCACGAGTGGCTGGCTGGAGGTGATGCTGTTCCTGGCCGGACTGTTCTGCCTGGCGGCGGAGATTTTCGTGCTGCCCGGTTTCGGCGTGCTCGGGCTCGGCGGAGGCCTGCTCGTGATCGCGTCGCTCGTGCTTGCCAGCCAGTCCTTCGTGCTGCCGTCCAACGACTACCAGATCCGCCAGCTCCAGTGGTCGCTGCTGGGGATTCTCGGGGCTGCGGTCGGCGTGGCGCTCGTCGGCGTGCTGATCCGCCGCTGGCTGCCCGGCGCGCCGGTCCTGCGGCACGTCCTGCTCGAGCCTCCCGCCCCCGATGCGAGCGACGAACTGCCGCCCGACCTCGTCGGCCGCGAGGGCGTCGCGGCCACGCGGCTGGTGCCCGCGGGGAAGGCGCGGATCGACGGGCGCCTCCACGACGTTTCCACCGACGGCCAACTCGTCGAGCCCGGCGCGGCCGTGCGCGTCGTGGAGCAGCGCGGAGGGCGGATCGTGGTGCGGCCCCTGACCCCGGTGACGGGTGGGCGATGACGGCGCTGATCTGGGTCGTGATGCTCCTGGCGGTGGGGCTCGCGGTGATGGTGCTCGAGGTGTTTGTGCCGTCGGGCGGAATCCTCGGGTTTCTCAGCCTGACGGCGATCATCGCGGCGATCGCGACCGCTTTTCTCGAGCTGGGATCGACGGCGGGCCTCGTCGTCCTCGCCGTCGCCACCGTCGTGGTGCCGATCGTGCTGGCCCTCGCGTTCCGGTGGTTTCCCGAAACACCGCTGGGACGACGGGTGCTGCCGCCGCCCCCGGATCCGGTGGACGTCGTGCCGTCCGCCGCGCGGCGGCAGGAGCTCGGCAAGCTGGTCGGGCGGCGCGGCAGGGCGGTGACCGAGATGCTTCCGTGGGGCATCGTCGAGATCGAGGGCGTGCGGTTGGAGGCGGTGAGCGAGGGCGGTCCGGTGGAACGGAGCGAACCGGTGGAGGCGGTGGGGGTGCAGGGGCGGGACCTCGTCGTGGCTCCTGTCCGCCGCCACGACGGCCCGCGCGTGGCCGAAGAATCGCTGCCACCGGAACCGGCCACACCAGGCGAGCCGGCAGGACTGTCGCCGACCCTCGAAAACTTCGACTTCGAACGACTCGATCCGCCCGCGGCTTGACTCGCGTCCGCCCCGGAACCAGTCTTGAACGGTCTCCGCCTTCATCCCCGCGGAATGAGCGTTCCCATGCCCACCCTGATCCTGCTCGGTCTCGGCATCCTCGGCTGTCTGCTGATGTTCGGGCTCCTCGCCCGCTACCTGCGCTTGTGGCTGCAGTCGTATGCGTCGAGCGCCGGGATCGGCCTGTTCGATCTCGTGGCGATGAGTTTCAAGAAGGTCAACCCGACGGTGATCGTCCGGAGCAAGATCATGGCGGTGCAGGCGGGGCTGGGGGATTCGTCGGGCATCACGCGGCAGGCGCTGGAGGCGCACGCGCTCGCCGGCGGCCGCGTGCCGTTGGTCGTGCAGGCGTTGATCGCGGCCAACAAGGCGAAAATCAAGGAACTCGACTGGAAGCTCGCGACGGCGATCGATCTCGCCGGCCGCGACGTGCGCGAGGCGGTGCAGACGAGCGTCTACCCGAAGGTGATCGACTGCCCCGGCAAGAACAGCGGCCGCGAGTCGCTCGATGCGGTCGCGAAGAACGGCATCCAGCTCAAGGTACGGGCCCGTGTGACGGTCCGCACGAACCTCAACCAGCTGATCGGCGGCGCCACCGAGGAAACGATCGTGGCCCGCGTGGGGGAGGGGATCGTGTCAGCGATCGGCTCGGCCGAGCGGCACACCGACGTGCTGGAGAACCCCGATGTCATCTCCAAGACGGTGCTCGCCCGCAGGCTCGATGCGAACACCGCGTTCGAGATCGTGTCGATCGACATCGCCGACATCGACGTGGGAGCCAACATCGGCGCCCGGCTGCAGGCCGACCAGGCGGAGGCCGATACGCGGGTCGCGCGGGCGAACGCCGAGGGCCGGCGGGCGATGGCCGTGGCGAAGGAGCAGGAGATGATCGCCGGGATCGAGGAGAGCCGGGCGGCACTCGTGGAGTCGGAGGCCGAGGTCCCTCGGGCGATCGCCGATTCGCTCTCCAGCGGCAGCCTCGGGATCCTCGAGTACTACAAGTTGCGGAACCTGCAGGCCGACACCGACATGCGCCGCACGATCGCTGGCGGCGGAACGCCCGCGCCGGTCACGCCATGACCACGGCCGTGGTTCATCCAGCGCCGCTCTTCGCCGCCGGATTCGACTGGTTGGAGGCGATCCTGCCGTTCCTGTTCGTGGGATTCTGGATCCTCTCGCAGGTGTTCGCGGTATTCCGCCGGGTGGCGGGTGGTCCGGTCAGACCGCCGGTCGTGGGTCCGCCGGGCCGGCCGCGCGATGTCGCCGGCGGACCGCCGCCACTGCCGGAGGCCGAACGCTCCGAACTCGAGCGGCAGATCGCCGAGTTTCTGCGCGAGGCGCAACGGGACCCGCGCGGCGCGGAGCGGCCGCAGGCCCGGAGGGAGCCCCCGCGGCGGCCGGCGGAACCGCAGCGGCGCGTCGCCACCCCCGCGGTACAGGAGCCGACGCGTCCGGCGCCCGCGAAGCCCGTGGCGGCTGGCGCTCCGGTTCGAGCGCAGCGGCCCGCGGGCGGTCTCGGCGCCGGACCGAGCGACGTCGCACGGCATGTGCAGGACGCGTTCTCGCACCAACTCGGCCACCTCCACTCCGGACTCGAAGCCCGGGGAGAAGTGGACGCCCGCGAACCGGTGCAACGCGCCGGATCGAGCCTCGCGCCGCACGATCTGGTGCGCATCCTGCGCGACCCCGCCACGCTCAGGCAGGCGGTGCTGTTGCGCGAGATTCTGGAGCGTCCCGTGGAGCGGTGGTGAGCGACGGGGTACGACGCCAACCCCTGCCAAGGGGCGCGGGCATCGGCCAGCCAGCCTCCCCAGAATCCCCCCTTTGAAAGGGGGTGCGCCTGGCCGATGCGTTGCGTTTCGTCGGCTCCGGAGCGGAAAAAAATCGCGGCTTGAGCGGTCCGGCCGGCTGCTCTACAAGACCTGAGTCGGGCCTCCGTCCGACAGGCTTTTCACAGCGCGTAGACGAGGAAGCCCAAGCCTCGTCTACGCGCCTGTGAGGGGCATGTCCGCGAGGCATGGAGCCCGGGCGTGTATCCAAGGATGGATTCGCCGCGCATGATGACGCGTAACCGCGGTTTCCTGGTGATCGGTGTCGTGCTCGCGGCGGGACTGCCCGCCGTCGCGCGAGCTTCCGAGGTGTCCTCCGCTTCCGGCGAGCCTTCCCGGCGGGAAGAACGTCTCCTGCCGGCGACGGTTCGGGTGGTGGCGGAGCGCGCGTACCTGCGGGCCGGACCGGGCGACGACTTCTATCCCACCGAGCTCCTGCCGCGCGACGCGGAGGTGGAGTTGTGGGCGTTCGACGCCTCCGGCTATGGCGCGGTGCGGCCGGTCGCGGGCAGCTTCAGCTGGATCCGGGCGGCCGACGTGGACGACGAGACACACCTCGAGGATCGTCCCGCCACCGGCCACGACGGGCGCGTCGGCGTGATCGTCGCGGACGGCGCCGTGGCGCGGATCGGATCTCAACTCAACGACCTCCGGCACGTGGCCCAGGTTCGGCTCGAGGCCGGGGAACGCGTGCGGATTCTCGAAGAGGTGCGGATCGAGTCGGGCCGGCATGCGGGCCTGTGGGTGCGGATCGAGCCACCGGCCGGTGAGTTTCGCTGGGTGAAACTGGGCGACCTCGCGTTGTCGGCGGAACTGGCCGCGTATGTCCCTCGGCCCACGCCGAGCCAGGCGACCGCCGGCGACGCGCTCGCGGCGCTCCAGGATGCCGGGGCAGCCGTCGCCTCGGCGGTCGAGCGGGTCCGCGAGGCCGCCAGCGTCGATCCCGCGCTCGCGCCCTCTGCACCGCCAGTGCTGGAGTCGGTGCCGACTTCGAAGGGGCTGTTCGGGGCCTGGCTGCCGATGGGCAACGGCATTCTCGACGCGACGACGCGTCCGGCACCCGTCGCGATCGGCAGCGGCGGCGGGGCCGCAGCCACCGACGAACTCGCTGACATCGACCTCTCGCTGTCGCTCGCGGTGACCGGTCCGGCGGAGCAGATGAATCTCGGGCAGATCCGCGAGCGGCTCCGGGTCGCGGCTGCGAAGACGACATCGCAGGCCGACCGGCTGCGGGCGGAGGCGATCGACGCCCGCCTCACGCGGTTCGAGGCCATCCACGGCAAGTACCAGGCACTCGCCGCCGATGCCCCTGCCGATACGTCGCCGCTGCGACTCGGGAGCATGTGGTCGAGCCTGTCGGCGATCGGCACGCGTCCCGTGCGACCGGGGGTGCTGCCGGGCGGTGGCCCGGCCGACGGTCAACCCACCTGGACGCCGCCGACGACGACGGAGACCACCGGGCGGCTCGCGACGGTCGTCTCGCGGCGGCCCGACGCACCCCGGTGGGCGATCGTCGACGATCGCAACACGGTGCTCGTGTTCGTCACGCCGCAGCCTGGAGTCAATCTCGCGCCCCTCGTCGGCCAGCAGGTGTCGGTCCGCGGTGCACAGGGCTACATGCCCGAGTACAAGCGACCGTATCTCGTCGCCTCCGAGGCCCGTCCCCGGCTCGCGGCCGTGCCACAGGCGGACGGCGAACTCACCCGCTGAACGTTCCGCTAGCGGGTTCGGGTGTCGAGTTCGTCGGCCGGCAGCCAGCGGGCGGCGAGCTCCGCCTGCACGACGTCCGGATCGTCGTCGCGCACCGCCGAGTGGCCGGCCGCTCGCGCGATGCGGGCGAACGTCGCCCGGTCGGCCGGATCGGTGCGGGGCAGGCGGGAGATGAGCCGTTCGATGCCGGCCGGGTTTCGAGCGGCGGCGGTGGAGAGCGTCTCCATGAAGATGCAGATCTCCTCGAAGTTGGCCGCCGCCGACCGGACGATGAGCGGCTGCAGCGTGCGTGCGACCAGTTCGAGCCCGATGCCGTCCACGTCGAGAAAGGCGTCGATCCGCACGATCTGACACTCTCCACCGTCGGCCGTCGGCCGGGGCTCGTGCCGCACGAGGATCAGGCAACTGCCGGTGAGCGGTTTCGGGGAGAGCGAGCCTGAGTACCCGCCCCGGCCGTGGTACACGAACAGCCCGCCGCGTCCCTGACGCTCGTGGTGGACGAGCCGCAGCGCTCCGACCGTGCCGTAGCCGTCGGCGAGCCGCCACTGGGCCGGGCCCGCCGGATCGAGCGCCAGCCGACTGATGCCCAGCACCCGCCACACGTCCACGATCGCCTCGGGGTGGACGAGGGCGAAATCGATCAGCGCCGCATCGCAGGCGAACGTCTGGACGGGGAGCCGTCGGTAGAGCGTGGTCGCGCGGAGTGTCCGCTCCACGGTCTGACGGGTGGCCGGGGAGAGCCGCTCGAGCGGCAGTTCATCGAGGGCCTGTCGGCGTGCTTCGCGGCTGGATGAGCCGCCGTCGCTCCAGCCGGCGACCAGCGCCAAAGACGCGTCGGCCGCCTGCCCGCCCGCCGCGGCGAAGGTGGCCAGGTGGACTGCGACCGCGGCCGCGAAAAAAAGACGACGAGACGAAAGCATCATGGCCCCCCCGAGCCGTCGCAGGGTCCGAAGCGACCCTGCCGACACAGGAGACTTTTCGGCCTCCGGCGACGTTCGGAACCAGTGAATTTCGGCGGACGAAACCGCGTCGTGCGGCTCGGGGGTTACCCAGTCTGCCGGGGTTCGCGCGGCGGGGAGCGAGTGGGCGTTGGCTTGCCACCGTGGTTTCCCTACCATCGCCCGCCCCCGCCGTCCCGGGACAGAGTCGATGCGGCACGCCCACGATCACGATCCACCCCGAACCTTCGAGGCCGGCGCTGCCGGCGAGGTCGTCGAGGCCGTGGACCCGGGCCAGGTTCACCCCGGCCTGCTGGCCCGAGCCCTCGTGGCGTGGACGAGGCTCTGCCTGCGGGCGAGCGGGCTGGTGATCCTCGCGGCGATCGCCTCCTCCGTGGCGGCGGGCGTCTACACGGCACACTCGCTCGGCTACAAGGTGAGCCGCACCGATCTGCTCGATCCCCAGAGCGAGTACAACAAACTCTGGATCGACTACATCGCCGAGTTCGGCGAGGACGACGATGCCGTCGTGGTGGTGGAGGGCAAGTCGCGGGTCGCCGTCGTGAGGGCCCTGGAGGAGGTTTCGGCGGCGGTCGCCCGCGACGGAACGCTTTTTCACTCCGTGCTGCACGAGGTCGATCTGTCGAAGATCCGCGCCAAGGGACTCCACTATCTCTCGCCGTCAGACCTCGCGGAGATCGAGCGGTTCATCGAGGCGACCCAGCCGATTCTCGACGGCGGCTGGGCGCAGCTGAAGGTCGCGACCATGGTCGGGGGACTGGCCGGCCAGATGGTCGCCGGGCTCCCCTCGAGCGCGTCGCCGGGGCGCGAGAGCCCGACCGCCGCGCTCGAACGCTACAGCGAGAGCCTCGTGGCGGCGCTCGAGGCGGTGGCCCGGCCGGCACAGGGAGCGCCGGCGGAGTACGTGTCGCCATGGCCCGGCATGCCCGACTCGCTCTCGACGCTGCGCGACCTGTCGAGCCAGCACCTGCTCGCGAAGGACGGTCGGCTCGGCTTCGTGCTCCTGCGGCTCACGAAGGCCGCGGGCGGATTCGCGGGGGCGTCGGCCGCCACCGACGAGTTGCGCCGCCTCATGAAGGAAGTCGGCGCACGGCACCCCGAGGTCACGATCGGGCTCACCGGACTGCCCGTCATGGAAGACGACGAGATGCGTTCCAGCCAGCAGTCGATGGTCTGGGCGAGCGGCCTGTCGCTGGTGGCGGTGGTGATCGTGATCATCGCGGGGTTCGGCGGCGTGCGGCACGCGCTCATGGCGAACGGCGTGCTCATGATCGGGATGGCGTGGGCCTTCGCATGGGCCACGGCGAGCGTCGGCCATTTGAACATCCTGAGCGTGACGTTCACGGTGACGATGATCGGCGTCGGCATCGACTACGGCACGTACTACATCGGCCGCTATCTCGAGCAGCGCCGCCGCGGGCTCGACTGCGAGTCGGCCCTGCTCGAGACGAGCGGCTCGGTCGGTCCAGGGATCCTCACCGGCGCGATCACCACCGCCGTCGCCTTCTTCGCCGCGGCGCTCACGAGTTTCGTGGGCGTGGCGGAACTCGGTCTCATCGCGGGCGGCGGCATCCTCCTCTGCTGCGCCGCCGAACTGCTCGTGCTGCCGGCGGTCGTGGCGCTGGTCGATCGCAGCCCGCTCGGCCGGCGGATCCCGGTGCCCGTGCCCGTGCACACGTGGCTCGCGCCGGTGTTTCGCCATCCCCGGTTCGTCGCCCTGGCATCGCTGGCGGGCACCCTCGCCATCGCCTCGGGGCTTCACGACCTCGACTACGACCACAACCTGCTCAACATGCAGCCGGATGGCCTGGAGAGCGTCGAGATCGAGAAGAAACTCCTGGCCGAGTGCGACCAGAGCGTCTGGTATGCCCTCTCGATCGCCGACTCGCGGGCCGAGCTCCTCGAGCGCAAGGAGAAGCTGACGGCACTGCCGAGCGTGGAGCGCGTGGACGAGATCGCCTCGCTGCTCCCGGTGGACGAGGAACTGAAGCGGCCGCTCATCGAGCGGATCGGCAGCCGGCTGGCATCCCTGCCCGAGCGGCCTCCCGAGATCGCCCCGGACAGGCTCGACGCCCTCGGCGAGACGCTCGCGTGGGCCCAGGCCGAGGCCTCGAGACGGCCGGGCGCCCTGCGGACCGCCTGGCACCTCGAGCGGGCCCGCGACAGCTTGCGTCGGCTGGGCCCCGAGGACTGCGTCCGCGCGCTCGCGACGTTCCAGCAGCGCTCGGCCGGAGAACTCCTCTCCCGCCTCCACGCGCTCGCCGGCGTCGCCACGCCGGAACCACCGTCGCTCGGCGACCTGCCCCCGAGCCTCGTGGACCGATTCGTGGGACAGAGCGGCCGGCACCTGCTGAAGATCTACGGCCGGGGCGACATCTGGAATTTCGCCTCACTGGAGCGGTTCGTGCAGGACGTACGCAGCGTCGATCCACGGGCCACCGGCAATCCGCTCCAGGCCTTCGAGGCATCGCTCGAGATGAAGCGGAGCTACGAGCAGGCGGCGATCTACGCGCTCGTCGTGATCCTGGCGGTGCTGTGGCTCGACTTCCGCACCCTGTCGCACTCGTTCCTGGCGGCGCTCCCGTTGGCCCTCGGCATGGCCCAGACGCTCGGCCTCATGGGACTGCTGGGGATCGACCTCAATCCGGCCAATCTGATCGGGATTCCGCTGATCCTCGGGATCGCGGTGGACTACGGCGTGCACATCGTGCATGACTACCTCGAGCGGCCCGGTCCCTACGCGATCAGCGCCTCGACGGCCAACTCCGTGCTCGTGGACGCGCTGACGACGATCCTCGGCTTCGGCGCGCTGATGGTGGCGAGCCATCGGGGGCTCGAGAGCCTCGGCCGCGTGCTCACGCTCGGCGTCACCACCTGCACCGTCACGTCGCTCGTGTTCCTACCGGCCGTTCTCGCGTTGCTGCGGCCCCGGCCGGAAGGGGACTGACGCGAAAAACGGCCCGGGAACAGCCCTTGTGCCGCCGCGGCGGGGCGCGGTACTCCCCCGTTCCCCTCCCTGGAGCCGCCATGCGCATCCTCCTCATCGCGATCATCTGTCTCGTCCCTCACGTCGGTCGCGCGGCTGCGGCCCCGCCCGAGCGCGTCGTCAACATCGCGATGGAGGACCAGTTCAAGGACCGGCACGAGACCGGCACGATGCGTGGTGACGTCGTGGTGCTGGTGTACGCGGAACGCAAGGGGGGCGAGGCGGCCCAGGACCTCGGCCGCCGGCTCCACGTGCACTTTCATCCCACCGCCGCGACGGCGTCCGCGACCGAGTGGCTGCGGCAGCCCGCGCTCGGCATCGCCGGCTGGCCGACCGGGATCCGAACGCCCGACGTGCACGTGATCGCGGTGGCGAGCCTTCCCGAGATCCCGAAGGCACTCCAGCCGGTGGCGCGGGCCCAGCTGCGGAAGGACTCGCCATTCGTTCCGGTGTGGCTCGACTTCGAGGGCCGGCTCGAGCACGCCTACGGCATCGTCCCGGGAGCGCCCAACGTCGTCATCGTCAACACCCGCGGCGAGGTTCACGCCGTGCTCTCGGGCCACGTGGACGAACTCCGGATGCGGGAACTCGTGGCCACGATCGACGACCTGCGGCTCGCAGCCCGACCCGACCCGCGCACCGCCGCCGTGCCCGCGCCGACGGCATCCCGCCCTACGACCGCGAGCCTTCCTTGAGGCGGCGGCTGGCGCGGGTGAGCGTGTCGCGCTCGGCGGTCGAGAGGCTCGCCTCGCCCGAGCGGCTGATCTTCTCCAGGATCCGATCGACCTCCTCCTGCAGTTCCGCATCGAGCCTGCCGTTCGGCCGGGTTTCGGTGACGGGGCGTCGGGGCCGGTCGCCGAAGTCGTCCTCCGGTCGCACGACCCGCATCCTGCGGCGGCGGAACCGGGCCACGAGATCGTCGAGTCCGCCGAGGTGCCAACCGCGCCAGGCGTAGAGCAGGCCGAAGATCGCGCCCGCCACGTGGGCGACGTGGGCGACGTTGCCGCCGCCGGAGGCGGCGCCCTGGACGTCGGAGACGAAGTACAGGATGCCGAGGGCCCATGCCGGGACGGGGAGCACGCCCCAGATGAGCACCGTCGTCCGAGGGAAGTTCCAGACGAAGACCGCGAGCACGGCCATCACGGCACCGCTGGCTCCCACGAGGGAGAACCGAGCCGCCTGGAGCGGATGGCCGACCTGCACGCTCACCAGCCAGGCGAGGCCGGCAAGCACGATCGCGGTGACGTAGAAGCGGAAGAATTCGGCCCGCCCCAGGATCTCCTCCACCTCGCGGCCGAAGAACCAGAGTGCGAGCATGTTGAACACGAGATGCCACGGGTTGTGGCTGTCGTGGACGAAGCCATACGTGACGAGTTCCCAGGCCTTGAGGAGGTGCTGCGGCAGGTCTCCCTCGAGCGCGAGAAAGCGGTTCACGGGAACCTCGCCCGCCCCGAGGAGGTTTGCGACCCAGATCGCGATGTTCGCGACGATGATCGTGAGCACGCCCGTCCATTCCTGGAGGAAGGCGTTGGACGGTTCGGGACGGTAGTAGCCGCGGTCGGAGAATCCCATCACCCGCATCGTAGGGTCGGGCGGGGGGCGGCGGCAACCTGCCGCGGCGCACGGCGACTCTGGTTGCCCGCTCCCCATCTGCTACGCTTCCCCTCCGGATTCGGGGCAACGCTGGAGACCAGGAAGGAACGACGCATGGCGACCAACGGCACGCTGGGGCGGAAGCTGCGGATGGGGATCGTGGGTGGCGGGCAGGGATCGTTCATCGGCCGCGTGCACGTGACGGCGGCGGTGCTCGACAACCGGGCCGAACTCGTGGCCGGGGCATTCTCGAGCGACGCCGCACGGTCCCGGGCGAGCGCCGCCGACTATGCCGTGGACGAAACGCGGGCGTATGGCTCGTACGAGGAGATGTTCGCCGGGGAAAAGTCGCTGCCGCCGGGGGAGCGGATCGATTTCGTGTCGGTCACCACCCCCAACCACATGCACTTCCCGGTGGCGAAGGCGGCGGTCGAGGCCGGCTTCAACGTCATCTGCGACAAACCGCTCACGCTGACGCTGGCCGAAGCCGAGGCGCTCGCCGCGATCGTGGCCGCGGCGCCGGTCGTGTTCGCCGTCACCCACAACTACACCGGCTATCCGCTCGTGCGGCAGGCGCGGGAGATGATCCTCTCGGGTGAACTGGGCGACATCCAGGCGATCCGCGCCGAGTACATCCAGGGCTGGCTGCGGACCAGGCTCGAGTCGGAGGGGCAGAAGCAGGCCGCCTGGCGCACCGATCCCAAGCGGAGCGGTGCCGCCGGCTGCTTCGGCGACATCGGCACCCACGCCTACAACCTCGGCCGCTACATGACCGGTCTCCTGCCCGAGAAGATCAGTGCGAACCTCAAGATCTTCGAGCCGGCCCGGGCGCTCGACGACTACGGCCACGCCGTGATCCGCTACGAGAACGGGGCCCTCGGCACCGTCACGGCTTCGCAGATCAGCCACGGCCGCGAGAACGACGTGCGGATCCAGATCGACGGCACGCTGGCGAGCCTCGAATGGCACCAGGAGAACCCCAACCAGCTCTTCGTCCGAAAGAACGGCGAGCCGCACCGCATCTACACCCGAGACCCGAACGCGCCCTACATGAACGCGACCGGCAAGGCCGCCTGCCGGCTGCCGTCGGGGCACCCCGAAGCCTTCTTCGAGGCGTTCGCCAACGTCTACCGCGGCGCCTACGACGCGATGGAGCTCGCCCTCGCGGGCCGGCCCTTCGAGCGGACGAACACGATCTACCCCAACATCCACGACGGCGTGGAGGGGATGTATTTCATCGAGCAGTCGGTGGCGTCGAGCAAGGCCGACGGCGCCTGGCTGCCGCTCAAGCACCCGCTGGCCCGCCACTGATGGCGAAGACCGATACGGCGTATTTCGTGTTCGACATCGAGAGCGTGGCCGACGGCGCGCTCGTGGCTCGGGTGAAGTACGCGGGCGAGGATCTCTCGCCGGCGAAGGCGGTCGCGAAGTACCGCCAGGAGCTCCTCGAGGAGAACGGAAAGGACTTCGTTCCCTGGACCTTCCAGTTGCCGGTGTCGCTCGTGATCGCGAAGGTCGCGCACGACTACCGGCTCATCGATCTCGTGGCGCTCGACGAGGAGCAGTCGCGGCCGCATGAGATCGTGAAGACCTTCTGGGAAGGCTGGCAGAAGTACCGCCGGCCGCGGCTCGTGAGCTTCAACGGCCGCGGCTTCGACCTGCCGCTCCTCGAACTTTGCGCCTACCGCTATGGGCTCGCGATCCCCGACTGGTTCGCGGAGGACCGGAAGAGCTTCGACCAGCCCCGCAACCGCTACGCCACGTTCGCCCACTTCGACCTCCACGAGTGGCTCACGAACAACGGCGCCTCGCGGTTCACCGGCGGACTCTCGCTCGCGGCCACCCTGATCGGCAAGCCGGGCAAGCTCGACGTCGCCGGCCACATGGTCCAGGATCTGTGGGACGCCGGGAGGAAGGGCGAGATCCACGACTACTGCCGCGGTGACGTGCTGGACACCTACTTCGTGTTTCTCCGCTCGCGGGTCGCGGCCGGTGAACTCTCGCTCAAGGAGGAGCACGCGATCATCGAGGACGCGCGCGGCTGGATCGAGGAGCGGGCCAAGACGTCGGCCGGCCTCGCCCGCTATCTCGCCGCCTGGGGCGACTGGCAGAGCCCCTGGGCGTGAGGCTCACTTGTCGGCGTCTTCGGCGGCCGCAGCGGGTGTGGCTTCGGCGGCCTGGGAGTCTTCCGCCGGCGGTGCGGGCGCGGCGTCGGCGGGCCCGGGGTCTGCCGTGGGCGGTGCGAGTGCGGCTGCGACGGCCTTCGCCGCAGCCTTCCCCGCCTCGTCGATCTTCCCCTTCGGCGCGCGGGCCTCGACGGTGTACATCCGCCCGCCGATCACCACCGCCCAGCTCCAGCGTTCGATCGGCTCGGAGATTCCGTCCACCTTCGCCGATCCGGGAATGCCCCACGCGGCGCCGAAGTGCGGCCCGACCTTCACGGCGGCCGCCGCCTTGAGCGGCCTCGCCTTGCCGAGGGCCTGCGTCACGCCGGCGTTGATGGCCGCGGCGAAGGCCTTGTGGTTGTCGGCATCCACCTCGGGAAAATCCGCCGGGGCCGCCTCGGCCGTGACGAGGACCTTCGGATAGCTCTTCTTGGGGCCCGGCTGATACTTGACGAGACAATCCTTCGAGCGGGGCAACCGGGTCCAGCCGGCGGGCGAGGCGACCGCGATCCGCCCCTCGTCCACCGCGAGCGCGGTGTCGCGATCGACCGTCGGCAGTTTTTCAGTCTCCGCGGCGGCACCCCTCGGTTTCTTCGTCGTGCCGCCACAGCCGGCGAGCACGAGCCCCGCGAGACAGCCGAGGATCGCCTGTCGCCAAACCCCTCCCCGGCCGCAGGCCATCATGCGCTCACTCCGAGATCGCTTCCTTGACCAGCTGCACGAAGTGCTGCGACCGCGACGACGCGGTGAGATCGGCGGCCTTCTTCTCCGCCGCCTTCTTGTCGGCGTATTCGAACAGCGCGAGCCGCTTGAGCGACGGACTGAAGATCCCCCAGTAGGCCTTCATCCGGACCTCCTTGGCGGTTTTCTTGCGGGTCGTCTTCTTGGCGGCGGGCTTCTTCGGCTCCTTGGCGGCCTTTTCCTTCTTCTCCTTGGCCGGCTTCTCCTTGGCCGCCTTCTTCGTCGTCTTCGCGCGGGCCTCCGCCGCGTCCGCCTGGGCCCTGAGCTCCTTGCGATTCACCACTTTTCGCGCCATGCCGCCGTGATCCTTCCGTTGCCTGGGAATGGGAGACGGGCTCCGGCCGCTGCCGGTCCGTCGTGGCGGCAGTATAGCGGTCGGGCACGCCGCCCGCACCGCGACCTATACTGAAGTGAATGAGCACCGCCATCGATCCGCTGCCGCCAGCCGCGCCTTTTCCGGACTACCGCGGCCTCGACGACGCCGACCTCGCCGCCCGGATCGAGGCGGTGCGGCAGAGGATGGGCGAGCGGCTCGTGATCCTCGGCCACCACTACCAGCAGGACGGCGTGATCGCCCATGCCGACTTCCAGGGGGACAGTTACCAGCTCTCGAAGTCCGCGGCGGAGCGGGCCGGGTGCGAGGCGATCGTGTTCTGCGGCGTCCACTTCATGGCCGAGACGGCCGACATCCTCGCCAACCGCCCCGCGGCGGTGGCGGCCCGCGGCGGTCGCCGTGTCACCGTCGTCCTCCCGGACATGGCCGCCGGCTGCTCGATGGCCGACATGGCGGCGATCGAGCAGGTGGAGGATGCCTGGGCCGATCTGGGCACCGTGATCGACACTGCCGACATCACGCCCGTCACCTACATCAACTCGGCGGCCAGCCTGAAGGCCTTCTGCGGCCGCCACGGCGGGATCGTGTGCACGTCGAGCAACGCCCGGGCCGTGCTCGAGTGGGCGTTCGCGAAGACGAAGCGGGTGCTGTTCTTCCCCGATCAGCACCTCGGGCGGAACACGGCCCGGACGATGGGCGTGGGGCTCGATGAGATGTGCGTGTGGAATCCGCACGATCCAGCGCTCGGCGGAAACACGGCCGATCAACTGAAGAAGAGCCGCGTGATCCTCTGGCAGGGGCATTGCAGCGTGCACGCGATGTTCAAGCCGGAGCACGTCGATGCGATGCGGGCGAACCTCCCGGGCGTGAAGGTGCTCGTGCACCCCGAGTGCTCGATGGGGGTCGTGGACAAGGCCGACCTCGTCGGCTCGACGAGCTACATCCTCAAGCAGGTCGAGCAGGCGCCGCCGGGCACGACGTGGGCGATCGGCACGGAACTCCACCTCGTCAAGCGGCTGGAGCAGAACCATCCCGAGCAGACGATCCGGTTTTTGTCACCGGTCGTGTGCATGTGTGCCACGATGTACCGAATCGACCTCGCCCATCTCTGCTGGAGCCTCGAGCACCTCGAGCGGGGCAGGCCCGTGAACGTGATCCGGGTGGACGACGAGACGGCGAAGTGGGCGCTCACCGCCCTTGAAAGGATGCTGGCAGTCCGATGAGAATCGCGCGCGGGTCTTCGGCGTTCGTGGGCTTCGCCGTGTTGACGGCCGTGGTGGTCGGCCGCGCCGGCCCCTCACCGGCGGCCGAACCTCAACGCGGCGAACTCGTCCAGGCCGCCCTGGCGAGCCAGGAGGCGTTGTGGCGCCGGATCGGGAATGCAGATCCCGGCCCCACGAACTCGTGTCGCGAACTGTTCACCGCCGCGCTCGCCCTCTGCGAGGCCGGGCGTCATCCGGAGCAGCTCGACCGGCTCTTCGAGCTCGCCGAGCGGATGCAGGATCGCGACCCTGCCAGCCCGACGTTCGGCAACCTCCGCTGGTACTGGCGCGACGCCGGCGTCACCGATCACAACGCGGTGGAGTTTTGCAGTTTCGACATGCATCTGATCTGGAGGCTGCACCGGGAGTTTCTGCCGCCATCCGCCCGGGACCGGCTCGACACGATCATGTCCCGCGCCGTCGATGCATGCCTGCGGCACCGCGTGCCCGCCTCCTACACGAACATCGCGATCTTGAACGCCATGAATCTGGTCACACTCGGTGAGGTCCGTGACCGGCGCGACGCCGCCGAGGAGGGCTATCGCCGTCTCGACGGACTGGCGGCCGACGTGTGGCGGTTCGGACTCCACGAATACTGCAGCCCCACCTACTACGCGGTCGACGTGCGGGGCCTCGCCGTGCTCGAGCGGTTCGCGGAACGTGACCCGGGCCGACGTCTCGCCCGCGCGCTTCTGGAACTCGTCTGGACCGACATCGCCCTCAACTCCTTTCCGGCTGCCGAGCGGCTGGCCGGGTCGCACAGCCGCACCTACGACTATCCGCGCGGCCTCGGCGACCTCCAGCAGGATCTGCGCTGGGCGGGGTGGAGCGATATTCCCGTCGGCAAGGGTGCGGAGGTGCTCCATGTCGCGCAAGCGCGCTGGTCGCCCCCCGAGCGGCTGCTCGACATGTCCCGGACCCGGTTTCCCCGGCTGGTCAGGCAGGCGTGGGGGCCGCGGCCGGTGGACTCGCGCACGCACTGGCTGCTCGCCGACGTCACGCTCGGCTGCTCCGGCGCGTGCTACGGCCCGCACGACGCTCCGCTCACGTTCGACCTTCCGGGCCCGCCCGGAACGGTGCGCGGATACTTTCTGCCCGACGGCCGCGAGGATCCCTACGGCCAGAAAAAATTCAGCGACGGCAGTGCGCGGCATCAGAAGGCGCTGCATCTCACGCCCTTCTGGGCCGGCGCCCAGCGCGAGGCCGATGCACTCGGCCTCGTGGTCTACCGCGACGACGATCTCACGGGACCCGAGACGATCAACCTCCAGAGCCACTTCGTCGTGCCGCGGGATGTCGACGGCATCTGGCTGCGTGGTCGCGCCGTCGCCCTGCCGCCCGGGACGCCGGACGCTCCGGCACGGGTTCCGATCGCGAGCGGCGATCCGCTCGTCCTGCGCAAGGGGTCGGCGGCGGTCGGCCTGCGGGTCGTGTGGACGCAGGCCCGGGATGGCGGGCCCGCGGACGTGGCGGTCGTCGATGACGGCAACCGCGTGGGCGCGCTGAGGATCACGGTGGAGCATCGCCGGGATCGGCCGACAGACCGGGCCGGCGCGGCATTCTGGGTGCGGGTGGGCGCAGGGCTCGGCAGCGACGAGGCGTTCACCGCCTGGCGCTCGGCGTTCGAGCAGTCGGCCCCGACGAGTGTCACAGCGTCGCCCGATCGCATCGGTCTCGCGGTTCCGGGGCTCGGCGGCGAGGTGGCAATCGTCGCGGAGGCGCCGTTTTCCCGTACGAGCACCGTGCGTCTCGATCCGCCTCCGAGCCGTGCTGTCCTGGAGCTCGATGGCACGGATGTCGGCCGTGAACTGCTCGACCGCGTCGAGCCGTGCGCGTCGTTCGCCGCCGCCTCGGCACCCCAACGCGTGATCGACATCCCGCCGGACGGTGCCGTGCGCATCGAGGCGGAAGCGGGCCTCGTCCTGCCGCGGATGGCGGTCGCTGACGACGGCGATGGAACCCGCTTCGTCTGGCAGCCGGAGACGCAGCCGCCTGTCGCACCGTCGGGCAGTGCGTCGTATCGCCTGCGCGTCCCGGTCGCGGGGCGGTTCTGGCTCTGGGGCCGCGTGCTCGCGCCCGATGGGGAGCACGATTCCTTTTCGATCACCGTCGAGGATGCCGCGGGCAGCGGCATCGTGGACGGCGCGTGGCATCTGCCCCGCTCGGCGAGCTGGCAGTGGGCGGCCGCCACGATCGGCGCGTCGCGCGGTCCGACGCCGCTCGATCTCCCCGCGGGTGAGGTCCGGGTCACCGTGCTCCCGCGCGAGGCGGGCACGCGGCTCGACGCCCTCTGGATCACCACGGACCCCGCCGCTCGGCCCTAGGCGACGCCCGACGGTGGCTGCAACTGGCCAGGCCTGAGCGAATGAAAACCGGCTCGGGGCTGCCCCGTACCGTCTCGCCGGACGTTCGCTGCGGGCCTCCAGCCCTCCGCTCACTCGGATGTGCCTGCGCTCCGGCATCCCTGCCTGCGCTGGTCACATACGCCGGCTCAACGGCAGGGGCAGCCCCTCGCCTCCCTGTTTTCCAGTTGAGGAGGCATCGGGCTCCGCGTGTCCCGGGAGCCGGCGTGAGTGACCAGCGGAGCCATGGATGGCGCAGCGCCTGTCACTCCGAGTGAACGGAGCCCACGGATGGGCGCAGTGAACGTCCGGCGACGGGATACGGGGAGCCCGAAGCCGGCGCTAACGCCTATCGACGGCTCCGAATCCGTGCACGTCGTCGCGGGTCGCTTCTGCGAGTTGCGTGTGGAGGGCGACGAGCCGCCGGTGGCGGGCATAGCGGTCGGCGAGCGCGGCGACCGACTGCGGACGCGGCGTGAAGCGGGTGGGCGTGCCGGAGGCGTGGCTCGTGAGGAAGGCTGCCCAGTCGGGCGCGTGGCCGGCGATGGCGAGGGAACGGTATTTCGCCAGGAGCGCCGCACCCCAGGCCGTGCCCTCGGTGGCGCCGTCGAGGATCGTGACCCGCGTGTTGAAGACATCGGCGAGCAGTTGCCCGAGCGCCGGGGTCTTCGCGAGGCCGCCGGAGAGGATGATCTCGCTGCGCGGAAACTTCTGGGCGTCGAGCGGTTCGCTTCCGAGTCGGAGGTTGAACATCGTGGCCAGGAGCATCGCCTTGGCGACGTTGCCCGGCGTGGCGTTTTTCTCGTTGAGCCCGACCACCGAGGCCGAGCCGCCGTGCGACACGCCGAGGCCCGGCTCGTCGTCCATGAAGGGCAGGGCGAGGAGGCCGCCGCAGTCGTCGGGGGCGGCGAGCAGCTGCGGGATCACGGCCGCGAAGCCGTCGCCCCGTCCTCCGCCATCCACGCGGCCGAACATCTCCACGACGGTGTTGAGCGCGGTCGTGCCGTTGCGCAGCCAGACCATGTTGATCGGCTTGCCGTCGGGTGCACGGAAATGATCGACACTGCGTGCGATTCCGGTGAATGGCCGATCGCCGACGGCGTTGGCCACGACGCTCGTGCCGAAACTCATCGAGACCATTCCGGCGGCGCCGATGAGCGACCCGGTGAGGGCCGCCGGCTGATCGCCTTCCGCCGGGGCGACGGGCGTCCCGACGGGGAGCCCGAGGACGCTCGCGCCATGCCCGTCGAGCGCGCCGCCGTCGTGCCCCGCCACGCGCACCCGGGGCAGGAGATCACGGAGCGGCCGGATCCCGCGGCCGCCGTCGGCCGCATGCACGAGGGCGTCGAAGTCGGCGAGGAGCCGGGCGTCGTAGTCGAGCCTCGATTGATCGATCGGAAACATCCCGGACGCGTCGCCGATGCCGAGCGTCCAGCCGCCCGTGAGCCGGAACGCGAGCCACCCGGCGGGTGTCGTCAGGTGCGCGGCCTGCGTTGCCACGCCGGGTCGATTCCGGATCGTCCACAGCCAGCGGGCGCTCGTGATCCGCTTCGGCATCTTCGTGCCGAACCGCCCGGTCAGCTCGTCCCCCTCCGCCTCGTTGCGGCCGTCGCACCAGAGTCGCGCGGGGCCCAGCGAGCGGCCGAGTTCGTCGGCGAGCACCTCGCCGTGCATCTGTCCGCAGATGCCGATCGTCCGCACGTCGGGCTCGATCCCGAGGGCCGAGAGCTTCCGCTTCAGGTCGCCCATCGCGGCGCCGAGCGCCCGCTCCCAGTCGGCCGGGTCCTGTTCATAGCACTCGCTCCCGAGCCCGGGCACCATCCCGTAGTCCGCCTCGCCCGTGGCGAGGATCCTCATCTCGTCGTCGGTGAAGATCACCGACAGTCCCTGCGTGCCGGCGTCGATGCCGAGGAAGCCGGACACGCGCATGGGTTAAATCTCCTCGAAAGCTCTCGTTGTAACGTGGGTCGGATGACTTGTCGGTGTGGGAATGTCTAGGGCGCGAAGGGTTCTTAGGGAATCCGCTGAATGCGGTCGGCCGTACGAGGTTCGATGCGCCCGAGTCTCTTCACTAACTACGATTGGTCGACCGTGCGAAATTGGTCGAGCGCGACCTGTCCAGGCCCGCTGTTGAAGCGGCGGGCGACACGGGTCGGATAGGTATGCCCTCGGGTCGGCATGGAGGTGTTGATCGCCGTCGATGGGCGGCCAGCAAGCAGGTCATTCCCAGACCGACGAGTATGAGTGTTTCAGGTTCGGGCACAGCGGTGAAATTGAGCACGATATCGTTCCCCGCGCGCGCCAGACTGAATGAAGAGCCCTGGCGGTTCCTGGCGAGGTTTGCGTCCCAGAGCGACAGACCTGAGGAATCGATCCACGAAGATTCGCTGCCGACCAATGACAATTGGCCCGTAGAAAGGCCGGAGCCCGAATGGTCGATGACTGTCCACGAGCGCGAAACCGACCAGAACGAATCAGTCCAATTGACCGTGGAGCCGCCACCGTTGAATGTGAGCGAGAGCAGCGCGCCGGACACGATTGCGAGGTCACCGCCGCTGACCAGTAGAGCATCGAAAGTCGTGCCGGACCCAAGGACGGTATTTGCTGCCAACTCCCACGCGATAGTTGATCCGCCAGACAATGAAAGCCCGCCTGTGAACGTTTGGATTCCGGGCGAATTTCCCGGCGCCAGCGTTCCGCCAGACAACACGCTTACCGCGCCCGAGAAGCGGGCGGCATCGCCCATCAAAACCCCTCCGCCGGCCACCCGTACATTCCCGCCGATCGTTCCAGTGAGCGACACCGCACCCGCGACCGTTTGAGTGCCGGAGTAACTCATGGCATTGGCGACAAATCCACCCATATTCGTGATCGGATTGGAAATGGCGAAATTTCCGAGATCGAGTGTACCGCTGGAGAGCGTCACAGCACCCGTTCCGAATGCGCTGGCGACTCCGGCGCGTAGTGTTCCACCGCCTGCACGAACCCCGCCACTGAACGTATTTGATGCCGACAGCACCAACGTTCCGGCGCCGAGTTTCGCAATACCAAAGCGGTTGACGCCGCCGTTCGGATCGCTGATCGTCGAGCCATATGAAAATGTGCCGGTGGCGGCATTCGACGTGTCGATGCCGAGGAATGATCCCGGGCGGAAACCCGAAGATCCCGTACTCAGAGTTTTGAGCAGATCAAGATTGGCAGCGGTGAATTCACCGCTGCCGCCAACGTTGACAGCCAGCGTCGCACCGCTGCCGGTCGTCAGGTTGGCCGCAGTCCAAGAAGCCGTTGAACTTTGGTAGAGCGAGACTGTCTTCGCAAACTGTAGCGTGCCTGCCGTCACGCTGGTCGGTCCCGTGAAAGAGTTGGTAGACGAAAGAAGCGTCGTGCCAGGGCCCGCATGGAAGACTGCAAGTGTTCCTGTCAGTCTTGGAGTGAAGCCGTACGCGCGTGCGTCATGATTGAACACAACCGCCGCGGAACCCGATCCTCCGTAGAGATACGCAGCGCTTACGGTACCTGGACTACCACCCGCACCGAGTGCCACGGTACCGCTTGATCCGGCCAAGTACGCGACAGCTAACTGGCCTGTGCCACCTGCAACGAGAAAGGATCCGCCGCCCGCGACGACCAGGCTCCCACGTCCGGAGAAACCGACAACCGTGTTGTTCGTCGCGCTGCTGAACGTGCCGCCGGTGACGGTGAGTGCCCCGGCCGATCCGGCGTTATTGCCCAGATAAGCCGAGGTACTATCGACTGCTCCCGCTGAGATCTGCAGCGTGCCAGTGCCAGAGTCCCCAAGAATGATGCTTCCAGCGCTCGTCAACCTGCCACCGTTGATCGTTGCACTGCCGAAACTGCCCGCAGAGCACCCGAAATACGTGTCCGTCCCACTGACAACGGCCCCTCCCGTGATTCCAAGGCTGCCAGTCCCGGAATACCCCATCCGGAGTGAGCCCGTTGGGTTCCAAGTTCCAGAACTCACTGTTACCGAACCGGCTGCGCCAGAGTTCACTCCAACCCATGCTCCTGCGCCTTGTACGCGGCCACCAGCAAGCTGCAATGAACCGGAGCCAGAGTAGCCGACGTACAGGTCGGCGTTCTGTATCCAAGTGCCCGACGCGAGAGACACGCTCCCCGTGGATCCAACGCTATATGCCAAATAAGCGGCCGTATTTTCGACTGCTCCCCCCGAGATCTGCATCCTGCCGGTCCCGGAATATCCCACGACAAGGGAGCCTGTTGGATTCCAGGTTCCAGAGGTGACCGTTACCGCACCAACTGAGTTCGAGTTGAGGCCGATCCATGCTCCGGAACTCTGCACTCGGCCACCAGCTATCTGCAACGAACCTGAGCCAGAGTAACCGACGTACAGGTCGGTGTTCTGTGTCCAAGTGCCCGACGTGAGAGAGACGCTCCCCGTCGATCCGGCCATGAAGCCTACGCGAGCATCGCGGCTCTCGACTCTTCCGCCTGAGAGTAAAAATGTCGCGTTATCTCCCGCTTGGTCACCGACAATCAGGTTCCCCGAGGGCTGTTGAAGTGACCCACTTCCAGTGATCGCGAGCACGCCGCTTTTCACAACGGTACCGGCTGAGAAATTGTTCGATCCCGTAAACTCGAGCATCCCGGTTCCTGTTTTCACAAGAAGTGACGACACGCCATTCTGTGCGACACCCCCGCTCGCCACGAGTCTGCCTGCTCCGTTGACATCCCAAGTCGATGTCGCGGATCCCACCAAAACCCCGACGCCCAGCGTCTGAGTGCCGCTGGCGGTTGGAGCGCGGGAGACGATACCGCCACCAAGGGTCAGTGTCCTGTTTGTTGCGGTCGTCAGCGCGAACGATGTCTCGGCGTCAATGGTCAGCGTGCTAGCAGTTCCATTCACGTCGAGATTGATCACCGAGCCTCCGCCGCCGCCATTGCCAAGCGAAAAGTTGTCGTTGGCCGTTGGGATGATGCCGCCCGCCCAATTTGCAGCCGTGCTCCATGAGTTGGTGCCGCCCGTGCCACTCCAGGCGATGGGCCGCGCCGCGACCGAGTACCCGAGGTCCCGCAAGATAGCCTGGTCGAGGCCGGTCAGGGAGATTTGTTGGGCGCCGAGTCGCGCTTGGTAGTACAGCGGATCGGAAGGTTCATCTACATGGTAGAGGCTTGAGCCTGGCGAAAACACGTTTGGCGTGTAGACGGGAGTGCCAAAGCCACCTGTGAATGACGCAACGTTGGGGCCATAGAAAAGCACTCTGTGCGTCGAGTCGATGACGGCTGCAGCCGCGGTTGCGAGCGGAGTGAAGGAATCACCGATCAAACGTTGATACTGCGAACCGTTCCAGCCGTAGAGAAACCTGTCAAAGTCGCCATACGAACCGGAGGGAGACGAACCCGACGCTGCGATGAAACCCTGAAACCCGAGGGCATGAGTCAGCTCGTGGAGCAAAATGGCTCGGTGATCATACTGATTGACTGCGACGGAGCCCCCGTATCCGTAGGAAAATTTCGGTGCATAGTTCATGGTGATCTGGCCGACCGGTCCATTTCCCACAACGCGATTGATGCCTGTTTGGGCTAGTGCTTGGGTCGAGGCCTTGAGAAACGTGCCGCTGTCACCAAAGTATTGAGTTGCTCCCCCCTGGCCCAAGTACGACGCCGAGCCATCACGCGTACCCGAGACCGCTATGGTCAGTGTGATATCCCATGGGACGCTCGAGCGCAGCGTTGACGACAGATAGGAACCGACAGAGGAAAAGTCTGCTTTGGCCGCGCTCGCCGAACTCCCCGCATTGGCGTCGAACGAGGAGTCGTACGTGAAGTCGAAAGAGAGGTTGCCGGCCGCTGCCGGCGCAGGGGCCATCAGCGATGTGACAGAAAGAAGAGCCACCAACCAAGAAGAGTGAAACAATCGGGATGCGGGCATAGCATTACTCCATGCGAGCACCCGTTGAAGTCGTTGTCACGCAATATCCAAATACGGCGCCATGCCCCAAAACAACGGGGACTATGGACCTGTCTGCCGCACAAAGAAAGTCAAACCGTCTGACAAACGACGTTGACGGGTGCGAGCAGTAGCGGAATTCCTAGAGCGGGACAGAAAGACGTCTAATCCGACGTCGATTCGGCGGCAATGTATTTTGCTTAGACGGGTGTGTCAACTCCGAAGGAGTTAGAAGTTCGTGAGGCGATGTTACGGACTCATAACCACGATCGAAGGTCGAAGGACGGTTCCTCAGGCGTCCCAGCGGAGTGACGGCGACACGCCGTGGCCGCGGGTGCCGCAGAACGAGACGTCGATGCCCAGATCCCGGGCCACCGCGGCCTTGAGCAGGGCGGCCTTGTCGGCGGCGGCGGCGTCCTTGGCGTAGGCCACCTGGACGTGGTTCGCCTTGTGGCGGGCCATCATCTGGTCGCGCGAGATGCCGTAGGTGACGGCGTGCATGATCGGCCACTGCGGCGTCGTGGCGTCGAGCCGACGGCGGGTCTCCTCCTCGGGCAGTTTCACGACCTGCGCGCGGCCGATGTCCATGCGGAGCTTTTCCGCCCCGCTGGTGCCATCGACCCAGATCCGGCTCCACACGATCTCGCCCGGCCTGCTCACGCCGGCGAGCGTGCTGCCGCCGAGCCGGAAATACATCGGCGGCTGGCGGAACCCCTCCGCGCCCTTCCACCCGCCCGTGAAATGGGCCGGCGGCGCGCCCCCCGAGATCTCGAACACCCACACCCACTGGTCGGTCGAGCGCGACTGGTCCCAGTCGCCCCACCGGATGTCGTGGAGCGTGTTCTCGACCGGCTGGTCGAGCGCCTCGTGGACCCGCTGCGTGAGCAGGCCGTCGAGCCCCGCGCACTCGTCCACCTCGTTGAAGTGCACGAGCGGTTTTCCCTTCCAGAGCACCCGCGACGAGCCCTCCGCCGTGACGGGCGGCCGCTTCGAGTCGTTGAGCATCCCCTCCACGAGATCGCTCGCCGGCAGCAGGTCCTTGAGGCCCTGCTGGTACTGGATGCCCACGCAGTCGCAGCCGAACCGGTCGGCGATCCGCAGCGTGGCCACGTACATCCTGCACTGCAGGAGCACCTGAGCCCGCGTGAGGTCGCGGGCCTCGTCCCTGCCGAAGTGGAACCGCATGCCGGCCTTCTCGAGCCACCTGAAGACGCCCCGCGCCTCGGCGTCGCTCACCTGCATCGTCTCGTGGTAGAGGGCGCTCTGGCTGAGCCGCTCCTTGAAGACGCCCGTCGCGTGGAGGAGCCGGTCGGGAATGATCGCGTTGAACATCCCCATGCAGCCCTCGTCGAACACTCCCATGAGGGCTTTCGAGTGCCGCAACTCCGCGGCGATCGTGGCGGCGGTCTGGGCGAGCGGCCGCGGGATCGACACGTTCGCCAGCGGCACGACGTGACTCGTGTCGTGGTGCACCCGGCCCGTGTCGAGCCACGACTGCAGGTGGCGGCGGAACGTCGGGCTCGCGAAGTCGTCGGCCCAGAGCGTCTGGTACGCCACGCCCGCCTTCGTGAGCGAGCCGTTGAGGTTCAGCATGCCGACGAGCCCCGGCCACTGGCCCGACCAGTTGGCCACGGTGAGGATCGGACCGGAATGAGTGGTGAGCCCCGGCAGCACGTGGTTGGAATACTGCCAGACCGCCTCGGCCACGACGAGCGGCGTCTCGGGATCGAGCGTCGCGAACACGTCGAGCCCCTCGCGGGCGCTGGCGATGAAGCCATGGCCGCGCGAACGCGAGGGCGCATGGCCGCGGTCGAGCGCCCAGCCTGCGGCGGCGAACGCCCTCACGAGGTCGGTCTCGAGGGCCTGCTGGGCCGGCCAGCAGACGCGATTGGCCGCCTCGCGAAGATCGCCGCTGGCGATCAGCACGGCGCGACGCGAGGACGGGGTGGCGGAGCCGCGCGGGGGACGGCGTGGGGAGGCTGCGGGCACGTCGGGGTTCCCTGATGGAATCGGCAGTTCGGCCGCAACTATACTCGCGTGGGTCCGTTCCCAGCCACGAGTTCGGTCGCCATGTCGGAATCGCCCGCCGGCCCGTGCCTCACCACCCCTCCGGAAAAGGTTGTCATGCGAATCTCCTGCACCGCGTCATCGGTCGTCGTGTCCGCGGCGTTCCTGGCCATCGGCGCTGTGGCCGACCCGACCGCAGGTTTCGCCGCCGACCCGCCCGCGGCGCCTGCCGCAGCCGCCGCACCGGCGGCGAACCTGGGCGAATTCAAGCGCTGGGTGATCGCCGCCGACTACACCGGCGATGGATCGACGCTCGTCACGGCCGGCGGCGAGAGCCTGCTCTACCGCCCCGGTGACGTGGTCGTGTGGAAGGCGGACGGCTCACGGATCGGCGACCTGGTCGGACACCCGACGGCCGTGTGGGCCGTGCGCATCTCGAAGGACGGCAGCCGTGCCGCCACGGCCGGCTACGACGGGCTCGTGAAGCTCTGGGATCTGCCGGCGCGGGGGGCGAAACACGATCTCCGGAAGCACAAGGGATGGGTCCGGTCGCTCGCGTTCTCGCCCGACGGGACGAAGCTGGCCACCGCCGGTGAGGATGGCCAGGTCGTCGTCTGGGATGCGGCGACCGGCCAGGAACTGAAGGCCGTCACCGCGCATGCCGGTCCCGTGACGGCCGTTGCCTTCTCGCCCGACGGTGCCACGATCGCGACGGGCGGCGGGGACAAGCTCGTGAAACTGTGGAATGCGGCCGACGGCAGCGAGAAGGGCAAGCTCGAGGGACACGGCGACGCGCTCTGGGCGGTGGCGTTTGCGCCGGACGGATCGCGGCTCGCGTCGGCCGGCGCCGACCGCACGATCCGTCTCTGGACGACGGCCGACGGCAAGGAGTTCGCGACACTCAAGGGACACAGGGACTGGGTGACGACGCTGGCGTTCTCGGCCGACGGCGCTCGGCTCGTGAGCGGCAGCCTCGACGGCGCGGTGAAGTTCTGGGACGTGAGCGCCAAGGGGGAGCAGGAGGGCCTGCCGGCCGAGAAGTCGAGCGTGTGGTGCGTCGCGCTCTCACCCGACGACAGGAGCGTGTTCGTGGGAACGCACGCCGGCGGCAGGGTCGCGGCGGTGCCCGCGGCAAAACTTCTCCCGCCCCCACCCCCGCCGCCCGCTCCGGTTACCGAACCGGCGGCTCCAGCGGACAAACCAGCGGACAAACCAGCGGCCGAAAAATCCGCCACGCCTGCTCCGGCACCGGCGGCTGCGGCTCCGGCGGCGCCAGCAGCACCGCCGCCTGCGAAGCCTTGAGATTCATGAACTCGGCTCTTTCGATCTCGAATTCGCAGTCCATGAAGGGAGTCCGTCGATGAAGTCTGTTTGGTCCGGAGGATCGTCGTTCGTCGCCACGGCGGTCGCGGTCGGTCTGGTTGCGGCGGGCGTGTCGATCGGGCTCGGGATGGGGCGGCTGGCGGTGCCCGGCCGCGTGCAGGCACTCACGTCGCTCGCCGACGAGGCGTTTGCCGTCTGCACCGTCCCGCTCGGCTCCGGGGTCGAGGGCCTCTTCATGCTCGACTTCGAGACCGGCGATCTCTCCGGCGGCGTGCTGAATCCTGCGACCGGGAAGTTCGCCGGGGCGTACAAGCACAACGTGCTCCCGGACCTCGGCTTCAAGGCCGGGCAGGCCAAGAACCCGCGGTTCCTCATGGTGGCGGGTGAGGCCGACCTCCAGACCGGAGTCGCTCCGTTCGCCCCGGCGGTGCTCTACGTCACCGATTCCTCCACCGGCATCACGGTCGCCTACGCGATCCCCTTCAACCCCCAGCAGGCCGTGGCGACGCCGTTCGTGTCGAAGCTCGAACTGCTCGACGTGGCACGGCCCCGGGGCGGCGGCGCCAAGGCGGGTGCCGGCGCGGTGAAACCGCGGAAGGACAAGGAGTAGCCTCCGCCGGAGGTGCACCGACGATGGAGACGACGCAATCGGCCCGGGCCGCGGCGCGGATCACGCTCAACGGGGAGCCGTTTCCGCTCGCCGCCGGTGCCACAGCCCTCGATCTCGTGGTCGGGCTCGGGCTCGCCGGACGTCCGCTGGCCGTCGAGGTGAACGAGGCGGTGGTGCCGCGGGCCCGCCTCGCGGACTGTATGCTCAAGGATGGCGATCGAGTCGAGATCGTGACGCTCGTCGGCGGCGGCTGACCAGCGGCTCCCCGCGGCCCCGGGCCGATTCCTCGTCCGCCACGGCTTTCGCATGAACGCATCCACTGTCGTCCCGACCAGCGACGCCCGCACCCCGTCCGATCCGCCGCTCCGCGTGGCGGGGGTCACGCTCGCGAGCCGGCTCATCGTGGGCACGGGCAAGTATGCGAGCCATGCCGAGATGGCCCGATGCCTCGCCGCCTCCGGCGCCGACTGCGTGACGGTCGCCGTGCGCCGGGAGCGGCTCGTCAACGCCGCCGGCGAGAACATCCTCGACCACCTGGATGCGACGCGGTTCACGATCCTCCCGAACACCGCCGGCTGCTTCACGGCGGAGGATGCGGTGCGCGTGGCCCGCCTCGGCCGGGAGTTGCTCCGCGACCTGGGCAACCCGGGCTCCGAATGGGTGAAACTCGAGGTGCTCGGCGACCCGCGCACGCTCCTGCCCGATCCGGTCGGCACGCTGGAAGCGACGGAACGGCTCGTGGCCGACGGCTTCGCGGTGCTCGTCTATTCCAGCGACGACCCGGTCGTGGCGCGGCGGCTCAAGAGCCTCGGGGCCGCCAGCGTGATGCCCGCCGGCAGCCCGATCGGCTCGGGGCAGGGGATCCTCAACGCCAACAACCTGCGGATTTGCCTCGAGTATCTGAAGGACGGAGACCCCGCCTATCCCGTGATCGTGGATGCCGGCGTCGGCACGGCGAGCGACGTCGCCGAGGCGATGGAACTCGGCGTGGATGGCGTGCTGCTCAACACCGCCATCGCCCATGCCGCCGATCCGCTTCGCATGGCCCTGGCGATGAAGGGGGCGTGCGAGGCGGGCCGGCAGGCGTTCCTCGCCGGCCGGATTCCAAAGCGGCTCTACGCCACCGCCTCGAGCCCGGTCGAGGGCACCATCACCGGCCCGGGACGCGCGCCCTGATGCTCGCGAAGCGGATCATTCCCTGTCTCGACGTGGACAAGGGCCGGGTGGTGAAGGGGACACGGTTCCTCGATCTCGTGGACGCCGGCGATCCGGTCGCCGTGGCGGCCCGCTACGAGGCCGAGGGGGCCGACGAACTCGTGTTCCTCGACATCACCGCGAGCCACGAGGGCCGCGCGATCATGCTCGATGTCGTGCGGCGGGTGTCGGAGACGATCTACATGCCGTTCACCGTGGGCGGAGGGATCCGCACGCTGGAGGATGCCTGTGCGCTCGTGCAGGCGGGGGCGGAGAAGGTGAGTATCAACTCGGCGGCGGTGCGGACTCCCGAACTCGTCTCGCAGGTCGCGGCACGGCTCGGCAGCTGTGCGACGGTGGTGAACATCGATCCCAAGCGGGTGCACCGTGACGGCAGGGAGTGCTGGGAGGTGTTCGTGAGCGGCGGCCGGGTGCCCACGGGTCTGGAGGCGGTCGCGTGGGCGCGGCGCGTCGAGGAGTTGGGAGCGGGCGAGATCGTGCTGACGTGCATGGACCGGGACGGCACCCGCGACGGCTACGACCTCGAGATCACGGCGGCCGTGAGCCGTGCCGTCGGCATCCCGGTCGTCGCCAGCGGCGGCGCGGGCCGGCCGGAGCACCTCGCCGACGCGATCGAACGGGGCGGGGCCGACGCGGCTCTGGCCGCTGGAATCTTCCACTTCGGAGAGTGTACGATCCGGGAGGTGAAGGAGTTGCTGATCCAGAGGGGCATCCCCGTCAGACCGCCCTGCGGATGAACGACGATCCCCCGCTCGCCCGCCGCATTCCCCCGCACCGCTCGGCCCCAGCATGGCGACCATCGATCCCCCGTCCGTCGAATCGGAATCCAACGGTGCCAAGCCGGTCGCCCACGGCCGCGCCGCGCTCGAGATCGACCGGCTCTTCGAGGCGCTCGTCACGCTCAACGGGAGCGACCTGCACCTGAAGGTGGGGCAGCCGCCCTACATCCGCGTGAAGGGGGCGCTGACGCCCCTCAAGTATCCGCGGCTCGACGACGAGACGATGCGGCGGCTCTGCACGCCGCTCATGAGCGAGCGGCAACGCAAGATCTTCGACACCGACGGCGGGGCCGACTTCGCGCACACCGCGATGTGTGCCGGAAAGCGGTGGCGGTTTCGCGTGAATCTGCTCACCCAGCAGGGGTCGTGGGGACTCGTGGCCCGGAAGGTGAACGACAGCATCCCCGATTTCGAGAAGCTCTTCCTTCCGCCCGCCATCGAGCGGCTCTGCCAGCTCGACCAGGGGATGGTGCTGCTCGCCGGCGTGACCGGCTCCGGCAAGAGCACGACGATCGGATCGATGCTCAACTACATCAACCGCAACTACCGCAAGCACATCCTCACGCTCGAGGATCCGATCGAGTTCGTGTTCACGGAGGACAAGTGCCTGATCAACCAGCGGGAGATCGGCGTCGACGTCAAGAACTTCGAGATCGGGATGAAGCACGCGGTGCGCGAGGATCCGGACATCATCCTCGTGGGCGAGCTTCGGGATGTGGAAACGTTCAAGACGGCGATCCATGCGGCCGAGACGGGCCACCTCGTGTTCGGCACGATCCATGCCGCGAGTGCGCCGAGCACGGTGACCCGCATCCTCGATCTCTTCCCGCAGGAGGAGCATGCGGCGATCCGCAGCGCCATCGCCTTCAACATGAAGGGGATCGTCGCCCAGAAGCTGCTCAAGTCGATCAAGCCCGGCGTGAGCCGCGTGCCGGTCGTCGAGATGATGTTCTTCGACGTGCTCGTGCGAAAGTACGTGCTGGAGGAACAGGATCACCTGCTCGCCGACCACATCAAGAAGTCCCATCGCGATGGAATGCAGGACTTCACCATGAGCCTCAAGAGCCTGATCGACCAGGGGTTGATCGACCGCCAGGATGCCCTGGAAATCGCCCCCAACCGCGAGGCGCTGATGATGGCCCTCAAGGGCATCGGGGTGATGTGATGACGGCAGGGGCTTGGCGATGGACGGCGGCTGCGGTCGTCGTCGCGGTGTTGGCGGGCGTGTTCCCGATGTCGGCGACCGAGGCCCGGCAGCAGCCGGCGGCCGCGCCCGAGGCCGCGCCCGCGGGGGCCGCCGCCGCGCGGCCGCAGATGAACCAGGTGGATCCCGCCGCGCCCCCCCCGGCGCCGAATGCCGACGGCGATGCCGACGGCGATGGTGCAGAGGGAGGCTTTCGGCGGGGGCCCGGCGGCGCCCTCGCAATTGTTCCGGCACTTCTCTGGTGGTTGCTCGTCGTGGGATGGGCCGGCACGACCGCGTGGGCCGGGACGGACGAGCGGCAAGCGAAGTCGTTCACTCCGATGTGGCTGCCGATCCTCGCGTTTCCATTCTTCTTCGTCGCGCTCGCGGCCTGGTGGATTCCATTCTCGGCGGCGGCGTGCGGCCTGACGGCGGCGGCCTGGCTGGGGACGTTCCTGCCGTACGCGGTGCTCCGCGACCGCCCGCTGCGGCCGGAGCAACGGGTGTTGTCGCTGCAGAACGCCATGGTGTCGGCGGCCCGCGCCGCACAGCCCCTGCTCAGGCGGATGGGCCTCAAGATCGACCTCGAAAGCCGTCCGCTCGCCGCATCGCTGCCGGACGTCGAGATCGGCGCCGCCGGGGGCGGCGACGCAGGTTCGCCGCCCGAGGCCCGGCTCGCCGAAGCCTCGGCGCTGGAGGGATTCGCCGGCTTTCGTGAAATCGTGCAGCGGTGCGTCGCCATGCGGGCCGATCAGGCGACCGTCGAAATCAGCCCGCAAGGAGTGACTGTCCGCCAGTTGATCGACGGGGTGTGGCACCCGCTCCGGCAGCTCGCGCGGCACCGCGTCGGATTGAAGATGGTGGAGGGGTGGGAAAATGCCGACCCGTTGGACGCCGAGGAAGGGAAGGAGTTGCTCGCCGTCGTGAAGACGCTGTGCGGCATCTCGTCGAAGTCCGGCAGGAGGCAGGTGGGCCGATTCGTCGTCGGCTTGCAGCGGCGTTCCATCCCCTGCGACGTTTCCCTCGAAAAGTCGGAGTCTGCCGTCCGGATGCTGTGGGAGTTTCAAACACCCCCCGCGGTCTTCGGCTCGCTCGAGGCGATCGGCATGGAGCCCGTCGATGCGGCGAAGGTTCGGCAGGCGCTCTCCCTCGTCAACAGCCTCGTGGTGGTTTCGGCGCCATCGCGTGAGGGGCTGACGACCACGTTCGCCCAGATTCTTCTCACTGCCGACCGGCTGCTTCGCGATTTCGTCCTGCTCGAGGACGAGCGCGTGCCCTTCCGCGAGGTGCAGAATGTGAAGCCTTTCCGGTGGGGCGGCCCCGAGAAACTCGCGCCGGTGGCGGTGCTGGAAAACGCGATGCGGGGCTATCCGACGGCGATCGTCGTCCCGCTCCTGGAGGATGGTCCGCTCGCCGTCGAGCTTCTGAAGCGGGCCGGAGAAATGCTCGTCGTCGTCGGCCTGCAGGCGGACCACGCCGGCGCGGCGGTGGAAAGGCTCGTCGCACTGGGGATGCCGCGGGCGGAACTCGCGCGGGCGCTCCAGGTCGCGACGTGCCAGCGGCTCATCCGTCGGGTCTGTCCGAAGTGCGCCACGGAGTACGCTCCCACGCCCGAGGTGCTGGCACGGCTCAAGATGCCGGCGCGGGAGGGACTGATGTTCAAGCGGGCGGCCGAGTCCGGCTGCCCGGCCTGCAGTGGCACGGGCTATCTGGGCCGCGGGGCCCTCATCGAGATCGCGGGCGGGCCGACGGTGAGCAAGGCGATCGCGAAGGGAGTGGATCAGGCGACGTACGCCAAGGCGGCGCAGAACGACGGCATGCGGGGGCTGCGCGAGTTGGGGCTCTCGATGGTGGCCGCCGGGGGGACGACGCTCGAGGAACTGCAGCGGATCCTCAAGAAGGAGAAAGGCTGAGCCGTCATGATCATCAATCTCGCCCTGCTCGCCGTGCTCGTCGTCGTCGCCGTCGCTGCGTTCCGCGGCGGTCTGCTGCAGGGCATGGTCGCCTACTTCAACGTGCTGCTGGCGGCGAGCTTCGCCACGGCGTGGTACGAGACGCTCGCGACCTCTCTCGAGCACTCTCTCGCGCCCTATACCTACTTTCTCGACGTGATCTCCCTCTGGCTGCTGTTCATCGTCGTTCTCGTCGTCCTCGCGGGGGTGACGTTCCTGCTCTTCCGGACGAGGATCACGAAGGTGCGATTTCTTCCGCCCGTCGAACTGGGCGGGCGGATCCTGCTCGCCCTGATGACGGGCTGGGTGTTCGTCGAACTGATGGCGGTCAGCATCCATACCGCACCGCTGCGGAAGGACATCGTCCCCATGCCGCCGAACGAGAGCATGTTGTTCGGCCTGAAGCCGGATCGGTGCTGGCTGTGGTGGGTGCGCGGTTCCTCGCGGAACGGACCGTTTGCCGTGACCACGGCCCCCTTCGATTCGGCCGGTGACTTCCTCGAACGCCACCAGAAGCGACGCGAGGTGATTTCCCAGGCGGAAACGATCGTCCAGCCGAAGTTTTGAGGTTCCGCCACGGGGCGACGAGTGGCGCCATGATGCGACGAACCAGTCTCTCGGCCGCGACTGCTTCCTCTCGGTCGGGGCAGGGTGTACCGTCCGACTACCGTCCCGTGAGCAGGCCGGCGGTGGCCGCGCTCGGGCTGGGAGCCCTCTCGGCGCTGGCGCTGGTGAGCCCGGTCTTTCTCGTCGTGCCGCTCGTGGCGATCGCGGTGGCGGTGGCGGCGATCCTCGACGTCGATCGCGAGGGAGCGCCGAAGGCCGGTCGGCCGGCGGCGCTCGCCGCTCTCGCGTTGGCGGCCGGCTTCGGTGGGCAGGCGGCGGCGGCGAATCTCGCGGCCAGATCGATCGCCGCCGCGCGGGCCGGAGCGGCGGCGGACGTGTTCCTGGAGGCCGTGCGGCAGGGCCGGCTCACGGATGCCGAGGCGATGTGCGGATTCGAGGCACGGCCGGGGGTCGGACGGCTTGCCGCCTGCGGGGCCGTCGGAACGCGTGGCCGGCCGCTGCCGGCCGATCAGGCGTCCGCCTGGGTCGTGCGGATCGCGCCGCAGGGGCCCGGTGACTGCGACGTGCGGCTCGTTCTCGAGCCGACGGCCGTGGTGCAGCGAATGACACGTGTCGAGCGGTGGCTCGTGACGGCCTGCGACGTCTCGTCGGCGCAGGCCGTCAGGCCGTCCGCGAGGTGAACGGACGCACTGCGTCGATCGACGCGGCTCCCGCGGCGAGCATCACGAGCCGGTCGAATCCGAGCGCGCAGCCCACCCCGGGCGGCATCGATGGCCCGTGCGCGTCCACGAGTCGATCAGGCACCGGGAGGGGAGGGCGACCCGTGGCGATCCGGGTGGCATTCGCGGTGGCGATCCGATCGAGGAGAGGCTCCCGGGCGGTCTCCTCCTCCCAGCCATTGGCGAGTTCGACCCCGGATCCGAAGAGCTCGAATCGGAGGGCCGTCGGCGGCGGCTGCGTGGCGATGCGGGCGAACGCGGCCTGCGAGACCGGCCACGCCTCGAGCAGCGTGGGGTGGCCGTGGCCGAGCCGTGGGGACACGACTTCGGACAGCAGGAGTTCGAACCAGTCGTCGCACGAGTCGGCGTGGCGGGCGGGCAGCGAGAGCCCGGCCCGAACGCCCGCTGCCCGCCACTCGGCGAGCGTGGCCGTCAGCGGGTCGATGCCGGCGTGCGCCTGGAACGCCTCGCGGCAGGTGATCCGCTCGAGTCCCGTGGTGCCGAGCGTGGCGGCGCAGAGTTCGCCGAGAAACGCGGCCGCGTCGTCGTTGCTCGTGCCCGGGGCGTACCATTCGAGGAGCGTGAACTCGACGTCGTGGCGGCAGCCTCGCTCGCCGGCCCGGAAGGCCCTGGCAAACTGGTAGATCGGCCCCGAGCCTGCGGCGAGCAGCCGCTTCATGTGCGCCTCGGGGCTGGCCTGGAGGAAGTGGGGCGGCCGGGCGGGGCCGTCGAGGTGGACCAGCAGTGGGTCGATGTGGGCCTCCGGAAGCACCTCGGACGAAACCACGGGGGTTTCCACTTCGATGAAGCCACGTCCGTCGAACAAACGTCGCAGCCTGGCCAGCAGCGTTGCACGGAGTTCGAGGATCGGACGCAGCGACATCGGAAGCGGGTCGGGTCAGGTCCGGGCGGGCTCCGGCCTGCTGGCGGAGAGCCTCTCCGTGGTCTCTCGGTAGACGAGCACCGGGCACGGCGCCCGTCTCACGATCGCCTCCGCGACGCTTCCCATCAAGAGCCTTGTCACGCCGGTGCGGCCGTGGGTGCCGAGCACGATCATCTCGGCCCCCTCGTCGGCTGCCACCCTGACGATCTCGCCGGCAGGGTCGCCCATCGTCAGCCGATGCGCGAATGGCACCGAGGGATCCACCGGCTTCACGTCTTCGAGCATCTTGAGGATTCGCTCGGAGCTCGGCTCGGGGATGCCGTAGTAGAGTTCGCCCCCACCGTACGCGAGCGGGGGCTCCTCGACGTGCACGATCAGGAGCCGCGCTCCCGACTGCCTGGCGAGCGCCTCGGCGTGGGGCAACGCGGCGTCGCTGGCGTGGGAAAAATCGGTGGGAAACAGGATCGTTTTCTGAGCCATGGCTCGATCTCCGGGGGAATGCGGCATTCTACGCCGTCGTTTTTCCACCAGCCCGGCACGGGGAGGCACGATCCGGGTCGGCCGCCCGCGGTCAGTGCAACCGCATCCCCGGCAGGGCTCCCGAGTCCGGTGACAGCAGGTAGACACCCTCCGCTCCGGCGCCGCTGGCCGCCACCACCATCCCCTCGCTGAGCCCGAACTTCATCTGCCGCGGCGCGAGGTTCGCGACCACCACGACGAGCCGCCCCACGAGTGCGGCGGGCTCGTGAAACCCCTTGATGCCCGCGAACACGACCCGCGTTGCATCGCCTCCGAGGCTGACGGTGAGTTTCAGGAGCTTCTTGGCCTCCGGCACCTCCTCGGCCGCGACGATCCGCGCGATCCGCAGGTCCACCTTGGCAAAGTCGTCGATCGTGCAGGTCGCGGCCAGCGGTTCGGCGGCGAGCGGTGTGCCCGGATCGACGGCTGGAGCGGACGGGATCTGATCCACGGTGAGGTCTCCTGGGGAAGCGGCTGGGGCGGAGGGTGAGGACGGCTCCCGTGACGCGGCGAGCAGCGCCTCGATGCGGGTCGGATCGACGCGCTGCATGAGTGGCGTGAACGGACCCACGGGCATGCCGGTGAGCGGGGTCTGCGATTCGTCCCACGATCCGATCGGCCCGCCGACGAGGGCTCCGGCGTCGGCGGCGAGCTTCGGCAGCACCGGCGCGAGGTAGACCGCGAGTTGGCGGAACAGGTTGAGCGCCACGCTGGCCACCACCTGGAGCCTGCCGGCCGCGTCGGGCCCGGCCTTGGCGAGCCTCCACGGCTGCTCGGCATCGACGTAGGCATTCGCGCGGTCGGCCGCGAGCATGATCACACGCATCGCACGGGCGAAATCGCAGGCCTCGTAGGCGGCGGCGATCTCGGCCCCGTCGCCCGCGCCGCGGGCGAACAGGCCACCGTCGTCGGGATAGGCCGCGGTCAGCCCGGTCTTCTCCAGCCACCGCGCGGTGCGGCTGGCGAGGTTCACCACCTTGCCGACGAGGTCGGAGTTGACCTTCGCCGCGAACTCCTCGAGGTTGAGATCGATGTCGTCGATGCCGCCCGAGAGCTTGCTCGCGTAGTAGTAGCGGAGCGCGGCCGGATCGAGGTGGTCGAGATAGGCGCGGGCGAGGAGGAACGTGCCGCGGCTCTTCGACATCTTCTGCCCGTCCACGGTGAGAAACCCGTGGATCCGCACCTTCGTCGGCAGCGCCAGGCCCGCGGCCTCGAGCATCGCCGGCCAGAACAGCGTGTGGAAGTAGGTGATGTCCTTGCCGATGAAGTGATGAATCTCCGCGGGGGGCTCGTTCGCGCCACCACGTTTCCACCAGGCATCGAACGAGTCGCCGTGCACGTCACACCATTCGGCCGTCGCGGCGAGGTAGCCGATCGGTGCGTCGAACCAGACGTACCAGAAGTGGCCCGGGGCATCTGGGATCTCGAATCCGAAGTAGGGGGCCGGCCGCGACACGTCCCAGTCGCGCAGGGCTTCGCCGAGGAAGTGCCCCGCCAGATAGTTGGCGACGCGTGGATCGATCGCCCCCGACTCGCGGGTCCAGCGGTCGAGGAAACCATGGAGGGCTTCGATCGTCACGAACAGGTGCTCGGCTGAACGAACCTCCGGCGTGGCGCCGGAGAGCGTGCTCTTCGGCGCCACGAGGTCGGCCGGGCCGTAGGTGGCCCCGCAGCGCTCGCAGGAGTCGCCGTATTGGTCGGTCGCACCGCACTTCGGGCAGCCGCCGCGCACGAAGCGGTCGGCGAGAAACACACCCGCCGCCGGATCGAAGAGCTGGTGGACGTCGCGCGAGACGACGAGGTCGCGGTCCCGCAGCGCCCGCCACACCTCGCCGCACAGCCGCCGGTTGGCGTCGCTGTCGGTCGAGCCGTAGTGGTCGAACTCGATCTGGAATCCGGAAAAGTCGGCGAGATGGGCCTCGCGCATCGCCGCGACCAATTCCCGCTCGCTCCGCCCCTCCGACCGCGCCCGGATCATGATCGCGGTGCCGTGCGTGTCGTCGGCACACAGATAGATGCACCTGTGGCCGCGGAGCCGCTGGAACCGGACGAAAATGTCGGTCTGGATGTACTCGACGAGATGCCCCAGATGGATGTGGCCGTTGGCGTAGGGCAGGGCCGAGGTGACGAGAATCCGGCGGTCGCGGGAGTCGGGCATGATGCTCCGGGGGCTCGAAGGCCGGCGGATTGTAGAGGCGGTGCGGAAACGGGGAAATGGCGCGGGCACGGGGCGGATGGGCGGTTCCCACCGGATTGTCCGGTCGGGAAAGTGACCTTGTGGCGTGCCTGTGACGCCGCCAGTATCCGCCCTCCCGCGAAGAGTCCGTGGGGCGATGCAACGGAGTGCTCGATGAGTCTCTTCCTCCGAAACCTCTGCCTGGCCGGTTTTCTGGTCGGATTGGCGCGGGCGGCCGTCGGTGCACCGGGGGCGGATGCCGCCGCCGATGTGGTACTGCTCGATTTCGCCGCCACGTGGTGCGGGCCCTGCCGGTCGATGGCGCCGCTCATCGGCGAGATCTCGGCCGCGGGCTGGATCGTGCGGCACGTCGACGTCGATCGGGAAGCCGATCTCGTGAGGCGGTTCGGCGTGACGGGCGTCCCGTGCTACGTGCTGCTGGTGAAGGGGCACGAAGTGGGCCGCATCAACGGAGCCACGACCCGTGCCGACCTGGAAAAGCTGCTGGCGAAAAGCAGGGAGCCGCTCGGTATGCCGGCGGTGGCGGCTCCCCAGGCGACGCCGCCCGTCGCGACCGTCCCGGGCCAGTCATTCCCATCGACCCCCTCCGATGCGCCGCTCGCACTCGAGTCGGCCCGCAGACGGGAAGCCGCCGTTCCGGCCCGCGTGCTCCCCGCAGCCCGCCCGCCCGTTGCCTCCGCCGTCTCCTCGCGGCCGTCGCGCGGTGAGGATGTTCCCGATGGTCCCATGGATCCGGGGCTCGCACCCGCCGAGCGGATGGCGCCCGCCGAGCGGATGGCGCCCGCCGAGCGGATGGCGCCCGCCGAGCGGATGGCGCCCGCCGAGCGGATGGCGCTGGAGCAGCGGTTGCTGGCCGCGACGGCCCGCCTGCGGGTGGATGACGCGCAGGGCGTCTCGTGGGGCACCGGGACCGTCATCGACTGCCGCCAGGGGGAGGCTCTGATTCTCACCTGCGGCCACATCTTCCGCGACTCGGGCGGGCAGGGACGCGTCGAGATCGACCTCTTCGGCGCCGGTGGGCAGCGTGGACTCGCCGGTCAGGTGATCTCATGGGACCTCAAGCGAGACCTCGCGCTCGTCAGCGTCTTCACCGACGCCGGCATCGAACCGGTCAAGGTCGGCGGACCTCAGCGGACCACCGTCGCAGGCGAGCCGGTGGCGACGGTGGGCTGCGACGGCGGCCGGGATCCGACGATCCACCACAGCCGCGTGACCGCGGTGGACAAGTACCTCGGACCGGCCAACGTGCAGGTCGCCGGCCAGCCCGTGCAGGGCCGATCCGGCGGCGGCCTGTTCGGTGTCGACGGCACGCTGCTCGGTGTCTGCAACGCCGCCGATCCGACCGACAACGAAGGGCTGTTCGCGGCGCTCCCGGCGATCCACGAACAGCTCGACGAGGCGGGCCTCGCCTTCGTCTACAAGAGCGTCTACCCGAGTGGTGCGGTGGCCGAGGCGACCGGCCCGGCCGTGCCGAGCATGCCGGCGGAGATGCCCCCTGTGTCGTTCGACCGGCGTGACCGCGGCGGCGCGCTGCCGACGGCCTCCACCGGAGGCCCGCTTGCCGGGGCCGCGCCGGTGTCCGCCACGGCTCCGACCAGGCCGGCCGCCGCCGCGCCGGTTGCCGGCGGGTTGTCCGACGGCGAGCGGGCCCTGCTCGACCATGTCCGGCAGCACGAGGGGCGGGCTGAGGTGATCTGCATCGTGCGGCCACACGGAGCCGGACAGTCCGCCAGCGAGGTGTTCGTGCTCGAAGGCTCGAGCCGTGAGTTCGTCGATCATCTGTCGCAGACGCATGCGGGGCATGCGGCCGCTCACCGGCAGACGGGAGGCCGCTCCGATCTGGCAGCGCTGCCGCCGGCGGACCCGCCGCGGTAGGCTCGAGGTCGCATGCGCCAGTACCTCGTCCGCCACGGAGAGAGCGTTTCCAACGTCGAGTCGCGGGTGCAGGGGCAGGCCGACGTGGCCCTTTCCACCGTCGGCCGACGCCAGGCGGCAGCCCTCGCCTCCTGGGCCGGCTCGCTCCCGCAGGACGTCCGGATCGATGAAATCTGGTCGAGCCCGCTGGTCCGCGCCCGTGAAACTGCCGCCGCGATCGCGAACTCCATCGGACTGCCGCTGTACATCGAGGAACGCCTCGCGGAACTGCACGCCGGCGTGTTCCAGGGGCATCTCTGGGCCGAACTCGAGGTCACCTTCCCGGCCGAGGTCGCACGCTGGCGGAGCGGCGACGCGGACTACGCGATTCCCGGCGGCGAGTCGCGCGCGATGCTCGCCGCCCGCGGCCGCGCGGCGCTCGAGTCACTCGCCGGTCGCCCGGCGCGCCACATGATCGTGGTGGCCCATGGCGGTGTCCTCACTGCAGCCCTCGGCAGCCTCCTCGGCCGCACGCACCCGCTCCTCGCGCAGGCCGCAGAGCGGCCGTTCACGAAGCTCCCCGCGCTCGCCAATGCGTCGTTGACGTTGCTCGACTGGCCCGGCCCGGAACTCGTGGCCTTCAACGAGACCGGCCACCTGCCGGAGCCGTAGGGATCGGATGGCGCGGCGCAGGCACATCCGAGTGAGTCGGAGGCGCGTGAGCAGCCACGCCTAACGACGCGCGACAGGCACGCGGGACTTCGGATCCTGTCGCCAGGCCTGCTGGAGGAGGTCGTAGAGCGTGGCGTCGAAGCGGGCGAGGCGGTGCGGGTCTTGGAAAAAGCATTCGGTCGCCACGGCGAAGAACTCGCCGGGACCCTCCAGTGCGTAGTCGTCGAAGGGCAGGCTGCGCCCCTCTTCGAGAGCCTCCTCGAACCGGTCCTGCGAGCGGTCGAGCGCGGCGATCCACTCCCGCCGCGCCGCCGGGGTCGGCAGCGGCGGCACGCCGTCCACCTCACCGTCGAGCAGATCGATCGCGTGGGCGCACTCGTGGATCACCACGGACCGCGGACCGTCGCGAAGCCGTCCACCCTCGACGACGCGCGGCCACGAGAGCACCATGCTGCCACCCGCCCAGGTCTCTCCCAGCCGCTCCTCCTGCCACTCAAGTTCACCTCCGCCGGCGAGCGGGGCCGACTTCGGCGCGACGTAGTCTCCGGGGTAGACGAGCACCGATTGCAGGCGGTCGAAGTGCTCGCCGTCGAAGCCGAGGGCCACCAACGCCGCCTGCCCGGCGATCGCCACGCGCACCTCGTCGGTGATCGTGAATCCTCGGCAGCCCTCGAACCGCTTCTCGGCGACGAACACCGCCACCCAGTCCCGGAGACGACCGCGCTCGCTCTCGTCGAGCCACGCCGTCTGCACCACGGTGCGCCGCAGGATTTCCAGCCACTCCTGGGGGAACTCCCGGGCGCGAACCGCCCTTCGTCGCCGCTCCCGGAGCCAGCCGAACATCGCCGGCTCCTTCCATCAGGAGGGCTTCATGTCGGCCGGCGGCTGGATCTCGAAGTTGTAGCGGCCGAGGTCGAGCGCCAGCACGATGCAGCCCACGGCGATGGCGATGAACGACAGCACCAGCATCGCCGTGTAGACGTTGACCGGCGGCCGTGCCACGTTGTGTGAGTCGTCTGCCATGTCCGTTCCCGACCAGGTCACTCCCGGCCGGCCATGTGCGTCAGGCTTTGAGCCGCGTGGCCACGCGGTCGCCAGGCTGGATGTCGCCGCGCTTGAACTCGCGGATCACGCGGCCCACGCAGCGGTCCGGCTTCACGCTGATCACCTGCACGCGGCCGAGGTACTGGTCGTCGCGATACACCTCGAGGAAGTGCCCCATCTGCACGCCGTCGTCGCCGCCGAGCGTGACCTCGACCGAGTCGTCCGCGACGGCGGTCACGACGCCGCCCGTCGTGGGCACGTGGTCGCGCGGCAGGCTCTCGATCGCGAGTCCGTGCTGCTTGAGGAGCAGGCGGGCGTTGGCCACCTGCTTCTCGAGTTGTGCCTTGCGTTCGGTGGCGATTTCGAGGAACGCGATCTTTTCGTGGAGTTCACCGGCCAGTTGGGAGGACCGGGCGACCTGCTCGTCCACCTTCTTCTGCTGCCTGGCGATTTCGGCCCGCAGGTCTTCGACCGTCTTCGTCGCCTTCTCGAGCTCCTTGCGGGCGAGCTGGATCTCCGCCTGCGCCTGCTCACGTTCGGCTTCGCGGGCTTCCTTCGTCTTGCGGAGATCCTGCAGTTCCTTGTCCTTCTGCTCGAGCGCCGTCTGGATCTTCGCGATCACCTGGTCGCGGGCGACCTCCGACGCGGCCACCTCGGCGGTCAACCGGGCGATTTCCGCGGTGAGCGTCTCGCGCTCCTTCTTCGCCTCGGCGAGCTGCAGCTTGTAGCCGAGCGGCTTGCCGGCCTGCACCTGCTCGGCCGTGCGGGTGATCTCCTCCCGCCAGTTGGTGTGCGTGGAAAAGAGCGCGACGGCAAAACTCATGAACACGAGGCTCATGACGAACACCGCGAACACGAAGATCTTGCCGATGATGTTCATGCCGTCCTTCCCCCTGCAGACTATCCTTGGTTCGGCAGGCCGGTCAACGCGGCTGCAGAACGCGATCGGCCGGCCTTCCACTCGACGAGGCCGGCCACGACGACGGCCACGACGACCGCCACACATCCCCCCGTCGGCACAGACCCCCACCACAACCACGGGCTCGGGCGGCCGTCGGGCTCGACGGCGGCACGCAGGGTCGCCGCGGCCCGCCGCGGTCCGCGGGCCAGCAGCCTGCCGCAGCCGTCGATCCAGGCGGAAAAACCGGTGTTGGCGGCGATCACCAGCGGAGTGCGCACCTCCACCGCCCGGAAGATGCCGCAGGCCAGATGCATGTCGAGCTCGCTCGATCCCCAGAACCAGCCGTCGTTCGTGAGGTTGACGATCACGTCGGGCCGGGTGCCCGCCCGGGCGAGTTCGCGCACCAGCGATCGCACGGCTTCCGGCAACGCCGTCTCGTAGCAGATGTTGGGTGCGACGGTCCAGCCGGCGACATCCAGTGCCACAGGACGGCTTCCCGACGTCAGTCCGGCTGGGAGCGGCGTCAGCCGATACAGCCAGGGGAACGTTTCCCCGAGCGGGATCGTCTCGCCGAACATCACCGGATGCATCTTGTCGTAGCAGCCCCGCGGCCGGCCGGTGCCGTCGAGCAGGATGGCGGCGTTGTAGTGGCGGGCGCCGCCGGGAGCGCGGGGATCGACCTCCTGGCGGTCGAGTCCCACGAGCCACGGGCCGCCGTAGCGTCGGGCGAACGCGGCGAGGCCGTCGATCCGCTGCGCCTCGAGCTTCACGCGGCAGCGGGCCTGTCGTGTCGCCGCATCGCCGTCCTCCGATTCGGCACCGAGCGTCGCCGTCACGACCGATTCCGGAAGCACCTCCTCCGGGGCGATCGTCAGCAGTCCCCACCGCCACATCGTCTCCGGCCAGACGATGAGGTCGGGCCTGACGGTGGGGTTCGCCGCGAGCCCGGCGACGGTGAGCTCGTCGTAATGCCGGGCCACGTCGCCGGCGGCATCCGGATCATGCTTGAGTTCCGTGTCGATCGAGCCTTGGACGAGAAGCACGTCCAGCGGCCGTCCCGAGCCGGAGGGCGCCGTCGAGAGCCGCCATTGGCCGTACGCCAGCGCGGCGAGCGGCAGTCCGGCGACGAGGCCGGCCGCGAGCCGGCGTCGGCTCGGCTCCCTCGTGGCGACGAGGTCCGAGATGGCTGCCGCGACGGCCATCACGAGGCCCCCGACACCGACCGCGCCAAACAGGTCGGCGAACTGGATCAGCGTTGTCCACCGCCACTGCGTGTGTCCGAGTCCGGCGAATGTGAAACCGCCGAACGCCCACCCGCGCAACTGTTCGCATCCCATCCACGCGACCGGCGCCGCGGCCACCAGCGGCCAGCCGGCCCGGTGGACGAGCCGCCGCGTCGTCCAGATGAACAGCACGACGTAGCAGGCGAGGTATGCGGCGAGCGCGAGCCACCCCAGCGCGGTGGCGGGGTGCGGCAGTCGCAGCCAGTGGATCGCCAGCAACCAGTGGGCGAACCCGCAGCCCCAGACGACGGCCCATGCACGACGGCCGAGCGGCGCGGGACGCCGGATCAGCGCGAGCCACGGCAGTGGGGCGACCCAGGCGAGCGGCCACAGGTCCGCGGGCGGCTGGATGAGGAACATCGTGATCGCGCCCGCGGCTGCGAGCTGGAGCACGCGGCGGGCGTCCGGGTCAGGGGATCGGTTCATCCGCACCTCGCTCCGGCTCCGCCCGTGCGAATTCCGCGAGAATCGCACCCGGGAAGACGACCTCGTCCTCGTCCGCGAGGTGACGCACGAGCCGCCCGCTGACCGGGGACTCGAGATCGATCGTCGCCGGTCCGCACAGCAGCTCCACGACGCGATCCCCCTCGACGACCGCTGCTCCCTCCGGCACCAGCCACAGCGACACGGCGACGGGCGTCCCGGACATGCCGAGATCGGGCACGACCAGCCGCGCCGGGGAGGAGAGAGGATGCATGCCGCCGGTCACCGGAGTCCGCGCAGCCATGCCAGCACCACGCTGCCGACGGCCTCGAGCGACTCCCCCGAGCAGTGCTCCAGCGTGTCGGACGTGGTGTGCCACTGCGGGTAGTCGAAGTCGATCACGTCGCACGTGGGAATGCGGCCGATCATGCGCAGGGGCACATGGTCGTCCTCGATCGTGTGCCTGGGCCGCGGGACGAACTGCCGCACGCCCATCCGCGCCGCGACTCCCCACAGCGATTCCACCACGGGCTGCGTGTCGGGCCAGCTCGCGCTGTGCTGCTCCTGGAAGATCTCGAGGTCCCGGTCGGCGACCATGTCGAGGATCACGCCGCAGCGGTAGCGGTGCCCGCCGCCCGCGGCCTGCCGTGCCGCGTATTGCCTGGCGAAGAAGTTCGATCCCAGGCAGTAGGGGTCGCGTGGCGCGAACACGTATTCCTCTGCATCGAACAGCACGAAATCGACCCCCACCGGCCCCGGCAACGCGGGCACGGCCGTCGCCAACTCCATCAGCGCGGCGACCCCGCTCCCCCCGTCGTTCACGCCGAGGAACACGCCCCGCGGATCGACCGGATCGCGATCCGGATACGGCCGCGTGTCGTAGTGCGCTCCCAGCAACACGCGGTCGGACCGGTCGGGGTGCCATTCGACGATCAGGTTTTCCATCCGCACCGGCTGCCCCGTGCGGCGGTCGCGGATCTGGAACGCCTGCCGTGAAACCCTGCCGCCCGCCGCCTCGAAGTGCTTCACCAGCAATCGGCGCTGGTGTTCCATGCCGGGTGAACCGCTCGGTCGCGGTCCGAGCGCCGCGATCGCCTCGAGGTGCTTGAAGGCCCGCGCCCCCGAGAAGCCGGGCAGGTCTTCGGCAATCGCCGGAGCAGCCATGCAAAGCCAGGCCGCCCAGACGGCCGCCCGGCCGACGGTGATGCGTGCAAGCGGAGCCATTGGGAAAAGTCTACCGGTTTCACCGGAATCGGAAATGTCGTAGAACGAGAGTCGTGAAGTGCGGTGACGCTCCCATGAGTCGATCGTCGATGTCGAGCCGCCTCCCCACGTTCTGCCTCGCCCTGCTCGCCGCCTGCGCGGCGGCGCTCCCGGCGTTGGCCGGTGGCGGTCCCGAGAATCTGTTTCTGGTGGTCAATGCGCGGAGCGCCGACAGCCTCGCGGTGGCCAATGCCTACGCCGCCCTCCGCGGCATCCCCCCGATCAACGTGCTCATGCTTCCCTGGCAGGGCAGCCGGGACGAGGTCACGATCCGCGAGTTTCGCAGCGACATCCTCCAGCCGATCCTGCAGGCGATCGATTCGCGGAAGCTCGCGCCGCAGATCGACTCGATCGTGTACTCCACCGATTTTCCCTGGAGGGTCGATTTCAGCGGCGAATTGCCGCGGGAACTCGTCGGCCGGGACAAGTTTCCGTCGGGATCCCTCACGGGGATGACGATGCTGTTTTCGGCGGTGCAGGCGGGCAGCCCCGCGTACCTCGACCCGGCGAGCAACCGCTATTGGAGACCGGTGGACGGCGACGGCGTCCCGGCCACCACGGTCGGCTTCCGAGGCTGGTATGGCTGGGGGCCGTACGGAGAGCTGGTGGAGGCCGGCGGCACGCGCTACCTCCTGGCGACGACCCTCGGCGTGACCGCCGGCCGCGGGAACACGGTGCCCGAGATCATCCGCTACCTGCGATCCGCCACCGCCGCCGACGGCACTCGGCCGGCCGGCACGATCTACTTCGCGACGAACTCGGACGTGCGCACCACCACGCGCAGCAACGCATTCCCCGCGGTGGTCAAGGCGCTCGACAGGCTGGGCGTGAAGGCCGCGATCGTGAAGGAGCCGCTCCCGGTCGGCAAGCGGGACGTCGCGGGACTGATGACCGGCGCGGCGGATCTCGACTGGCCCGGGAGCGGCTGCACGGTGGTGCCGGGCGCGATCTGCGAGAACCTCACGAGCTTCGGGGGCATCTTCACGCCGTCGGCCGGTCAGACTCCGCTGTCGGCGTTCCTGCGGGCGGGCGCCGCCGGCTCCAGCGGCACGGTGATCGAGCCCTATGCGCTCCAGGCGAAGTTTCCGCACGCCTCGATCCAGATCCACTACGCCCGCGGTGCGAGCCTCGCGGAGGCCTTCTACCAGTCGGTTCGCTCCCCGTACCAGCTGCTCGTCGTGGGCGACCCGCTCTGTCGGCCCTGGGCCTCGATTCCGGTGGTCGAGGCGGTCATCGCGCCCGACGGTCGCGCCGTCACGGCACACGAGCCGCTCGCGGGCACCGTCGAACTCGAGCCGCGGGCGACCGTGCCGGGCGGCGGCTCCGTCGATCGGTTCGAGCTGTTCGTCGACGGCGTGCGGCTCGCCCAGTGCGCTGCGGGCGAGCGGCTCCCGATCGACACGACCCAGCTCGCCGACGGCCATCACGAGCTGCGCGTGGTCGCCATCGAGTCGTCGCCGGTCGAGTCACAGGGACGGTGGATCATGCCCGTGACGTTCGCCAACAACGGCCGCACGCTCTCGCTGGCCGTCGAGCCCCGCCGCGTGAAACCCTCGGGCACGGTTCGCGTGAGCGTCGTGGGCGACGGGCTCGAGGGAGTGGTGATTTTCGCGATGGGCCGCGTGCTCGGCCGCGCGCAGGAGGGGACGAGTTCCATCGAGGTGCCGGCCGAGCTGCTCGGCCGCGGCAGCGTGACGATCCGGGCCACGGGCCGCGCCGGCACCGGCGCGGCGAACAGCGTCAACGCCGAGCCCGTCACCGTCGAGGTCACCGACGGCGGGTAGCCGGGGTCGGAGCCGGCGGTGGCCGCCGCGCTACTCCTGGCGGGCGGGCACGAGCGAGACGATCGCGCCGGAGGGGGAGGCGAGGATCAGGCGATCGGTGGCCGGACTGGCCACCGGGAACGTGAAGCCGCCGAGGCAGAGGCGGTCGCGGATGGCGGCGGTCTCCAGATCGATGCTCACGAGATCACCCACGGGATCGACGAGCCAGATCCGGCCGGCAGCCACGGCCACGATGCGCCCGCTCATCGGGCCGCGCCAGATCGGTTCGCCGGTCTTCGTGGCGAACACGGCGATGCCGTCGGCGCCGAGCGGCACGACCAGCCGTTCACCGGCCGCGAACAGGGTTGCCCCCGGTTCGGCATCGAGAAACAGGTGCCATGCGAGTTTGAGGCTGCCCGCGGCGTCGTCCCGCGCCTCGATCCTGGCGAGATCCCCTTCGGCCGTGGCGACGAAGATCGCACCGTCGTGGATGAGGGGCCGACCGGCGGCGGGGCGATCGAGGTGAAACTCGTTGCGCCGCCAACCGTCGCCACCGGGTGCGAGCAAGACGAGCATGCCCTCCTCGGTGCACCACAGGACTCCCCCCTTGAACGCCTGCGGCTGGAGCGACACGGCACCGCCCGCCTCGAGCACGACCGGTTCGAGACTCTCGATCTTCTGCGCCCGCGGGCGGCTCTTCTTCCGCGCCGGCCTGGCGGCCGGCTTGCCGTCGCCCGAGGCTTCCGCAGCCGCGGCAGCGGTGTCGGCGGACGACTTCGCGGTCCGAAACGGATTCGTCGGCAGGCGCGAGACCCGGCCTTCGCCGAAGGGCGTGTAGACCCAGCCGCCCGACACGGCCGCCCCCGAGTCGGCGAGGTGCGCAAACCGTCTGCTCCACAGCACCTGGCCGGTGGTGCGGTCCAGGCCATGCACCCCGTCGCCATGGGCGACGGCCACGATGTCCGACCCGATCGCCGCCCGCTGGAAGGGCCGACTGCCGGGGTCGAGCGGTTGTTTCCAGAGGATCGTTCCGGGCAGCGGAGCATCGGGCCCCGCGGCGCCGCCCTGGATGCACACGACGTTGCCGTCGCCGGTTTGCACGACCACGAGGTCGGAGTCGATGACGACGTGCTCGACCGCCGAACGGGCGGCATCGAACGGCACCTGGACGAGCCACTCGACGCCGAGCCCGGCATGTGCCGCGGCGACCTGGTCGGCAGCCGTGCCGCAGAGGCAGTCGGGGCGGACGGATCCGCCGCCCGCGCCCGCTGCAAACACCGCCAGCGCGACCGGAAGTCGCGTCCATCTCGAAACCGAGCCTGCAGTCGTGAGCGTGACCATGATGCCAACCATAGTTCGGAAAAGCCGGCGTGCAAAACTGGTACGATCCGAGGTCCGATTCCTGCCCGAAATGCAGCCGGCGCGCCCCTGCAACCGTCTTCACCCGCACCATCCGCACACCCCGCCGCATGTCGCATGCCCAGCCGTCATCCCGCGCGCCAGATCCGGCGGCGGTCGTGCTCGGATACCTCAACTTCTCGGCCGGCGCGTTCGACCCGCGCGTGTGGCAAGCGTGGAGCGACCTGTTCGCGGTGCTGGAGCCCGCTGGAGCGGACGCGGTCGAAGAGCTGGCCGCGGCGGCGTGCGGGGTGATCGATGGCCTGCGGGAGCGGCTCGGAGCGCTGGAGGCGACCGAGCCGGCATTCCGCGATGCACGGCAGGCCCGCCGCGCGCTCACGCTCCTCGGGGAGCTGCCGCCGGCGTACCGTGCGTTCCACCGGGACCTGCTCGAGCACCAGCCCGCCGGCGCCATCGAGAGACCGTTTTTCCTCGCGGCCGCGGCGCAGGCATTGCTCGCGGGAGGCATCCCGGGTGACGACGCGGCGGTCGATGCGCGAGCGAACGCTGCGGCCGTGGCCGAGGCGATCGGCAGGCTCAACGACTACGTCGGCTGGCGGCCGGTCGCGGTGCTCGAGAACGGCCGTCTTTCGGAGCCCTACCCCCACGAGCGCGTGCGGCCGATCCCCCTGTTCGTCGCCGGAGCCGGAGTGGCCCACGGACGCTACCGCGACCTCGTGGCCGGCGCGATCGACATCCTCTCGGCCGCCCCGCCGACGCTGCTCGACCAGGCCGACTTCGACCTCGCGCTCCTCGAGGAACTCGCCATCGATCCGCGCGCGTTCGACTTCCTGCATCCGGCGGCCAGCCGGCCGAACTATCTGTTCGGACTGTGGGATCCCGAGCGGATCGACGCCCGGGGGAACTACCGCCGCATGGTCGTCCAACAGGCCACGCTCGACGGCGTTCTCTCCTGGCCGCAGGCGGCGGTCGGTTCCGCGCTCGACGCATCGGAGGTGCGACAGGCGGAATTGCGTGCGGAGGCTTCCGCCGTGCTGGCCGGCGTGATGCTCATGGCATCGGGGCTGTCGGGCCGTGGACCGGGAGCGCGGCAGGCCGGCCTGCCACTCACCGAGCTGCTGCCACGGATCGCGGGCTACCGCGACGACTTCTACCGCTGGCTGCTCGGCACGCTGCCGCCCGATCACCGCGGTCGGCTCGACGCCGAGATGCAGCGGCTGCGGCAGCCCTTCGGCGGCGTGCGCCGGCACATCAACGCCCTGCTGGCGAACCGCCGGGCGAGGCAGGTCGAGAACGTGGCGCTCGCCGCCGTGCTCGCCCGCCTGGGACGGGCCGGCGGTGCCGAACGGATGGCGGGCGCGGTGCCGGCGGCCTCGGCGCGGCTGCTGGCGCGGATCACGAGCCACGTGGTCGGTGCGCGGCGAAGCCGACCGGGAATCCCGCGGGGCGAGGCCGCCGCTGCGGCACTCGATGAGCTCGACGCGGCGATGGATCTGCTGTTGCGTGCCGTCGGGTGCGGCGCGACGGTCGATCCGTGGAACATCCTCGGTCTGGGCGGCCAATTCCCACTGCACGAACCGGGTGGGGAGAGCCTCACCGACCCGCGGGTGAACGATCTCGTCGCGACGACCAGATCGATCCTCGAGGGGTATGCGGCCATCTGGCGCGAGAGCATCCTCGACGGACCCGAGGCGGTGGCGACGCAGGCCGGCGCGTCGCTCGAACGGCTCGCATCGTGGTGGGACCGGTTCGCGACGACGACGGTCTCCGGTGTGCCGCACCTCTCGGGCCGCGAGATTCTCGACTCGGCGCGGGAGGTCAGCGCGGCGCTCGAGCGCCGGCGCGCCTTCGTGGACGCGCCGCCCCCCGCGTCCTTTTGGCGGAAGGAAGTGGCGGGTTTTTCCGCGCCGGAAAGCCACTCCCAGGCTGCTGCAGCGCTCCTCGACGAGGGCGATCTCGACGGCGCGATGGGGCTGCTCGTGCACTGGGCGTCGCTCCTCGAGGGGCCGGCCGTGGAGCGGTCGGGTGCCGAGTGGCTGGCTGCGGCTGCCCGCTGGACGGCACGGGCTGCCAGCGACATGTCGGCCTCCGGCCGGGCGCGCGTGCGGCGGTTTCTGGAACTCGTCGAGGCGAACACCAGCGGGGTGGTCGATGTCATCGAACAGGTGGCGGTGCAGGGGGAGGGCCCCGGCGGATCATCCCGGCGGCGGTCGAGGCAGGACGGCGACGAGGCCGCCCCGGAGGATCACGAGGGCGAGGAGCGCGTCGCCTCCGCCTACGAGTCGATGGTGTGGAGAGACTCCGCGGATGACGGCATCGACGGGGGCATGCTCGACGTGGAGATGCCGGGCGGCGCGCGGCGCGGAAGCGTGGCGGAAGTGGAGCAGGCCGCCGATTTTCTGGCGGGTGTCTGGCGGCTGTTGCGGCATGCCGTGACGGCCGCATGCGCCGGCGACGTGCGCGGGGGAAGCACGCCCGCGCGGGCCGACGTCGATTCGGCGCTGGGCTGGCGGCATACGCTCCGGCGGCTGCGGCGGACGCTGGTGCGGGCTGCCGATCACCTCGCGGCGACCGACGCCTCGCCTCCCCCGGGCATGCCGCCCGCCGAGTTCGACCGCACCCGCTGGCAGCGGGACGCCGCCATCGAGCGTCTCGTCGATGCCGCGGTGCAGGCGACCGAAACGCTGCGGATCCTCTCCGCGCGGCTGGTGCTCGCCCGGCAGGACGGTGCCCGCCTGGCGGTGGGCGGGCTGTTCGCCGCGATCCTCGCGGGCGACGCGACCGCGGCACGCCGGTCGCTCGCGGCGGTCGAGGCCGGACTCGCCGGCAAGGCCGTGCTCTACGTGCCGCTCTCGCGCGGCGGTCGTCCTGCCCGGATCGTCGTGGCCAGGGGCCGGGAGAGGCTGCTCGAGCGGCTGGCCGCCTGCCTGCCCCGACTCGGCCTCGTCTCAGAGACCTTCGCCGTGGTGCATCTGGCCAAGGCCCTCGAGGGCAACCGTCCGCCGGGGCCGGCGAGCGTGAGCGAGTTCGACCGCGTCTTCGAGGCGGCGACCGCCGCGCTCGTCGAGCGGATCGTCGAGAGCGCCGCCACACCCGGCGCGGACGGCCGCGATGTCGATGCCGGGAAGGTGACGGACAGGATCCTGGCGGGCCTCGCGCTGCTCGTGCCGAAGCTGCTCGAGACCTGGATGACGCACGCCCGGCAGCTGCGACTCTCGGTGCTCGAGCGCGTCCGCGATCCGAAGTCGTTCGCGGCGGTCAAGGAGTTCATCGAACGCTACGGAGCCGGGCTCTTCACGCAACATCTGCTCGCACCGTCGTCGCTCCGGGGCATTCTCCGGGGAGGAGTGCGTCCGTTCCTCGAACAGCTCGTCGAGCGTCATGCCGACGAGCCGGTCGATGAGGCGGACACCGGCCGGCCTCGGTACCCGGTGCGGCTCGTCGAGGATCTCGCGACGGACCGGCTCCCCTTCCGCCAGGCGGCCGCGCGGCTGCGGCTCGTGCTCGAGTGCGTCGCCGAGAACCACGCCGAGTACCGTGACTGGAATTCCACGACGACCCAGTCGGACCGCGGCGAGCACCTCCACATCCTGCTCGACTTCCTCCGCATCAAGGCGGAGTACGATCGCATCGCGTGGACCCTGCGGCCGGTCGGCATGGCGCACCGGATCCTCGCCCGGCGGGGCCTGCACGAAGCGGCGGCTGCCTGGCGGGGACGGATGCGCGAGGAGACCCGCGAGACGGCGGCCGACCTCGCGGCTCGCCTCGCCAAGCTCGAGGCATTCTGGGGTGTGCGGCTGGCGAGCGTGGCCGATCGCGTGGGCCGGCCGTTTACGGCGGTGCTCGAGCAGGACGAACTCGAGGCGCTGGTCCACCCCGCCGCACGCGAGGCCACCACCGGCGTCCCCGCCGGCGCCGGTGACCGATTCGAGGAGCGGGCGGAGGCGATGCTCGGACAGGCCAGCGGGTCGGGCGTCGAGATCCCCGACTGGCTCGAGCGACTCGGCGTCGCGGTCGAGCGGGCGCTGGAGCAGGGACGCGCTGGCCCGGACGCGGAACTCCGAGCCGGGACGCTGCCCGCGGCGGTCCCCTGGGTGGCGGTCTCCTGGGAGTCGCTCGAGGCGCTGCTGGCGGGAAAATAACCGTGGCGCAGCGCGGTAGAACAGGTGCATGGACACGCGACCGAACCCAGTGCGGCAGTCTCGCGACCGGGCGCGCCGGCCGCTGGCGGTGTGGCTCGCCGGGTCGATCGGGCTCGATGCCTCGCTCGCGCTCGCCGAGCGGCTGGCGTGGGACGTGTCGGAGCCGGATGGGCGTCCGCCGACGCTCGTGCTCGCGGAGCCCGAGCCGGCGATCACCATCGGCCGCGGTGGTTCACGGTCCGACGTGCAACTCACCGACGAGGAACTGCGGCACCACGGACTCTCGCCGCGGTTCATCGGCCGCGGCGGCGGTGCGGTCCTCCATGCGCCGGGGCAGGTGAGCGTGTCGCTGTTCGCGACGCTCGCCGACCTCGGCATCGAACCGCACGGGGTCGCCGCCTATCTCGAGCGGCTCGAGCACGCGCTCGAGGCGGCGGTCAGGGCGGTGCGGTGCGGTGCGGCACGGGATTCCGGACTGCCGGGCATCTTCGGCCGCACCGGGTTGCTCGCCGCGATGGCCGTGGCCGTCCGGCGCGGGGTCGTGTGGCACGGGGCCTTTCTCAACGTCCGCCCCGACCTGTCCCTCTTCCCACGCGTTCGCACGCTCCCATTCGCCTCCGCGGCCGGGATGCGTACGATGGGGTCGATCGAAGCCGACGTGCAGCGGCCGGTCAGGCTGCAGGACGTGCGGGCGGCGCTCGTCGAGCAGGTGGTCGATGCGTTCGGTTTTCCCCGGGCCCACATCCAGTCGGGGCTGCCGCTGACGCTGCCGGGGGCCGGACCGCGCCGCTCGGAGATCACGAGTCGTGTCGGATAGCATCACGAGCATGTCGTTTCCCTCCCTCCCCGTCGTCAGCCCGGAAGCGCCCGCACCGCCCGTCCGCAGGCTGCCCCCCTGGCTGCGCCAGAACCTCGGCTCCGGCGGCGGCCACGCCGAAACGGCCCAGCTGATCGCCGAACTCGGTCTCGAGACCGTCTGCTCCTCGGCCAAGTGCCCGAACCGCCTCGAATGCTGGTCTGCCAGGACGGCGACCTTCATGATCCTGGGCAACGTCTGCACGCGGCCGTGCGGTTTCTGCTCTGTGCCCCGGGGGAAGACGGAGGATCTCGAGCTCGATGAGCCGGAGCGGGTCGCCGAGGCGGCGAAGCGGCTGGGCTTGGCGCACGTCGTGATCACGAGCGTGACCCGCGACGACCTGCCCGACGGCGGCGCCGAGCACTTCCGGCGCACCGTCGAGGCGGTGCGGTCGGCGACCGGGGCGGCGGACGAGGTGCTCGTGCCCGATTTTCTCGGCAAGGACGGCGCCCTCGAGCGGCTCATGGCTTCGCGGCCGGACGTCTTCAACCACAACACCGAGACCGTGCCACGGCTCTATCGCACCGTGCGTGGCCGCAAGAGCGTCTACGCGTGGACGCTCCGACTTCTCGCCGACGCCAAGCGGCTCGTGCCGGAGGTGAAGACCAAGAGCGGCCTCATGCTCGGCCTCGGCGAGACGCGGGACGAGCTGCTCGACGTGTTCGCCGATCTCCTCGACCACGGCGTCGATTTTCTCACGCTCGGACAGTATCTCCAGCCGACGCTCGATTCGCTGCCCGTTGAGCGGTATGTGCCGCCCGAGGAATTCGACGAACTGGGCGCACTCGCCCGCGGCATGGGCTTCGAGCGGGTCGCCTCGGGACCGCTCGTCCGCTCGAGCTACCACGCCCGCGAAATGACCGTCTAGCCTTCCAAGCCGGCGTCGGGCTCCCCATATCCCGTCGCCGGACGTTCGCCTTCGCCCTCCAGGCTTCGGCTCACTCGGATTTGCCTGCGCTGCGCCATCCATGGCTCCGCTGGTCAAATACGCCGGCGAGCGGGACACGGGGAGCCCGAAGCCTCCCCGGCTCCGAATGCGGGTGGACATCACCGGCCCTGCTATCCGGCGAGACGGTACGGGGTAACCCCGAGCCGGCGCAGCCACGCGGACGTTGACGTGGCTGAAAAAACGCGACGTCATTCCTCCTCGAGGCCGTGCTCGAGGAGTTTCTTGCGGAGCGTGTTGCGGTTGATGCCGAGGCGGGCGGCGGCTTTCAGTTGCACGCCGTCGCAGGCCGCGAGCATCTGGGAGATGAGTTCGCGCTCCACGCGGCTCACGATCCGATCGAACAGGTTCCCGTCATCGGGCGGCGCGGTGGACATCCCCTGCTCGACGAGGTCGCGGGCGAGGCTGTCGAGGTCGCCTCCCCGACCGGGCATCGAGACCGCCGGCCGGTCGCCGCGCATCGTCGGTGGGAGAAGGTCGAGCGTGATCTCGTCGCCGGTCGCCATCACCACGCAGCGCTCGACGACGTTCTGCAGCTCGCGGACGTTGCCCGGCCAGTGATAGTGGGCGAGGGCCTCCATCGCCTGCTTGTGGATGTGGACGACGTAGCGGTCGTTGGCCTCGTTGTAGAGTTCGAGGAAGTGGCTCACGAGCTGCGGGATGTCCTCGCGGCGGGACCGCAGCGGCGGCAGATAGATCGGCACCACGTTGAGCCGGTAGTAGAGGTCCTCGCGGAAGTTCTCCCTCGCCACCTCGTCGAGGAGTTCGCGGTTGCTCGCGGCGATCACGCGGGTGTCCACGCGGATCGTCTCGGTGTCCCCGACCCGCTCGAACTCCCGCTCCTGGAGGACCCGCAGGAGCTTCACCTGCAGCTTGGGCGTCGTGGAATTGATCTCGTCGAGGAAGATCGTGCCGGTGTGGGCGGCTTCGAACCGCCCGGCGCGGTTGGCGACGGCGCCCGTGAACGCCCCGCGCACGTGGCCGAAGAGTTCGCTCTCGAGCAGGCTTTCCGAGAGCGCCCCGCAGTTCACCCGCACGAAGGGGCCGCTGCCCCGCGGCGAGAGCTGGTGGATCGCCTTGGCCACGAGCTCCTTGCCGGTGCCCGTCTCTCCCACGAGCAGCACGGAGGCGTTGGACGCGGCCACGCGCCGGGTCATCGCGTACACCTCGGCCATCGCGGGACCGGAGCCGATCAGTCCCTGGATGGGGGACGAGGCATCGTCATCGGGTTGGCTCGGGGAGCGCAGCATCGACGGGGGCGGGCCGGGGCGGCGTGAACGGAGCCCGATTGTACCCCGCGGCATTCGGGCCTGCCGACGCGAGCTCGGGCGGTGCGCAGGCACCGGCGGGCAGTTCCCAGCCACGGCGACGCACGATCCTCAGCAGCGCGGCGGCCTGCTCGGCCCGTTCGCGGCGTCCTGCCGCGCGGGCTCGACGCGCCTCCGGGTCCACCGCGTCGGGCCCGGCGAGATCCGCGAGTGCGGCCGGAAAGCGGGCCGGTGCCGGCTGGCGGCCCGCTTCTGCATCCGCGGAGCCCGGAAGAAAGAAGCTCTCCATGCGATCCACGAGAGCCACGCACTCGAGCCCCCGGAACTTCATGATCGACTGCGTGAGGAACCGCCCGCGTGCCACATCGTCGAAGGGATCCACGACCACGAACACCGGTGGGACATCGCCGAAGGGCTGCGCCTGGATGAACTGGGCGGTTTCGTACGCGGACGGGAGGATGATCCGTGCGCCGAGGATCACGAGCACGGTGTCGCCATCCTCACGGGCGGCGCGGACGGCCGCGCGACCGGTGGAGACCACGAGCGGCGCGTAGCCGAACCGTGAGACTCCCGTCGCGATCTCCTGGGCGATGTCGGCGTCGTGGTGCGCGACGACGACGCGATCGACTCCGGTGGCGCCGCCCGCGCGGAGCAGTGTCTCGACCACACGGCTCGACCCCGGCCACGGCGGTTGGCCGGCGGCGAGCGCGAGCGTGCGTGCAGCGGCGAATTGGAGCGATGCGTCGGGCACGGCGAGCGCCCGCACCAGGGCCCCGCGCACGGCTGGCGGGAGCGGGGCCGAGGCGACGTCCAGCGGACCGTCCGGCGGAAGCACGGCCTCCTCGAGCCCCCGCGCGGCGGCGGCCGCCGCCCGGAACAGACCGCGTGCGGCCGCGAGGTCGAGCGTGTCGGCGATGGCCTCGAGATCCACGCCCGCGGGGCCGGTGAGTGCGGCCGCCAGTTGCGCGGAGTCCGCGTCGGCGGGTGACGCCTTCTGTGGACGCTCGACGAGTGCCGCCAGCCGTGCGAGGAACACGAGCCGCACCGCCTCGGGATCGGTGGCGCCCAGGGCGGTGAGATCCCGGGCGAGGTGGAGGGCGGCGCGGAGGCGGCGCTCGAACGCGATCTCGTCGTGGCAATCTTTCTGGATGGCGCCGGGTGCCAGGGTGTGGTTCAGCCGCCCGACGATCCGGGCGATCGCTTCCTCCCGCGACGGCGGTTGCCAGGGCGCGGCCGAATCGACGCAGCGTTCGTGGATGTGTGCGAGCGCGGCGGCGGCGCGGTCGCGGATTTCCGCCGGCGTGCCCGGCACTGCGAACGGTGCGAGGAGGAATTCGGCGACGTCGTCGGCCTCTGCCGCGTCGAGCGCCGCGATCACGCCCGGCCACGACCGGACCTCGGCGGAGCCGAGCTGCGCGAGGAGTGCCTGCCGGCCCTCCGCGCCGAGATCGTTGACGAGCCTCCTGGCGATCGCCCGGGCCCGACCGCCGTCGGCGTCAGCCGAGGCGAGCACGTCCGCGAGCGCGGGGAGTGCCGCGAGACCGGCGCGGCCGAGCACGGTCGCCGCGGCCGAACGGGTCGCCAGCGAGGGGCTGTGAAGATCGTCCGCGGCCCGGGCGATCCGCATCGGGTCCCGCCGGCGCTGCTGCCCCGCCGCGTCGATCGCATCGATCACCGCCACCAGCTCCGGGGCTCGCGCCGCCAGCAGCGATTCCAACCGCATCAGGCCGCCGGGGGCCGCTTCGTCACCGAGCGTTGCGAGCAGTTCGGCGCGGCCGTCACCGGCGTCGGCGACGAGCTCGGCGAGTCGCTTCCCATAGGCGATCGCCGCATCGGCGGCCTCCACGTCCGCGGTCTTCACGGCCGCGGCGAGAAGTTGAGCCGGCGTCTCGGGGGGCGGATGGGCGACGGAATCGACGACGGACTGCGCGTAGGGATCGAGAGGCATCGCGGCGACGGATCCGCATCGCGGCCACGCCGCCACGAGGACCACCGCCACGGTGGCGGTGGCGAGGCGTGGTGTCGTCAGGCGAGCCGCCGTTGCCATACGGCAATCTGGTCGGCCACTCGGGCCGGAGCGGTCGAGCCGAAACTCGCCATCCGCTCAACTGCCCTCGAGGCCCCCAGCGCCCCGCGGAACGCGGCCGTCCAGCCTGCCCATTCTCGCGAGAACTCCTCGTCGGAAAGCTCCGCCAGCGACACCCCCTTCGTCATCGCCCGCCGCACGAGGTGGCCGACGGTCTCATGGGCGGTCCGCTGGGGGACGCCGGCCGCGATCAGGGACTCCATCAGGCTCGTGGCATCGAGGTGGCCGCGTTCGAGCGTGGCCGCGATCCTGGCTCGATCGAACGACGTGCCTGCCACGAGGGGCGCCGCCACGCCGAGCACCGTCTCGAGCGTGTCGATCGAGTCGAAAATCGCCTCCTTGTCCTCCTGCAGGTCCCGGTTGTAGGCGGTGGGCAGCCCCTTCAGCAGGACGAGCAGCGACTGCGCGTTGCCGATCGTCCTCGCGCTCTTGCCGCGCACGAGTTCGAGCACGTCCGGATTGATCTTCTGCGGCATGATCGAGCTGCCGGTGCAGAAACCCTCGGGGAGCCTGAGGAAGCCGAATTCCTGGGTGCTGTAGAGGATCCACTCCTCGGCCCACTGCGACAGGTGGACCATCGTGAGCGCGACCACGAACGCCAGTTCGCAGACGAAGTCGCGGTCGCTCGCGCCGTCGATGCTGTTGGCGGCGAGCCCCTCGAATCCGAGGGCGGATTCGACGTGCGACCGGTCGATCGGGAGGCTCGAGCCCGCCAGGGCGCCCGATCCCAGCGGCAGGACGTTCGTCCGCCGGCGACAGTCGGCGAGCCGATCCCGGTCGCGCGCGAACTTCTCGCACCACGCGAGCAGTTGATGGCTCGCGAGCACCGGCTGGGCCCGCCGCAGGTGCGTGTATCCCGGGATCACGAGTCCCTGTTCACGGGCGGCGAAGCCGACGAAGGCCCGCTGGAGTTCCTCGAGGCCGAGGTCGAGCCGATCGATGGCCCGTCGGCAGTGGAGCCTGAGATCGGTGGCCACCTGGTCGTTGCGGCTCCGCGCGGTGTGGAGCTTGCGGCCTGCGTCGCCCAGCCGGGCCGTGAGCGCGGATTCGATGTGGAGATGGATGTCCTCCTTCGCGGCCGTGAACTCGAAGCGTCCTGCCCGGATCTCGGTCCGGATCTCCTCGAGTCCCTTCTCGATCGCTTCCGCCTCCGGGACGGTGATCAGGCCGCAGGCCGCGAGCATCCGGGCGTGCGCGATCGAGCCGTCGATGTCGTCGTCGGCCAGCCGGCGGTCGAACGACACGCTTTCCGAGAAGGCCTCGACCCGCTTGTCGGTCGGCTCGCGGAACACGCCGCCCCAGGCTTTTCCAGATGGTCGGGGATCGCTGAACTGCGGCACGTGGCTGGTCCTTTCGCGGCGGAACAGATCCCTACTTGTACTTGGACGCGCGTGAAAATCCACCGGGCTCCCAACTCCACTACACTACCGCGTCCCATGATCACGCCCGACGACTTCCTCGCGCCCCAGGGGCGACTCGCGGCGCGGCTGGCCGGCTGGGAGTCGCGTCCCGAGCAGTTGGCGATGGCGGGGGTGGTCGCGGAGGCGATCGCCTCCCGTCGGCATGCCGTGATCGAGGCGGGCACCGGCGTCGGCAAGAGCCTCGCCTACCTCGTGCCCGCGGTGCTCGCCGCGACCGCCGACCAGGCGGAGGCCGGCTCGGGCGACTCCCGTCTCTCCGACGCGGACGACGAGTTCGAACCCGGGGAGCCTGCCCGCGGCCGCCCGCGGCGGGTCGTGATCTCGACGCACACGATCGCGCTCCAGGAGCAGCTCATCACGAAGGACATCCCCCTCGTGGCCGCTGTGATGCCGCGCGAGTTCTCGGCCGTGCTGGTGAAAGGCCGGGGAAACTACGCGAGCCTGCGGCGACTCGGCCTCGCCCTCGAGCGGGCGGGCAGCCTGTTCAAGGACGACGAGGAGATCGCCGAACTGCGGGCGCTCGGCTCATGGGCGAAACAGACGGGAGACGGCTCGCTCGCCGACCTGCCCAGCCTGCCCTCGGCGGCGGTGTGGGACGAGGTGGAGAGCGATTCCGGCAACTGCATGGGCCGGGCCTGTCCGACCCACCAGCAATGCTTCTACTACGCCGCCCGCCGCCGGATGCACCACGCACAGGTGCTCGTCGTCAACCACGCGCTCTTCTTCTCCGACCTCGCCCTGCGCCGCAGCGGAGCGAGCCTGCTGCCCGCCTACGACGTCGTCGTGTTCGACGAGGCACATACGCTCGAGAGCGTGGCGGGCGATCACTTGGGCGTCGGCCTCTCGAACGGCACCGTGGACCGCGTCCTCTCGAAACTCTTCAACGAGCGGACGCGCCGCGGGCTGCTCGTCCACTACAGACTGCACGATCTCGAGCCCGACGTGCTCCGCTGCCGGCGTGCCGCCGAGGAGTTCTTCGCCGCCGTGCGGAGGGCGGCCGCCGGGCAGGGGGAAGGCCCGTGGCGGGTGCGCCGGCCGAGGCTCGTGCCGGATTCGCTCGGCGACGAGCTGCTGAGCCTCGCGCGCCGGCTCAAGGCCGCCGGCGACGGGCTCACGAACGACGCCGAGCGGCTCGACTTCCATGCGCTCGCCGACCGGCTCACGCTCGTCGCCGGATCGGTGCGCACGTGGCTCGAGCAGGACGAGCCCGGGAGCGTGTGGTGGGTGGAGGCCGAGCGCACGCGCCGTGGCCGGGAGCGGATCCGTCTGGCCGGCGCGCCGATCGACGTCGGGGCGACGCTCGAGCGCGAACTGTTCGGCCGCATCGGCACGGTCGTGCTCACGAGCGCCACGCTCACCGTCGGCGGCAGCGAGGCCGACGAGACAAGAGCGGACGACACGCCGCGTGCCGATCCGTTCGCATTCTTCAGGGAGCGGCTCGGACTGGGCCGCGCGCCCGACGATCGCGACGCCACCGACCCCGTCCTGACCAGCCGGCTCGGCAGCCCGTACGACTACGCCCGGCAGGCGCGGCTCGTGCTCGTGGACAGGCTGCCCGATCCCGAGCATCGCACCGCCTACGACACCGCCTGCGCGCGCATGATCCGGAGGTATGTCGAGCGGAGCGACGGACGGGCGATGGTGCTGTTCACGAGCCACGCGGCGCTGGCCGCCGCCTCCGCGGATCTCGCCGGCTGGTGCGCCCGAAGGAACTACCGGCTCGTGAGCCAGGCCGACGGCCTGCCGCGGTCGCGGATGCTCGAACTGTTTCGCGAGGGGCCGGCGAGCGTGCTGCTCGGCACGGACGGCTTCTGGCAGGGGATCGATCTGCCGGGAGAACAGCTCGTCACGGTGATCATCACGAAGCTCCCCTTCGCCGTGCCCGACCGTCCGCTCGTCGCGGCTCGGATCGAGGCGATCCGCGAGGCGGGCGGCAGCCCGTTCCTGGAATACCAGCTTCCCGAGGCGGTCCTGAAACTCAAACAGGGCTTCGGCCGCCTCATCCGCTCGCACGAGGACCGGGGGTCCGTGGTGATTCTGGATCCGCGCATCCTGACGAAGCCCTACGGTCGCGTGTTCCTCGACAGCCTGCCGCCGGCCCGGGTCGAGATCGAGTCCTTCGAGGACGAGTGACGCGCGTCCCGCTGGCCAACACGGCCGTACGACGGGGCATGCGACGACCACCCACTCGGAGCCGGCGGCAGGCATGCTCGGCTCCGCCGAAACTTCTCGCCGGCACACTGCTTCGACTACGACGCCAGCTCGAGTTCGGCCCAGGTCGTGGGGTCGCCGTCCCACGGGTATTCAGGCGGGGCGCAGAACGGCACGCGGCCGAGCTTGCGATCGACGAGCGCCGCACAGAAGCCGAGCCGGCGAATTTCGGAAGGATCCCAGCCGGGGAGCGCCGCTTCTGCAACGAAGGCATCGACCTGCCAGCCGTCGGCCGTGAGCCTGCCGGCGATCGAGACGGAGCCCGCGGGGAGTTCCGCCGCCGGCTCGCTGGTGCGCGGGATTTGGGCGGCCACGGCCACGGCCTGATCGGCATGGCGCCCGCCGCCCGTGGGCAGCAGGGCGAGGCGGCGGCAGTAGCGGCCGGCGCGGTGGCTTTCCCCCGTCGGCCGCGTGGCGATCCAGAGATGGAGGCCGTCGCTGTCCTCGGGCTTGGTCGCGTGACACCAGCGGGAGCCGCCGACACCGCGGGCCACCCCGCGCACGCCGAGGCCGCCCTCGTTCCAGGCGACGAACAACTCGATCAGGTCGGGAACTCCCGCGAGCGGCGCGAGCGCCGGCAGCCGGCAGGAATCGTCGAGCTGCGCCGCGGCGGGAGGCCAGAGTTTGGCCCGACGCGGGCACGTCAGGCGAAAGCGGAAGGGGGCGGCGGGGTTGACGAGCGGCGACATGGGAGTGAGTGTCATTCTATACTCGCAGCAGGAAGCGGGCCCCGGTTCCCGTCACGAGTCCCACGTGGGAAGTCGTCTGCGATGCGCGTGCTCTTCGTGGCGAGCGAGGCGGCGCCGTTCGCCAAGACCGGTGGTCTGGCTGACGTGGCCGGGGCGCTGCCCGACGCGCTCGCCCGGCTCGGCTGCGACGTCACCCTCGTGATGCCCGCCTACCGCGAGGCGTTGTCGAAGGGGCTCGCGATCGAGGACACCGGCCTCGCCTTCGAGGTCCCGGTCGGCGGCAGGCGGCTCACGGCACGGATCCTCCGCGGCACGCTGCCCGGGCACCGCGTCCCCGTGTTCCTCGTCGCCAACGAGAGCTGCTTCGATCGGCCCACGCTCTACGGCGGCGCCGAGGACTACGCCGACAACGCCGAGCGGTTCATCTTCTTCTCCCGCGCGGCGCTCGAGCTGGCAGGGCGGCAGGACCGTCCGTTCGACGTCCTGCACTGCCACGACTGGCAGGCCGGGCTCGTCCCGGCCTACCAGAAACTCGTCTACCACGCGTGGCCGACGCTCTCCCAGGCCCGCTCCGTGATGACGATCCACAACATGGCCTACCAGGGCCTGTTCTGGCACTGGGACATGCTGCTCACGGGCTTCGACTGGAAGTACTTCAACTGGCAGCAGATGGAGTTCTACGGACAGCTCGGCTTTCTCAAGACGGGCCTCGTGTTCGCCGACGCGATCACGACGGTGAGCCCCACGTATGCACGCGAAATCCAGCATGCCCCGGGAGGCTGCGGCCTCGAGGGAGTTCTCGCGTCGCGGAGCGGCGTACTGGCCGGGATCGTGAACGGCATCGACACGAACGTGTGGAATCCGCGCACCGATCGCCACATCCCGCGGATGTACGGCCCTGACGACGTCGCGGAGGGCAAATACGCGGCCCGCGTGGCGCTCGCTGCGCGGCTGGGGCACGCCGCCCCCGATCCGCGGCCGCTGGTCGCGCTCGTCGGCCGGCTGGTCGAACAGAAGGGGATCGAGCTCGTCATCGAGATGCTCGGCCGGGTCGCCGGCCAGGGGCGGGCCCGATTCGTGATCCTCGGCACCGGATCGGCCGAGACCGAGGAGGCGTTGCGGCGGGTGGCGGCATCGTATCCGGGCACGGTCGAGGTCGTGATCGGATTCGACGAGGAGTTCGCGCACCTGGTCTTCGCCGCGGCCGACGTCGTGCTCGTGCCGAGTCGCTACGAGCCCTGCGGGCTCACGCAGCTCTACGCACAGCGTTACGGCGCGATTCCCGTCGTGCGGGCGACGGGCGGCCTCGTCGACACGGTGACCGACTCGACACCGGCGGCGCTCGTCGCGGGCACGGCGAGTGGATTCGTGTTCGAGGCCTTCGATGCGGCGGCCCTCGAGAGCGCGGTGGACCGGGCCCTCGACGCGCGGGCCGACGGAAGGACGTGGGACGCCCTCGTGCGATCCGTGATGGATCGTGACTGGTCCTGGGATGCGAGCGGACGGGAGTACCTCGCCCTGTTCGAGCGCATCCGCGCGGCGCCGCCGGTCGCCGTGACGTAGGCCACTGCAGCAGTCCGCGCAAGCCGGGGAAAGCGGGCATTCTGCCCGCGACCCTGCCGGATGTTCCCGGGGCGAGGAATGTCAGGCCGTCCGGCCCACCGATATGTGCCGCATGCGACACGCCTCGTGCATCAGGATCATCTGGATCATCGCCCTCACGATCGCCGGGCTCCCGGTGACCCCCGCCCGCGCGGGCGACGCTCACGGTTGCCGGGCCTGCGGACCGGGAATCGCCGGGATGGAGACGCCGTACGGCGACACGGGCTGCGGGCCGAGGTATCGCGGGGAAATCCACGAGCCGAGTTGTCCGGATCCTTGCGACGCCTGCAACCGCTGGCGAGGACATCACGGCGGTGCGCAGGCCGCCGACCGTCTCGCCCCCTGGCAGCTCCCGCCGGGCCGGGGCTTCATGCCGGCCGAGCAGGTCGGTTACGACACGCGGTCGGCCTGCCGCCGCTGCGGGCGGTAGCGCGGCGCGGCTGAATCTCAGCCCGTCAGGTACGTCGCCGCGAACGTGATCTCGTCGCCGCGTTCCCGGCAGGCGGTGCGGAGCGCGTCGAGCGCGTCGCCGGCGGCCGCCATCTCGACGAGCGAAGGGAGCATGCCGCTCGACTGCACGAGGCTCGGCATGCCGTCGTCGGCCGGACGTTCGAGCGCGGCGTGGACCGCCTCCGCCGGCCGACCCAGCCTCCAGAGGAGGAGGACGAGCGTGTCGGCCGGCAGCGTGCCGGCGTGCTCGACGCGGGCCCGGGCGGCCGCCCGGCGGAAAAAACGCACGGCCGTCTCCACGTCGCGGCCGAGTTGCGCCCCGTAGAACAGCCGCGACGCGGCGCCGACGTCCTCGAACGGAGGCTCGCCCGGATAGGTGACGTCCTCCGGCAGGCGGCAGGCGTAGAGCGACAACTCGTCGGCCTTCTCGATCGCCTCGCGGGCGGTCAGCACCCGCGCGATCCGCAGCACCGACTGCAGGTGCGACACGTCCACGTGGACGCTCGGGTCGTCGGCGAGGCCGCCAGCGGCGGCGAGCAGGCCGCTGATCGACGCCGGCGCGGTGCCGGGGGTGACGATCCCGCGCTGCGTGAGATCCGCGGTGAGATTCGCCGTGACTTCCCGCTGGAGGTGTTCGACGAGCAGCGTCGCCGCCGCCTGCTGCCGCGCGGCCGGGAGTCTGGCGACGGCCTGCTCGTAGGCCGTGATCGCGCTGCAGGTTCCTTGATCCTCGAGCAGGAGTCGGAGCCCGAGCGCCGGATCGACGCCCTCCCACAGGGCGACGTGGACGATCTCCTGCCGCCGGGCCAGTGTGGCTTCATCGTCGGCGGCTCGCGAGGGGGAGACCGCGGCGAGCGCCCGGAGTTTGGCCGCCACCTCCGCCGGTTCCACCGCCGGCCGGAGAAACATCCACCCCGCAGCCACGGCTCCCTCGTCGAGCAGCGGCCATCCGACCTCGCGGCAGGCAGACAGCGACAACTCGTCCAGGGCGGCGCGGCGCCGGGCATCGATCGCGGAAAGATCGCCCCCGACCGGCAGCCCGAGCGCCGCCCGGGCCTCGAGCAGCCGGAGATCGAAGAGCGCGTGCCAGCGCCGCCGCTCCTTGAGCGACGCGGCGAGCGTCGCGCAGATCGCGGCCGGGCCCTCGGTGGCGCGGGCGGCGAGGGTGTCGAAGAGATCTGCCATGGTGGTCCTGGGGATCGTGGTCCTGGGGATCGACGTTTCGTGGCGATCGACGTGCGGGGGAGGAAACCTCGTCTCAGGGAGCGGCGGACTGGCGCAGCGATTCGTAGGCGAGGACGGCCGCGGTGGCGGCGACGTTGAGACTGTCGGCGACGCCGTGCATCGGCAGTCGCACCGGCTCGAGGTCGATCGCGCCCGCGTCTGCTGCCCTCTGCCACGCGTCCGTGATGCCGTGAGCCTCGCTTCCCAGCAGGATCGCGACCCGCCCGGCGAGTCGTGCCTCGTGCCACAGTCGCCGACCCTCGGGCGTCGCGGCGACCACCCGCCGGCCCGCGCGGCCACACCAGGCGATCGCCTGCTGCGTCGTGACGGCGACCAGCGGGACCGTGAACACCGTGCCGAGGCTCGCCCGGATCGCGGCCGGATTGGCGGGATCGGTGCCGCCGTGGCAGGCGACCACTCCAGCGATGCCGGCGGCGTCGCAGGTGCGCAGGATCGCACCGAGGTTGCCCGGCTTCTCGACCCCCTCGATGACGAGGACGGCACGGTCGGCAGCGACGTTGAACTGCTCGAGCGGCCGGGCCGCGAACCTGGCCACGGCCACCAGGCCCTCGTTCCGCTCACCGAAGGCGACCTTGTCGAACGGCCGGCGAGCGAGCACGACGATCCGAGCCCCGCGAGCCGCGAGCGTGTCGACGAGCGCGGCGCGGACCGGGTCGGCCGGCGCCTCACGATCGAGGAACGCCTCCACGATCTCGACGCCGGCCGCGGCGGCGCGTCCGATCTCGCGCAGGCCGTCGACGAGCGTGAGCCCGGTCGTGCGCCGGGCGTCGGCGTCGCGCAGACGGGCCGCGTCGCGCACGCGCGGGTTGGCCGGGCTCGTGATCTCTTCGGGCTGGATCATCACTCGATCGGGGTTGGCGAAGGGTTCGATCACGATGCCGGAGCACGGCGGGCGAAGCAGCCGAGTTCGAGGAGGCGGCCTCCGGCATCGGGGCAGCCCAGCGACCCTGATTCGATCCCGCCGCCGAGCGTGGTTTCCAGTGTGTCGTGGAGGCGGCGTTGATGCCAGCGGGTCGAATGACACGTCAGCAGGACGGGTCCCGGGGCGTCCCGGTGGACCAGCGTGGCGAGTCGGGCGAGCAGTGGTTCGAGATCACGATCGATCGAAAATGCCTGACCCTTGGGACCGTGGCCCCAGGAGGGAGGATCGAGCACGACTCCGTCGTAACGGGCGTTGCGCCGCGCCTCCCGGTCCACGAAGGCCCGGGCGTCGTCGCAGATCCAGCGGATCGGGGCGGAGTTCAGGCCCGAGGCGTCGGCGTTGCGCCGTGCGAGGGCGGTCGCCTGCCGCGAGGCGTCCACGCTCACGACCTCGGCGCCGGCTGCGGCGAGTGCGAGTGTCGCGGCGCCGGAATGGGCGAACAGCGAGAGCATGCGGGATCGGGCGGGCACACGGGCCGCCAGCCACCGCCATTGCGCGGCCTGCTCCAGGAACACGCCGATCTGGCCCGACGGCGCGGGCCGGACTTCGAGCGCGATCGAAGGCCCTTCGCCCGGTGTCTCGTGGAGCGGCACGTGCACGAGCCACGGCGCCGGTGGCGGGCTCGAAAAAGTCCACCCGCCAGCGGGCTCGAATCGGGCGGTCGCTCGGCGCCACAGGTCGGGCAGGTGACGGCGGGGCAGGGAGGGGATCGGGAGCGGCCGATCCACGAGCACGCCCCCGAGCAGTTCCAGCCTGCGGCCGCCGCCGTGATCGACGAGCGCGGGGTCGCGAAACTTTTCTCCGGTCGAAGCGTTCATTCTCCGGACAGCATACGGTCCGGCCCCGTCGCCCATGGACCCACCGTCACGAACATTGGAGATTCGCCATGCACGCTTTCTGGAAGTGGATCGGCCTTGCCGCCTGCGGCCTCGGCCTCGCCGTAGCGGTCAATCGGATGAACACGGTCACGGCGGCGGAAGACGGCCGCGGCTCCGAACGCCCCGGAGAGTCGGGGGATCGGCTCGATCGGATCGCGGAGAGACTCGACCGCCTGCTCGAGCGGATGGAGGGACGCATGAGCGCGGGCGGACCACCGCCCGGCGACAGACGGGGACCGCCGCACGACGGACCGCGCCCGGAAGGCCCGCCGCACGAACCGGGCCACGAGCGATCCGAATGGGTCGGTCCGCCCCGGATGCCTCGCGATCTGCCGCCGGAAGTCCGCGAGATGCTCGAGCGACGCATGCACGAAGGCCGCGAGCGGATGCAGCGGGCTCGCGACGAGATCAAGGAGCGGTTCGAGAAGGCGAAGGAGAAGTTCCAGCAGCTGGAAGACCGTGTCAAGGCGCTCGAGGCGGAGGTCGCGCTGCTGAAGTCGGGAAAATAGCCGCGAAACCGGCCGCGATCGGCATGCGGCCCGGGGGGCGCGGGTTTTGCCGCCCCCGGGCCCGATGCTAGGATGCGAGAAGTTCCCGCCGATCGACCTGCCCTGCAGGTCCGCGTTTGACGGCCGGCCGTGGTCATGCGGCCGCCGAACGGCGACGCGGGTGGTCCCCGAAATGTTCCCGGGACACACCGCCATGCTGCGATTCGCACTGCTGCTCATCGGGGCCGTCGCCGTGCTCGACGCGTCGCAGGCGTCCGCCGTTGACCGGCTCGACTTCAACCGTGACGTCAAGCCGATCCTTTCGGATCGCTGCTACTCCTGCCATGGTCCGGACGCCGAAGATCGGCAGGCCGGCCTGCGTCTCGACGTCCGCGACACGGCCATCGCCACGCTCGAGAGCGGTCTCGCGGCCGTCGTGCCGGGCGATCCGGCCCGGAGCGAGATGGTGGCCAGGATCACGAGCTCCGATCCCGACGTGGTCATGCCGCCGCCGCGGCTGAACAAACCGATCTCGGGTCCGGAAGCGGAGATTCTGCAGCGGTGGATTGCCGAGGGGGCCGAGTACCGCGGCCACTGGGCCTTCGAGCGCGTGGAGAGGCCGGTTGTGCCCGACGTGCAACACGCGGCGTGGGCGCGGACGCCCATCGACCGCTTCATCCTCGCCCGCCTCGAAGGCGAGGGGCTCGCTCCCAACGCTGAGGCCGATCGCGTCACGCTCGCCCGGCGGCTCGCCCTCGATCTCACCGGCCTGCCGCCGGATCCGGCGGCGGCCGACGCCTTCGTCGCCGATACCGCGCCTGACGCGTACGACCGCTACGTCGACGCGCTCCTCGCGAGTCCCCACTACGGTGAGCGGATGGCGATCGAGTGGCTCGACGCCTCCCGGTACGCCGACTCCAGCGGCTACCAGACCGACTCCAGTCGGCAGAACTGGCCGTGGCGCGACTGGCTCATCAAGGCCTACAACGACAACCTGCCCTTCGACCGGTTCACGATCCACCAACTCGCCGGCGACATGCTCGCCGACCCCACGCGCGACCAGATCGTGGCCACGGGCTTCAATCGCAACCATCGGCTCAACGGCGAGGGCGGCATCATCGCCGAGGAGTGGCGGGTGGAGACGGTGATCGACCGCGTGGAGACGACCGCCCAGACGTGGATGGCGCTCTCCGCCGGCTGTGCCCGCTGTCACGACCACAAGTACGACCCGCTCTCGCAGCGGGAGTTCTACGCGCTCTTCGCCCTGTTCAACAACGTGCCGGAGACGGGCACGAATCAGGGCTCCCAGCACCGCGGTGGTGGCAACATCGACCCCGTGCATCTGCTGCCGTCGCCGGAGCAAGAACTCGAGTTGGCTCGGCTGCGGCGGGTCGTGGCCGATGCGGAGGCCGCCGTGAAGGAGGAGGTGGCGAGGGTCGACGCGCTCGTGGCCGACTGGGAGCGGTCGATCCAGCCGGCGCTCGCCGCACCGCAGGAGGCATGGGAACCGTTCGAGCCGTTGGAACTGCGGAGCGCCGGCGGCGCGAGCTTCCGCCGCAGTGAGGACGGCACGTGGTTCGTCGAGGGCAAGCTGCCGCCGAAGGACACCTACGAGTTCGAGACGCTCGTGCCGGCCGACACGCTGGGCGGCCTGCGGATCGAAGTGCTGCCCGACGCGTCGCTCGCCGGCAACGGTGGCTTCGGTCGCAGCGGCAACGGCAACATCGTGATCACGAAGATCGAAGCGGAAATCGAGCCGCCGGGCGACGCCAAGGTGATCCCGATCGAACTCGTGCGGGCCGAGGCCAGTTACGAGCAGGAGGGCTGGCCGGCCGGGAGCGTCCTCCAGCTCAAGGGGGAGAAGGGGAAGGGCTGGGCGATCGACGGCCACGTCCCAGAGCGGCGGGAGCCCCGGCAGATCGCGGTGTTCCCCGCCAGGCCCTTGACGTTGCCGGAGAACGCGCGGCTGGTGGTGCGCATCCGGCAGGAGGCGTTCGACGGGCATGCGATCGGCCGGTTTCGTCTGGCGTTTTCGGCCGACGAGCCGGGCATGCTCGGTGTCGCGGGCTCCAGGCTCCCGCAGCCGGTCAGGGAGGCCATCGCCGTGGAGCGGGAGCGACGCTCGCCGGCACAGCAGGCGGAGATCGTGAAGTTTTACCGTGCGAACGTCGATGGGCCGATCGCTCGGGCCGAGGCGGCGCGGGAGGCGGCGAAGCAGAGCGTCGAGTCGTTCACCGGCACGCTCGCGAGCGTGATGGTGATGAAGGAGGGGCCGCCGCGCGACGCCTTCGTCCTCAACCGCGGCGAGTATGACAAGCGCGGGGAGAAGGTGGCGGCCGGGCTGCCGGCGTTTCTGCCGCCGCTGCCCGAGGGCACGAAGCCCGACCGCCTCGCGCTCGCGAGGTGGCTCATGTCGCGCGACCATCCGCTCACGGCGCGGGTGTGGGTGAACAGGATGTGGGAGCGTTTCTTCGGCACGGGACTCGTGAAGACGAGCGAGAACCTCGGCAATCAGGCCGAGTATCCGAGCCACCCCGAACTCCTCGATTGGCTGGCGGCCGAGTTCATGGAGAGCGGCTGGGACATGAAGCGGTTGGTCAAGCTGCTCGTGACGAGCGCGGTCTACCGGCAGCATGCGGTCGTCACGCCGGAGAAGTTCGCCCGGGATCCCGCCAACCGGCTCCTGGCCCGGGCGCCGCGCGTCAGGCTGCCTGGCGAGGTGGTCCGTGACGCGGCGCTCGCCGCCTCTGGCCTGCTCGTGCCCACGATCGGTGGGCCGAGCGTCCGCCCCTGGATGCCCGACGGCGTGTGGGACGAGACGAGCAAATACGGCGACCTGCGGGGCTACAAGCCCGACAGCGGACCGGGCCGTTATCGCCGCACGATGTACACGATCTGGAAGCGGACCGCCGGCCCGCCGACGATGCTGCTCTTCGACGCGCCGGGCCGCGAGACCTGTGTGGTGAAGCGATCGCGCACGAACACCCCGCTCCAGGCGCTCGCGCTCTTGAACGAGACGACGTTCATCGAGGTCGCCCACGGCCTGGCCGGGCGGATGATCGCCGAAGGGGGGCGGACGCCGGGCGAACGGATCGCCCACGGCTTCCGGCTGGCGATCGGACGTGGTCCCACAGCCGACGAACTGGCCACGCTGGTCGGCGGCTTCGAGGCTGATCTCGCGAGGTACACGGCCGCCCCCGAGGCAGCCGAGCGGTATGCGGCTGTCGGCCTCGTGAAGAAGCCCGACCAGGTGCCGGTGGCCGAGTTCGCCGCCTATTCGCTGGCTGCCAACGTGATCATCAACCTCGACGAATTCGTGATGCGGGAGTGACCATGAATCACCACGTCTGCCGCGCCCAAGATGCCCTCAACCGGCGGGTATTCCTCGGTGGCAGTGGCGGTGCGCTCGGCTACGCCGCGCTCGCCAGCCTGATGCAGCCGCAGGCGGCCCGCGCGGCGGCCGCGACGGGACCGGCGCCGGTCGTGTTCCCCAATCATGCGGCCAAGGCGAAGCGGATCATCTACCTCTTCCAGTCGGGCGCGCCGTCGCAGATGGATCTGTTCGATCCGAAGCCCGAAATGGAAAAGCGGCGGGGTGAGGATCTGCCCGAGTCGATCCGGCAGGGGCAGCGGCTCACCACGATGACGAGCGGCCAGAAGAACTTTCCCGTCGCCCCGTCGATCTTCACATTCGCCCAGCACGGCGACAGCGGCATGTGGTTCAGCGAACTGGTGCCGCACATCGCCCGCCATGCCGACCGGTGGTGCATGGTGCGCTCGATGTACACCGAGCAGATCAACCACGATCCGGCGATCACGTTCTTTCAGACGGGGCATCAGTTGGCCGGCCGGCCGAGCATCGGCTCGTGGGTGAGCTACGGCCTGGGCAGCGAGAATGCCGACCTCCCCGCCTACATCGTGCTCACCAGCTTCGGCTCGGGCCGCAAGGACGACCAGCCGCTCTACGACCGCCTCTGGGGCGCGGGCTTTCTGCCCACGAGGCACCAGGGCGTGCGGTTTCGCAACACGGGCGATCCGGTGCTCTATCTCGCCGACCCGGCCGGCGTCGATCGGCAGACTCGCCGCGATACGCTCGACCGGATCGCGACGCTCAACGCGGCCCGGAGCGCGGTGATCGGCGATCCGGAGATCGCGGCCCGCACGGCGCAGTACGAGATGGCCTTCCGCATGCAGGCGAGTGTCCCCGAGATCATCGACTTCAAGGACGAGCCTGCGCAACTGCTCGACGCCTACGGGCCCGACGTGCACCGTCCCGGGAGCTACGCCTTCAACTGCCTGCTCGCCCGACGGCTCTCGGAAAAGGGCGTGCGATTCGTGCAGCTCTTCCACATGGGCTGGGATCATCACGGCGGCCTGCCCGCGGCGATCAAGGGGCAGGTGCAGGACACCGATCAAGCCACGGCGGCGTTGCTCGACGACCTGCAGGCCCGCGGGCTGCTCGATGACACGCTGGTCGTGTGGGGCGGCGAGTTCGGCCGCACGATCTACTCCCAGGGCGCGCTCACCGAGACGAACTACGGCCGCGACCACCATCCCCGGTGCTTCACGATGCTCCTGGCGGGCGCAGGCATCAAGCCTGGGCTCACCTACGGCGCGACCGACGACTACTCCTACAACATCGTCACGCCGGACCAGAAGGTGCACGTGCATGATCTCAACGCCACGATCCTGCACCTCATGGGGATCGATCACCTGCGGCTCACCTACCCCTACCAGGGCCGCGACTTCCGGCTCACCGACGTGCATGGGAACGTGGTGAAGGACCTGCTCGCCTGACGGGGGCCGGCTTCGGGCCGTTCCAATCGCGCCGGCTCGGGGTTACCCCGTACCGTCTCGCCGGACGTTCGCCTCGGCCCTCACGGCCTCGGCTCTCTGCGTGTCCGCTTCGCTTTTGCCATCCATGGCTGCGCTCGCTCCCACAGCCCGCTCGAGGGCACGGGCAGCCCCGATCCTCCTCAACTGGATAAGGGGAGGCGAAGGGTTACCCCTGCCGTTGAGCCGGCGTATGTGACCAGCGCAGGCAGGATGCCGGAGCGCAGGCACATCCGAGTGAGCGAAGCCCAGGATGGGCGCAGCGAGCGTCCGGCGAGACGGTACGGGGTAACCCTGAGCCGGCGCGTTTTGGGTGGAGCCTCACGGTAAGCCAGACACTGTCCGACGCACCTATGATTACCCGCGGCGGCGGAGTTTCCCGGGCTTCTTCGCCTTCGCCCGGGGCTTGGGCTGTTTGTCGACCGTGTCGGCCGGCTCGTCGTCCGCCGCCGGCTCGCCCGGCAGTTTCTGCGGCACGATGATGCAGTTGTCGCCGAGCTCGAGATCGTCGGCCTCCTCGATCGGCCGGCCGCGGTCGTCGAGCTTCACGTCGGCCTCGGCCGTCTTCTTCTTGGCCACGGCGAGCAGCTGCTCGTAGAGTTTTCCGCGGTCGACGCCGTTGATCACGGCGACGGCTGTCGCCACTTCGCCGAGGTAGCGGAGGAAGATGCTGCGGCGCTGGCCTTCCTGTGCCACCCGCAGCCGCCGTCGCATGTACATGCCGAGCTTGCGGCCGACGGCCTGGAGCGCGAGACGGATCTCCTTCTGGATCTCTGGATAGTGGGCGATCGCCTCCTTCGACTCGCTCGTGAACGGCACCCACACGCTCGCCACGTGCACCATCGCCGTCACCGGTCCGCTCGGCAGGCCGCCGCGGGACTGCGAGAGCCCGTAGGACCGCCAATTGGTCGAGGTGATGGTCTGCGTGACGGCACAGGCGGCGGGCTGAAACTGCAGCGGCACACGGTTGGCGTACCGCAGCACGTTCATGCTCTGTCCCTCGTCCACGCTCACGTTCTGCATGGCGGCATGGAGGGCGTCGAGCGCCGCCTTCTTGAGCTTCGACGGGCTCTGCCGCGGGGCGAGCTGGGCCTCGGCGAGGATCTTGTCGGCGGCCTCGGCGCCGATGCCCGAAAACGTCGTGGTGAGGAACTGCCGCAGGCTGCGGGCGTCGCTCTCGCTCGCCAGCTCGCCGAGCCCCTCGCGGGTGATCTTCTGCGCGGCCACTCCGCCGCCGTAGGCGAGGGCCGCCTCGATCACGAACGGATTTCCACGGTACACGCTCGGCGGGCGGGTGGCCGCGGTGAAGAACTCGCCAGGCACCACCTGCCGGAGGCCGGCGAGCAACCGCTGCTCGCCGATCGGCACGATGCAGTCGGTCGCCGGCGGGGGAATCTTCGTCTCCTGGATGACCTTGTAGAGCGCGTCGGCCTCGCCCCGTCCGAGCCTGCCGGTGGTCACGCGTGGAGACAGTTTTGCGTTCTCGCAGATCTTCCTGGCCGTGCCGTGCGAGACCCGCGAGAACGACTGCGTGAGGAACTGGGCGAGCGTGAGCTTCGGATGCTCCTGGAGCATCGTCACGAGGCGGCCGAGTTCGACGCCGTAGGGATGAGGCTTGATCTCCCGGGGCTCGGGCGGGAGGTCATCGCTCGACCGCTCGAGGATTCGCTCCGGGCCGTCTGGTCCCTGGAAATGGATCCGGGCGTGCGGGTTGGCGATCGCCGTCTGCTCGAGGTACTCCTCGACGCTGCCGCGGCCCCGCTGGAACTTCGCCTCCATCTCGATCGTCACGCGGGTGCCGTGCTCGATCGTGTCCCCCCGGTCGTTCTCGGCGACCCACTCGATCGAGTGCTTCTTCATCAATTCCGCGCCGCCCTTGCCGGAGGGGATGTCCACGCCCTCCCCCTTGCCGTTCAGGATCTCGGGCTGATTCGTCTTCGTGTCGATCCGCAGCTCGTAGTAGTGGGCCGCATCCTTCGGGCCGGTCTTGGAGATGATCTTCACCGGCTTGCCGGTGGTGAGCACCCCGTACATGCCGGCCGCCGAGATGCCGATCCCCTGCTGGCCGCGACTCATCCGCAGCCGATGAAACTTCGAGCCGTAGAGGAGCTTGCCGAAGATGAGCGGGATCTGCTTGCGGACGATCCCGGGGCCGTTGTCCTGGACGCCCATCCGATAGCGGGCGCCGCTCTCGCCCACCTGCTCGATGTGCACCCAGATCTCGGGGAGAATCCCGGCCTCCTCGCAGGCGTCCAGCGAGTTGTCCACGGCCTCCTTGACGCTCGTCAGCAGGGCCTTGCGCGGGGAGTCGAAGCCCAGCAGATGGCGGTTCTTGGCGAAGAACTCGCTCACCGAGATGTCTCGCTGGCCGGCGGCGAGTGCCTGGGCCGTGGCCCGGCGCTGCGTCTCCTTCGGACGGCCATTGGCCGCGGGCTCCGGCGCGGGCGCGTCGGCGGTGGCGGCCGGCGGCTCGGCGGCGGCGATCTTGCGGGCCGGCTTCAGGGGCTTTCTTCTTCGGGTCTGCGTGGGCATCTTGAAAACAATGACGTCATGCAGGCGGCGTGGCAAGAGGGGCAAAGTATAGCGGTTGTAGGGCCGGACGGCCTGACGGCGGGGTGGCTCGATCGGAGCGGCAGACCTTGCCTCTTGGGCAGGGCCGTCAGAGGCGGCGGTACACGAGTCATTCGCACAATCAGCGCGTGCCGAAGAACACCGCGTCGTGGGACTCGCGACCCGGCAGAGGAGGTTCTTCAAGTGTCACGCACGAGCAAGTTGTCCGGGGCAGTGGGCCTGATCGCGGCCGTGGTCACGGCGTTCGGAACCGTGGCCGAGGCGACCCCGATCAACGGTGGTGTCGAGGCCCCGACTCCCGACGTCTTCTACAACTTCTACGTCCCACCGGTGCCGGCCGGCTCGGCGCCCGGCTTCGGCGCCCAGTTGTACGTGTCACCGCGTCCCGTGCCGCCGCGGGTCGGCCACACGTGGTACACCTACCCGCCCTTCATGCCGCACGAATTTCTGTACAAGCATCGCCGTCACTATGTCCGACCCGCGGGCGCGATGGGGATGCGGACCGACGTGCACGGCTACTGGTGGTGATCGTGGTGAGCGAGGAGCAACCGATGAAGCGGCTCGACGGCGTACGGAAGCGGTTCGGGTTCGGTGTCATGGCGGTGGCAGGATGCCTGGCGATGCTCGTCGGGGCGCGGGCCCTCGCCGGCGGTCTCCATCGTCATCATCACCACTGCCACGGCTGCACGGAGTGCGAGGCCTGCGGGCACCACTGTTGCCGCGACGGTCTGTGCGGCCACTGCGGCCACTGCGCCGACGGTCACCACTGCCTCAAGCACGACACGATCGAGAAGCGTTATTTCCTGAGGGCGCAGGGGAAGAGCTGGCACAGCGTGTGGTACGACCCGTCGATCGGCCGGCCCATGGCCCTCGTCGTGCCGCCGACCGCCGAGTTCACGAGCGAGTACGCCTGGGGTGTGCCGAGTTCACGGGTGATGCCGATCTACCATCAGTTCCGTCGGCCCTATCCGGGACCGGGTGCCGTCCCGGGCAGCGGGGGAGCCATGCTCCCGACGCCGAACCAGCCGAGCGACACGGTGCAATTTGGCGTGCATCCGGTGCGCGGCCCCTGGGGCGCGTACTGATCCCTGGCACGAAACATCGGCATCCTGCCCCCTGGCGGCTACCCGTCGAGCCGTTCGCGGGCGAGCCTGGCCCACGGACTCGCCGGGGCGAGCGACAGGAACAGGCGGAGGTGCCGCCGCTCGTCGCTTGTTCGACCCAGGTCGCGAAGCACGCCCGCCATATGCCAATGGGCGTCGGCGTAGTCGGGCTGCTGCCGGACCACGCCCTCGAGCGCTGCGAGGGCCAGTTCGAGTTCTCCGAGTTCGGCGAGCACGCAGCCCAGGTTCGCCCTCGCCTCCAGGTGATCGGCGTCCAGTTCGATGGCCGCGTAGTAACGCTCCCGGGCGGCCGTGAGATCCCCGGTTCGATAGAGCAACTCGGCGAGCATGAAGGCGACGTGAGCCGTGGGCGGCGTGGCCTGCAGCGCCGCGCGGAGGGCCTCGGCCGCCTCGGCATACTCGCCCGCGGCCTCGAGGTCGGCGGCGAGATCGAGAAGCTCTTCGAGGGTGTCCGGGTCGGCGGCATCGTTCCCCTGGATGGCCACGTCGATGTGCACCGTCGGCGGCATGGACTCGGTGATCCTGCCCCGCGGCCCGAGCGGCATCAGGATCGTCTCGTCCGCGCCGGACAGCGCGTCGGCGTAGAAGCCGAGTTGAAGCTGGCCTCCTGCTCCCACGAGCCTGTTGCCGCGGCGGATGCTCAGCCGACCGCCGTCGGCCACGATCCGGCCGTGCGCCCGGACTGCCTCGGCGGCACCGCCGGTTGAGAGTCCCGCGAGTTTGGCGTCGATCTCGCGGATCGCGAGGCCGCCCGCCAGGAGCCGCGCCAGCCGACGTCCGATCACCAACTGTTGGAAGTCGAACCACTCCAGTGCGCCAGCGCGGCGGGTCGGCTCGAGCAGCCCCCCGCGACACCAGTGGCGGACGGCAGCCACCGGCACGCCGAGCACGTCCGCCATCATCGGCACGGTGTACAGCCGCCGTACTCCGGCCGCGTCGGACACAGCCTCGCCAACCGTGCCGGCCGGGCCGTGGCTGGGATCACGGCTGGGATCACGGCGGCGGCGCTGCGCGGCCGGCCGAACCGGATCCGCCGCCGGACCGCAGGTGAGGGAACGGTCTTCCGTGACCTTGCCGGGCATGGGACTCTCCTGGGTGGCCGCAGAATCTACCCTGCGGGTACCGCGGCGATCCAGCCCTCGAGGGGATCGGGATCGCGCGGCAGGCCGTAGCGAGGCCGCGCGGCGGCATGGGCCGCCTGCAGGGCACAGATCACGGCATCGAGAAGATCGCCGGCACCGTCGGCGACGATGCGCCGACGCCAGGCGGCGGAGAGCGAGAGCACCGGATCGAGCCCCGCCTCGCCGCGCTGGAGTGCGGCGAGAATCGTCGCCCGGTTCGAGGTGCGTTCGCGGGTCTGCTTCGCGGGCGTGTCGCTCTTGTAGGAGCGGGTGCAGACGCAGCGCGAGGTGAACGCGGGATAGGCCTCGAGCGCGATGCGGGCCGCCGTCGTCCGACCGCCGCGCGGCCGATGGGCATGTGCCGGGAAAACGAGCCCCGCATCGAGCATCCGCCCGATGCCGGCGTGCATCATCCAGGCGACGGGCGGATTCGTCCAACGCATCGCGGGGCTCGATCCCGCCGGCTTGTCGGCGCGCCGCCAGGCGAACTTGTCGCCGGGCGGCCGGGCATCGCACCAGCGCTTGAACACGCGACGCAGCAGCTCGCGCGGCTGGCTGCAGTAGAACCTGACGAACGCCGGCCAGCCGGTCGGCCAGCCCTCGTGCTCGATCAGCGGCCGGGGCTGGCCGAACGGCAGGTCGAAGCCACCGATCCAGCCTTCTCCCGCCAGGACGTCGTCCACGAGCAGGGCGGAAAAATCCTCGAGCGAAACGAGCCCCCGCACCTCCTCGAGCCGGTACACGGTCGTCCCGCGGGATGGAGCGAGCCGCCCCACCGCCACGGTGATCGGCTTGCGAATGGATGGCGCCGAGGTGAAATCGACGCCGATCACCACGGTCCCCGCCGGAAGGCTCACGCCGCGGCCATCTTCGCCCGCAGGTTGGCGTCGATCGCCGCCAGGAACTCCTGCGTGGTGAGGTGCGGCTGGCTCGGGCCGATGAGGATCGCGAGGTCCTTCGTCATCTTTCCCGCCTCGACCGTTTCGATGCACACCCGCTCGAGCGTGTCGGCGAACTGCGTCACCGCCGGCGTGCCGTCGAGCTTGCCGCGGTGCGCGAGGCCGCGGGTCCAGGCGAAGATGGAGGCGATGGGGTTGGTGCTCGTCGGCTTCCCCTGCTGGTGCTGGCGGTAGTGGCGGGTCACCGTGCCGTGGGCCGCCTCGGCCTCCACGGTCTTTCCATCGGGCGTCATCAGGACGCTCGTCATGAGGCCGAGCGAGCCGAATCCCTGGGCCACGATGTCGCTCTGCACGTCGCCGTCGTAGTTCTTGCAGGCCCAGACGTAGCCCCCCTCCCACTTGAGTGCGCTGGCCACCATGTCGTCGATCAACCGGTGTTCGTACGTCAGCCCCTTCGCGGAAAACTCCCCCTTGAACTCGGCGTCGAAGACCTCCTGGAAGATGTCCTTGAACCGGCCGTCGTACGCTTTGAGGATGGTGTTCTTCGTGGAGAGATAGACGGGGAAGTTTCGTGCCAGCCCGTAGCGGAAGCTGGCCCGGGCGAAGTCACGGATCGAGTCGTCCAGGTTGTACATCGCCAGCGCCACACCGGGCGAGGGAAAGTCGTAAACCTTGAGTTCCATCGGCTGCGAGCCATCGGCCGGCGTGAAGGTGAGCGTGAGGGCTCCCTTCCCGGGAATCCTCACGTCGGTCGCTCGGTATTGGTCGCCGAACGCATGGCGGCCCACGACGATCGGCTTGGTCCACCCCGGCACCAGCCTCGGAATGTTCCCGATGATGATCGGCTCGCGGAAGATCACCCCGCCGAGGATGTTGCGGATCGTGCCGTTCGGGCTCTTCCACATCTGCTTGAGGCCGAATTCCTTCACCCGGGCCTCGTCGGGCGTGATCGTCGCGCACTTCACGCCGACGCCGCACTCCTTGATCGCATTCGCCGCGTCGATCGTCACCTGATCCGCGGTGGCGTCCCGATGCTGGATCGAGAGGTCGAAATACCTGATTTCCAGATCGAGGTAGGGCAGGATCAACTGGTCCTTGATGAACTGCCAGATGATCCGCGTCATCTCGTCGCCGTCGAGATCGACGACGGGTCCTGCCACCTTGATCCTGCCCACGGGTGCCTCCTGTGCGGGTGTGCGCTTCACGGCGCGTGCGCCGGGGGCGAACCTACCGCGTCGGAGGCCGGCGGGCAATCAGGTCGTGCTGTCGCCGGAGCCGTACTCGATCCGGCGGAGTCCCGAAGCCGTCTCCGCGGCAGGCACGTCGCGGGAGTCGGCGGCCGGCGGAGCCGGTTCGACGACCGGACCGAGCGGTGCGACCGTCGGCTCCCGGGTGGCGGGCGTCGTGGGAGCAGCCGGCTGGGCTTCCGACGTGGCCGTCGGAGTCGGGATCGTCTCGATCGGCCGGAGCGCCGCGTGGTCGTCGGCGGGCTTTTCGGCGCGGACCGCACCGGCCTTGGCGGAGGGATCGACGTGCTCGAGGTTCGAGCCCTGCCAGCCCTCCTGCGGCTTGGCGGGAGCATCGGCCGGCCTGTCGCTGAACGTCTTCACCGGCCCGGCGGGCGGAGTCTGCAGGGCGGGCGCCGGCGTCGTGGCCGCGGTGGGTGCGACGGCGGGGCGCGCGGCGGCGGCCGGTGAGGCCGTCGGGATCGGGTTGCCACAGGGGTCGAGCGGGACCCGCATCACGACCGTCCGCGGCGATCGTACCGTGTAGGTGTAGGGAGTCTTCTTCTCCACGACCCGCGGCACCTGCATCGAGCGTTCCTCGGTCACGAACTTGCACACCTGCACGCTCACCGGCTCGACCTTCTCTTCGGTGACGAAGCGGCAGACCTGGATGGGAACCTGGCGGACCTGCTCTTCGGCCACCATCTTCATGACCTGCACCGGCACCTTGTTCTCGACCCGCTCGACGACCTTGCGCACGGTCTGCACGGGCACCTGGCGGACCTGCTCCTCGGGCACCATCCGCACGGTCTGGACGGGCACCTGCTGCACCACCTGCTCGTCCACGTAGCGCACGGTCTGGACGGGCACCCGGCGGGTCACCACGCGGTTGACCATCGTCGTTTCCGGAACCTGGACCGGCGTGTAGGTGGGCTGGTAGGTGCGGTTGACCTGGTTCATGACCACGCCGGGCGTCGTGGCCCAGGCGTAGCCGCCGCGCTGCCACGACATCAGGCCGGTGGCGGGATTCACCGCCCAGCCGGCGGGCACCCAGCCGAGCTGCGTCGTGCCCGGGGCGACCATCGGCGTGACCGTATCCACGGCCTGCGTGCCGACCGAGTAGGCGGTGCGCACCGTCGTGACCGGCTCGGCGACGGTGTAGGCCTCTTCACGTTCGCTCGTTTCATACACGGGCCGCCGCACCACGCTCACCTGCTGCTGGACGGCCGTCTCGTAGACGGGCTTCATGACGGTGAACCGCTCCTCGCGGGTGGCGGTCTCGACGACGTCGCGGGTGACGTCGTAGCTGCGATCGACGACCTGCGTTTCGTACACCGGCTTCATGACGGTGAACCGCTCCTCGCGGGTCTGTGTTTCCCACACCGGCTTCTGCACCGTGTAGCGCCGCTCGGTCGTCTGCGTTTCCCACACCGGCTTTTGCACGGTGTAGGTCTTCGTGTCGTAGACCGTCTCGTATGACACGCGGTAGGCGGTGACCTGCTGCTCGTCGTACACGGTCTGGAAGTCGAGGCGGTACGTCTGCGTGGCGACGGGCGCCGGTGCGGCTTCGCCGCAGCACTGCGCGAACGCGGAACCGGGCATGGCGAGGGCCACGATCGTCGCCCCGCAGGCCCCGCCGCGCACACGGCGGCCGAGCGACGAGCGGGTCGAGAGGAGACCAAGAACGGTCATGTTTCAACTCCTGAAAATAGACCCTTCGAGACTAATCCCCTGAACGCAGGCTTCAAGCGACTTGTTCACTTATTTTTGGGATTTTTTCCGGGAAAAACCGGGGTTTGATCCGCGCGACCGGCGCAACCGATCCATCTTACGGCCCGAGTCCAGCCGCCCGTGCTGTCGTGGAACTCTGGGGAACCCGGGCAGCCCGGCGCCGGGTCGGTGCATCCGCTCGGAGAATCAGGCGAAGCCGGCGAATCAGGCGCCGACGGGCGCGGGCACGTCGGCGTCGAGGATGCGCAGGTAATCGGCGATCAACTCGCCGTACCGCACCTTCACCTCGGGGGCGAGGTGCTTGTAACCGGCCACCCGGCCGCGGCAGGTCGCGGCGCCGCACAGGCACGGGCCCCGCATGTGCTCCACCTCGTACTCGAACGTGTCGTAGTCGATGAGCAGTTCCTCGCCGGCCGCGATCGGCCGCAGGGCCCGCACCTCGATCTGCTTCACGCCGGATCGGATGATGACACCGCAGTTCGGGCCGCAGGAGTGGTTGAGGAGCACCGCCACGCCATCGGGCAGGATGTGGACGTCGGTCTCGACCTGCATCGTGTAGCGAGACCGCTTCGGTTGCTGCGGCCCCCAGGTCCTGAGGATCGTCTCGCCCTGGACGATGTCACGGGCGGCACACACCGTGCGGCCGAGGCGTGCGGTCCTCACATCGACCGGTTCGTGCGCCGCCGGGGTCCGGTGGCTCGCGTCGTGGGCCATGATGCCGGCCAACTCGTCGAACTGCGTGTCGCGCAGCCGCGCGCCGTATCGATCGGCGAGCCAGGGCATCGTCTGCTCGATCGTGTCGGGCTGCAGCAAGACCAGTTCGCCCGGCTGCACCGCGTCGAGCACGAGCGCGGCGGACTGCTCCCAGTTGCCGCCCGACTCGAAGACGCACGTCCCACCCGCCGCCACCGCCTCGGCGATGCCCTGGGAGATGAGCCGCGTGATGTCGCCCGGCTTGCGGCCGCGGATGTAGGCGTCCTCGTAGATCACGACGCGGTCGAACGTGGCGCCGAGCAGGCGGCCCTGCGTGATCAGATCCTCGTCACGGCGGTCACCCGCCGCCGAGTAGACCGCCGTCCGGCGGTCGTGCGGCAGTCGGCGCACCGTCGCGCAGATCTGCTCGAGCGAAGGCACATTGTGGCCGTAGTCCACGACGATCGACGCCCCTTCGAGATCGAGCAGGTTGAACCGTCCGGGGGAGCCGTTCGTGCCGCAGGAAAAGCTCTCGAGACCGAGTCGCACCAGTTCCAGCGGCACGCCGAGGCACCACGCAGCCGCGGCACCGGCCAGCACGTTTTCCACCTGAAAATCGACCAGCCCCTTGTGCACCAGCGGCACGCGCTCGAGGTGCGCGAGCCTCGTCTCGCGCGGACCGTCGCAGAGCACGATCCAGCCGTCGCGGACCGTGGCGGCCCGGCCACCCGCGGCGAGGTGCGCCGCGATCACGGGGTTCGCGGGGTCGAGCGAGAAGTAGACGATCTGGCCCTTGCACCAGCGCTTCATGTCCACCACGAGCGGGTCTGCTGCATTGAGCACGGCGGCGCCCTTCGTGCTGACGGCGGAGACGATCGCCCCCTTCACCCAGGCGATCTGCTCGGGCGTGTCGATCTCGCCGATGCCCAGATGGTCGCCGGAGGCGATGTTGGTGACCACGGCCACGTCGCAGTGGTCGAAGCCGCAGCCCTCGCGCAGGATGCCGCCGCGCGCCGTCTCGAGGACGGCCGTGGTGACAGACGGGTTGGCCAGGATGCGGCGGGCGCTGGCCGGGCCGCTGCAGTCACCCGCGTCGATCTGCCGGCCGCCGACCCAGACCCCCTCGGTGCAGGTCATGCCCACCGTCGCCCCGCCCGCGGAGGCCAGGTGGGAGATGAGCCGGACGACCGTGGTCTTGCCGTTGGTGCCGGTCACCGCGGCGACGGGGATCCGGCCGTCGTCGTCGGCGGCGAACAGCGTGTCCACGATGGCCGTGCCGACGTCGCGGGGCACGCCGACCGTCGGCTCCAGATGCATCCGCAGCCCCGGTCCGGCATTGACCTCGATCACCACGCCCCGCTGCGACTCGAGCGACCGCGTGATGTCGGTGGTCACGATGTCGATGCCTGCGACGTCGAGCCCGATGATGCGGGCCGCCTCGACCGCGCGGGCCGCGACCTCCGGGTGGACGAGGTCCGTGACGTCCTCCGACGAACCGCCCGTGCTCAGGTTGGCATTCTGCCTCAGCAGCACGACCCGGCCCGCCTCGGGAACGCTCTCGGGAGCCAGTCCCTGCTCGGCGAGCACCGCGAGCGCCACCTCGTCGATCAGCAGGGGACTCAGTGCGGTGGCGTGGTCACCGGTCCGGCGGGGATCCTCGTTGACCCTCTCCACGAGACGGACGACGGTCGACATGCCGTCGCCCGTGACGGTCGGAGGCCGGCGGCGGGCTGCCGCGACCACCCGTGTGCCCACGACGAGCAGCCGGTAGTCGCCCCCGGTCACGAACCGTTCGACGACGACCGACGTGTCCTGTTCGCGGGCCACGTGCCAGGCCTTCTCGACCTCGCCCCGGGACGAGAGATTCACCGACACGCCCCGACCCTGGTTGCCGTAGCGCGGCTTGATCACGACCGGCGCGCCGATCTCCTCGGCCACGGTCCAGGCATCGGCGGGATCGCTCACCGGTCGGCCTTCCGGGACGGGGATTCCCGCCTCTGCCAGCAGCATGCGCGTGAGTTCCTTGTCCTGCGCGATCGACTCGGCGACGGCACCGGTGCGGTCGGTTTCGGCCGCCACGATCCGGCGCTGCTTCGCCCCGTGGCCCAGCCGTACGAGCGAGCCGTCGTTGAGCCGCCGAGCCGGGATGCCGCGCGCCACGGCCGCCTCGACGATCGAACGGGTGCTGGGTCCAAGCTGCTCCTCGAGCAGCACCTTCCGCAGCCGTTTGATCTCGCAGGCCACCTCGAAGGGCTCGCCCGCGATCGCCGCCTTGATGAGGCGGTGGGCGGTGTGGAGGCACTCGATCGCGAACTTCTCCTCCTTGAACTCGATCGCCACCTTGTAGACGCCCCGGGTCTTCGTCTCGCGCGCCCTGCCGAAGCCGACCGTGGTGCCGGCGAGCGACTGCAGTTCGAGCGTGACGTGCTCGAGAATGTGGCCCATCCAGGTGCCGGTGCGCAGCCGCTCGAAGAACCCGCCGCGCTCGCCGATCGTGCAGCGGTGCTCGACCATCGTGGGGAGCCACCGCATCAGCCGGTCGTTGAAGCCCGGCAGCGTGTTCGACGGAAAGTCCTCGAAGTGGCCGAGATCGACCCAGGCCTCAAGAACGGGAAAGGAAGCCCACTGGTTCGGACCGCGCAGAACCTTGAGCGATTTGATCTCCATGGATTGATTGCATGTTCTCGTGCCCGGACGCTGACGCGCGCGTGGGCTGGGGTGGTGTGCGCCTCGCCCGGCTGCCGGACATTCCGGCGAGCGCTGGTGGGTCGAGGGCTGCACGTCTCGTCACTGGGACAGTCGGGCGCGTCGCCCGTCTGGCCCCGGTTGCATGGGCGGGAACCCGTTCGGCGGTGGCGGATGGCGTCAGGGCGGCGCGCAATCCGGAGCCGAGGGAGAGAGGCCTCTGGGGAAGCACGGCTTCGCAGACGGGCCTGATGGCAACGGCGGGGGCGGCGTGCCGGGAATCGTGCGCCGCAGGGACGATGGACCGGCCAGAGTGGCCATGGGTCGAGTGGTATTCCTTGTGGAGCCAACCGTTCGAATCGTTCGTGCCCGCAGGCCGGTCGTGACACCACGGATCCGACTTCGCAGCACGTGAGAAAAAGTTTACGCTTCCGTGCGCCGGGTGCGAATTTTTTTTCTCTCGACTCCTCGAACTGCACGTGGCGTGCCGAGTCGCGGCACAATCGCGGGCGGCAGCGGAAGCGGCCGCGACACAGGCCCGCCGGAGCGGGCCTCGGAACGGATTCATGGAAGCGATGACAATCCGGAGTGCAATTTCGCGCGGGCGGGGCTGGCAGTCAGGTAAATTTTGCCAGCGATCAGCAGGTAATCTAGGGGTCTTCGGCAATCCAAGCAATTTTCTGTTTTTGCCCCGCAAAAGCCACCATAAACGGCATAAATGCTTGAAAAAAACGTGGAAATGACGATTTTCGGCCACGTTTTTGCCGAGGCCCCGAACAGCGGTCGACACAGGGGCCGGAATCCATTTCAAGGCTCGCACCACCGGCCATGAACGCTGCCGCCGCCTCCCCACACCCCGATCTCCGTTCCACCGCCACGCGGCCGCCGGATCGATTTCCGCTGGAGCCGGGCGAACGGGTGGTGGCTGCCTGTCGTTTCGACCTCGATGCGACCCTGCGGTTCACCGACGGCTGGATCGTGCTCACCGATCGCCGGCTGCTCGCCGATGCGCCGGCTTCGGCCGACCGTGCCGGGGCGACGACCGCGCGCGGTGTCTGGGCCTGGACGATCGACGGGCAGACGCGGTTGGACGTGCGGTTGCGAAACGCCGTCGGCCGGATCGAACTCTCCCAGGGGAGCGACGTGGTGGCCCGCTGGCTGTTCACGCCGGCGCGGGCCAAGGGCGTGCACGCCCTGGAGGACGCATTCGACGAGCGCGGCGCCGTCGGTGGCGACGGCAGCGCGACCAATGTCTCGGGGGACGAGGAGCCGCGGCCGACGGTGACGTCGCCCAGGGCCGCGGATGAGGATGAGGGCCTGCCCCAGGCTGGTGCCGCGTCGTGGCGGGCCCTGTTGAGGCTCGTGCTCTTCGCGCGGCCGCATGCCGGGATGGCCGTGCTGGGAGCCGTCCTCTCGCTCGCGGGAACGGCCGCGGCGCTCGTGCCGCCATACCTCACGATGCCGCTCGTCGATCGGGTGTTGATCCCGCGGCAGTCGGGCGAGAACGTGCCCTTCTCGATCGTGTGGTGGTATCTCGGGGGGCTGGCGCTGGCCGCGATCGCCGCCTGGATTCTCTCGTGGGCCCGCTCGTGGGTTCTCGCCTGGGTCAGCGAGCGGATCGCCGCCGATCTGCGGGTGCGCACCTACGCCCACATGCAGTCGCTGTCGCTCGACTTCTTCTCCGGCAAGCGCACCGGCGACCTCATCACCAGGGTCGGCAGCGACACCGACCGGCTCAATCTCTTCCTCTCCGTCAACCTCATCGAGTTCACGTCGAACGTGATGCTCGTGCTGCTCACCGCGGCGGTGCTCGTGTGGATCAATCCGCTCCTGGCGCTGATCACGCTCGCGCCCTTTCCATTCGTCGTCTGGCTCGCCTACGCGGTCAGGTTCCGGTTGCGGCGCGGATTCGCACGGGCGAGCGTCGCGTGGGCCGACATGACGAGCGTGCTGGCCGACACGATCCCCGGCACGCGGGTGGTGAAGGCTTTCGCCCAGGAGGACCGCGAGACCGCCCGCTTCCGGGCCGCGAACGACCGGGTGCTCGAGGCCAACGACCGCGTCAACGTGGTCTGGTCGTTCTTCGGACCGCTGGTGAGCCTCTGTTCCGAGGCGGGGATCCTCGTGGTGTGGGCGGCGGGAGCATGGCTCGTGTTCGGCGGCGCCGTGACGGTGGGCACGCTGACGGCATTCCTCACCTACATCGCGCGGTTCTACGGTCGCGTCGAGTCGATGATCCACATGGTGCCGGCGACGCAACGGGCGGCCGCGAGCGCCCAGCGGATCTTCGAGATCCTCGACTGCAAGCCGTCGGTCGCGGAGGCCGCACGGCCGATCGACCCGGGCCGCGTGGAAGGCCGGATCGTGATCTCGGGCGTGCATTTCCGCTACGGTTCGCGGGAGATCCTCCACGGCATCGACCTCACGATCGAGCCGGGGGAGATGATCGGACTCGTCGGAGCGAGCGGCTCCGGCAAGTCGACGCTGGCGAATCTCGTCTGTCGCTTCTACGACCCCTCGAGTGGTTCGATCTCGGTGGACGGAGTCGATCTGCGACAGCTCGCGATCCGCGACTACCGCCGCAACCTGGGCTGCGTGCTGCAGGAGCCGTTCCTGTTCTTCGGCACGGTCGCCGAGAACATCGCCTACGGCCGCCCTGACGCCGACCGGGAGCGGATCGTGGCCGCCGCACGCGCCGCCGGGGCGCACGAGTTCATCCTCCGGCTGCCGTCCGCGTACGACTCGCGCGTCGGGGAGCGCGGCGGCTCGCTCTCCGGCGGCGAACGACAGCGGCTCTCGATCGCCCGTGCGCTCCTGGTGGATCCGCGGATCCTCGTGCTCGACGAGGCGACGTCGAGCGTCGATCCGGAGACCGAGGCCGTGATCCAGGCGGCGATCGACCGGCTCGTGGCCGGCCGGACGACGATCGCCATCGCGCACCGCCTTTCGACGCTGCGGCGGGCCAGCCGGCTCGTCGTGCTCGAAGCCGGACGGATCGTCGAGATCGGCACGCACGACGACCTGCTGGCGGCCGACGGCGCCTACGCCCGCCTCTACCACGCACAGATGAAGGCCGCCGCGGATGCCGCCGCCGTCTGAGAGCCGAGGAGATCCGAGGATGACCGCGCCCCCCACGACCCACCCCGCCTGGCGGCTCGAGCGGCGTCCGCACGGGCGGCTCGATTTCGTCGCCGCCGACGGCGCGCTTCACGCCGACGTCGACGTGCTCCGCGCCTTCCCCGTGTCGGACCCCGCCGGACCCGTGGCCGTGGTGGGCGACAACGACGCCGAACTCGTCTGGATCGAGTCGCTCGGGGACGTGGAACCGGGTCTCCGCCGCCTCATCGAAGAGGAGCTCTCGAAGCGGGAGTTCCTGCCGGTGATCGAGAGAATCCTGACCGTGTCCGACGGCGAGCCGGCCGAGTGGAGCGTGCTCACCGACCGCGGCGCGCACCGCTTCACCGTCGGCCACGCCGACGACATCGTCCGCCTTGCGGACGGCGGTGCCATGATCACCGACACCGTCGGGCTGCGCTACACGATCCCGAGCATCGCCCACCTCGACGGCCGCAGCCGCCGCTTCTTCGAACGCGCGGAGTAGGACAGTCTCGCCCCGTTCCCTCCCGACGGTGACCGAGTCGGCGCGACGGCGGAGGCCCGCCACGAAAAGCTCGGCACGATGCCGGCGCTGTGCGCGACCGTGAGCCCGACGCCGTTCCTACTTCAGGCCGGGGCGGCGGTCGAGGGCGCCGCGGACGCCGAGCTGCTCGGGGTGGCGGGCGATCTTGTCGGTGAACACCCGCACGTCGTCCACGATCGGCCGCAGGTCCTTCGTGAGCCTGCTGACGTTCTGCGCGGCCTGTGCCAGATCGTTGTAGACCTGCGGATCCCGCACGAGCTTGCCGAGCGTTCCCTGCGACTCGTTGAGCGCCTTGGTGAACAGCGCAGCCTGCCTCAGCGTCTCGTCGAGGCGGCCGATCGTCCGGTCGATCTGGGCGACCATCTCCTGGCCGCGGTCTCCGAGCGGCTTGGTGAGCCCCTCGAGGTTTCGCAGGTTGCGGTCGGCGGTGTCCACCGTCGTGCCGATGCCCTGCACGGTCGTGCGCAATTCGGCCAGCACCTCCGGCAGCGCGGTGATCGCGAGCTTCATCTTCTCGCGGGCCTTCGGGTCGCCCATCACGTCGTTGATGTTGTTCATCGCGATCGAGAAGTTGTCGAGGGCGGCCTCGGTCTTCCGCACCATCTTTTCGAACTTGTCGTCCTCGCCGAGAAACATGCGGTCGAGATTCGTGGCCAGCTTCGTGACCGACTCGCTCGCCTGGGCGAGGGAATCGAGCGTGGCACCGAACTTCGGCTCGAGCGTGGCGAACACCTCGAACGGGTCGCGCGAGACGGCGCCGGTCAGCACCTCTTCCTTGGCGAGCCGCTGCCGTGGCGGCACGATCCGGCCCGGCACCAGCGAGATCTCGGCGTCGCCGAGGAGCGTGCCCGCGATCCGCGGCTGCTCGTCCTTGTAGATCGGCACGTAGGAGTCGATGTCGGCCACCACCGACACGCCGCCGCGCTCGTTGAGCGTGACGCTCGCGACGCGGCCCACGAGAATGCCGTTCTTGCGGACCGGCGTGCCCTGGGAGACGCCCCGTGCGTCGGCGAAGTCCATCTTGAGCGGGTAGGTCGCCTGCACGAGCGAGGGCAGGTCACCGAAGAGCACGATCAGGATGCCGGCGATGATCGCGGTGGCGAGCACCATCACGCCGACGCGAAACTGCATCACGCGGTCGTTCATGGAGCCTCCTCGTCGGCCGTCCGGACATCCTCGGCCTGCTCCTCGCGGAGTTCCGTGAGCCTCCTGCCCGCCCGGCCCTCGACGAACTGGCGAATCCGGGGGTCGCGGCTCTGCTCGAGCTCGGCGGGCGTGCCGTCGAACACGACCTGCGGGGCGTCCGGGGCGAGCCGGAACAGCGGATAGAGCATGATGATCCGGTCGGCGACCTTGCGGGCCGTGTTCATGTCGTGCGTCACGACGACGCTCGTGACGCCCTCGCGCGAGCGAACTTTGAGGATGAGTTCGTTGATGACGTCGGTCATGATCGGATCGAGTCCGGTGGTCGGCTCGTCGTAGAGCAGCACCGGCGGGTCGAGCGCGAGGGCTCGGGCGAGGCCGGCCCGCTTCCGCATGCCGCCGGAGAGCTGCACCGGCTTCTTCCGCGCGGCCGATCGCGGCAGCCCCACCTCGGCCAGCAGTTCGTCCACGATCCGGGCGATCTCGGGTGCTCCCACGCGCGTGTGCTCCCGGAGCGGGAAGGCGATGTTGTCGGCGATCGTGAGGCTGTCGAAGAGCGCGGCGTTCTGGAACACGAAGCCGTAGCGTGTCCGCAGGCCGGCGAGCTCGCGGTCGGACATGCCGCCGAGCGACCGGCCCTCGAATCGAACCTCGCCCCGCGTCGGACGGATGAGGCCGATGAGCGTCTTGAGGAGCACCGTCTTGCCGCAGCCGCTCTCGCCGAGGACCACGAGCGTCTGGCCGGCCGGAATCTCGAGCGAGATGTCCCGGAGGACCGGCTGGCTGCCGAACGTGACGGCCATGCCGTCCACGGCGAGCACGGGCTCGTCCGGGGCTTCGCGGCGCGGCGGCTTGTGCATGGCGGTGGCTGGAATGGCGCTACAGCAGCTTGCGCGGCCCCTCCGGACGGAAGAAGTCGTGGACGTTGTTCAGCCAGATCCCCAGGAACAGGTCGAGCACGAGGATCAGGACGAACGAGTGCACGAAGGCGTTGGTGGCCGCCCGCCCCACCCCCTCCGCGCCGTGATCGCAGTGGAAGCCGTGATGGCAGCTGACCAGCGCGATCGCCGCCCCGAAGAAGAACGTCTTGGAGATGCCCATCATGAAGTCGAAGGCGTCGACGTATTCGCGGGAGTTGGCCCAGTAGTGGTGCTCGTCGATCCCGAGCACCGCGTGCGAATAGAGATACCCGCCCAGCACCCCCATGAAGTCGGCCATGATCGTGAGCGTGGGAATGAGCACGAGGCAGCCGAGGAACCTGGGCACCACGAGGTAGTAGATGGGGTTGGCTCCCATGCTCTCGAGGGCGTCGATCTGCTCCGTCACCCGCATGGTGCCGAGCTCCGCCGCCATGGCGCTCCCGACCCGCCCCGCGAGCATGGTCGCGGCGAGCACCGGCCCCAGTTCGCGCACGAGCGAGAGGTTGATGACCGATCCGAGCCGCGTCTCGAGGCCCAGCGCCTTGAACTGGGCGAAGCTTTGCACCGCGAGCACCATGCCGATGAACAGCCCCGTGAGGGCCACCACCGGCAGCGACATGACGCCGATCTGGTAGAAGCTCGGGAGGAGCACGTCGCGGCGCTGGCGGCGCAGGAACAGCCAGGCGAGCGTCTTCAGCGAGAAGAGCGTCACCTCGCCGATGCCCGCGACCCGGCTCATCGTGAACGCGCCGAGGTTCGCGATCTGGTTGGCGAACCAGCCGGACACTCCTGCAGCGGGTTCGGGAATGGATGACGTGGCCATGGCGATGATGCGGCGCGGCGCGGGCGCGGCACTCCTTGCCGGTTCTTTCGGATGTGCCGGGCGGGCGACTTGAGCAGGCCGTGCGGCCCAGGCGGAATCTGGGCGGGATGGGCGGGCCGCGTGACGGCCACTACGGCGAGCGACGGCGGGATTCGAGCTGCCTGAGATATTCCGCGAACCGTTCGGCGGCCGGCCCGCCGCGCTCGACCGCCCTGGTCTGCGTGGCGACGGCCTCGTCGAGGCGGCCCTGCATCGCCTGCAGGTGCGCGAGCGTGTCGAGCGTGTTCGGCTCGTCGGGAGCGATCTCGAGGCTGCGGCCCACGGCGGCGACCGCCTCGCTGACGAGGTCGGCCGCGATGGGCTTGCCGTCGGCGAACTCCACGACGAGCCAGCCCATCTCGTTGAGATCGGCGGCGTCGTCCCGCCGCTCGATGGCGAACGCCCGCAGTTCCGCGACCGCCCGCGCCACCTCGGCCCCCCCCGCCCGTTCGACGATCGCGGCCATCCGGGCCCGCACCGTCTCCACCTTCCGCCGCCGCTCCGCGAAGGCGTCCCGGTCCCACGTCCCCGCCACCACGTCGGCGAGCGGTCCAGCCATGTCGGATGGATGTCCGATCCACTCGATCGTCCCCTCCCGGCCGACGATGAACGCGGTCGGGATGCCCGTCTCATCCACCGCTTCCATGTAGTCGCGGTGGACCGATTCGTCCGGGTCCGCCGCGAAGCAGCAGCCCCCCGTCCCGCCCCCGGCCCCGCGAGCGACGTCGTCGATCGTGGCCAGAAACCGTCTCACGTCGTCCGGCTCCTCGTGACTCACGGCGACGACCGTCACCGCACCCGGCTCGAACGACCGCGGCGCCGCCGCCAGGAGCGGAAGTGCCTTGCGACACCGCGGGCACCACGACGCCCAGAAGGCCACGACGTACACCCGTCCCGGCTCGAATGGGCCGAGCGGCTTCAAGTCGCCGCCACCCGCCTCGAGCCACCGCGCGACGTCGAGCCGCGGGGCGGGGCGGCCGAGAAGACGGCGGTAGGCAGCCAGCGGGTAAAGGCTGTCGACGACGCGCATTTCCCCGAGGCCGGGGCTCGGCGCACGGGCCCGGGCAGGGCTTCCCGTCGCCGACGGAGAACCCCTGGCGACGCTCTCGCCCATGGGACGACAGCCGGCGAGCGCGGACGCGAGGAGCGCCACCCACAGGAGATTCCGCACGATGATCGGCAGACTGGACGACATGATCCCGCCGCGGGAGTGAATCAGGGCCGACGCCGCGGCGACGAATGGAACCTTCGCCGGACACGCTTCGAGGATAGTTCGCCGGACGGCTCGGTTCAAACCGCCGCCGGCCCAGCGGCGAGGCTGGATGGGTTGCCCCTGGAAACGCCCGCCATCGCGCGGCCGCCGGACGTCAGCCGGCGTTCGTCCCGTCGGCGGGAGCGGTGGCGACCGGCTCGGTGGTGACGATCCCCTTGAAGACGAGCTGCTTCTTGCCCGCCACCTCGGTGCAGTCCACCTGGATCGTGTCCTTCCCCTCGAACTCGCCCTTCAGGAGCTCCTCGCTCACCGGGTCCTCGATGTAGTTCTCGAGCGCGCGACGGAGCGGCCGGGCGCCGAAGTCGGTGTCGGAGCCCTTCTTGATGAGGAACTTCTTCGCCTCGTCGGTGAGCTCGAGCTTGAGCCCGCGCTCGCCGAGCCGCTCGCGCACCTTGGCCAGCTCGATGTCGATCACCTTCTTGAGGTCGTCCACCGTGAGGTGGTGGAACACGATCACGTCGTCGAGCCGGTTCAGGAATTCCGGCCGGAAGACCTTCTCGATCCGCTCGTTGACGCGCCCCTTCATGCTGTCGTAGCTGGCGTCGTCGTCGGGCTTCTGGAACCCGAACGCGGCCTCGTTCTTGATCGCCTCGGCGCCCGCGTTGGTCGTCATGATGATGATCGTGTTGCGGAAATCCACGTTGCGTCCGAACGAGTCGGTGAGCCGGCCTTCCTCCATCACCTGGAGGAGCATGTTGAACACGTCGGGATGCGCCTTCTCGATCTCGTCCAGCAATACCACGGCATACGGACGCCTTCTGATTTTCTCCGTGAGCTGGCCCCCCTCCTCGAAGCCGACGTAGCCCGGCGGGGCGCCGATCAGCCGGCTGACGTTGTGCTTCTCCATGTATTCGCTCATGTCGATCTGGATGAGCGCCTCGGCGTCGCCGAACATGAACTGCGCGAGGGCCTTGGCGAGAAGCGTCTTGCCGACGCCCGTCGGCCCGGCGAACACGAACGAGCCGATCGGCCGCTTGGGATCCTTGAGGCCCGAGCGGCTGCGGCGCACGGCCTTCGACACGCTCTTGATGGCGGCGTCCTGGCCGATGACCTTCCTGTGGAGTTCGTCCTCCATGCCCATCAGGCGGGCCTGGTCTTCGGTGCTCATTCGCGTGAGCGGAATGCCGGTCATCTTCGAGACGACCTCGGCCACCACCTCCTCGTCCACGACGCCGTCTGCCTCACGCGACTTGTCGCGCCAGTCGCGGGTCATGCTCTGCTTCTTCTTCTTGAGCTTGTCGGCCTGGTCGCGGAGCGCCGCCGCCTTCTCGAAGTCCTGGTTGGCGACCGCCTCCTCCTTCTCCTTGTTGAGCTTTTCGACCTCCTCGTCGATCTCCTTCAAGTCTGGCGGCTTGGTCATCGCCTTGAGCCGCACGCGGGCGCCCGCCTCGTCGATCACGTCGATCGCCTTGTCGGGGAGGCAGCGGCCGGTGATGTAGCGGCTGGAGAGTTCGACGGCGGCCTCGAGGGCCTCGTTCGTGATCTGCACGCGGTGGTGGCTTTCGTAGCGGTCGCGGAGCCCCTTCAGGATTTCCACGGCCTCGGCCTTGCTCGCGGGCTCCACCATGATGATCTGGAACCGCCGGTCGAGGGCCGAATCCTTCTCGATGTACTTGCGATACTCGTCGAGCGTGGTGGCGCCGATGCACTGGATCTCGCCACGGGCCAGTGCGGGCTTGAGGACGTTGGAGGCGTCGATCGCCCCCTCGGCGCCGCCGGCGCCGACGAGCGTGTGGAGCTCGTCGATGAACAGGATCGTATTTTTCGCGCGGCGCACCTCGTTCATCACGGCCTTGATTCGCTCTTCGAACTGGCCGCGGTACTTCGTGCCCGCGACCATCATCGCGAGATCCAGCACGACGATCCGCCGGTCGGCGAGCAGTTCGGGCACGTTGCCGTCCACGACCCGCTGGGCGAAGCCTTCCACGATCGCCGTCTTGCCGACGCCCGCCTCGCCGAGGAGCACGGGATTGTTCTTCGTGCGGCGGCAGAGGATCTGGATCGCCCGCTCGATCTCCTTCTCACGACCGATCACGGGATCGAGCTTGCCCTGCCGCGCGAGTTCGGTGAGGTCGCGGCCGAAACTGTCGAGGGCCGGAGTCTTGCTCTTGCCCCCCTTGGGGCTCGATTCACCGCCACCCCCCGCGCCGGCCATCTGCCGGCCACCCATGCCGGCTCGCTCGCCCCCCTCTTCCATGCCGTGGCCAAGCAGGTTGAGGACCTCCTCACGGACGTCCTCGAGCTTGAGGCCGAGATTCATGAGGACCTGGGCGGCAACCCCCTCCTGCTCGCGGAGGAGCCCCAGCAGGATGTGCTCTGTGCCGACGTAATTGTGATTGAGGTTCCGAGCCTCCTCCATCGAGTACTCGATGACCTTCTTCGCCCGGGGGGTCTGCGGAAGCTTGCCCATCGTGACCATGTCCGGCCCGCTCTGGACGAGTTTTTCCACCTCCATCCGGATCTTCCGCAGGTCGATGTCAAGGTTCTTGAGGACGTTCGCGGCGACGCCGCTCCCCTCCTTGATGAGGCCGAGCAGGACGTGCTCGGTGCCGATGTACTCGTGGTTGAACCGCTGGGCCTCCTGGTTGGCCAGTTGCATCACTTTGCGGGCCCGATCGGTGAAACGCTCGTACATGGTGTGGTTCCTTCGCAAAAACCTCGGCTGGGCCGGAAGCCGGTCGAACCGGCCGGATGCCGATTCGGCACCGCTGGCCCCCTTCCCGGATGGAGTGCAAACCTTACGCCAAACCCCACGCCGGATTCCAGACACCGGATTCTAGGAGACTCGCGTCCCGATGTCTGCCGGAACGGTCCGGAACCGGGGAATACCCGCTTCGCCGCCGGTCCTACGCCGCCCGTTCGGCCCCGTCGGCCGCCTGCCGACCTGTCGCAAGCGGCAGGAGGATCGCTGCGGCGGCATCGTCCGACCGGGGCGTGATGGCCTCGGCGGCGGCGAGCCGGTCGAGTTCGCGCGAGATCACCGACCGCCAGGGGGCGCCTGAGTCGCTGCGGGACAGTTTGTCGAGCGCTTCGCGAGCCTCCCGCAGCCGGCCGGCGCGGCGCAGGAGCGTGCCGAGCAGGAGTTGGGCCTCGCCATCGGTCGGTCGCAGGAGCAGGAGGGATCGGAGTTTCGTCTCGGCGGCCAGCCAGTCTCGTGCCAGGTAGGCGTCACGCGCGGCCGCGAACAGGGTGTCGGCCGCCGGGTCGTGTCCCGCCTGCAGCGGTGCCGGAAAGGCAGTCACAGCCGACACGGTCGCGATCGCCCAGATCAGGCCCGTTGCGGCCCAGAGCCCGACCACGACCGGCAGTTCGAGAAACTCCGTCCAGATCCAGGTGGCGAGGATCGCCATGTCGAGGACGACGGCGAACGCCAGCGCCAGCACGAGCCCCGCCACGCTGCCGCGCAGCCACAGCCAGGGCAGCCCTGGCCAGGCGAGCGTGAGGGTGCGGAGAGCGCGCATGGGAAGGTGAACCGGGCGGGGCGCGGAGGGCCGGAGTGTAGGAATCGACGACCGTTTCTCCAAGGCATTTCGAGGCTACAACAGGGGGATGGAAAAAGCCGCGGAAACTGGCGAGGAACCCACCCGGCCGCATTCGGCCGCGGGTGCCTGGAGGCTCTGCGACGCGGCGGCGAACCGGGCCGCCGAGGCGATCCGCGTGCTCGAGGACGTGGCCCGGTTCGTCCTCGATGACGGCCATCTCACGGGCCTGGCCAAGTCGCTTCGGCACGATCTCGCAGCCGTGCTCGCCGGGCCGGCCTTCAGCGGGCGGATGGCGTGCCGGAACACTCCGGGAGACGTGGGTACGACGCTCGTCGCCGACGCGGCGCTCGAACGCCGTGATGCCGGCGATCTGGTCACCGCGAACGCGGCCCGGGCGACGCAGGCTCTGCGCAGCCTGCAGGAGGTGGCGCTGCTGCTGGCGCCGGCCGAGGCAGCGCGGTTCGAGCAGCTGCGCTACCGGCTCTACACGCTCGCACAAGCAGCGGGGGGCGCGGCCCGGGCCGGGGAGCGGCTCGCCGGCGTGACGCTGTGCGTGCTCGTGGACGGTCGAGGCGGAAAGGCGGAGTGTGGACGACTGGTCGAGCGATTGATCGACGCGGGCGTGCGCATGATCCAGCTCCGCGACAAGCGGCTCACGACGGCCGAACTCGTCGAGCGGGCGCGTGACGCGGTCGCGATCGCGCGGCGCCGGGCTCCCGGCGAGGCGTCCGTGGTCGTCAATGACCGTGCCGACGTCGCCGCGGCGGTCGGGGCCGCGGGCGTCCACGTCGGTGCCGAGGATCTCCCGGTCGAGATGGCGCGCAGTGTCGTCGGGCCGGGGCTGCTCGTCGGCCGGACGGCGCATTCGCTGGACGAGGCCCGGGCGGCGGCGCTCGCCGGCGCCGACTATCTCGGCATCGGCCCCTGCTTTCCGTCCGCGACGAAATCGTTCGGCACGTTCGCGCCGCGAGGGTTTCTCAGCGGCGTGTGCCACGAGATCGCGCTGCCGGCATTCGCGATCGGCGGCGTCACGCTCGACCGGCTCGACGACCTCGTCGCGCTCGGAGTGCGGCGGGTGGCGGTCGCCTCCGCGATCACCGGGGCGGCCGATCCGGCGGCCGCGGCCGCGGCGTTCATCGAACGGCTGGCGCGGGTGCCGTCGGCAACTCCTTGAGCGTCTCGACGATGGCCCGGGCCATGTCGGCCTCGTCGCGGGAGCGGTAGCCCGTCCACACGGCCCGCACCGTGGCGTCCGGCCCGACGAGATACGTCGTGGGGTAGGCGCCGAAGCCGAGCGACTCCGAAACGATCGACCGCGTCCCGCCTGACGGGTCGGCCCAGGGGTCGATGTCGATCCGCTGCTCCGCCAGGTACTCGAGCGTCGTGCCCGTGATCTCCTCGAGATCATCGCGTCCCGCCCCGCCACACGACACCGCCACGAGCTGAAACCGCCGGTCGCCTGCCAGGCGGCCGGCGATCCGCGCCATGCCCGGCAGTTCGCGGCGGCACGGGGGGCACCAGGTGCCCCAGAAGTTGAGGAGCGTCACCTTGCCCGTGAACGTGGGGGCGGGGCGGCGGGGGTCGACGAGCGAGACGAGCGGCAGGTTCCCCACGACGCGCCCGACCGCGGGATGCGGCGGGGGCCCGCCGCATCCGGAGAGGGTTATGATCGTGACCACGGCAAGAGCGGCACGCTTGATCCGATCGACCATTCCGTTTCACCTCCGCGATCAAAAGTGTACGAAGTCGAGCTGAAGTTTCGCACGAGTGACCGGGTGGCGATCGAGCGCCGGCTCGCGGAGTTGGGCGCGCGGTTCGGGACGCCGATCGCGCAGGTCGACCGCTACTTCGCCCATCCGGTCCGCGATTTCGCCCTGACCGACGAGGCGCTGCGGCTGCGGAGCGTCGGCCACGACGTCGCGATCACGTGGAAGGGGCCGCGGCTGGCAGCAGGCGCGAAGACGCGCCGCGAGATCGAACTGCCGCTCGGATCGATCGCCGGCGGCGTGCCCGCCGGGCACCCCGTCACGCTCGACCGCTGGACCGAACTGCTCGAGGCGCTCGGGTTTCGTCGCGTGCGCGAGGTGGCGAAACGCCGCGTCCCCGGTCGCCTCGCGTGGGACGGTGCCGACGTGGAACTCGCCCTCGACACCGTGGCCGGGCTCGGCGATTTTCTGGAACTGGAGCTGCTCGCCACCGAGGACCGGGTGCCCGCCGCCCAGGCCCGCCTCGAATCGCTCGCCGATGCGCTCGGCTGCGGTGCCGCCGAGCCTCGCAGCTACCTCGAGCTCCTCCTCCAGTGAGGGGAACGGACTGCAGACGGGTTGCAGCCTGCCAGCCTGCAGACCTGCCGTCATTCAAGACGGAATTCAAAACGGACGGAACCGGACGCAGACCGGCATCGGCACGTCGATCGACCGGCCCGTGAACGTGAGTCGTCCGGTCGCCTCGTCGACCGCGAACACGGTGACCGTGTTCGAATCCTGGCCGGCGGCCAGCAGGAACTTTCCCGAGGGGTCGAGTGCGAAGTTCCGCGGTGTCCGCCCGCGGATCGGCTCGACGCCGAGCAGCGAGAGCTTCCCGGTGGCCTCGTCGAGGGAAAACATCGCGATCGAGTGGTGGCCGCGGTTCGAAACGTAGAGAAACCGGCCGCTCGGATGAACCGCGATCTCGGCGGTCGAGAGGCCCTCGCGGTCGGTCACCTCGGCGGGCAGCGTCGAAACCGTCTGGAATTCCGCGAGACTGCCGGCCGTGGCGTCGAACGCGAAGCCGGTCACGGTGAGATCGAGTTCGTTGCACGCGTAGCCGAACCGGCCCGACGGATGGAAGGCAAAATGCCGCGGGCCGGCGCCCGGCTTCACGGAGGCGGACGCATGTGGCACGAGTGTGGCCTTCCCGACGTCGAGCGCGTGGACGAGCACCTTGTCGATCCCGAGGTCGCAGGTGATCGCGAACCGGCCGTCGGCCGAGGGATGGATGGAGTGGGCATGCGGCTTCTCCTGCCGCTTCTCGTTCACGCTCCTGCCTTCGTGCTGGATGCATCCGCCGGGAGAACCCGTGACGACGGGCCGCAGGCTGCCGTCGGTTTCGAGCCCCAGGCAGATCACGCTGCCGCCGCTGTAGTTGGCCGCGAGGACGGCCCTGCCCGTGCGATCGACCGACACGTGGCAGGGGCCCACGCCCCCCGAGGGCTGCTCGCTCTTCTGCGTGAGGCTGCCGGTGCGCTCGTCGATCGCGAAGGAAAGAATCCCGCCGGTGGGCTTCCCGTCGCGGTCGGCCACCTCGCTCACGGCGTAGAGCACGGCGAGCGATGGATGGAGGGCGAGGAACCCGGGGTTCCTCGCCTGCGCCGCGAGCACCGGAGGCGTCAACGCGCCGGAGGCGTCGTCGAACCACGACACGTATATCCCCTCGGAGCCGGCCGAGCCGCGGGTGAACGTGCCGAACCAGACGAGCCGCTCAGCGGCCGCCACCCCCTCGCAGGGCAGAGCGAGCAGGCAGGCGAGCCACAGCCAAAGCGGGCAGGCGAGATGTGATGTCATGGACGGCCCTCCTGAAAATCCTCATGCTCGGCTTCATGGCCGGGCCACGTGCCAGACCACAGCGAAACTCCGGAATCCTAACCAATGCCCACGCCTCCCCACGACCCGGCCGACGGTTCGTCAGCCGAGGCCCGCCGCGAGGCCCGCAACACGCTCTGGCTCGAACTCTACCAGGTGGTCGTCCGCGTCGGCTGGATCTTCAAGACCGAGACGATCATCATGCCCGCGGTGCTCGACGCCGTGGTCGACTCGGGCGCGCTCCGCGGCCTGCTTCCCGTCCTCAATCGCGGCGGGCAGAGCGTGCCGCCGCTCTTCGCCGCCGGGCTGCTCGCCCGGATGCCGAAAAAGAAGTGGGCGCTCGTCCGCACGAGCCTCGCGATGGCGGCGTGGTTCGGGATTCTCGCGGTCGCCTGGCAGCCCTTGGCCGAGCGCAGGCCCGATCTTCTGGCTGCGCTCTTTCTCGTGCTCTACGCCCTCTTCTCGGCGTCGAACGGCGTCAACCAGCTCGTGGCGGCGTCGCTCCAGGGCAAACTTGTCTCACCCGGTCACCGCGGCCGGGCGATGGTCGTGAGCGTGGCGGTGGGCAGCGTGCTCGCGATCCTCGCGGCCCTCCTGCTGCTCGGGCCCTGGCTCGAGGAGCCGAACGGTTTTCCCAAGATCTTCGCCGCCACCGCGGCGTTCTTCGCGGTCGCGGCCGTCGCGCCGCTGTTCCTCGACGAGCCGGCCGACCGGCCTGAGCGCGAGGATCAAGCGCGCGACCGCGGCATGCGCCGGCTGTTCGCCGACTGGGGCGAAACGCTCCGTACCGACACGGCGCTCGTGCGGCTGTGCCTCGTGGCGGCCTGCTTCTCGGCGGTGTTGATGCTCTTTCCGCATTATCAGGCGTTCGCCCGCGACCGGCTCGGCAGCCGGCTCGGCAGCCTGCTCACGTGGGTCGTCGTGCAGAACGCCGCCACCGGCGCCGTGAGCCTCGTCGTGGGCCCGATGTCGGATCGCCGCGGCACGCGGATCGTGCTCATCTGGCTGGTCGCCCTCTCCGCCACCACGCCGCTCGTCGTCACGCTCCTCTCGCTCCTGCCACACGCGGTCGCCGTCGAATGGTTCTGGATCGTCTACGCGCCCCTGGGACTCAATCCGCTCTCGCTCAAGCTGTTCACGAATTACGCGCTCGAGATCGCCCCGCGGCCGGTCGAGCATCCGCGGTACGTGAGCATCGTGGGGGCGGCGCTCGCGGCGCCGTTCGTGCTCTCGCCGCTCATCGGACTGGCGGTTGACACGGTCGGCTTCCGGCCCGTGTTCGTCGCCGGTGCCGCCGTGATCATCGCCGGGGCAGCCCTCGCGATCCGTCTTCCCGAGCCCAGACGTCCGTGAAACGTCGATTGCAGCCGGCCGCGTCGCAGCCGTATGATCCCCGACGGTCGGGAGGCGTCCGCCTGCCCACAGTGCAAATACACACGGAGAACCAGGTCATGAAGTCGATCCGCGTCGTTGGTCTGTGCACCGCCGTCCTCTGCTCGGCCCTCTGCTCGGCATTGGTCGCCTCGGCCGCCGTCAAGGAGCCGAAGGACGCCAAGTGCCCCGTGTCGGGCAAGGGCTGCAACCCCGAGAAGAGCGTCTCCTTCGACGGCGGCAACGTCTACTTCTGCTGCGGCAACTGCCAGAAGGCGTTCGAGGGCGATGCGTCGAAGTTCGCCGCGAAGGCCCACCAGCAGATGGTGAGCACCGGCCAGCTCGTGCAGAAGGGCTGCCCGTTCAGTGGCGGCCAGGTGAAGGCGGGCACGCAGGTCATGATCGGCGACGCCGAGGTCGGTTTCTGCTGCCCCAACTGCAAGGGCAAGGTCGAGAAGGCGTCGGCCGACGACCAGGTGAACATGGTGTTCGGCAACATCGAGAAGGGCTTCGCACCGGCCGGGAAGTGACTGCTGACGTGGGACAGGCGTCCCGCCTGTCCTGCCGCGCAGAAGCCGGCTCGGGGTTACCCCGCGCCTCCCGGAGCGTGCGACAACACCGTCGAGCCCCGTGAAAATGGCCTAGGGATGCCGTGGCAAACGTGAAATACTCCGCCGGGGCCGAAGAGCCCCGCGGAGTTTTTCATGCGCGTGTTCCTGTCCGCCGGCGAGCCTTCGGGCGACCATCATGCCGCGCTCCTGGTGCGCGCGATCCGCGCGCGGCGGCCCGACGTCGAGTGTGTCGGGCTCGGCGGTCCGTGCATGGCGGCCGAGGGCTGCGCGCTCGTCGCGGATCTCACGCAGCTGGCGGTGATGTGGTTCCTGCGGGTGATCCTCAACATCCATCGGTTCGTCGATCTCGCGCGGCGGGCCGAGCGCAGCTTCCTCGACGCGCGGCCGGACATCTGCGTGCTCGTCGACTTCCCCGGGTTCCACTGGTGGCTCGCCTGGCGGGCCAAGCGGCACGGCATCCCCGTCGTGTTCTACTGCCCGCCGCAGATCTGGGCCTGGGCGAGCTGGCGGATCGGGAAGATGCGACGGCTCATCGATCACGTGCTCTCCGCGCTCCCCTTCGAGCACGACTGGTTCATCGCCCAGGGCATGCCCAGCACGCTCGTGGGGCACCCGTTCTTCGACGAACTCGAGCCGGCGCCGCCTGGACGGAGCACCGGCGGCCAGCCGCTCGTCCTCCTGCTGCCGGGATCGCGCGGACAGGAGATCGAGGCGAATCTCGCTTCGATCCTCCGGGCTGCGGCACTCGTGCGGAGGCGGGTGCCCGCGGCGCGATTCGCGGTCGGGGCGCTTCACGAGCGCCATGCCGGGCGGATTCGCGAGATCCTGGCCGGGCTCCGACCCGTTCTCGGCAACCTCGAGGTGGCCGTCGAGGCGGGACGGACGCGGGCCCTGATCGCGGAGGCCGCCTGTGCGATCGCCGTCAGCGGCTCGGTGTCGCTCGAATTGCTCGCGTCGCGCGTGCCCACGGTGGTCGTCTACCGCATCAGCGGCCTCGCCCACGTCGTCCAGAGCTGGTTCCGCCACGCCCGGTTCATCACGCTCGTCAACCTGCTCGCCTGCCGTGAGCCGATCCGGCCGGCAGAGGGCGTTCTGTGGCCGCCGGCGACGGTGCCACCGGCGGATCCCGAGGCCGTGTACCCCGAGTATCTCGCCGTGCACGACCCGGCCGAACAGGCGGCCGCGCACGTCTCCGCGTGGCTCACGGATCTTCGGGCAGCCGACGACGTGCGGGGCCGGATCGAGCGGGTGGCGGCGCGGGTGGCGGTCGGCGGGTCCGCCGAGCGGGCGGCCGCGGCCGTTTTCACGCTCGCGGAAGGGCGACCACGCCGAACCGTCGCGCGGTCCGTCGCCCGGGCGGCATAATGGCGGCCATGTTTCTCGCCGAGCCGCAGCCGACTCCCGCCGACCTCGAGTTTTCCCTGGCACGCATTCCGGTGCGCGTGAGCGCGTGGTTCTGGGTTGCGGCGGCGCTGCTCGGGTGGAACGTGTGCCAGGCCCTGGCCGGCAGCGACCAGCGCGAGTTGCTGCGATTGCTCGTGGCCTGGGTGGGCGTCGTGTTCGTATCGCTCCTCATCCACGAACTCGGTCACGCCTTCGCCTACCGCCGGTTCGGTCAGTCGGCCCACGTGGTGCTCTACCATTTCGGCGGACTCGCGATTCCCGATGCGTGGGGCCGGCGGCATCTGCGGCCGCTGCAACGGCTCATCGTGTCGGCGGCGGGGCCGTTCGCCCAGCTGGCGCTCGCGGCCCTCGTGGTCATCGGACTCAAGGCAGCCGGCTTCCGCGTGCCATTCCCGCTCGAGTCGCTGCGGGAGCCGCTCGGGCTCACGGCCGGCAAGCCGCTCCCCTCGCACCTCGCGGCGGCGCTCGTGTGGTTTCTCCTGCAGGTCAACATCTTCTGGCCGCTCATCAATCTCCTGCCGGTGCCGCCGCTCGACGGCGGACAGATCGCCCGCGAGGCCCTCACGCTCCTCGGAATCGACGACGCCCCGCGGATCGCGGGCCTGCTGGGAGCCGTGGTCGGCGGCCTCGTCGCCTTCTGGGCCTACTCGCGCAACGAACCCTACCTCGGCATCATGTTCGCGATGCTCGCCGTCTCCTGCTGGCAGAACCTGCCCGGACAAACGCCGTGGCGCCGCTGGAACTGACCGCCGGCCGCCGCAGCGTGGTCGTGCTCGGGGCGAGCAACGTCTCGCGCGGGCTCGCTCGGCTCGCCGCGACGGCACGGGCCCGGACAGATGCCCCGCTCGATCTCTTCGTCGCGGCCGGTCACGGCCGCGGCTACGGCGTCTCGACCCGCGTCTGGCAGCGGCGGCTCCCCTCGATTCTCGCGAGCGGCTTGTGGCGGGCGCTCGACCGTGAGCGGGCGCACCGGCCGCTCGCCGTGATCACCGACGTGGGCAACGAACTGCTCTACGGCCTTGGCGTGACCGCGGTGGCAAGCGGCGTGCGCGAGGCTGCGGCCCGACTCGCCGACCGTGGGGCCCGGCTCGCGATCACCGGGCTTCCGATCGCGAGCATCGAGCGGGTGGGCCGCGTGCAGTATCGACTCCTGCGCACGCTCTACGTCCCCGGCTGCCTGCTCCAACTCGCCGAGCTCAAGGAGGCCACGCGCTGGCTCGACGAGGAACTCCAGGCGATCGCCGCCGATACGGGCGCGACGTTTCTCGAGCAGCCCGCCGAGTGGTACGGATTCGACGCCCTCCACGTCCGCCGGCCGCATCTGGACGCCCTCTGGCAGCGAGTCTGCGACGCCTGGACGCTCCCCGCCGCGCCGACCCGGCCGCGTCCGTCGCTCGCCGACTGGGCTGTGCTCGGCTCTCGTGCGGTCGAGGTGCGTGCGCTCGGCCGGCTGATGCGGCTCACGCGCCAGCCGGTGGTCGACCGCGATGCTCTTCGTGTATGGATGTATTGATCGCGACTCGCCAAACCCGGCTCGGGGTTACCCCGTACCGTCTCGCCGGACGCTCGCCTCCGCCCTCCAGGCTCCGGCTCACTCGGATGTGCCTGCGCTGCGCCATCCATGGCTCCGCTAGTCACATACGCCGTTTCAACGGCAGGGGTAACCCCTCGCCTCCCCTTTTCAGTTGAGGAGGCTTCGGGCTCCCCGTGTCCCGGTTGCCGGCGTATGCAGACAAGCGCAGCCAGGATGGCGAAGCGCAGTCGGAGTCGAGAGAGCGGAGGGCAGGATGCCCGCAGCGAACGTCCGGCGACGGGACACGGGGAGCCCGAAGCCGGCGCGCTCCTTGAAGAAGTTGACAAGTGGGACGCTTGCCCCACCGGGTCACAGCACCGGCAACGAGGGCAGCGGTGGGGCGGCGGCGGCGGTGGCGGCGAGGTGCCCCACGAGGCGTTCGCAGATCGCTTCGAGATAGGGTCGGCTCGCGGGGTCGTCGTAGTTGGCGGCGGTCTGGCCTGCGTCGCCGTGCTCGCGGATCGGGATCTGGATCGGCACTTCGCCCAGGAACGGGATGTCGAGTTCCTTCGCCATGCGCCTCGCGCCGCCGGTGCCGAAGATGTCGTAGCGCTTCTGCGTGTCGGGGCAGAGGAAGAAGCTCATGTTTTCCACCATGCCCAGGAGCGGGATGTTCACCTTCCGGAACATCGCGATCGCCTTCGTGGCGTCGAGCAGGGCCACGTCCTGCGGCGTGCAGACGACGACGGCTCCCGTGAGCGGCAGCACTTGCGAGAGCGTGAGTGCGATGTCGCCAGTGCCCGGCGGCATGTCGATGACGAGGTAATCGAGCGGGCCCCAGAGCGTGTCGCGGAGCATCTGCGAGATCGCGCCGTGGAGCATCGGTCCGCGCCACACGACCGCCTCGCCCGGCGGCACGAGGAATCCCATCGACATCACGGGCATCGAGCCGCTTCCGATGACGAGCCGCATCGGCACGATCTTGCCGTTCTCGATCTGCGGGCGGCCGGCGAGGCCGAGCAGGTGCGGCACGCTCGGGCCGTAGACGTCGGCGTCGAGCAGGCCCACGCGGCTGCCGGCGCGCGCCAGGCCGATCGCGATGCTCGCCGCGATCGTGCTCTTGCCCACGCCCCCCTTGCCGCTGCCGACGGCGATCACGCTCTTGGCCTCGAGTCCGATCTGGCCGAGCTTGCCCGGAGCGCGAGCATGCTCGATCACCCGGACCTCCACCGCCTGGGTCTGCGGAAACCGTGTGCGGAGGCGCTCCTCGATCCGGCCGCGGACCTGCTTCCAGAGCACGGCCGAGTGGGTCGTGAGGCCGACCGTGACCCGGATCCAGTCCGCGGACGCATCGACGGCCACGAGTTGTCCGAGGTCGACCAGCGGGCGGCCGGTCTCGGGGTCGGGGAAGTCGGCGAGCGTCGCGCGGACGGCGACGGCATCGGGGAAAGTGCTCATCGGAGGGCGATCGGGGGCGAGGCGACAGGATCCTGCGCGGGCGCCGCAGCGCGGGCCGCGGCCACCACCGGCGTGCGTGAAATGGCACCGCCGGCCGCGGAGGCGGAGTGGAACAGGCCGCGTGGCTGGAGCGTCATGAGACCGACCGCGAGCAGGCAGAAGAGCATCGCCGCACCGGCTGCGATGCCCCCGTCGGCCTGCACGCCGCGCTTCGTCGCACGGAAGTACATCGCCGAGATGATCCGCAGGTAGTAGGCCGCGGCGATCGCGGCATTGAGCACGAGGATCACGGCGAGGGCCACGAACGCCGCCCGCCGGCTGCCGAAGCCGACGGCAGAATTCCAATCGACTTCGAGCGCCGTGGTGGCGAGCGTGAGCTTGCCCCAGAACCCGGGCAGTGGCGGAATCCCCGCGAGCGACAGGAGAAACACCGCGATCGCGAATGCCGCCACGGGATTCGTCCCGGAGAGTCCGTCGAGATCCTCGACCGAGGTGATCTCCTGGCGCGGCGGACGGGGGCCGCTGCCGCTCGACCATTCGGGCCACCGGTGTCCGAGGTAGGCGATCGCGGCGAAGATCCCGACCGTGGCGAACGCATACGTGACGAGATAGAAGAGCGTCGCGGTCGCGCCACCCAGTCCGGCCAGCCAGGTGGTGTCGGCGGCGAGCGCATCGCGGCCCGCGCCCGCTGCGGTGGTCGCCGCCGCCGCGGCCACGGCCACACCCACGAGCAGGTAGCCCGCGTGGGCGATCGACGAGCAGGCGAAGAGCCGGCGCAGGTTCGTCTGCACGAGGGCCATGACGTTGCCGACGGTCATCGTGATGGCGGCGAGAACCGCGGTCAGTTGCCAGAAGAGATCGGTGTAGGCGGCGGCACCGGCGCCGGTCGGGCCGCCGAGCGGCCCCGGGATCGCGAGGCCGAGAAGCCGCAGGAGCACGACGACGCCGGCCACCTTGGGGAGGGTCGAAAGCAGCGCGGCGTTGCCAGGGCTCGTGCCCTCGTAGACATCGGGGGCGTAGAAGTGCATCGGGACGGCGGCGAGGCGAAACGCGGCACCGGCGAGGGCCGTGCCCAGCGCCACCGGCAGCAGGACCATGGCGACGCTGCCGTCGCCCGAGGCCTGGAGTCGTGAGGCGATCGCTCCGAAGCTCGTCGAGCCGCCGATCCCGTAGAGGCAGACGAGGGCGTACAGAAACAGCGCCGAGGCCACGAGCGAAAGGAAGAAGTACTTGAGGCTGGCCTCCTGACCGTGGGCGTCGGTGCGCTTGAGCGCGAGGAGGATGTAGGTCGGTATCGAAACGAGTTCGAGTCCCGCGAACAGGAGCACGAGGTCGTCGGCGACGCCGACGAGCGAGAGCCCGGCGAGCAGGAGGAGGAACGTGCCCGCTTCCTCGCAGGTGCCGCCACGCCACACGGCGGCACCCCGGCTGACGGCCGACTGGAAGATGTCGCCGGCCTGAACGAGCGCCAGCAACAGGCCGAGCCCGAGCACCGTCCAACGCACGTAACTCGAGAATGCGTCGATCGCGATCGGCCCCGACACCACCGAGCCCAGGCCGGCCGGGTCGGAGGCGAGCATCCCGCCGCCGGGCTGGCCCCACGCGAGGGCCATGGCGGCCAGGATCGTCGCGGCCGCGATCGACCAGCCACTCCGCACTCCCGCGAAGGCGCCCGCCAGGAATGCCACGATCGCCCCGCCGACGAGGACGGCCTCGGGCCGGATGAGCAGGAACGTCTCGGGGGCCGTGAGCGTGGCGAGCAGCATGGACGGGGGAAACGGGCTGGTCATGGGTTCAAGTCAATGGGTTCGAAAGGGGTGATGCGTGCCGGACGGTCACGGCAGGGCGACGACATCGGCGGGGGGGCGGCCCGCTGCCTCGCTCATCCGGGCCGCGAAGGCCGCGGCGCTCGGCTGCATGATGCCGCGCACCGCGCCCGCGGTGGGCGCCAGGAAGGTGGCGGGGGCCAGTCCGATCCAGAAGACGAAGACGGCGAGCGGCACCAGGGCCGCGAGTTCGTGCCACGCGAGATCGTCTCCCGTCGCCGGCGGAGAACCGTGGTCGTGCGCGTGGTGACCGCCATGGGCGTGGCTTGCATGGGCGTGCTCGTGGCCCCCATCGCCGCGGGGCGGTTCGCGGCCCGGTCCGAACAGAACCCGCTCGACGGCCCACAGCATGTACCACGCACCGAGGACGACGCCGGCCACGGCGAGCAGAGCCATCACGAGGTAGGCGGGCCGCCATGCGGCCGAGACGCCCGACCATGCCCGCTGGAACGATCCCGCGAGGATCATGAACTCGCCCACGAAGCCGTTGAGGCCCGGCAGACCGATGCTGGAGAACGTGAACAGCATGAACAGGGCCGCGAGCCACGGTGCCCGTCCGGCGATCCCGCCGAGGCTGGCGATGTTGCGCGTGTGGAACCGCTCGTAGATCATGCCCACGAGCGCGAACAGCCCGGCCGACGAGAGGCCGTGGTTGACGAGTTGCAGCGTCGCTCCCTCGACAGCGACCGGCTCGAGCGCGAACAGGCCCATCACGCAGTAGCCCATGTGGCTCACCGACGAATAGGCGATGAGTCGCTTGAGGTCGGTCTGCACGAGCGCCACGAGCGCCCCGTAGATGATCCCCGCCACGCCGAGCCCGAAGATCCACGGCGCCGCCGCCGCCGCCGCGTCGGGGAGCATCGGCAGGGAGAACCGGAGGAAGCCGTAGATGCCCAGCTTGAGGAGGATCCCTGCGAGATCGACGCTGCCGCCGGTCGGCGCCTCGACGTGCGCCAGCGGCAGCCAGGTGTGGAAGGGCACGATCGGAACCTTGATCGCGAAGCCGGCGAACAGGGCGATGAAGACGATCCACTGCAGCCAGCCCCCCTGTGCGTTCATCGGCAGCGGATGGGCGGCGAGGCCCGCGGTGAGGGCGTCGATGTCGAACGTGACCGTCCCGGTGTGCGACGCGTTCCAGAGCACGATCGTCAGCAGTCCGAGGAACGTGAGCACGCTGCCGGCGAGCGTGTAGAGGAAGAACTTGATCGCGGCCGTGCGACGCTCGTCGTGCCCCCAGATCCCGATCAGGAAGAAGAGCGGCACGAGCGTGAACTCGAAGAACACGTAGAACAGGATCACGTCACGGGCGGCGAACACGCCGAGCATCGCCGCCTCGAGCACCAGCAGCAGCACGTAGAATCCAACCGGTCGCTCGGCGATGGCCTCCCAGCTGACGAGCACCGCCGTCAGCGACAGCAGGGCCGAGAGCCCGAACAGCCAGATCGAGAGCCCGTCGAGGCCCAGCGACAGCCGCACGTCGAACATCCCGTCCACGAGCCAGGGGATGGAGACCACGGCGTAGGGCTGGCCGGACGCGGCCTCCGGGCTGGCCAGGTATCGCACGACGAGCCAGCCGGCGGCCACGAGCGTGATGAGCGCGGTGACCGCCGCGCTCTGACGGACCGCCTCGCGGCCACGGGCCCCGAGCACCCAGGCGACGAGCGCGCCCACCAGCGGCGTGACGAGAACGAGCACCAGGTGCATGGCGGGCGATGGGGCGTTCATGGAAGACGGATCGGGTCGGAGGAGGTGGTCGGTCGGAGGTCAGCCGCGGAGCCGCCAGGCGAGGGCGAGCACGATCGTGAGGACGCCCATCACCCCGGCGAGAGCGTACCGCTGCAGGAGGCCGACCTGCAGCAGCCGCACGACCCCGCCGAGCGCCACGGGCAGTCGGGCGACGCCGTTCACGAGGCGGTCGATGACATGCCGGTCGAAGAGGGCGGCGACCAGCGCCAGGGCCTCGAGTGGACGGACGAAAAGACCGCTGTAGAGCTGGTCGATGTAGCAGCGATTCGCGAAGAAGGTGTGAAGCGGTCCGAGAAACCGTTCCATCTGTGGCCCGTCGCTCCGCCGGCCGAGATGGCCGATCGCCGCGATCACGATCCCGATCGCCGCCGCGAGCGAGCCCTGGATCGCGAGGTCCATGTGGAAGGTGTGCGGCGCGGCCGTCGTCGCCACCGCCGGCGCCGTGAACGAGGGCGTGGCCGAGAGGAAGTGGGAGAGCCACTGCGTGCTGAACAGCCACCAGCCGGCGATGGCCGACGGGACGGCGAGGATCATGAGGGGCACCGCCATCACGGGCGGCGACTCGTGCGCGTGGTGGCCCGCCTCCTCGGGCACGCGGGCGGGGCCGGTGAACGTCATGAACACGGCACGGAACGTGTAGAAGGCGGTCAGGCCGGCCGTGAGCAGCGCCATCCAGAAGAGCACCTGCCACGTCGCCGGTGTGTCGAGGCCGTCGAGCCAGCCGACGGCGCCGGAAGCGGAACCATCGCCGATCAGGGCGCGCCGATCGACAGCGCGGGGTTCGGTCGCGCTCGTACGAAGGCCGACGAGGTGGAGCGGTGGAGTCGTGGCGGCGTGCGATGAGGCAGGGGCGGCGTCGTGGTGCTCGCCGTGGGCGTGCGGCCAGCCCTTGCCATGGAGCGACGCGAGGATCTCGTCCTTGCTGAAGAACCCGGAGAACGGCGCGACGCCCGCGAGCGCGAGCGCTCCGACGAGGAACGTGGCGGCCGTGACGGGCATGATGCGATACAGGCCGCCGAAGCGGCGCATGTCGATCACGTTGCCCATCGAGTGCATCACCGAACCGGCGCCGAGGAACAAGAGCGCCTTGAAGAAGGCGTGGGTGACGAGGTGGAAGATCGCCGCCGTGAAGCCGAGCAGCGTGCCGGTGCCGAGGCTCGCGAACATGTAGCCGAGCTGGCTGATCGTGGAGTAGGCGAGAACCCGCTTCAGGTCGTTCTGCACCGTGGCGATGAGCGCGGCCACGAGCGCCGTCGTCGCCCCCACGATCGACACCGCCGTCAGCGCTCCCGGGCAGGCCACGAACAGCGGCGCGGTGCGGGCCACCAGATAGATGCCGGCCGTCACCATCGTGGCGGCGTGGATCAGGGCGCTGGCCGGAGTGGGGCCTTCCATCGCGTCGGGCAGCCACACGTGGAGCGGCAGTTGTGCGCTCTTGCCGCAGGCCGCGAGGAGGAGGCAAAGGCAGATCGCCGTGCCCACGGCGCCGCCGACGATGCCGCTCGAGTCGGCCAGCCGCGTCTGGCCCAGGATGCCCGGGAGGATCGTGCCGTCGGGGGAGAGCGTGTCGTGGAAGTCGAGCGTGCCGTAGGTCATCCAGAGGAGGAAGGTCGCGATCGCCAGACCGAAGTCGCCGACGCGATTGACGAGGAAGGCCTTCTTCGCGGCCCGCGCAGCCTCGGGCTTGCGGAACCAGAACCCGATGAGGAGGTAACTGCACGCCCCCACCGCCTCCCAGAACACGTACACGATGAGGAAGTTGCTCGCCGCGACGAGCATCGACATCGAGAATACGAACAGCGAAAAAACGGCGAAGAACCTCGGGTAGCCCGGGTCGTGATGCATGTAGCCGATCGAGTAGACGGCGACGACGAGCCCGATGCAGGTGATGATCGCGAGCAGGGTCGCCGTGAGCGGGTCGAGGCGAAGCGCCACGGGAATCGAGAACGCCCGGGAGGCGCCCGCGGTCCCGCCGACGGCCGTGCCCGGGATCGACGCGGCACTGCCCGGCGGGGGTGTGTAGGCGCCGTCCACCGTCGCCCACTGCCAGAGCGTGGAGATCATCTCCACCGGCCGCACCGGCTCGGCGTGGATGCCGTCGGGCCTGCCGACCTGCGCCGCGGTGCCGAGCAGCAGCACCACCGCCACCGCCGCGGCCGCCGCGATGCCCGCGATCGCGGGCAGGTGGGCCTGGGACCTGAGCCGGCGGCCGAGCAGCAACGTGAGCACCGCACCGACCAGCGGCAGGAGCGGGACGAGCACGAGGAGCGTGGCTGGGGAAACTTGCTGCATGAGACGGGAGGTTGAAAGCGGGGGTGGTCGGGCGGATCCCTAGACGTGTTCGCGCTCGAGCGGGGACTCGTCCGCCCCCGGCGGAACGACGCCGGCGGTCGAGAGCCGCGGCCAACGCGGAGGCACCGCGTCGGAGGCAGGCAACGCGTGGTCCACGGTGCGGGCGAGCGTCGCCTCGCGCAGTTCCTGCCAGGCGGCGGCGTCAAGCCGACCGGTGCGGGCGAACGCCTGGAGGACGAACACCAGCGCCACGGCCGCTTCGCAGGCCGCGACGGTGAGGACGAAGATGACGAGCACCTGGCCGCCGAAGTCGCCATGGTGACGGCTCCAGGCGACGAGACTCACCGAAATTCCCTGAAGCATGAGTTCCGCGCTCAAAAACATCACGATCAGGTTGCGGCGCGTGAGGATTCCCACGAGCCCGAGCGCGAACAGGATCGCGCCCACGAGCAGGGCGTTGTGCAGAACAGCGGTCGATCCGGCGGCCACGAGCGGCATCATCGGCGTGCACCTCCCGCTGCCAACCGCCGGTCGTCCTCGAGGGCGGCCTCGCCCCGGGCCACGACCGCGATCGCGCCGATGAGCGCCACGAGCAGCAGTACGCCGGCGACCTCGACGGCGAGCAGGTGCCGGCCGAAAAGTTCGCCTCCCAACCGCGCGACCTGGTCGGCCGCGAGCGGGTCGGCGGCAGCCGGGACCGCGGACTTCCGCTCACCATCGCCTCCGGTCACGGCATCCGACTTCGCCGGCACGGCGCAGCACGTCGGATCGGCCGACAGCCTGCCGATCGTGAGCGAGAGCAGGCCGAGCAGCACGGCGCCGGCCACGGCCGAGAGGAGGGGCTCGTTCGAGACACGGTCGTAGGACGCGAGCCCCGATGGCTGGGCGAGCATGAGCACGAACAGGAACATCACGAGGATCGCACCCGCGTACACGACGATCGTCGCCACGCCCAGGAACTGCGCTCCCAGCACGAGGAGCACGCCCGCCACGCCGGCGAGCGCGAGGGCGAACCAGATCGCCGAATAGACGGGAGAGCGGGTCACGATCGTGGCGGCTCCCGAGATCACGGCCACGAGCGACACGACGAGAAACACGGCCTCCTCGCCGAGGCCACCGAGCCTGCGGCCGGTGACGATGAACCCGGCGAGCGCCGCGGCCCCGAGCACGAGGCCCAGCCAGCGGGCCAGTCGATTCTCCGCCCCGCGGGGCAGGAGCAGCCACAGGCTGGCCGCCGCCGCCGTCACGGCGCCCGCGAGGATCATGCCGGGGGAGAGCGACGCGACCGGTGTCACAGCGTGCCCCCCAGCGCGGCGGACTTCATCGGCTCGGCGTCCTTCGTCATGTCGAAGACACTGAGCAGTTTTTCCTTGTCGAAGATCATCTCCTCGCGGCTCTTGCCGGTCAGGTCGAGGAGGCTGGTCAGTTCGATCGCGTCCACGGGGCAGGCCTCCTCGCACATGCCGCAGAAGATGCACCGCAGTTCGTCGATCTGGAAGCTCTCCGGATATTTCTCGCGGTCGGGCCACGGGCTTTCGGTGGCGACGATGTCGATGCAGTGGGCCGGACAGGCGGTGGCGCACAGGAAGCAGGCCACGCACTTCACGCGGCCCTCGGGGTCGCGATTGAGCCTGTGCACGCCCCGGTAGATCAGCGGATTGCCCACCCTGGGCCGCTCGTCGGGATAGTTCACCGTGACCTTCGGGCTCACCATGTGCCGCGCGGTGGTCGTGAGGCCCTGGATGAACAGCGGCAGGTAGAGCCGCTCCGTGAGCCCGAGCGGCTTTTCCTCGAGCCAGGTGATGGCGGGATCGGTCGGTTTCATGGGGTGCCTGCCAGTTCGCGGCGTCGATCGTCGTGGTGAAGGATGTCGCGTTCGATGTCGAGCGGATCGCGGGTGCGGATCGGCGTGTTGTCGGTGCCGGAGGGCGTGAGGATCCCGGCCGTGATCCAGCCCACGAGGAACACCAGCCACGGCAGGCCGATCGCCGCCCATTTCGCGCCCACGGGTCCGAGTGCAGACACCAACTGCGGCCGGAACTCCTCGACGGCGGCCACGGTGACGAGGTTGGCCAGTCCCAGGGGGAGCATCACCTTCCAGGCGAGGTTCATGAGCTGGTCGAACCGGAACCGCGGCCAGCTCCAGCGCACGAGCATGAAGAACACGATCACGGCCAGGATCTTCCCGCTCAGAATGGCGAAGCGCGCGAGAGCCCCCACCCACGTCACCTCCTGCGAGGAGCCCGTGACTCCCCACAGGTGCCAGCCTCCGAGAAACATGATCACGATCAGGAATGCCGCGGTGATCATGTGGAGGAACTCTGCGACGAGGAACAGCAGCAGCTTGATGCCCGAATACTCGGTGTGGTAGCCGCCGACGAGCTCCTGTTCCGCCTCCGGCAGGTCGAACGGCAGCCGGGCCGCCTCGGCGAAGCTCGCCACCATGAACACCAGGAATCCGAGCGGCTGGGCGAACGCGTACCACACGCCGCTCTCCGCCTGGGCGTTCATGATCGCGTCGAGCTTCAGCGATCCTGCCGCGAGCACGACGCCGAGGAGCCCGAGGCCGAGCGGAATCTCGTAGGCCACGAGCTGGGCACTGCTCCGCAGGCCGCCGAGGAAGCCGTATTTGTTGTTGCTGGCCCAGCCGCCCAGCAGCACCCCGTAAACCGCGATGCTCGAGAGCGCGAACACCCACAGCACGCCCACGTCGAGGCCGGGCGCGACGAGAAACGGCACGGGATCGGGAAGGCCGGGAATGCCGAGCGGAGGCAGCACGCTGCCGAAGGGGATCGCGGCGAAGATGGCGAGCGACGCCGCGAGGATGACCAGCGGCGCGGCGTTGTAGAGGATCCTGTCCACGTGCTTTGGCGTGAAGTCCTCCTTGAGGATGATCTTCAGGCCGTCCGCGAGGGGCTGGCCGAGGCCGAACAGACGGATCTTGGTGAGCGGGATCCCGACGCGGTTGGGCCCGCGGCGGTCCTGCACCCAGGCCGCGATCCAGCGTTCGAGCAGCACGAGGTACGCGGCCGCCGTCATCAGGCCGCCGACGAGCAGGCCGATCTTCACGAGCGCGGCGAGGGTGGCCGGTGACGGCAGGATGGCATTCATGACGTGGCGAGTTGCTGGAGGCGGAGGTCGATCCCGGTGGCGGGGAGGTCACCAGCGAGCGCCGCGAAGACGGCCGCGGAGCCTGCGATCTGCTGCCGCACCGCGACCGGGTCGTAGAGGCCGCGGCGGCCGAGCATGTTCCAATACAGCCGACCCTCGGGCCAGACGCCTGCCGGAGGCCTGATCGCCTGCTCGAAACTCTGGGCCCGGTGGGCTACGTTCACCCAGGTGCCCGCGCGCTCGGCGAAGCCCGCGGCGGGCAGCCGCCACGTCGCGAGCGCCGCGAGCGGCGAGTCGAAGAGATCCTGCACCACGAGGTGCCGCAGGCCGGCGAACGAGCCGGCCGTGGCGGCGTCGATCCAAGCTGTCGGGTAGCCGGCGGTGATCCACGCCGCGTCGGCGTTGCCCGCCTCGACATGGGCGAGGAGATCGCCCCAGGTCCGCGCCTGCGGGTCGAAGAGCGCGACGACGGCCTCGACCCCCTTCCGATTGGGGCATTTTTCCGCACGGATCGTGAACCCGCCGGGGAAGGTCTCGTCCTGGCCGACGACCGGCACGAAACCCACGGCGAGAAACGCCTCGGGGTCGATCGAGCGGGCCACGGCGCAGAGCATCCAGGCCTCCTCGACCGTGAGCATCGGTGACACCGCGACCGCCAGCCGGCCCGCGGCCTTGAGGTCGGCGCGGAGCCGCGTCACGACGTCGGCCCACTCGACCGCTTCGAACGCACCGTCCGGGGCGGCGTGGCCGCGCGCGGCGCCGGCCCGAAGGCCCGCGGACAGGAGGCGGGCCGGATCGTGGAGGTGGTGCCACCCGTAGCGGCCCTCATCGCAGATCCACCACGTGTTGACGTGGGGGTTCTCCCGTGGCTTGAGCCGGTAGACGGTGTCCTGGTTGTGCTCGGTGTGGATCGAGCAGCCGGCCGAACAGCCGCCGCACACGTTGGCCTCGCGCTTCAGGAACCAGACCCGCTGCTGATACAGAAAGTCCTTGTCGCCGAGGGCGCCGACCGGGCAGAGATCGACCACGTTGCCGGCGAGCTTGTTGTCGAGCGGGAAGCCGGGGAAGACGTCGATCTCCTCCTTCGCGCCACGGCTCGTCACCATCAGCTCGCCGGTGCCGCTGACTTCGCGCGTGAACCGCACGCAGCGGGTGCACATGATGCAGCGATCGACGAACAGCGTGACGGTCGGCCCGACGTCGCGCTTGCGGCTCGTGAACGGATGGAGGTCGGCCCGGCGCTCGGGCTGCCCGTGCTCGAAGTGGTAGTCCTGCAGGAGGCACTCCCCCGCCTTGTCGCAGATCGGGCAGTCGATCGGATGGTCGATGAGGAGCGCCTCCTCGACCCGGGCCCGGCTGGCCTTCACCGTCTCGCTCTCGGTCACGATCACCGTGCCGTCCTTGACGGGCGTCTGGCAGCCCGGCACGAGCTTCGGCACCATCGTGATCTTGCCGGTGGCGGCGTCGCGCTGACCCGTCTCGATCAGGCACATCCGGCAGCTGGCCACGACCGAGAGGCCCGGATGCCAGCAATAGTGCGGAATCTCCTTGCCTGCGCGGCGGGCGGCCTCGATGCAGTTGAGCCGCTCGTCGGCCCCGATCTCGATCTCCTGTCCATCGATGATGACGACCGGCATCAGTGGGCTCCGACGATCTGCAGGGCGGGCACGGGGTCGGTGACCATCCAGCCCGAGGGATTGGTCCGCTTGATGTGGTCCTCGAACTCGCCGCGAAACTTCTTGATCGCGTTCTTGATCGGCCAGGCGGCCCCGTCGGCGAGGCCGCAGATCGTGCTGCCCGGCATCATGCCCATCGTCTGGCCGAGTTCGAGCAGGATGTCGAGGTCCCTGAGCCGGCCCTTGCCGGCCTTGATCCGCTCGAGCATTCGCAGCGACCAGCTCGTGCCCTCGCGGCAGGGCGTGCACTGGCCGCACGACTCGTGGGCGAAGAACCGGCAGGAGTTGTGCAGGAAATCCACGATGCTCGTCTGGTCGTCGATCACGACGACGGCCGCCGTGCCCAGACCGAGGCAGCCCACCTTGCCGGGGCCGGCGAAATCGAGCGGCGTGTCGAGTTCGCTCTCGGTCATGAGCCCCATCGAGATGCCCCCGGGGATGACCGCCTTCGCCTTGCGGCCCTTCCAGACGCCGCCGCCGAACTCGTCGATGAGCTGACGCGCGGTGATGCCGAGCGGGGCCTCGTAGCAGCCCGGCTTTTCGACGTGGCCCGACAGGCAGTAGAGCTTGGGGCCGTAGGAGCCCGGATCGCGGGGATTGTTCGGATCGGCCGGCACGCCGATCGACTTGAACCACTCGACGCCGCGGCGGGCGATCTGGGCCACGCAGGCCATCGTCTCGATGTTGTTCACGACCGTCGGCTTGCGAAACAGCCCCTCGATCGCCGGAAACGGCGGCTTGATCCGCGGCCAGGCCCGCTTCCCCTCGAGGCTTTCGATGAGGCCCGTCTCCTCGCCGCAGATGTAGGCCGCCGCGCCGCGGTGAAGGTAGATATCGAGCGAGAAGTTCGTGCCGCGGATGTTTTTGCCGAGGTAGCCGGCTGCGTAGGCCTCGTCGATCGCGGCCTGCAGCCGGTGCCAACTGCGGGGGTACTCGTACCGCAGGTAGATGTAGGCCGTGGAGGCCCGCGTCGCGTATGACGAGAGGATGATCCCCTCGATCACCTGGTGCGGGTCGTCCTCCATCAGGATCCGGTTGTTGAACGTGCCCGGCTCGCTCTCGTCGGCGTTCACGCAGAGATAGATCGGCCCCGGATGGTCCTTGGGCAGGAACGTCCACTTGAGGCCCGTCGAGAATCCGGCGCCGCCGCGGCCGCGGAGGCCCGACGACTTGACCAGTTCGACCACGTCGACGGGCTGCTTTTCCTTGAGCGTCTCTTCGAGCGGCGCGTAGCCGCCGCGGCTCTTGTAACTCGCGATCGTGTGGCCGTCGGGCACGCCGACGGCCTCGAGCAGGACGGGCTTGAATGGCGGCATGTCAGGTGGCCCTCGCACGCGGCTTCTTGAGCTCGGCCTCGGCGGCCTCGGGCGTCATGTTCTTGAGCAGGTCGTCGTTGGCGAGGATGCACGGCGCGAAGTCGCAGGCGCCGAGGCACTCGGCAGGCTCGATCGTCAGTTCGCCGTCGGGCGTCGTGCCGTAGGGCTCGATCCCGTTCCTGTGGCAGAGATGCTCCAGCAGGTGGTCGCCGCCCCGCAGGGCGCAGGACACCGAGCGGCAGACGAACGCGCGCACCTTCCCGTGCGGCTGCTCCTGGTGGAAGAACTGGTAGAAGGTGAGCGTGTCCTGCACCTCGGCCGGCGCGAGGCCGAGCACCTGGGCGATCTCGACGACGGCCTCGAGCGGCACGTGCCGCAGTTCGGCGTTCACGATGTGCAGCGCCGGAAGCGTGAGGGCGCGGCGGTTCGGATAGCGAGGCGCGAGCGCCTCGATCTTCGCGACCATCTCGGCGGTGAGGACTTTTCGCTGCGCGATCATCGGTCGAGCTCCGCGGCGATGATGTTGAGGCTGCCGAGCACCGCCACGACGTCGGACAGCGTGTGGCCGCGGATCAGGTGCGGGAACAGCGCGAAGTGGAGCACGGAGGGAGGCCGGCAGCGGGCGCGGTAGGCCGTGTCGTCGCCGTCGCCCACGATGTAGAAGCCGAGTTCGCCGTTGGGCGCCTCGATCGCGGCGTACGACTCCTCGAAAGGCACGTCGAAGCCGCGGTTGGCCATCGACAGTTCGAAGTGCGAGATCGTGCCCTCGATCGTGGAATAGACCTGTTTTTTCGTGGGCAGGGCGGTCCGCTGATCGATGCCCACGTTCACGGGTCCATCGGGCAGGTTCTCGAGCGCCTGCCGCACGATCTTCAGGCTCTCGCGCATCTCCTGCATCCGCACGAGGTAGCGGGCGTAGCAGTCGCCCGCGCTCGCACAGGCGACGTTGAAGTCGAGGTCGCCGTAGGCGAGGTAGGGCTCGTCCTTGCGAAGGTCGCGGGTCACGCCGCTCGCCCTGGCCACCGGGCCGGTGGCGCCGCGGTTGATCGCCTCCTCCTTCGTGAGCACGCCGACGCCCTTCGTGCGGTCCACGAAGATGCGGTTGCGCGTCAGCAGCCGCTCCATGTCGTCGAGCGTCTTGGGGAAGGTCTTGAGAAACGCTCGGATCTTCTCGACGACCAGCGGCGTGAAGTCCTGCGAGACGCCGCCGACCCGGGTGTACGAGTTGGTGAACCGTGCCCCGCAGAGCGTCTCGAGGATGTCGTAGATCACCTCACGCTGATAGAAGGCGTAGAGGAAGAACGTGAACGCGCCGGTGTCGAGCCCGACCGCGCCGTTGCAGAGCAGGTGATCGCTGATTCGGGCGAGTTCGGCCACGATCGTGCGCACGTAGGTGCAGCGCGGCGTGAGTTCGATGCCCAGGAGCGTCTCGACGGCGTGGTGCCAGGCGACGTTGTTGGCGACCGGGGAGATGTAGTTCATCCGGTCGGTCACCGTCACGTACTGGTTGAAGGTGAGGTGCTCGCCGATCTTCTCGAAGCCGGAGTGCAGGTAGCCCATCTCCGGCATGGCGTCCACCACCCGCTCTCCCTCCAGTTTCAGCACGAGCCGGAGCGTCGTGTGGGTGGCCGGATGCTGGGGCCCGAAGTTGAGCGTCCAGAGGTAGTCCTCGTTCCGCGCTCCGTCGGCGGATTCGAGCGAGCCAAATTCAGCGGGAGCGATGGACATGCGTGGTCAGCCGTCGTCGCGGGCCAGGACGGGAAAGTTGTGCCGCTCGCCGCGGCCCTGGAGCGGGTAGTCCTTGCGGAGCGGGTGGGCGGTGAAGGCCTCGGGCATGACGAGCCGCCGCAGGTCGGGATGACCGTCGAAGCGAACGCCGAACAGGTCCCACACCTCGCGTTCGAGCCAGTCGGCCGCGCGCCAGATCGGGGTCACGCTGGGAACCGCCGGATCGGGGTCGTCCGCGAACAGGCGGACCGTGAGCCGCTGGTTGGTGACCGTGCTCGCGAGCAGGTAGACCAGCCCGTAGCGATGCTTGGCGCCCCTGTAGTCGAGATAGTCCACGCAGGTGACGTCGACGAGCAGATCGAACCCGACGGCGGCGAGATGACGAAACGCCTCGAGCGCCCGCTCGAGCGGCACGACGACCCGCGTCTGGCCGCGGAACGTGGAGACGTCGCACGGCCCGACCGTCGCGGCGAGCGACTCGAGAACGGTGTCGACGGGCGGCGTGGCGACCGGCATGGGTGGCTTCAGGTGCGGACGGGCGACTCGGCGGCGGCGGCGAGTTCGCGCTGGAGGATTGGATTGCGGGCGGCATCGATCGAGAGGGGGAGCGTGGCCTCGACGAGGGCCCGCTTGCGTCGCTGCCGCTCGGCGGTGTCGAACTCGCGGCCGGTGATCGTGCCCTCAGCCTGGATCTTGTCCTGGAGGTCGATGATCGCCTGGATCAGCTGCTCCGGCCGGGGCGGGCAGCCCGGCACGTACATGTCGACCGGGATGAACCGGTCGATCCCCTGCACGACCGCGTAGGTGTCGAACACGCCGCCGGTGCTCGCGCAGGCACCCATCGAGATCACCCACTTGGGCTCGTGCATCTGCAGCCAGATCCGTTGCAGCACCGGCAACATCTTCATGACGACGCGGCCGGCCACGATCATCAGGTCGCACTGCCGCGGGCTGAACCGGAACACCTCGGCGCCGAACCGGGCCAGGTCGTGCTTGCTCGCACCGGTGGCCATGAGCTCGATGCCGCAGCACGCCGTCGCGAAGGGCATGGGCCAAAGACTGTTCTTCCGGCACCAGTTCGCGAGTTCGTCGAGCTTGCTCACGAACACGTTCTCGGGCAGTTCGAGCTTCGGCGACGTCACCGCCATCGAAACACCCCCTTCCGCCAGTCGTAGGCGAATCCGACGACCACCAGGGCGATGAACGCCATCGCACCCGCGAACACGAGTCCCCGGCTCGACACCAGACCATCGGCGACGGCGGAGTCGATGCCGGCCTGCGAGCGGCTGGCGACCGCCCACGGGTAGAGGAACAGCAGTTCGACGTCGAACACGAGAAACGTGATCGCGACCAGATGGAACCGCACGTCGAACCGCCGCCGCGTGTCGTGAACGGGATCCATGCCGCTCTCGTACGGCATTTCCTTGACGGCACTCGATCGCGCGGGGCCGACGAGACCCGCCCCGACCACCAGCCCCACCGACACCGCCGCCGCGATGGCGACGAAGAGCAGGACTGGGAGGATGGCGTCCATTGGCGGCTCTGAAGGGCGGCTCGGAAACGTGCTGCGGTTGGCCGGATCGCCCGGATGGCCCGTGGAGGCCGACCGCGGCGACACGGTCATGTGAAAATCGGCCACAGGAGGCCACTTCGTGAAATTTGTCACGAAGTCGCATCCTGAACTGGGCCACCAGGCATCCCGGCGGCCCAGCCGTCACAACCGCCAGAGTTATACAGGGCGGACGTGCCGCCGACGAGGAGGGGGGCGACGGCGATGCGCCGCGGGTTGGGCGGAGGCCTGCAAAGCGACGGTCGGCAGGCTGCCGAGCGTGGCGTGAAGTCAGAAGTTGCCGACGCTGAAGCCGACGTAGGCGCCCCACGGACCGACGCCGACAGACATGCCTCCGCCCTGGCTGTCGGAAAACGGCGGCTTGCCGCCGCCCTGGCTCCGGTAGGGGGAGGAAGCGGGGCCCGCGTTGGCCTGCACAGCCGCAGCCGCGGCCGCCTGGGCGGTCGCCTGGCGGGCCGCCTGCGCCTGGTCCACGAGTTGCTGCCGCCCCTGGTCGAAGGCCGCCTGCTGCCGCTGGAGCGCCTGCCGCTTCGCCTCGATCTTCTGGATCTCCTGGGAGAGTTCGCCGGACGACATCTTGACCACGTCGGGGATCTCCTTGAGCACCTCGTCGCGCTTCCGGTCGGACATCGCGGAAAGATACTGTCCGACCCAGGCCCGCGCATCCTTCGCCTCGGGCGAATCCATGACCTTGAACTTCTGCTCCAGATCCTCGAGGAGATACTCGAGCTCGTACGAAGTCATCGTGGCGACCCGCCGGTTGAAGTCGCTCTTGATCCTGAGCACCTGCTTGGGCGGATAGATCTGCTGCGTGTCGAGCCAGTCGCCGAGCTCGAACACGGCCCTGCGCCACCTCGAGCTGCGCAGAATCTCGGCCTTCTTGGCGATGTCGTCCTGCGGCGGGGTGCCGGCGACGGGTTGCGTCGCAGCCGCCTGCCCCGCCGGAGGCTCCGCTGCCGCGGCGCGCGGTGAGGCCGCGGCGCACGCCGCGACGAGCAACAGAGACGAAGCGAGAAGTCGCTCGACGCAGGGCGTCATTTCGTGGCCCTCCCCGGCTTGCGGATCATCGTCATGTTGACCGGCGGCAGGTGCTCGCCGCCGGCATGGGTGTGGAACGACTGCCAGGTGCAACGCTCCCTGCCGTCGTAGGTGTAGACGTTGAGCGACGCCGTCTGGCTGCCGTCGGGCAGCACGGCCGTCGTCCGCGCGAGCCAGGAACCGCCGTCGCGACTCCAGAAGGCCTCGCCGTGGCCGCCGTCGGCGCTGAACACCCAGGAGCGGATCTGCCGCGTGAGCGGATCCCAGCCGATGCGCTGCGTGACGTGCATCGGTGAGGCGGGCTCCGCCCCCCCGCTCGCCGGTGCCACGGCGGGCGTGATCTTCATGTCACGGAGGAGAAACGTGCGGCCCGCGTTCCAGCGCACGCTGACGTCGATCGTGGGCCGTGGCGTCCTGGAATCGCCGGGCGCGTTGTCCACGACCGACCAGTCTCCCACCATCCAGTCGAGGTCGGCGAGTTGGGCGGCGCCGCTGGCACCGGGAAGGCGGGCCTCGCGCAGGCAGGCGAGCTTCCAGTCGCCCCCCTGTCGGACCCAGATCGCCGAATAGCGGCCGAGATGGGGGGTCGCGGCGTTCGGCACCGCCACGTCGATCATGCCGTCTTCGATCGCGCAGTCGGGGGTCAGAAACCGGAGCGTCGTGCCGTGCACGCGGAAATCCGGTCGCGGCGTGCCGGGCGCCGGGGGCGTCGTGAGCGCCACCGCGTCGCGGGCCCCCGTGGCCTGACCCTGGTCATCGACGATGTCACCATCCGCGGTCCAGAGTGCCGCGAGAGCCTTGCCATCCCCGCGGGCCAGCGCCTCCTGGTAGGCCGAGCCGGCCGCGCGAATGGCCTTCTCGTCGTCGGACGACTGGGCGGCGGCGGAGCGCGGCGCGGCCATCACGACCGCGCACGCGAGAACGAGGGTGGGGCACAGCCCGTGCGACATGCGGCACCTGGACGGGGGTGAGACGAACGACGCCATCGCGCCCAATCGTAGCACGCCCGCATCGGCCCGGGAAAGAAACGACCGTGTTTGGTAGGGTGGTCGGCGATGACAGACCACGTCGCCACGCTCGCCGATCTCGTTCGTCGTCCAAGCGTCAATCCGATGGGTCGCGAGGTGGCCGGCCCGGAGTATCTCGAGGGGCGGGTGACCGATCACCTCGTGCAGCGGTTCACCGCGGCGGGCCTCCCGTGGGCCCGGCAGACGGTGGCTCCCGGGCGCGACAACGTCCTCGCCCGGCTCGACGCGACCGTGCCGATCGCTCCGGTGATCCTCTGGGACGCCCACCAGGACACCGTGCCCGCCGACGGCATGACGATCGAGCCGTTCTCGCCACTCGTCCGCGACGGCCGTCTCTATGGCCGCGGCGCCTGCGACGTGAAAGGGGGCATGGCCGCGATGCTCACGGCGCTCTCCCGCCTGCAGGCGTCGGACAGCCCGCGGCGGGCGACCGTCGTGTTCTCGGCCACGGTGAACGAGGAGTTCGGATTCTCGGGAGCGAAGGCCGTCTCCCGCCTCTGGACCGCGGCGGCTGGCGACGCGCCGTCGTCCGACGTCGCCGCCAAGGCGCTGCTCGGCGGCCGCCCGTCGGCTGCGATCGTGGCGGAGCCGACCGTGCTCGACATCGTGACGCAGCACAAGGGGGCGGTCCGCTGGCGGATCCGGGTGCACGGCCGCGCCTGCCACAGCGCGTTCCCGGAACAGGGCGACAATGCGATCTACCCGGCGGGCCGGGCCGTGCTCGCGATCGAGGACCTGGCCCGCGAACTCCTGCGCCGGCGGCCCGACCATCCGTGCGGCCCCCCGACGCTGAGCGTCGGCACGATCCGCGGCGGCACGGGGGTGAACCTCGTCCCCGACCTCGTCGTGCTCGAGATCGACCGGCGCCTGGTCCCCGGGGAATCGCCAGGCGAGGCCCGCGACGAGGTGATCAGGCGGATCGCCGCCGCCGTGCCGGGGGCCCGGATCGAGCACGACGCGCCGTTCGTGGAAAGCGCCGGCCTTCCCGATGCGGAGGCGGCAGGCTGCGCTGCGGCGCTCGAGGCCGCAGCGGCCGCGAGCGGCATCGAGACGAGACGCACCGCGGCCCGCTACGGCACCAACGCCAGCATCTACGCCGGGGCCGGCGTGCCGAGCGTGGTCTTCGGCCCCGGATCGATCGCGCAGGCTCACACCGCCGATGAATGGATCGACCTCGACGAAGTGGACGAGGCCGTGCGGATTCTGTGCCGACTCGTCACGGCGTGACGACATTCACCCGGCGCGGGCGAGCCTGACGAGTTCGAGCCCGAGGACGATCGCCACGCCCATCAGGCTTTCCCCGGCGATCAGGCCGCTCGACACCGGGACGGTGTATGCTTCCGCATCCCGCGGCCGGGCGCGGGCGAAGAGCCAGGCGGCCACCGCTCCGGTGAACATCGCGATCGCGTTGAAGGCGGGGATCACGCCCGCGATCCCGAGGCCCGTCGTCGAGGGGAGCCACGGCTTGCAGCCCGGCGGCCCGAACTCCTCGAGGAGGGTGAGCAGGATGCCGAGGGCGGCTCCCACGGCGATCGCCGCGAGCGCGCCCTCGGGGAGCGCGTGGACCCCCTTGGCGAGAAGTTCGGCGACGCCGGCCCAGACTTTCGCCGACGGCGCCGGCAGTGCCTCCGTGCCGAGCCGCTCGGGAGCCCGTTGCACCACGAACAGGTACGCGGGCACCGACACGATCGTGCCGGCGACGACACCGAAGAGTTGGGAGATCGTCTGGCTGCGCGGGTTCCCGCCGAGCAGGTAGCCGCTCTTCAAGTCGGTGAGCAGGTCGGCCGCGTGCGAGGCCGCCCCCGACGTGATCGACGCGGTCATGAGATTGGTCGTGATGTTCCGCGGGGCCAGCACGCCGTAGGTGAGCTGCGTGATCTTCCCCATGGCGCCGATCGGCGTGATGTCGGTCTCGCCGGTCGCCCGCGCGGCGACGATCGAGAGGAAGAACGTCACGAGCACCGCCAGGATGCCCATCCACCAGGTGATCTCGAAGAGCCAGTGTCCGAGCACCACGCAGGCCGTGCCGGCGGCGAGCGTGCCGCCGACAAACCACGACGCCGGCACCTCCACGTGGGCGAGCGGGTCGTCGGGCTTGTCCGCGGTGCCGCCGACGAGCCGCGCGAGTCCGCCGAAGGCGCGGAGCACCGTCCGCCACTTGAGCGCGAACGACAGGAGCCCCGAGGCCACCATCATCGCCGTCGCCGGCCAGAGCACCCACGACACGATGCCGCGGTACCCCGGCTGGGCGATGCCGCGCTCGACGAGGATCGGACCGATGACCCCGTAGAAGATGACCGAGCCGACGAGCATCGACGCCGCGACACGCATCCCCATGATCGCCCCGGCGGCGATCATGATCACCGATCCCTCGATGCCGATCGTGTACTTCGTGAGCAGGTCGCGGGCGAACGCCCCCGGCCCCAGGGGCATCTCGGCGGGCAGCGCCCACGAGGCGACCGCCCGGACGCCGCCGACGAGATCGCGCCACGCGGCGACGACCGCCCCGAGGGCGGCCGCACCGAACAGCGACCGGGCCTTCGCCACGGCCTCGCTCCCCGCGCTGTGCATGCTCCTGAGCGTCTCGGCCGTCGCGATGCCCGAGGGGAAGGGGAGCTGGTCGACGTTGATCAGCTGCCGCTTGAGCGGGATCGCCATGAACACGCCGAGCATCGAGAGGGCCGCGAGCCAGAGGCCGATCTCCCACCACGCGAGGAGCCGACCGGTCGTGAGGTAGAGCGCGGGAATCGCCGACACGAGGCCGGCGCTCGACATGTAGCCGGCGGCGCTGGCGGCGCTCGACATCGTGTAGTTCTCGAGGACCGTGAACGGCCGGTCGCGCCACGCGGGCACGATCGACTCCAGAAACCGGAACACGGCGTAGGCGATGATGCAGGCCGTGATCGTGACCCCGAGCCCCCAGCCCGTCTTGAGGCCGACG
>Ga0136644_10000010_pt1 | contig 149111 bp, 149 predicted proteins | sample C_130820_EF_Meta_FD_94780 | JGI IMG/M metagenome (GOLD analysis project Ga0136644, IMG submission 94780) | Freshwater microbial communities from Lake Croche, Canada to study carbon cycling - C_130820_EF_MetaG (v2) (version 2) | ecosystem: Environmental > Aquatic > Freshwater > Lake | place...
AACCGCTTCTAAAACGCATCGTTATATCCAGACAGGGACGCAGTCACCTGTCTTGATGAACCGCTTCTAAAACGCATCGTTATATCCAGACAGGGACGCAGTCACCTGTCTTGATGAACCGCTCCTCGTAAGAAGCAAGTAGCTCAGGACTCCAGCTGTAAAGTGCAGCTAGCGTCTTGAGATGACGCCGTTTTCGCTCTATAAAAAACGCGGTAATAAACCGTCGCACCTGTCCTTCTGCAAATTCTTCCGCGCTTTCCATCGTACCTGCATAGGGTGACCGCGCCCCCCATAGTCACATTTAGCCGACATAAAGCCATCTCAATAAATAGTAGGAATGGGTGACGAACTAACTGTGCAACAGCTACCCGGTCTTATCAAGGAGTGGATGACAAACGAAGATGAGCTGCGCACACTGTCCGCCGAAATCCGTGAAAAGCGCAAACGCGCTAAGTTGGTGCGCGGCATGATTCTCACCATCATGAAGGGCGGCAAGATCGGTCAGCTTAATATCTCGGCCGGCGCCGTGACGTCGCGTTCCCGTGTAACGAAGGCCCCTCTCAGTAAGAAATTCATTAAGGAAACCTTGACGGGTTTCTTTAATGGCGATGCGGCAAAGGCAGAGGCGTGCGCGGCCTATTTGGACGAACATCGTCCCCTGAAATCCACCGACAGCCTGACACTGGACCCCATTAATCCCTCGCCTAAATAGAAATGTACGGCACGCTCATTCAGGGGTTTGCGAATTATTCGGGGCAGCCGACCTCGGGCTCCTATCTGCTGGCCGTGCTCATGATCGTCGTCGTCGTCGTGATTCAGCTGTTTGTCGTTCGCTTTTTGTGGAATAATGTCCTCGTTCGGGTTACCACGATCGCCAAGCCGATTCCCTCGCTCTTGTACGCGTTGGGTCTGCTCGTGTTAGTTGCGATGATTCTCCCGGGATCGGTACTAGCGTGATTTGTTTGATCGGTTTCTGTGAGTCTGGCGCCGCCTCTGAGAAGAGGAGCGCCGCCTTTGAGAAGAGGAGCGCTGAGAACCACGGGAGCCGCGAACCGCAGCATTACAGACTAGTGTGGCGGTCTTGCGACCCATTGCATTCATCGTGGCCTTCATACAACGAGTCAGCCGATCCATCTATCTTCTACGATGATTTTTCTATCATCATAGAAGAATGTCGGATACTTATTTGCATCTATTTCATGTTATCGTAGTGGCCGGCCTCTTCTTGTATGTCGGCATACAAAGAACCGCAATTTCCACTCTGTTGTATCCTATCCTTCTGGGGCTCGGCGTCCTCCTCTTCTTCTACCAGGCCTTCAAGGCTTATATGAAGGTGGCAAACGGCAAAAATCCGTGGGTCAATTTAATCCATGTGATTCTGATTGCTCCGCTGTTGGTTTATATCGGCTGGCAGGGTGAGGAGACTCCTAGATTCGCCTTTGAACTCCTTCTTCTGCTGGGGTTCGCCGTCATCGGCTACCATAGCTACTACCTACTCTCCTAGTATAATCGTATGTGCGCACGTTTTGTAGAGCCGATTAAAAAATGCGACGAGCTGCTCCTTTGGTGTATTCGGCAGAGCATAGCATTTGGCACGATCCAACTGAAGCGTATCCAGAAAGGCGCACATCTCTTCCTTTGTTCCGGATCCATCAAGAATTAAAAAATCGTTCCGCGGATTCTGTAGCGCAGCCCGTATGGTCTCGATATGCTTCAGGGTCGCGGCTTTTCCGATAACACAGTACTGGGTGTCGTAATCATAGAGCACCCGCTTGTTACAGTACTTGTGCTCATACTCACTACCACGTTTCCATATCGGGCTGTGACGACGTAAATAGGTCTCGTCTTCATGGGCGCCCAGTTCCTTCATGCGGCCATGCACGTCGTACATGGCGTAAAACTGCGGAACAATGAACTGCGGCCCCAACCTATTTATCTCCCAATTACGAATCAGACTGAAATTATTGTTGCCGTCGTTCATATACTGCACGTAGCTCAGCTTCGGAATCTTAACCATTTTTGTTTTGACGGCCGTGCGCATCAAAATCTCCTGATCATCGCAAATGGGAAGAAATTCTGAATAATTGCCAAGAGCCCTTAATGTCTCCGTGCGCCAAATGCGGGGATGATTGGGGAGCGACACAATATGACTGAGTGTGATGTTATTAACATTCGGTGTTATATAGACATTGGTCCAGCGCCCCTTGTACTTTTGGCAGTAGTAGCCACCGTATCCCAGACTAATAAAATCGCTGTACCAGAAATTGCGGCCATCCTCATAGGTATTGATGAAGTCCATATAGACAAAGCCGACCTCCTTGTCCTCTTCGAAGGCGCGGGTTGCATCTGCCAGACAGTCTGGTAAAATCTCATCATCATGATCCATTTCAAGAGCATAGGCGCCGCGACAGAGGCCCACGGCTTCATTCTTGACATTGCCGATATTGGCAGAGTTGGCACTGCGCTTATAGAGACGCACCCGTGGTTCTCTGGCGAACTTTTTTCGCAGAAAAGCAAAATGCTCGTCGTTCGGCGAATCATCCAGAATAATCCATTCCCAATCGCGCATTGTCTGTAAGGCGATGCTGTTGTAGGCGCGTTCAATCTTATCATACGAATTAAAGCAGGTTGTGAAGAGTGAAAATGTGGGTCTTGAAATAACACGATCGCCGATCGCCACATCAATGTAGCAGTGATTGACGGCACGAACAAACTCTTTAGGAGAAGGCAGCTCTTTATAATGAATCCACCGACGCCGCATACGTGGTTGAATAGCAGCATATACATCGGCATGATATTCCGCCTCGGTGTCACCGAATGTCACAAGAATGGGATAGTTGGTGTCTGCCATCTGGGTGAGAGCCAATGGCTCATTAATGATCTGGACAGAGCAGTTGCTCACATCTAAGAGAGCATCGACCGCTGCATACTTGTCGTGGCGGAAGAAGAAGACATGGGGAAACCGATCCATAAAGGCGCCGCCTTTGCGGCCTAGAGTCTCTGGTACAACAACAGCAGACGGTCGCCGCCAGACTTGGTAAAAATTATCGAGTTCTTGGAAGCCCGCCGCGGCAGCAGCGGGCCCACCATCTTCCTTATAAATAGATACAAAGCCCTTCTCCAAGAGAACATGCTCTACTTCCTTTTTGTGTTCCATATTTCTGTAATCATTTTCAGTAATAATTGTTTTCACGGATGTCAAGATCTCGGGAAAGTCCATCAGAATATAATAAAATGCGCCTTCGCAGTCCAACACGAGCGTATCGAATGTCAGATTATATTTTGTCTGCAACTCACTGTAGGTCAGGGTCGGCACACGTGTGTAGCCCTCAGGAATCTCCTCACTAGGAATTGTATTCCACCCCTTTTGAACCAGTTGTTTAGCCGACAGAGCAGCCGGCTCTACATGAAAGTTACATCCATTGCGATCTCGATTGCTTTGAAGTTCAGAAGCGATTGCAGGCGAACATTCGAGCACTACAAGTCGCTTACAGTCGTCCAAGATCGAACTCATAATCAGTGAATTGCGACCAATATTTCCGCCTATTTCCAGGATCGTTTCGTCACCCGTAAGAAACTCGAGAGCCATGCACTGTTCAGGAAATTCATCCATCATTGTTCCGCTGTTCAGATAAATCAGCTGATGAAGGGATTTAGCACGGATCGAAGGACTCCAGAGCGCCTGTGTCAGTAGGTGACGGATTAGGGACCGGTCGCTCAAGACCGTATTTGTTCGCTCGTCAATTACTACGGTGACTGTGTGATCAAAGACACGAAGTGTATTCGACAGACCACCGATCAAAATGTGCTTTACTGTCTTGAAACAGGGATCTGTAAAGAGGCTTGCTCTCACATTATCATCGGCGGGAATAATAATATAGTCGCCCACGCGCGCTATTTTTTGCGTGATGTCGATATTTTTCTCGAGTGTTCCATAATAGAATCGCAACATTTACAGTTATGATTGAGATTCTGTTTATACTTGGAACTAGATGCATCCAGGCACGATAAACTCGGACTTGGGCACCGCGTTCGGGCCCTGGTACTGTGACAGATCGGCCACAGATTCCATTTCCCAGAAGCCCATGTCACGAGGGCCTGATGGGCGGTCCATCTGTTTTGAAGGGCCCACGCAAAACGAGGTCATGGAGAGACGGAGCTGCGCGACAATCTCATCGAGGTCTTTCTTGGAGGCCGCGACGTCCGCGGGATCCTGACAGACCTTCTTGATGAGAACGTGACCGCGATCACTGAACTTCTCTGTAATGATCTCAATGTCGCGCTTATTGACGGCCGCCCGGAGGCAGCGACCCACGATGGTCGAGGCCGGCTCGGTGTCCTCCTGGGTGCGGAACTGGAGATTCTGGGTACGATAGGCGCCTGGGACAGGCGCAGCCACGTCGGCCTCCATGCAGCAGAGCTTGCTGATCAAGAGGCGGAGCTCACCGGCCGCCTCATCGTTTTTGGGATAAGCCGCAATCCGGGCCAACAGACTCTGCGCGGCGGCCGACCGTTCCGCACAGGCCGGCATCCGTATGGGATCGACGGCGGCGGTGGCAAATCCTTCTTGGACACCAGGCAGAGCCACGGTTGGCTTGAAATGCACGAGCAACAGAGCCAACACAACTAGGACTCCTGCCAAAATGAGCGTACCGTACATCCTCTAGGGTGTTAGGGCATTTTTTCCAGACTCAGAAGGGCGGCATCGCGCGGCATCTCGGAAAAAGGCACGCGCACTTTAATGGGAAAGATGCCGGCGCGATTCAGCACGAACCCCGTGCAAACATCCTCTAGGGCCGATGCCTTGTAGTCTCGAGAGGCCCCCACCACAATCGGTAGAGCCATCGCAGAAATCCAATAGCCGGCGCCAAAACAATAGACAGCCGACTGGTGGGTCGGCTTCTGACTGACATCTGAGAAGCGATCGGACACACGCCATTGAGCGACCGGCGCAGCCTTACAGATGGATGCCGTGACACCCCAGTACGGCACCCCCTTATGTTGTTCTACGGCGGCCGTCAGATCCTTCAGGCTGAACAGAATGTCCTCATCCGTCTTGAAAATCCCTGGAATACCGGGTCTGTTTTCAGCAATCCAGCTGTAGGCCGCATGGAGCTTGGCGGGAAGGTGCTCATAGACATCCGAACAGGGAAGTGTCAGTAGTTTCGTGGCCGGATCATAGACGGCGGCCGACAGAGTGGGATCTCCAATTATACCTATGACCTCCCAGCCTTTGTAGGCGGCGAAGCGGTGGATCGCGGCGATCACGTAGGGCTCGTATTTACGACATCCCGCAATCAAAATAATTGGTTTCATCTATTCTAGTATAGGGAGTCGCTTTAGCTTTGCTCTTGCACCAGAGTTTCACCCTTACTCTAGAGCGGCCGTTGCCTCTCCCCCCGCACCCGCGTCACCTCCCGCTAAGGCGGCCCATGAGCGGCCGAGCGACTCAAAGATGGCCATTGCCTCGGTCGCCGCCGTTACCACCACCTGACGGACAATGCCCTTCGGCTCTCCCTGATATCCCGATCGAAACCCCAATCGCAGCGTCATTTCGCGCTTCAGCGGATGGCGCACCTTGTAGCCCACATAGGCGATGGGCGATTCGGCGCCGCCCTGTTGAATATAGATCTCTGTAATGATCGATTGCAGAAGGTTGCCCAGCGTGTGCTCCTGCCCATCAAACACCACGTCTAGGCCGTCCATGCGACTGTCCGCAGGCTGGATCGTAACGCCCAGAGTATCCAGAGCCGCCTCGGCAGATGCATAGGGCTTCACGAGATCGATCACGGCCTTGATGCCCTCGGCTACAATATCGCGCACCGGTCGCACACCAACCGACTCGATCACAAAGTCAAAGGAATTCGGCTCGCCCGTCGCAGGATCCACCTGAAAGCAGCGCTGGGCTGCCATTGTGTTCCACTCCTTCTTGTAGGTCGCAAGAGCGGAGGCCGACACCTCACCCGAGCCGTCAATCTTCTTAAAGGCTAAAAGCCATTCCTTAAAGAACTGATCCTCGCGGACGGGATCCGTGTCCCGTGTATTGGCAAAGGTGCATTGACTGACCGGGCAGAAACCGCTAAAGTCGCGACCTCGGCCTATGACAGGATAGGCCGTCAGATCGATCTCCTCGGGCGGCTGCTCGGGATTCCATTGGGCGCGGAGACTGATGAGCAGCGACGCATCGCCCGTGATCGGATCGGCGGGAAACATGGCGGCCGCGGCAGCCTCTCCCACGTCGGCAAAGGATCCATCGGCCTGCTTTTCGAGAATATGAAAGTCACCCGCCGTCACGTGGAGCGTGTCGGCGGCGGCAGCGCCCTTGCGATCATTCTTCATAGTCAGGACGCACTGGTAATTCGCCGGCACAAAGTCATCGATCCGGATAACGCCGAGCGGCACGAGGGTCAGGCGATGGGCCAACATCTCATTGAAGATCACGGAGGTGTTCTTGCGAATGACGACACCCGGGTCCTTGGGATCGGTGAGATCGGCACGGAATCCCACAGAGCGTGTGTCAGAGAGGATACAGCGGCGAAGCGTGTTGGCAATCGTAGTGGTTGTCTGATCGAGTGTGAAGGCCAGTGTAAGTTTCTCACTGGCATCCGTCATAAGAGGCGGGCCGGAGGCAACAGGATTGCGAAAACGGCCCTGCTTCCTGAGACCTGGTCCTGGTGCTGCTGATGCAGAGACAAGTGCTGGACCTGCACCTCCTCCTGCTGCTGCTCTTGGTTCTGATCTTGCAACCTGACTCATTGTACTGTGCTTCTACTGAAGTGGGCGATTGTCAAATTTGGCATCGGTTGCAGCATCCCCAAAAAATCCACGGCCTTCAACAATGAGCGGTGGCAAACATCTCTGTTTCTTCAGTTCCCGGTGCCGGTTCAGCCAAAATTTCCTCGAGGAACTTGCCAAGACGCCGTATTCTAAGGAGTTCCGGTTCATTTCGGTAGATGTACAGCCCAATGGCCAGCGGCCCTCTCTGCCACCCTATGTGAAGGCCGTGCCGACGCTCATGATTGACGGTGAGCGGGATCCCCGGGTGGATAATGAGGTGATGAATTGGCTGTCCGAGCGGCGGCTGCGGGAGAGCAAACCGCCGGCTTCTACGGGTCCTCCTGGCCCAGGGTCTGGTGATGGTCTGCTTGCCTTTAGCGACGAGATGGCCGTGCAGGGTGATGAGGGCTACGCCTTTATCGGCGAAGAGGCCACTGCCACCAAGGGGGCCATGGTGCGCATGGTGGGAACAATGGCCTCGATCAATGATCTTGCCGGCGTCGGCACACCTACAGAGCGTTCTCGACAGGATATATCGGCTGCTGCGGGGTCTAACATTGGCACGCCGGTGCAATCGCCCAAGGCAAAAGCGCTCGATGATGCACTGATGGCCTATCAGCAAATGCGGGATCGTGATATGCAGAAACCGGGGCCTACTGGCAACCCGTTTGCCAGGAGGTAAAGCGTAGGCGCCAATGGTAGTCAGAGATGTCAGTCACAACGCCGCTAGGTGAGTTTTGCGTGCAACTTATTGCGTTCTTCGAGGATCTCGCTGAGACCTATCCCGAAGAAGGCGATATTAAAAAGGCCGTGAGAGCCGTGCGACTCGCCAAAAAGACAAATCCGCGACTGCTGCATCAGCACTTTATGGAGAATGTAGGTCCGCTGGCCCAGTTTATTCTGGATGAAGATGAGGATACTCTGATTGCCAGGGCGAAAGAGAAGGTGGATCAACAGCACCATCTTCTCTGCACATTTGATAAAGTGTGGCCTACTATGACAGAAACCAACAAACAGCATGTGTGGCGCTATCTCAAAACAATTGTGCTCTTGGCAAAACGAGTTTAGATGGGCTGCTCCGGATTCTGCTGCTGCTCCGGATTCTGCTGCTGCTCTGGATTCTGCTGCGGTGCTTGAATCCCCGCAACTCCTTCTGAAGACGCGCTTACTATAGCATCCACGGTACCAGCCGACACAAGAATTGGAGACATCATCTCATCATTTCTGGGCGTGTTCAATAACAGTACTAACACATAGGGCGGATAGGCCTCGGGTTTATTGAGTTCAATTTTCTGGTTTGGATTAAACCTACCGCCCATTTTTTCTCGCAGCCGGTACTCTAGTTCTTCCGTTATTTCAATCGTTTTCATAATTTCCGGCAAAGAAGTAACTGGATTTTTCAAATTGGCAATGTGTTGCATAAACTGAAAGGGTTTCACACCCGGTTTGAGAGCATCATTCCATAAGTTACGGAGAGTGGCGGCTACTGCTCGGATATCACATTCTTCATTAAATATATTTATTTCGAATCCTTGCTCGATTACTGGCACATCGGCCCCTTCCACCACCGGCTGACGAGGCTGCAATTCAAATTTCTCTTTATCGATGAGATTCTGAAATGTATAGCGCCCCAGGCTATCAACGCCTGTTCCTGGATAGGGCCGCCATTCTTCATTATTTTTGGTGTTCTCGCTGAAAGGGCCCAGGTCATTGACCTTTGCAAACCAATCGTCTAATGACGTGGCGGCACCGCCACGCTGTACTCTGCGTGTGCGTCGGCGGCGCTCATTCCGCATATTCCGGCTTCGCGTCTTTCGTGACATCCTCTGACGAATGCGGTGAAAATTAGGTACGTAAATCACCCGAAAGAACAGATGGCAGCCCCGACAGCATTTGAAGGCACTCTGAGGACATTTTGCGGCGAGCTCCGACTGACATTCCCTGAACTCGAGGCATCCATCGCCCGGGCGACCACGCTTACAGCCGCTCAGTTCTGGAATTCCTGGAGCGGCAATCTCGATGTACTGTTGCAGCGTAGCTCCGAGAAACTGTTTGGAGGCCGAAGCGGCTTCCTGATTGGCCCCGTGCGACTGACACCGGCGCTCTGGTCTGAATTGTCCGAGAAGACACAAGGGGCGATTTGGCGCTATCTCCGTACGCTGTCTCTCGAGGCGGCTCTGGCGGTCGGCATTGACGGCCTCGACACGGAGGCCAGTGCAACCCTCATGGCCATTCTGACGGCGGAGAAGCTCGAAAAGGGCGGGGCCGAGGCGGCAGCGGAGACGTCCGAGATGTTTGAAGAGTCGATGAAGCATCTGTCACCGCTGCTGGAACGGCTTAAGAGTATGATGGGTTCTGCAGGGGCCGGCGGCTTTATGGATCTGTCGGGTTTCACGATGCCGGAGATCCCGGAGCGGCTGCGCAATGGGCGCATCGCCAAGCTGGCCGAGGAGATGGCCAAGCAGTTCGACCCGGCGGAGTTCGGCCTCGATCCCACTGTTCTTAAGGGCGACAATGTGGAGGAGATCTTGAAGCGCCTGGCCGACATCTATCAGCGGGATCCGACGCTCTTGATTGGCGGGGCCAAGAAGGTGGCGGAGCGCATCAAGAAGCAGATTCTGGGGGGGTCCCTGAATCGCGACGAGCTAGTGGCCGAAGCCCAGGAGTTTATTACGCTCTTCAAGGAGCACCCGCAGTTCAAGGAGATGATTGGGAAATTCACGGATTTTATGGGACCTGGCGGACTTGCCGAGATGTTTAGCGGATCGTCCTCAAATGCGGAGCCTTCCGAGAGGCGAAGAGCCGTACAGGAGCGGCTACGACGGAAACTGGCGGCTCGGAATGCCTCGGCAAAGAAGTAAATGGGATAAGTAAGGAGAATGTCAGCATGCCCATCCTTTTGGCTCCAGGACCCGTCGATTTTATGGACGCAGCCGACAGAGTTTTTCCCATTTACCGAACACGACAAGCGCTGCACGGCGTCGGCGCTTAACTCTTTTACGCGGTTCGGTATCTACGTGGGCCTCGTGTTGGCACTCGTGCGTCTCGAGCTGGCGTGGCTTCTGGTGGGTGTCTTCTTTGGCGCCTTTGCCATTGGAGCCTGGTTCTACATGTCCTCGACGGGCGCGGTGCGGGAGGGCTTTGATGTCTTGACCGATGCTCCCATTGTGGAACCCCGCGACGTCATCGGCCAGTATATTCCGGATGTAATTGGCACCCAGGATCGCACGGTGCCTACGGGGGCGAATCCCTTTATGAATGTGCTGCTGACAGAGATCGGCGATAATCCGTATCGCAAGCCGGCGGCCAACATCGACAGCATGAGTATCCGAACGGAGCTCGATACGTACTTTCAGACCATGTTCGCCAGTGATCCCGGCGATGTGTTTGGCAAGACCCAGAGCCAGCGCATGTTTTACACGATGCCCTCTTCGACGATTCCGAATGACCAGAGCGCCTTTGCCGACTGGCTGTATCGCGTGCCGGGCCAGACCTACAAGGAGGGGAATCTTCAGGCACTCAGCCAGGTGCCGGCAGGTGGAGGCGGTGGTGAAACGATTCCTTGGCTGTCTTTACAGGCTAATTAACTCCATGGAAAGCCATGTCAAAATAAATACTATTGCTGGATCAGAGATGGCCGCCTTTCAGATCCAACAATTTACGCGCGTGCATGACGATCCCTGCGACCAGGTGGTGCAGAATAAGGAGTCACTGGGCCCCGGCTCCTACCAGATGACGAACCTCGTACCGGCGGCATCGGAGGCCTATGGAACGGCCTATCAGCAGCCGGCGGTGCCGGCGGCGCCCGGCTATGGCTGGTCGGCCACGTCGATCCAGGTTGATTCACTTCTGCGCAATCACGCAGTGCAGACAAATTCGCCGCATTTTCCCATCCGGTCGAGGACGCAGGCACGCCCGTTTGTGTCGGTGCCGTACATGGGTCGCGGCAAGGGCGAGGCGGAGCTCGAGTCCCGGCTGCAGCAATCGACCTTTGTGCGCAATGGCCGCGATTGTGGAACCATCTCGGATACGTTCTATGAGAATCAATTTACGCCGCTGATTCCGTACGTGGCGAAGAACGTGCAGAACCCGGTGCATTTGATCCCGGAAGTGGCGTCGGCGGGCTGGATCAGGGCGGGCGTGCCGAGCCGCCAGTGGGTGCGCGACCAGAATTGTTGAGAGTTTATGACTATCGGCGCGAGAGCAGAGATGTCAATAAACTCGTACGCCGAGTGATTTTGACCAGTCGAAGTGACATTGCGCAAGCGATGGAACGGAGACGTCAAAAATCGGCGCGAGAGAGAGGGCTGGACCAGTCTAATGCAAAAGAATAGCTCATAAATAATTAACTTCTAAGAAAGCCTGACATGTCGCTTCGCTCTGCGTCCGTGATTTGTGACGACTTCATTCCTTTTCTCCGTCTGTCCAAATCACTCACAACCATCTCTGAAAGCTAAAAGATAGCCCCTTTCAGAGATGTTTGCACTTGGTCCCGACAATGTACCGATCAAAGGCACCCGTGTCGCGGACACAATCGCCGGTGGCTATACACAGATCCCCCAGAAATACTATCATCCGAATGCGGGGCGAAATGCCCTCGGCCTGATCGGCGGCAACGATGTCAGTATGGCCAGCGGCAACCTTGTGGATATTGAGTCAGATCTGCGCAATGTAACACGGGATCTGTCGAATGCTCCGTCGCGCCAGTACTTGCCTACGTGTGCTTTATCACCGGCGCCCCAGGGCGGGCCCTCTGGTGTGCCCGAGCGTCTCTGTGGCCTGGGGCCGCTGCCGTCTTCAACCTGCACGAAGCCGCTGGTCTTCACGGATCGGGCGACGGGAAAGGTGGTGTCAGTGGCGACGGCGCCCCGACATTTGCCGACGATTCAGATGATGAGTTATCCGGGTGTGCCGATGCCGGACCCGCTAGTACAGAACGTCTATGGTTCTAAGTGGCGATTCTAAGGGGTTACCGCTTTCTAAGGGGCCACCGGTTCTAAGCAATCTATTAGAGTACGATAGAGGACATGGAACAGCTAGCTTCCTTCATGAACATGTATGGAATGAAAGGCCAGCACACGGCGGACCGCTCCATGACACGCTACAAGCACGATACCGCCAAGATGGCCGAGAACAATGAAATCTCTACGGGTCCCGGCCGATGGGCTCTCGGAGTTCCCAACGCCTATGGCAACGCCGCCTATGTTCCCAATGTCACGACGATCAACCAGAAGTGGGGCGCGGCCCACGACATGTCGAGCACCAAGACCGATGTGGAGAGCGACTTGCGAAACCTGGCGCGACCGACTGTCCGGACCACGTGTGGTCAGTATCATCCTGGTGAGAACAAGCGCCAGCTGACCGCCATGCCCGAAGTCGATATCCCACAGACGGCCTCCCATCTCGTTGATCCACCCTGCACACTCCGCGGTACCGGCATTAATCGTTGGTCCTGGCTCTGTGAGAATCCGCAGGCCAATGTCATGGTGCCGTTTGAGCATCTCGTGGATTCCCGACACTCGTCCAAGGATTCCATCTATGATCAGCTGGTCGGGCCCATGGATCGGTCGCCACTCACGCAGGATCGCCGCTTCCTCTGCAAGGATCTCTTTGTGGCGCCAGCAGTACCCGTGCCCTCGCTGACAAAGAAGGGCGACCCTCCCAATTTTCATGATACGATCCCGGGCTATTCGCAGCGCATAGGCCAAACACCCGTCGCCAAAGAGCCCACGCGATTTGGGCCGCCACCCGTTACAGGCGCCAACAATCCACTGGCACCGCCGCGTGGTCCGCCGACCGTGGGCGAACGCGAACGAACCACATCAGGCGTGTTAGCACCGCCGCCGCCCTTTGCGAAGTTCATTGCGCCGCACTAGGGATACTTAAATCGATTCTATACGGTAGAGGATAATGGAAGTCATAGCACTGGCTGCACTTATGGGGGTTGGATATGTGCTGACACAGGGACCCAAGGCACCGACCGGCGTTGAGAGTTTTGAAGGAGGTGGTGAGGATGCGCCCGATGGCTTTTACACAACGGTGTTCCCACACGGCGGGCAGCCACCGCCCACCTATCAAGAGGTGCGCACGGACCCCGGATCCAGCACGGTACCAGGCAAACCCCGTCAGCCTTCGATGGCGCCCGAGGGACAGCTCGACCAGTACTATACGCTGCCCACCGGTGGCTCTCTGCCGTCAAATCCCATCACACAGCCGGATCTCTTTCCGCGATCGCTGCTGTTTTCATCGGACAATATGGTGCAACCGGCACCCCAGACCGCCGTGACGGGCCAGGTGCGCTTCAATACGCCGGGCATCGAGGCGCCGCCCACCTATAACTCGGGGAAGACCGTGATCTCGGCGCTGACGGGTCTGCCCATGTCCGCCGAGGAGTTCAGCCACAACAACATGGTGCCCTTCTTTCGCGGCTCCGTCAAGCAGAATGTATCGGATGATGCGAACCGATCCATGCTCGACAATATGATCGGCACCGGCTTCAACCAGATTGAAAAGCGCGAACAGGCGCCGCTGTTTGATCCCGTCCGCGAACCCACGGGCAATGTCACGGGCCTCGAGAACTTTTCGGATTTCATGCAGGACCGCGTAATCGCCTCGACGAATCGGGCCAATGAGTTTCCCATTGAGCCGACCAAGGTGGGTCCCGGCATCGGTCAGGGGTTTTCCTCGCTACCGATTGGCGGGTTCCAGCAGTTCGAAATCCAGGAGGTGGCGCGGCGTAATCTGTCCGTCGATGAGCTCCGCTATGAATCGAACCCGAAGCTCACGTACGAGGGCGTGGTCATTCCGGGCAAGGCGATTGGGGCCCAGCGTGCTGAGATCGGCGAGGTGCGCAAGTATCATCCCGATCGCTTCTACATGAACGAGGACGGCGAACGCAACTTTACGACAGCGACGGCGGACAATTTGAGACCCACGGCGCGACCCGATCAGATCATGAAGTTCCAGACGCGCACGGAGACATCGGCGCCCATCCAGGGTCCCGCGGGCCCCACGGACGTCACGGCCACTTACACAGTGCCCTCCTTCCGTGCTCCCTTTGTCCGCCAGCAGGACGGCTACGGCTATCGTAACGCGGATGGCTCGTCCTACGGTGTGCCGAACACGGATGCTCCCAATAACGATTTCGGTGCTGCCGCGGTGGAGCTGCCGGTCAATCAGCGCAACGTGACGTCGGAGCGCGGTCAAACACTCAACCTGAAGACCGCCGGCGTTCCTGGTGCGATGACTGTGTATGATCCCAATGATGTCGCGCGAACGACGGTGCGTGAGACAACGGGTGCGAATGACTGGGTCGGCGGGGCCGTGGGTGTGGAGGCGACGAAGCTGACCGTGTATGATCCCACAGACATTATGAGGCCGACGCACCGCAATACGAATGCCGAGGTGGATACTGCACTCAACGTCACACGGGCGGGTGTGCCGGGTGCGGCCACGCTGCAGTTTCCCGATGGGATGCGAAACACCTCGAAGGAGGCTATTTCAGCGCGGTCGGCCTACACGGGTCCCGCCGGTTCCGCGCGCGCCACGGGCGAACAGGTGTATGACGGCGCCTACGCGATGCGCCAGAATGGCATGAAGGAGCTGTCATCAGTGGGCCGCCAGCCGATGAACGGCAATGGCATTCTGCCGACCTTTAACGGCGAGGACAATGTCAATCTGTCGTACCGGAAGATCACGATGGACTCGGTCAATGATCGCGACAATACGATCAACCGTGTTATTTCACCGGGGGCGGGTGTCGAGACCATTGGCCTTCTCAGGCCGAAGCAGGTGGTGACACTGGATGTCGCAAAGGATCGTAATATGTCATCGATTCTCGACATGTTGGATGACAATCCGTATGCGCTGCCGATCACGAAGATCGCGGGAGGGATGCCGGCCGCCAAGGGGTACCGCGGCAACGAGGGGCCGTTTGAGATGGCGCTTCGATCATTGTAAAATTCTGAGGATCCAGTAATGAGTACGCGCAAGCGATCCAGAAAGTCTCCGACCGAGTCTGCTACGCTGTTTGCCATTGGCACCGTCAAGACAGGGAACGACGGAAACCAGTGGCGCATCGAAGCGAACAAGAACGGTGTGAAGCGCTGGACTCTTACAAAACCCAAAAACACGACGGTGTCCAAGCGATATCTAAAATGGCGCGAAAAGACGGCTCTCTTCACAGTGTTTTACCAGCAGAGCGAGGCCTGCAAGGCCAAAGAGGAAGGCAAGTGCGATCCCTACATGTCAGATGGGCCGCTGTATGATATTATGTGGAACATGGGCGGCCCCAGCAATACGATCGACAAGACATACGATACGGCCATAACCTTTGACGGGCCGATGGAGTCCATCAAGGAGGCCAAGGCGATTGTACAGCGGGAGTATGAAAAGATCAAGAAGCGCGGGGCCATCAAGGCTTTCATGATTCGGGATGACTAGGTCTAAAAGACCCAGAGGAAAGATCCATAATGGATACTGCGACAACCGATCCACACTCTCCAAAGAGCGTCGATCAGATGGCGGGAGCGTCGGACTGGGGCCGGCTCGTAGATCTCGTGAAACGGCCGGAACCGCCCCATGTGATTCTCGTGGGGCCGGCGGGCATTGGAAAGAGCTGCGCCCTCCGCTTGTCTCTCGGGTCCAGCGTGGCCCTCTGGCTCCGCGCCTCCCAGGATCCGACGCTGCGCGATAATCGCGAACGCATCAAGGCTGTGGCGCGGCGGCGCGTGGAAGCGGGAGCCATTGGCTGGATTGTGTTGGAACACGCAGATGCCCTCCACGCCGATGCGCAGGCATTTTTGCGACGGATCATTGAAACCACGATGGGCTCGTCGCGATTCGTTCTGGAGGTGCGCGATGCAGCCGCCATTGCGGAGCCACTGTTATCCCGCTGTTTGCTCTTCCAGGCGCCGCAGCTGCTGCCGTATGAAATCAGAGCAGAGGTGTTGCGGCGATCACCTGCACTCTCTGTGGTGGATGCCAATAGGATCGCCGAATCCTGTGACGGCAACGTGCGCTGGGCGATCCTCCAGGGCCTGGGATCATCTAGCAGTTATGGTCCTGGTGTAGAGACAGGCTGTTTGAGCGTGGAGAGAAGGAAGCCAACAGGGTGGGCCGATCTGTTGGCTCTCATGGAGGAGATCCAGACCTCGGGCTCGTCCCCGCGCGCCTTTTCGCAGAAACCGTCGATTGTGTGGGACCGGCCTGGTGGGATCTGTCCGTGGTCTTTGTTGGCTTTAGAGTTATCGCAGTCCCTCTAAACGACTGGTTTTTAATTTAGCGATAATAGCTGGAGGAATATATCGTGCAGCCGATTCATGGGTCGATTTCAAAATAACAGGTGGAGCTTTGCCGGCTCTGTAGGCCTCGAGCCAACGGAGAGCGCACAGACACCAGCGATCACCGGCTTTTAATCCTGGAAACCCAGGCTGCGGTGTCATAAGATCATTGCCTCGGGATTTGGTAAAAGTCAAGAATTCATCCGTGACTTTTGCGCAGACAACATGCGTGCCCATATCCTCAGGGCCCGTTCGACACTTTCCATCACGATAAAATCCCGTCGATTTGCAGCAGGGTATTAACCGTCGGCCAAGGATATTTAATAACCGATTTTTTTGGGTACCCGTCCTTTTGGACCTCCGTGTTTTTCTCATTCTGCTTAGGGCCGTGCTTTACTTGCGCGACCGGCGTGTCTTCCTGGATTTTTTGTTCTTACGATTTTTCCTTGCCCTGCTTTTACGACGGTAGCCGCCTTTTGCGGCGCATATTACTGCTGTTTTCCCCAAAGACCCTCTTTCGTCAGGTTCAATAGCTCCGAGGTCCTTTAATTTTTGTGTGACAGTGCTTAACTTGTAATAGCAAGATAATGCTAATGCGGTATTACCCAGTATATCTTTTGAATTAATATCCACGTTATTATCTATTAACCTAAGTGCTTCAGCAGCATTGCGGTTTATAATAGCTATTATTAAATCATTGTTTTTTGGCTCTGCATTTTCTGCATTTTCTGCATTTTCTGCATTTTCTACCGGCCTTGGGTTATAAAGAGGATTCTCACGCATATTAGTATTTTCTCCACCCCTTTGTTTGCGCGTCCTTCTCATCCTCTACTCTATGCGCCGAGTTCAAACATTCTCTCAATTCTCACGACCCGGTTCAGAGAATGGAAAACGTGGCTACCTATTCTGAGGCCCGCTCCGAATACACCAAGCAGCTCGCCACCTTTATTGTACCCGCCACGGTCGGCTGGTTCCAGACACTCTGGTCCCGGAACGCATCCGATCGCCAGCGCTGCCTCACTCTCTTCCAAACCGAGTGCGAAGAGGTCAGCCGGTGGAATCAGGACCGCATCCACGACGAGGTCCGGGTCCTCCTCGAAAAGTCCGGCTGCGACTACATGGAGGAGCTCATGACGGCGGTCTTTGTGGCGCACACCAAGGTACTGACCGCCGTGCGCCTTTCCACCAAGCAGAAGAAGCTGTCCATCACGGTGCCGAAGCTCGATCACTTTCTGCATCGGGTCTTCCGGGAATGCGCCCGGTCTTTCTGGAAGGCGCCCTTTCTCTTTATGAGCGGGGACAGCGGTGTCGTAGAGCGCCAGAAGAACCTGCTGCAGATCGAGGGGCTGGCGTCCGAGGCGATCACGACGGCTGTCCGGGGCCTCCTGCCCGTCAAGCAGATCTTGCATGATTATCTCGGCGAAGACGGCGACGATGAGGTGATCGAGGAGGCGGTTGCTGTTGCAGCAAAGACCGCAAACCAAGAGCCAGAGGAAGAGGAGTCTGAAAAGCCCAAGCCCAAGTCGGCTCTTAAGAAGGAACCTGCCGAGCCGACCCCTACAAAGGAATCCACCGAGCCGACCCCTGCAAAAGTAGAAGACGATGAAGAATCAGAAAAGCCCAAGTCGGCTCTGAAAAAGTCGAATCCGGCTCCAGAACTCGTTGAACCAGTTGAGCCAGTGGAACCATCAGAGGCCCCGGCGGTCGTTAAAATCGACACCGAAGAAGCGGTCCATTTTAGCGACTATGATGATGTCTATGATGAAAAGAATGGAGGTGGGCCCTCTGTAGAGTATAATCCCAAGGATGAAGACGATGAGGATGCAGTATCCGATGCGCTCACGGTCGATGAGAGCTCCACCAAGCCACTGGACGATGACGATGTAGAGGATCTGGAGGCACCCGCGCCAACAAAGCCAGTGGCCAAAAAGGATACAATCGACGATGAAGACGTTGTCGTTCTGGAGTGAAATGTTTAAATCCCCGCAAAGGGCAAAGATGGAAATGCAACACATTCTCCTCTTCGCTCTGGTTGGCACCATCTGCATGGTGATTGTGACGGGCGGTGTAATCAGCATGACGTCTGACATCGAGCCTTCGACGACGAATCTTACGGCGGGCGGAGCTGTGGGAGCCGCTGTCGGCGCCGCGGCAAGTCTGCTGTTTCCCGCTGATGGATCCTCGCCAGGCATCAAGGGCCTTCAGGATATGCTGACCTCCTCCGGTGTTCCCGACATGAAGGTGGGGCTGCCATCGTTCTAACAATACATCTGACTCAGGCTCTCATTGATCACCTTGCGCTTCAGAAACAGCTCCACGTGATCGCGCTTCATGGTGAAAGGCAGCGCGAATCCCTTGATCGCAAACGGCACCTTGGCCGGATCATTGTAGAAGCGCAGCAGATTGAGCTTGCTGATCACTGTCTGGATGCAGCGCTTCAGCTCCCTGACACCCTTCTCCTCGCCCGTGTAATGCTCAATGATGTGCGTAATGATTTCCTTGCTGATGCCAATCTTCTCGAACAGATTGACCTCACGCAGGGCCGAACTCACCAGATAGGTCTCTGCAATGACGAGCTTCTCCTTGACGCCGAACCCCTCCACCTGAATGTTGTACATGCGGTCGCGGAGAATGGGATTGACGCGCTCGTGATTGTTGTGGCTGAAGATGAACAGACAGCGGCTCAGATCTAGATCGATGCCCGTAAAGTACTTGTCCTGGAAGCGGTCGTTCTGGGAGCCGTCCGTGAGATGGATCAGCAGATTGTTGATCTCCTCGCCCTTCGGCGTCTCCGACACCTTGTCCAGCTCGTCAAAGTAGATGACGGGATTCATACACTTGGACTTGATGAGAACATCCACGATGCGGCCCCACGTGGAGCCCTCATAGGTATAGGAGTGGCCGTCCAGGAAGGAGGCATCCGTGGCGCCGCCCAGCGTGATGAAGTGGAAGGGACGATCGAGGGCCTTCGCCACACCGTCCTTGATGAGCGTCGTCTTGCCGACACCGGGCGGGCCGTGGATGCTCAGCACATTGCCCGCCGATTTGGGATTCGCGATCCAGGAGCTGACGAACTGCATGATCTGGAGCTTGGCCTCATCGTGGCCGTAAATCGCCGACTCCATATGGGACCGGACGGAGGTCATGAAGGCCTGACACTTCTCTGTGCCGTCCTCGAGCTTCACGGGCAGATCCTTGTAGATGCCGAGGGGCAGCTGCGTGTAGCCGTGGATCCATTGGCTGGCCTTGTAGTATTCGGTGCTCGAGGGATCGATGTTGATGAGCGCCTGATACTTGGCGAGGGCCACGCGCTCCACCTCGGCCGGCACCTCCTTGGCCAGGATCTGGAAGCGCAGGGGCACCGTAGGCTCGACGGGCTCGATCTTGGTCTGGAGCTTGGTCAGAAGGCGATCCTGGGCGCGCGGTGTCAGTCCCTTGAAGTAGCCGATGTCGCGGTCGATGTCCTCCTCGGTGGGATCGACCTCGGTCTGCACGAGCTTGACGAAGCGGCGAACATTCTCGGGCTCCTTACTGAGCTTGTACTTCTTGGGTTTGGGGGGATAGTCGGCGCCGGCCAGATCGGAAATGAGGAGCTCGATGGCGCCGCCACTCCTTCTGGGCCGCTCTTCCTCCTCCTCTTCCTCCTCGTCCTCTTCCTCCTCTTCCTCCTCTTCCTCCTCCAGTTCCTCATCCTCCTCTTCCTCCTCTTCCTCTTCCTCCTCCTCGGTGGAAGATTCCTCAATCACTACCTTCTTCTTGGGCTTCACTACAGGAGTTGGCTTAATCCGGCGCTTCTCCTCCTTCTCAATCTTGTTCTTGATAACCTTCTCGGCTGCAACGGCGGCCTTCCGCCGAGGAGGAGGAGGGGCCTCCTCCTCTTCTTCGCTCTCCACAACATTGGATCGCTTGGTCTTTGTCTTGGCCTTGGTCTTGGTCTTGGCCGCCTTGGGCGTCGAGGCCTCCGAAGAGCTCGGCACGTACTCTGGTGACTCATCCGTCTCATAGGCAATGAGCCCTCGGAGATTGCCGTGACTATCGACCGAACTGTCATCGTCGTCGTGGTCGGGGCGGCTCTTGCGCTTCTGGGGAGGGCTCTTCATGTCCTTCTTTCCGGCGGTTCTTGGCATTTCTACTAATGTAGCATTAAAGTGAGCGGCTGGGCCGCGTCACCTTTAGCGTTGTTTAAGTAGGAGATGGCAGTTGCAGTGTTTAAGGAGCCAACCGTGCAGGGTACGGTGCTGGTGTTCGCCGATGAAGGAGGTGTTCGGATTAGGGCACATTTTACAGTGCTGCCAGCTGGCAAACATGGATTCCATATTCACAAGGCGGGAGATATGCGTGGGTCTGGCTGCAAGGGGGCGTGCGAACACTGGCACGTGGGGCCTGGGAAAGGGACGCATGGACCCCGACCTGGAGCAAAAGATCGTCATACGGGCGATCTGGGAAATGTGGAGATACGACCGGAAGCGGTCAGCTCACGATACTCGTATGTTCTAGAGGGAGTGAAGGTGTCGGATTTCTGGGGGCGGTCGATCATTGTGCATGAAGGAGAGGATGACTTGGGCAGGGGCGATCATGAGGACAGCAAAACAACGGGGCACAGTGGCGGTCGGCTGGCTTGTGCTGTCTTTGGGCGTGTTTTATGCTAGCCTTCGGAAGAGCCTACTAGCCTTCGGAAGAGCCTTATGCTAAGCCGTCATTTCAAGAAATGTATCCGCCCACTCGGCCGAACACTTGGCGAATCCCCTGATGCAGATATCAATATAGTCCTTGTTCAGCGGGTACTCCTCTGTAGGATACTGTGACACCTTAGGTATAAATACGGTGACAGATCCATCCTGCAAAACCGGCTCCAGCGTCAAAAAGGCAGAGAGCGGCAGAACCAGTTGTCGGTATTCCGCTTCTCTTACGATGAGATCCTGCAGGATTGCATCCGTCACTTCGATCAAAACGCCATGGACTGCCCTTGCTTGACAAAACGGAACCACCTCAAGCCCTACTGCGCAGTACTTGACACCCTTGTTTTTTCCGGCTTTCTTCCAAACACAATGGACATTGAACGCGCGCCGCAACGGCACATCCCGTGTTGGAATCAATGTAGCATACGACAGCTTTGTGTAGGTTTTCGTGAATTCTTCGTCTAACAACGAGCCGTAGCCAAACAGGATCGGCATCTTCTACTAGGGGCGAATCAACACTCGATCCTCCTGATTTTTAAATCAGGCAAACAGCTCCACGATATCCAGCAGCGCAAACCGGGCCTTGTTGGTGAGCGATCCCCCCTTTTCTTTTATTGCAATGATACGGGCCAACACCGGTCCAATGGATCCCTTGATCAGATCCTTAGAGGTCTTTGTCAGATCCGCGAGGCAGTCCGCGTACTCTTCGCACAGAGAGCCCTTGCCCTCGGTCGCCTTTGCGACGCCCAGGCCATCGAGAATGACACCCGCTGTCTGGAGCACTTGGACCACTGTGAGCGAACCGCACTTGGCGACCTGACCCAAGAAGGCCGCGTAGCCTCTGCGATACTTGCGGCGCTCTCGGAGCGACAAGTACTCTGTGTAGCCGGCGGACCCCACATCGGGCTCCACGGCTGCATCCACGAAGATCGCCATGAAGGAATCGAAGATCCGTTGAAGCTCCGTATTAAGATGAGGAAAGCCCGCGCACAGCTCTGTTAGAAGCCGTGCATAGGACGCGCAGTGGAGCTCTTCGGCGGCGGCCTTTTCGAAGACGAGGGTAATGAAGTCCGTGAGAAAGTCCGTTTGGCCCGAGTCGAGCAGGTTGCTGAGCCAGGTCTTGGTTGCATCGTACGTGAGGCTGCTGAACTTGTTCATCTTGTCACGGATACGATCCAGCATCCGCTCCTCGGTCGTGACATCGGCGCGGGCCTTGTTGCCGAAGCGGGGGGCCAGTGCTCTATCTGCATAGGGCCGCCTTGGTTGGGGCCCAGGAGGACCGCCTGCACCTCCAGCGGCAGAGGGGGGCCGAGAAGACCAGTTGCCAAAGCCACCTCGGCCTCCGCTTCGAGGATCCCGATCATGGTAGCCTCCGTGCCTCCCAGTAGAGTTCCAGGGCCTTGAACCGCCACCAGAGGAAGAGGAAGAGCGCCATGCCGTATTCATTCGACCCCCTCCTCCTTCTTCGGACGCTGGAAGACGCAGAGCAGCAATCCGCGCCTTTACCTCATCGGGGCAAGCGATCGATCGCTGCATGTACCCAAGAGCCTCCGTGATCAAGGGGTTCATGCTTGTTCTGCTAGCTCCTACACTGTTTAAGTTGAGAGATGACATCGTCGTGGTTGCCATCCTGGTGGCAACGGGTCGCGGCAAGCGCGGTGTCAAGTTTTATAACGATACTACAAATGGCCTACATCGGTCCTACTTTGCTGCGCGACATTGACGTAGAGGGCCTCGCAAAATCTCTGGAAACCTACACAGAGGCCGGTGCAGCCGCTTTAAAGGAGCGCCTCTCAAAGCCAATCAGTGATCACATAGAGATTGTAACACGGCAGATACGAATACGCGGCATCCGGTTGTTAGCCAAGACCACGGACCAGAAGCTGGCCATCGCCGCCTTTCGTAAGACCCTCAAGGAGACCGAGGCCGATGTCAAGAGTGTGGGTGCCTGTGCTACAGATACCCGGCACGCCGAGTATTACACGCAGATCTTATGGGCCGCTGATAGCCAATGGGCATGGATGAACCACCTGGGCTGGCTGAATGAGCTTATCGTGCTCTTCCGAACCATTTTGCTACCGGGGCTCTCAGTTCTGTTGCCACTGTTTGTCTTTCTGGCGCCGCTCATCTTCTTCAATGTCATGACGAACGAGCCGCTGACATTTGACAAGTATCTGACACTGCTACAGACATCGCTCAAGAAGGCCATGCCGCCTGTACTGGGTGCGCCGCGCTTTGCAGGCACGGGCGGAATTCTCGAATTCGGCGAACAGTTCTTCCACATTGGTGTGAGTCTGGCTATGTTTGGCGCATCGATCTGGTCGCAGGTGGCCGCGGCACTGTCCATGCGGGCCGTGGTGGCTGACATGCGGCGACGGTCTAACGCGGTGCTTGTTTTCTCCAAGGCCACGGCCGGTTTAGCAGCGGCGCTGGGGCAGCCGTTGCCTGCGATCCAGTGGTCGGAGGGCGAACTGGGTCTCTTTGGTGATGCATGGAACCAGCCGGCTCGGATTCAAGATCTGTTGGCGGCTGCAGGAAATCTTGACATGCTGGCGGCGGTCGCGTTGGCAAAGAGGACGTGCTTTCCTAATCTGCCGAAGGCAGACAACGCATCAAAGGCCGACAGCGCGCTCAAACTCACAGATCTCTACCATCCCGGACTTCAAGAGGATCTGCGTATTTATAATTCGCTGACACTCGACGCGACGACCAAGCAGCACGTACTGCTGACGGGACCGAATCGCGGCGGCAAATCGACACTGCTCAAGGCAGTAGGCGCGGCGGTCCTCATGGCGCAGACGGTGGGCATTGTGTTTGCCAAGAAGGCGGTTCTGCCGGTCTTCGAGAACATTATTACGGCGCTGTCGCCTCAGGATGTGATGGGCAGCCTCAGCCTGTTCGAGGCCGAGATCGAATTTGCCAAGGACGTCAAGGCACGCTTGGCGGTCGCCAAAGGACCGACCTTCTTGATGATGGATGAAATCTTCCACGGAACAAATGCCCATGATGGCGTGGAGGCATCGCAGGTGTTCTTGGATGGTCTCTATGAGACGAAGGGCCCTATTTTCAGCATTGTTTCGACGCACTACATGGATCTGCCGAAGCGGTATGGTGCCGACAAAACCCAGAATCTTTGCATGGAGGCATCGGTGGATCCCAGGGACAACGATCGCCTGATCTACACCTACCGGCTCAAGGCGGGGGTCAATGGATTTTCGAGCGTACGGGAGATCTTGCGAGAACGGGGTCTGCTCGTATCCGTAAAGTCGTTGGTGGAGAAGCTGGCTGAGCCTAGCAAGCCAGCAGGTGCGGTACCGGCACCAGAAAAAACACCGGGTAGCGAGTAAAGCATGACTCCCTCCATGGAATCCATCTTTCTCATTTTGAGCGGTGTTATCCTCGCAGCCGGCGTGCTGTATTGGTTCTGGAGCCACATCCAGCTTACCCAGAAGAAGGTTCAGTTGCTTGAGAATGCCGTGTTTGAGCTCCGCGGGCTCGTCACCGGTCCCGAGAAGGAGGGACCCCGGTCCTCTCCTGGACCCAGCAAGCCAGTCTTCCAGGACTTGGCCGATGATGACGAATGGACCGGCGATGCAGAGGCACCTGCACCTGCCGCTCATGAACAGACGGAAAAGGCATCAGTGTCCGATGATCTGAGCCCCGGCGGGCGCATTGAGGTACCGAAGGAGGAGGTCGCCGAGGTGCCGCTGACACCCGACCAGTTCCGCGACCTCTTTGCAAAGCGTGAGGCGGAGGTACTTCCTGCGCCGGCCGCTGCTGCTCCTGAGGCCAACACGATTTCCTCCTCCTCCGAGTCGCTTGACTCTATGCCGGTAAAGGAGCTCCGCCGCCTGGCTGAGCAGCGAGGCCTCACCGGTGTCAGCGAGCTCCGTAAGAAGGAGCTGCTGACGGCTCTGCGGCAGCAGGTCCCTTCTCCGTCTGTAATCAAGACGGCCAGTGAAACTGTCACGGTGGAGCGTGTGCTCGATCTTACCGAGAGCATCGGGGAGGATGACGCTGTGACGCTCGAATAGCCGTAACGTCTGTGACCCTATGGAATAAATCTGTGCCGTAGAATAAGGGCATGCTTGGAAATCGCGTAATTAATCCCCATTATCCTGGATCACCTGCACGGATGGCCGATGGACGCCTCTTTACGGATTATCGCGGCAACTGTCAGATCTTTACGAGTACGGATTTTGATACGAAACAGCGATTAATGCGCCAGGGGAATCTTCAGATTCAGAATGATCGGACACTGCTGACTATGTTGGCGGCCTCGACGGGCTGCGTCGATACGATGGTGCCGGAACTTACGAAGCGGACATGTGATTGGTCGGGATGCCAGACACTTGCGTCGCAGCCGGCGGGACTAGGCCAGGGGCGACTGTACTTGCCGGGCCGACCGGATCTTGCTGCAGGGGATCCCGATGTGTTGGCGACTGCGACCTTCCCGATGCCGGGTACCTTTTCTGCCAATGCAAATCCGTATTTTAATGATGTGGGTCTTGTGGCTAGGGCAGGGCTGATTGGGATACCGGCGCGGCCGAACCGGTATTCAGCACCGTATGGTTAATTTTTACGAGCCTTTGCGTTATAGATGATGCTAGAATTATAGCATGATCTATATAGAGGAACTATGCGAGGACGAGGAGGACGAGGAGGACGAGGAGGACAAGGCGGAGTTGCACTAGGTGTTAATCCAATTCCTGTAAATCCTATTGCTGCTAAAAAGTATGCATGGGAAGGTCGCGGTCGCGCCCCTCCTGCTGGTAGAGGCCGAGGTGCTGCTGCGGTCGGAGGTGTTCCAGGTGCTGCTGCTGCTGCTAGAGGCCGTGGTAGAGGCCGAGGTGCTGCTGCGGCCGGAGGCGTTCCAGGTGCTGCAGCTGCGCTTGTCCCACCTGCTGCTGCTAGAGGCCGCGGCCGAGGAGGTGGTGGTGGTGCAGCTGCCCCTCCTGCTGCTGCTGCCGCTGCTGCTGCTGCCGCTGCTGCTGTCGCTGTAGAAGGAGTTCCAGACGATCCTGCTCCTGCTCCTGTCGATGCAGCCATGGTCCCAGACCCCCCTACTACATGGGCTGCATATGGGTGGCCAAGCAAAACAGTAGCTAACATCGGCGATGTTGCTCCCCCCCAAGCAGCAGGCGCACCGCCAGTGACAATTGACATAGATAGATATTATGGAATGACGCCCATGCAAATGTTGGTACAGGCGTGGTCCGATACCGTTCATGATTTCTTAGCCGGCGAACGAAATAAAAAGGGCGAATCCAATACTATTAAAGCCCGCATGGGAAAAATTCTGTTTGAAATGTTCAAACAAAGTTTAGATCACAGAGACTTTCGGAAAATTGATACTGGTAGAGTATTCCCTTCAAACAGAGGCCCAGCAATAGGTCGATTATATACTAATTCCACGCATAATGATATTACACGGATATTTATGGAGGCTCTAACACTAGAGGCACAAGCAAGAGGTAAATCGCCGCGCGATATTCATGTTCTTCAGTCCGACATTGAAGACTCCATCCGCGATTATTTTGAAGATTATTGCGATCTGTTAGCCAGGCCCAATCCTTCTGCCACTGCATCCCATACAGATATTCTCGAAGCGGCTGAACGTGATGATCCGATCGATGTAATGGCCTTTCGTGCCGAAAATGATGTCTTTGTGATTACACCTGGCAACCGCAGAATTAGCACATTTACAAAAGAAGAAAAACAGATAATTGCCAACTTTATCCTAGATTTTCTATTCGGTCGCCACGAGGGTTTCTTAGCTCAATTTACATTCGACACGGCGCCTGCAAAGGTTGGCTACATATTTGAGCATGTGGAAAACGTGTGCGCGCGCATGCTGATCCAATGTTTTACAGATTCAGCCACGTCTTCACCCAATCAACAGTTTGGAAAGGGTGAAACAATATGGTCCGCACCCAATAATGTTGAGTATAGAGATGGAAAATATGTGGAAATACCTGGGAAGGTTCTAATTTCGCGACGCAATGTTCTAACACCTGAATTTACGATCTCATATGAGAATACGGGCTTTGGACCAAAGTCCCCCTACGCATTTAACTACGTAATTAAGAGTAATACAGGAATTGGCAGAGCCTCGTTTAAATTTGATCAAAACCAGCGACAAGGCGCCTCGCTGAATTATCTTCTCCAGGCGCACATCGCGATGGAAGATATTGCAATAGCAGTAGGCCCTGAGACACCTGCAAACCGTGCAGGTCTTTTGGAGAGACTTCGCCGAGCATTAAAAAATCTACCCGTGCAATCTGGATGTTTGCGTGTAGCCGATTTTCCACCTGGAGCTGAAGCAGATCAAATTATTTTGGACATATATAAAAGTATTCGGGAAAAACGCTCTATTTGGGAGGAGATCAAACGCCTAGGAGATCAAGATCAGGGCGACGGTACGGCCTACTTTGCACGTCTCGGCGGAAAAGTCGTGTTGGTAACGATTGATCGCCCTCTGTTTTTATTGGCGCGTCTCTTGGGAATACCCTGTATCCTTCATTATAAAGATAAATTCGTGTTGTCAAAGTGCGGAATAGCGGAGAAACCGCCAACACCCGATGAAATACGCATGTTCCAAAAGATGAAGGTTAAAAAATTTGTAGATAATTATTCCGTGCTTTATAATACGTTGTACAATGGTCGCAAGTTTTTGGACAATTTTTTTGGAACAATTCGTGTTCCTGCATTAGTTGCGGGCTGGCCACGAAAACCTACAGACTCATCGCGAATTTTTAAAAAGTTATTAGAATTAAGATTATTTGATATAAAAAGGCATCTTAAAAAAGTGATTAAACATTTACCGCCGTATCCCTTACTGCCTATAGTGGCCGGATCAACCGAGCTGCAAGAATCAGTTATATATGCCGCCAATGAAATGCGGATTCGGATGCGATTGGCAGAATTTTCTAAAGAAGGAATTACATTAGATGATCTTTCTGATATTGTAGCAATGATTAATTCACCGGCTACTACAATAGCTTCTTTTTTTGCACGGATTGTGTCAAAAGCACTTAGTCCAAAAAATCAAAACGATAAACCTAAAAAAAATGCTGCAAGGGAAATATCAAAACGTACATATGAAGCAGTTACAAAAGCTATTAAAGATAGGCTTTTAGTTCAGGCACCGCCAGAGGGGGGCGAACCTGATATTCTTGGACAAACTGAAGACGCGGCCGAAGCCATTTCTAGTGCAGGGACAGATGCTGCGCAATGTTCTGCATTTATAAGCACCCATAATGCAAGAGTGGCAGCTATACCAGCACCTGATGTAGGGACACTTATCCAGGCAGCACTAGCCGATGCCGCTGCAGCTGCGGCTTCTCAAAGTGATGCTTCTCCTACCTCAGTTCAAAGGGCAGTGAATGCTGTAATTCTAGCAGCAGCTGCTGCTGCTGCTGCTGCTGCAGATTATGGTAAAATTACTGCTCTTGCAATTGCAGCAGCAAAAGATCCTGGTAATTTTGAATCATTAGGTACTATTAAAAATTATTTGGCATCAGAGCCTGTTGCCGCTACAATTAGAGCTGCGCCAGATCCATACACTGTAGCTAAAACAGAAGTACTTAGAGTGGAGGCCTATCTTGGTATTCTAAGGGAAGCAATTAATACATGTATTGTTGCTTCTGCTCCTGCTGATGCTGCAGCTTATTCTGAAGAGATTAAAAATGCGGCTGCTCAACTACTTCCACTCGCAATTATTAATCCTTCAGTAATGCTTGCAGTTGCGGCCATCACTGCAGCTGGAGTGCCCCCTGCAGGAATATTTGATCCAATACAAACAACAGTAAATAGTTTGGGACCATACCTAGTACCAGTTATTTCAAGTATTCAAGAATTATTTAATGGACCATCTTCTGGAATTTTACTTGCACTAAAAACACTGCTTAGCGCCCAAATAATTGCTAATCCACCAGTTGCCGCTGCTGCTGCAGCGGTTGATCCGGTTCAAGATGCAGACGCTTTACTTGGTGATACTTCTTTACCTATTTATGAAACAACATTACGGCGAAGTAGTGATCAGGTTAAAGTAGCTACTGAATTGTGTAGAAAGGCAAATGAAGCTATACCCTTATTAATTGCGGCAGAACAAGAAGCTGCAGCAGCAGCAGAGAATGCAGACGCAGTAGCTGCATTCGAATCGACAAAAGAAAAAATTAAGTTATCTATTCAACAGGCCGCGTCACTTATAATTTCTAACTTCATAGCAGAAATTGCCTCTACAATTAGGGATACATCTGTTAATATTGTAGATCTCTGCACGCTCGCAATTTGTGTTACATTAGGGAATATGACAAAACTTCAGGCGGCGATTGCTCCTGCAGCAGCAGCAGAAGATGATGCCGAATTAAGAGCACAGGCTGCTCCATTGGGTGCAATAGGACCCGCAATAACTGGAATAGTTACTTCTGTCACTACGATTAAAGCGGCTCCTGCAAAATTAATAGATTTATTAGTACATACTTTCATGTTTGATATCGATACTCCTTACAATCAATTAATGTTTTCAATTGAAAATTTTAATAGTTTATTGTCAAACTATGACACGTTGAAAAATATTGTTACAGGATCAAGAAATCGCCCATCTGATTTTTCAAAACTGATTGAAACATATGGGAAACATGTGATCGAAACGTGTGATGGATTTCGCAATAAAGAACACGCAGAAAAATATAAGAATGCGCTTGTTGTGCCGCAGAATCCATCTGATTCGCCCTTTTATGCAGGACGTGCGTATGGTCCAGATATTATTGCAGAAAATAGTCGCTGCTATGCGGCATTGCAGGAAGCAACGAATACTAAAAAGTCAAATACATCTGCAGAAATTAAATTGAAAGCGGCACTTCTTAAACATGAAACTGATGCAAAACTTAAACTAGATGAGAGCTTTGCAAAGGCGCAAGGGTATATAGCAGATCAACTTGCCTGCGCTACAACTGCTTATATTCCAACTGAAAATGAGGCGGGTGATTTAGTTCCTGCACAAACACCGGTACGACCTGAGCAATGCGTTCAACAGGGTGGAGGCAATGACCCATCTGATTTAAGCATTATGGATGAGCTAAAACCGGCTATTGTTGGATTATCAAACATAGCAGTTAAAGTTTGCAATCAAGTATATTCTGACGCATTTCCTATATTTTTTAAACAAAATATGATTCGAACTCTTAATAGGTATTTTAGTAAAATTGATGGCATTATCATGAATCTGTATATAGCTAAGAAAGCGTTAGCTCAATGTGACGCATTAATCAATAAAATAACAGAAACTACAAAAACAATTGCTGCGGCATACAGATCAGAACTCAAAAATCTTTTGTATAAGAAACAAAATGAATCACGTAAGCATGAAGGATTAAGCGAAATATTAGAGGACGATGAAGAATTAGAAATAGTTGCGGTGGCTCTTGCAGCATTAGAGGTAGCAGGTTTATTAGATAATGGGCCGGTGGTAGTAGGAGGTGGTGGTGGCCCGCCAATAACACCAACACTATCTCTTGCTCAAGAATCAAAAATACGTGCGAGACTCCTTTCTCAAGAATATCGTACTCTTAGACAGCGTCATGCCGAGCTTTTTTCTTCAATAGAAGAAGGGCAAGATACATCTACTTATTTTGAGATGTATATTATACAAATTGGTAACTCTGCAGTGCTTGCTTTGTTAAATGAATTAATACCATTAAAACGTGAGAATGCGCGTAAATCAAGGGTCGCGGCTGATGCTGCAAGGGACGCGGCTGATGAAATGGGCGCTGCTGATGAGCTTGTTAATACGGCTGCTGAACTTGCAAATAAAGCGTTTGCAGATAATAAATACCTTGAGGAAAGTATTTATAAACAAGAAGATATTCAACGAATTAATAGACTATACGCGGAGAAAATACAAAGACAGTATGAATTAGAACGAGCTTTTATTAATGAAATGACAGACTTTGATCTATATGGCGGATTAAGTAATTTACAAGAAATTCGGCCTGATGGAACTTTAAATGATGCGGCTATTAATCTTGAAGATAGAGTACAAGAAGGTATTACAGATCAATCTGAAAAAGATAAAAATAAATTTGAAGCAAAAAATAAAATAAAGAATTTAGAATTAATGAAACGAGAATATCTTGAATTATCTCCTCTAGCACCAGCAGCACCAGCAGCGCCAGCAGCAGCAATTGTAGTAGATGAAGAAGCAGCAGAAGCAGCAGAAGCAGCACCAGCAGCAGAAGCAGCACCAGCAGCAGCAATTGTAGTAGATGAAGAAGCAGCACCAGCAGAAGCAGCACCAGCAGCAGAAGCTAGAATAAGAGATGAGCCATCACCAGGCGATGATACAGGTCCATTGTCTCAATGGCTCTCTTTATTTGTGCCATATGCTAGACCAGAAGAGAGTATAGTACCAGATAAAAAAATATTTATGAGTTTTTTAAAATCAGCAGATATGAAGTCAATTCATTTAGAATTAAAGATGTATTGGGCCGAAGCAACAAGTACGCTTCAACAAAATATTGAAGAAAATACGCTTCCTAAAATTGGCGATACGCCTGAAATAACACTTATTAAAACAACAAAACTAAATGCATTAAATAATAGTGAAATAATTCGCATAATTAATGTGTTAGTAGATCCTTTTAGAGAATATGATGACGCCCAAGAAAGGCAATATGAGCGTGCTGTTGCTATTCGTGCAACGCTTGATGCAGCTTTACAGATAAATGAGCCTGAACTCTTGAATGCAATAAGGGCTCAACCTTTAATTTCGTTTAAGGGTGGTCATCCACTTCAATCACCATCAAGCCTTGGTTTTACACATCTGGGTAGTTACTGGCGCCCACCTGAAAATCTTTTAACTGTATTGACTCCAGAAGCAGAATCAATGGCGATTCCAACATTTTTACTAGCGCTGGCATTAATTGATGATATAGACAAGGGTTATATTGGTAGAGAATCATCGTATTTTATGCAAATGCTATTTGAGAGCAATGTACCAGTTGGGCCGCTTGCAAAATTATTTACAACTGACTCTGCTATTGTGTTTGGTATAAAACAGGTGTTAGAAAAGGTAGTATTAGCTGCATTTCGTCCAGAGTCTGTTAATCGAAGGACATTTCTATTAGGGGGTGGCGCACGCACAACGCGAAAAAGTAAATCTGCAAATCAGCGGAAAACCCTAAAGCAGCGTACCTGATCGTGTCCATAAATTCTTATCTGATCTGTTTTTAAACAGTTCGGATAAGAAGATGTTAGTTAAAACCTAGAAGCCGACGGTATCAGCGCTTACAAGCGAGGGAACCGTGCTAAACAGGGTTTAGCACGCTAACTCCGCCTCTTTAGAGGCGGGGGAACCGGACCTGGCGGAGCCACGGTCCGTTACCCGACGGTTATAAGCTACGCTTATAACCTAGGGAACCCCACGAGGTTGGCACCCAGACCGAAGCCCGCGCCCTGGCGAGCTGTTAAACCAATGGACGGCGCCAGGAGATCCAGGAGCGCGAACGTGACGGCGGCGACGATCGCGACGGCGAGCACCTCCTCCACATTGAGCTTCTTCTGGGGGATAATGAAGGTCGCCAGGGCAACAGCGAGACCCTCGAGGAAATACTTGATTGCACGGGTCACAAGCTCAGTAACAGTGAAGCCGTCCATCTCTTATAATCAGGTCCGCGAAATTCTTTGCGGTTGAATGCCCCCGGTTAAAGCCCCGCTTCTCATAAGAAAGTACAATGAGTGGCCCCACTACACCTGACGCCGATGAAAAGCCCAAGGTCTTCCTGGAGGGCGACGACGAAATCCGGGGTCAGAAGTATGTCTGCCTGAGTTTTCTGACCCCCAACCGGGGCATCCTCCGCAACAAGGAACACTTCTTCTTCAGTAAGTTCCTCGAGTTCTACAACATGGACTACCGGATCCGCGCCACGGAGACCTTCATCGCCGGCCAGTTCCGGGAGATCCAGAACACGCTGTCGGACGTTGATATGCTTCTGCGCAATGCCGACTCGACCGATGCAAGTGACAATAAGAGCCTCGCACTCACTCTCTCGGAGAAGATCACCAAGGTTCGGGGTGAAGTGGCGCAGCGGTCCGCGGCCGACCTCGAGGCCCACGTCAAGGCGAACCTCGCAGATTTTAAGGAGAGCTCCATTGTGGAGAGCTACGAAAAGTACATGTTGATGCACCGGGCACGTCTGGAGGATGAGTTCCACAAGGCCAACAACTATCAGACCACGATGCACGGTCTCAAGGTGCGCGGTGTCTATTCGACGTCGGAGCAGGCGACTGTAAGAGCCAAGGCGCTGAACAAGAAGGATCCCTACTTCAACGTCTATGTGGCCGATGTCGGGGAGTGGCTGCCCTGGGATCCGGAGCCCGAAGAGGTCAAGGACCAGGAGTATCAGAGCGATGACCTCAACAAGCTCATGCGCGCCTATCGGGAGAATGCAGAGAAGCGCGACGAGTTCTTCGAGGAGGAGAAGCGCCAGAAGGTAGCGAAGGCGAATGCGGAGGTGTCGGCTGCCAAGGCTGCGCTGGCCGCGTCGCGCCCTGCAAAGGCTCCTACGTTCGGGGCCCAGGCGGAGGAGGGAAGCCCTTCGGACATCTTTAGCACGGAGGGCCACGGAGACCTGGTGTTGGCTCGCAAGGCTGCTGCTTCTCTTCTTGCAGCCAAGACAGCCAATGAAACTAACACGATTTCTCATGCCTAAGTAGATGAGGCGATCACGCAGAGCGCTGAAAACACGCAGAACACGCAAATCACCTAAAGAAAACTGGGGCTATCATCTGGTCGTCAATGCCGGAGACTGCGATGCCGATTCGCTGCGGTGCAAAGACACGATCGCCAAGTTCGCCAAGGATCTTGTAAAGAAGATCGACATGGTGGCCTTCGGTGAGCCCCGCGTCGTCATGTTCGGCACCGGATCCAAGAAGGGCTACACCCTCGTCCAGCTCATCGAAACCTCGTGCATTACGGCCCACTTTGTCGAGGAGTTTAACGATATTTACCTCGACATCTTTTCGTGCAAGCCCTTTTCAGTGCGCGATGCACTTGCCGTCTTCAAGAAGGCGTTCTGCCCCAAACGCGTCGATACGCAGTTTCTAAAGCGACAGGCTCGCCACCAATAGAACCAAAAAACCTAGCGCCCTCTTAGAGGATGAAACGGCTGCTGATAGAACCTACCACGTTCGAGATTTTGCCTATGCAGAATAAGCAAAATCCCTATATCAACATTCGCAAGGCCGTGCATAATAAGAAGGCAGAGGACCAACACGAGCTCCTCACGAAGTCCTTGGCCCATGCGATTATCTATCGCCTACCCGCGACGCTGATACCACTGCCCGATATCGTCTTCACGGCCAATGGAGGGCTGTCGCTGCCAGGCCTGCGTACAGTGCTGCTGCCCAACATGAAGTATGCACAACGGCAATCTGAGTTGTCATTCCTGACTGAGATTTTGAGGCAAGAGGGGGTCCGAACGATGAAGTATCCTGGCCAAGAACCCTTCGAAGGCCAGGCGGAACTCAAGTGGTTCAATGGAGGTCGCCGCGCTGTCTGCGGCTACGGGCATCGCTCCACTAAACAGACGTTTCGGGAACTCGATGATCTGTTCGGCCGCCTCTACGGTGCCAAGAAGCCGACACTGTTAGTTCTGCCCCTGGCATCGGCCAACTACTATCATCTCGACGTGGCGATGTGTGAGTATGACCAGACCCGCTGTATCGTCCATGAACGGGCTTTTTCCGCAGCTTCTCATCGCAAACTTGCAGCCTTTCTCGGACCCGAGAATGTGACGGTGATCGACACACCGGATTCTTTCTGTCTGAATGCGGTTATCGACGGTAATCATATGATCACGCACAAGCTGACAGACAGTAAGCTGAAGCCACTGTTTGAACGCCTGACCGGTCGGCGTGTGGTCGAAGTGCCGACAACAGAATTCGAAAAGTCGGGCGGCTCGGTGCGCTGCATGACCCTTGATCTGTTTTGAGGTTAAAGCCATCGATCAGAGCCACAGCATCATGACCCACCGCCTCTTTATTGCGCCTAAGCCAGAGTCGGCCGAACGCTACAAGGCCGCCGCTCAAGCCTACAATCAGACCAAGATGGAAGAGCGTTCCTCGGGCTTCGATCTGTTCTGCGACGGCGCCGATCAAGACTGGACCTATTCGGAGCATGCTTCGCTCATAGGCCAGGGCTGCAATGCGCTTGCCCTCGGGCCCAACGGAGGACCCGTGGGATTCTGGCTGGCGCCCCGCTCTTCGATTAGCAAGACGCACTATCGCCTCGCCAATTCCATGGGCCTTATTGATCCCACATACCGTGGCGTCATCAAGGCCGCCTTTGATGGCCAGGTTGTAGTAGATCATGGCCAGCGCCTGTGTCAGCTGGTGGCGGCCGACTTGACTCCTTGGCTCGATGTGATTGTCGTGGATAGACTACCGTTTGGTCCTACGGAGCGGGGAGAGGGCGGGTTCGGTTCTACCGGCTGAAAGCAGGACTTGTTTGGTTCCACGGGAGAAAAGTAACGGCGGTCCTGTGCCTCTCGGGCTGCGATCAGGGCGGCTATCTCTTTATCCATAGCAGCCGGTGCTTCCACTATATTTCTGACCACTTTCGTACCGATCAACTTACGTCCTTGGCAGCCGGGCATTCTGTCAGATCATCCCGTTTAAATTTTTGACTGAACAAGAGTAGAATGCTCGGTCGATTGTTTATAGCTGCCTTAGCAGCGGTTGCAGCCGTGGCCCAACAGGGCCCCTCTGCCCTCTATACCCTTCTCAATGGTCGGACCTTCAACCCGCCGGGCTACACGATCGTCATGTACCAGTCCTGCGTTCAAAATCAGAATGCCGGCAATCCCTGCGGCTCCTTTAGCGGCTACCAGAGTTCGAACGGTGCCTACACGTACCAGCTGTACGGTCCTGAGGCCGCTGTCTCTCCCACCTGCAGCCGCACCTTCAAGCTGACGCTGGCCTGCGGTCCCACGATGCAGATGAGCGGCGTTAATGAGAACCCCACGTGCGTTTATTCGGCCACCCTCTCGCTCCCGGAGGTCTGCGGCGTCAGCATGGTCGTGGGCCAGGAGGCGGCCTCGGTGAGCCCCACGGCATTGCCTCCTACGACGACTCCCACTGTGACATCGAGCGTCACGGCTACCGGCACGGGAACGGGAACTGGAACTGGAACTGGAACTGGAACCGCTACAGGAACGGGCACCGGCACTACTACAAGCACCGGCACCGCCTCCATGACGCTCACGGCCACGCCCACATCCTCCACCACGACCACCGGCACGCCGCTGTTCCAGATTACTGCGTGGCCGACCACCAGCTCCACAATGACGCTTACAGCTACTGGAACACCGCTCTACATGATTACCGCGTGGCCGACACCGAGTCCCGTAAATGTCTCCGTGACATCGACACCGCTGTATTACTACACGGCCTATCCTTCTGTGGGCTCCAATTCTTCGGGCCTGCTGGGGTTTGCCTCTTCTCTTGCCTCCAGTGCATCACCCGTGGCGATGATCTTGGGCTCCGTGGCTCTGGGCATTGTGGGTCTCGGGGCGATTGGCGGCGGCATCGCCTACATGCGCAAGGGCGGCACAGTGGGAGGTCTGTTAGCCAAGGTGGAGGCCAACAAGGGCGCCATGGCCTCGTTCGCGAACGCCCTGCCGATCTCGGAAGAGCAAAAGGCGAAGCTGACGGGCGCCATCGCGGATCCATCGTCGCTGTTGCCACCGGAGGCTCGGGCTCAGGCAGAAGCGCTCAAGGCTCAGGCAACCGCGTTGGCCGAAAAGGCGGCGTCTGTGAATGCGACCGTACTGGCCGCGCTGCCGCCGCAGATCAGCTCGGTTATTGAGGCCAAGCAGGCGTCTATATTGGATTCTTTACAGGTTGCGATTGAACAGAAGAAGGAGGCAGCGTTGGCTGCGGTGAATTCATTTGCACCGGTTGCTGTTGCAGAGCCAATTTCTTCTGTTGCTGAGCCTATTTCGTCTATTGCAGCAGTTGCAGAAGCAACACAGGTCACGATCAATCCCGAAGATCTCGAGGCCTTTCGCACCTTCTTGGCACTGAAGGCGAATAAGAGTGAGAATTAGAGGATGCACCTGTTGTTTTTGTTGTGGCTGCAATCAGCAGCCGCTCTGTTCCAGGTCTATAATGGCGTTATTGACGGAAATATCTGTACGGGTGATACACCCCCGTTGGTTCAGAATGTCACGGTCCAGAGTCCCGCAGCCGCTATAAACGTTCAGCAACTCGCGTTCCAGATTGCGGGCTCTTACACTGCTACTGCGATCACGATCAATGGGGTCACTGGTATCTATGATCCCCAGTGCTGCAGCTGCGATGCCATCGGTCAGTCGGTCAATGGCGGCTTCAGCGAATGCGGACTCACCTGGTGCGGTCAGGAGAATCAATGGCAGAATGTGGATTTTTCGGGTCTGTTTGCGGGTCCAAACATTACGCTGGGGTTTGCACCGCCTGCGCCGATTGCTCCGAATGCAAACGGGGATCCGATTTTTTCACTTTCTTACACGATCGCATCGTCCAGTCTGTCACCTAGCCCTTCGGTCAGCCTATCACCTACTCTGTCTGTAATGTCGAGCCTATCACCTACTCTGTCTTCAAGCCCTTCGGTCAGCCTATCACCTAGTCTTTCGTCCAGCCTATCTGTATTGCCTAGTCCTTCATCAAGCCCTTCGCTGAGCCCCTCCAGAAGCATATCTCTAAGTAAATCTTCTACTGCTTCGCCCTCTGGCATCTGTTACTCCGTCACGCGATACTATAATCAACTATACGTACTGGGAAACTATTTCTATATTATTCCAGGCGTGAATGTGTCGCAGGCCTATAGCTCACCCCCTTTCATTTCGATGGGCAACTTCGTCGGCTGCACGACAATCGGATCGACGTGTAAGTGCTCTTACACCCAGGGCTCTACCGTCGCCGGCTGCTCAGGAAAACGGAATTCATATATCACCTATTCCTACGGTTCCGGTACGAGCTATGCATTCGTGAATGAGAGCCCCACATGCTCCTATAACTTCGCCGGCACGATTGATCTGAGTAGCTCTTCTGCTTCTGCAACGCGGTCGCGATCTATCTCCCAATCTGCCACCGAATCACGTAAGGCCACCATGTCTGTTACAGTATCACCGTCCTCTTCTATAACCCCCGCGTCCTCGCCACTCTCCATTTGCCAAAACGCCCTGGCTGCTTTACAGGGAACTCGAGAGGTTGTGTATGGCGATGTGACCTATTATGTCACGCATTTTACCAATATCACGCACACTATGGGCGCCACAAATCCAGAGATGCTCATTGGTGATTATAGTACCTGCACAGATGCGGCGACCAGCTGCAACTGCAAGTACGGGCCCAGCCCCGCTACGCCAGAATGCCCCGCTGGGCGGATGGCATTTATTTCCTATCTGTATGGTGGAGCCTCTTATACAATCTTTGCCCAACAATCGCCGAGCTGTGTTTATTTTTTTTCAGGAACGGTGAAGGCGAATTTTGTCTTTTTTACTATCTCGCCCACCGACACTATTACTCCGTCACCTACGCTGTCCAAATCCGTAACTATTTCGGTCTCTGTGATGCCCTCAGTGTCTGCATCTGATTCTCTTACATCATCTGGAACTATTTCGGTCTCTGTGATGCCCTCAGTGTCTGCATCTGATTCTCTTACATCATCTGGAACTATTTCGGTCTCTGTGATGCCCTCAGTATCTGCATCTGATTCTCTTACCTCATCTGGAACTATTTCGGTCTCTGTTATGCCCTCAGTATCTGCATCTGATTCTCTTACCTCATCTGGAACTATTTCGGTCTCTGTGATGCCCTCGGCATCTACAACAGGGTCTGCAACGGAGTCAGTGTCTCTCACAACCTCGGCATCTGTAACAAGGTCTGCTACAGAGTCAGTATCCGTCACCGCCTCTGGAACTACCTCAACCTCTGGAACTATCCCAGCATCAACAACAAGGTCTGCATCAGGATCGGTGTCAGCCTCTGGAACTACCTCAACCTCTGGAACTATCCCAGCATCAGCCTCTGGAACTACTTCAGCCTCTGGAACTATCCCAGCATCAACAACAAGGTCTGCATCAGGATCGGTGTCAGCCTCTGGAACTACCTCAACCTCTGCAACAAGGTCTGCTACAGAGTCAGTGTCTGCCACAGCCTCTGGAACTACCTCAGTATCTGGGTCAGAGACCATGTCAGTCACCGGAACACCAGGCCCCACATTGTCCATGGTGCAAACGGAGTCGATTACTCCTTCAGTCACACAGACATCTAGTGAAACCGGAACGCCTCTCGTCTATTGTGTGCCCTATCCCTCTTCCACGCCGAGTGCATTTCAAACGCCCACGAGCACCCCGCGCTTCATGATGACACCCTGGCCCACGAACGGCTCCTTTACACCGTCCTCATCGCCCTTCTTCATGATGGTGCCGTATCCTAGCGTGAGCTCTGCACCCATCAATGTTACAGAGATAGAGATCACGGATCCCACGGGCACAATCGTAACGGGAGTGGCGATTGGAGCACTCGGCGTAGCTGGTGTCGGTGGCCTCTTTATGTTGCTAAAACATCTGAATCTGCTGAAGCATTTGATGCCTAAGAAGAAGAACCAAGAAAACCAGAAGGTCAAAGAGGAGGATAAAAACACGGTCAAGATTCCCATAGAAGATGGAATTAACTATATTTGTGTGAAATCCGCCGATCTGGAGGAAATCAAACAACTATTGTTTGCGTTCAAGAAAGAATATAGAGTGCTCACGTATTAGGAACCTTCAGCTACCGACAGCTATCAGTTCCTATGAACGTTCAGCTGATACCGCCGCGACCGCCCTCCCGTTGTCGGATCAAAGTCCTGATCCTCCTCCGCCTCGTCCTTCGAATAGGCCGCCGAATGCGCCCAAAATTCCGGGCTGCACAAACGAAACTCGGGGCGCGGCGCCGCCTTGTACCAAAACACCTGATCCTCCAGCTTGTTGCTCTTGGAATTATTGTCAATCACGAGGCACTCATAGTTCTCCGTACATTGATTCATAACCTGGCAAAACGAGTCAAAGTCCGGAAACATACCCGCATACTGGTCATACAACTTCCGCCGATTGTTAATGATGTTCTCGCGCAGAATGAAGACGTAGTCGATGTTCGTACGGAGGGCCGGAGGGATACCCATCGCATACTGCATCGTAATGATGAACATGGTATGGACGTGCCGACCGTTCATGAAGAGATAGCGGACATTGCGATCACGGATCCACGTGGTGTCGAACAGACAGTCATCAAGAATCAGGAAGTTGCGCGGATCCACCACGGTCGTACCCCGCTCACCAATGTCCTTTGCGATCTTCTTGGCAATTAGCTTCTGGCGCTTGAGCACATTGGAGACGACCAGTGGCGAATACTCCTCGTGGATAAACATGGACGGCACGAGCTTGCTGTAGAACTGGTTAGAGCCCTCCGTGCCGGAGATAACTGTGCCGCAGGGAAGAGACTGATTGTGCCACAACAGATCCTTCACCAAGAAGGACTTGCCGGTTTCACGCTTCCCGATGAGCACGACGACCTTGTCGTGCTTGATCTTGCTCATATCGAATTTCCGGAGCTTGAGATTGAGGCGCTTGGGACCACCGCCGCCTTGTTGTGACATTGTCTTGCTGTGGGACTCTGGTTTAATTATGGAGTCAGATACGAGGGATCGAGCCTGCGGGGTTCGAGCCTGCGGGGTCGCGGTCCATCCCCAAGACCCGAATCACCAGGTACGCCAGTAGCATGCGAACTCCCCCGGCCGATCTCCGCCTCTATTATCTCCAGCGCCCCGCTCCCAAGTTCTATCATGTGGCCAGCCGGGTAAATACCTATTTCCCCAGCCTCGAGACCCTCTTTCCTTCACTGACAACCCAGAGCACCGGCAGTCCCAGCATCGCCAGCCAGGAGATGGCGATCGATGTTAGCGACGGCACCAGCCTCGTCGAAAACATCCAGACCCACGAAAAACGCCAAGTGCCCACCTGGATCCGCATGATGCACCTTGTAGAACCACTGGCGGTCTTGTCGGGAGAATACGCAATTCCGTCCGATGGAGCCCTTCCCACCTTTCGCACGGCCTGGCAGCGCGCTCTCCGCAAGCTCAATGATCCCTTCAATGAGGCTTACACCGATGCCGTGTTCGCCTGCATGGCTTCGCGGCTTGTGGAGACCGGCCGTTCGCCCCACTTCTGTCGCTTCTACGGCACCTATAGTGCGCGTGTGCCGACCTACAGCTACAATGTCACGGACGACATGGGCGACATCGAGGGCGAGGCCTGGTATCGCGACGGCCTTGCATCGGGCGCCTTTCGCATCGTGGCATCGGATCCCTGGGATCCGGATGTGACGGCAGAGATCACACGGCCCTGGGAGGATGTGCGGCCACGGCTCTTTGGGTCCGAAGGAGAAACTGCCTCAGATGAGAGTGATGCGACCTCTGTCTCCTCTGTCTCTACCGGGTCCAAGTCGGATCTAGAGTCACTAGAGGAAACCGACGACATTGAAGTGTCGGGGACCGCGGTTCTCTCACGGCCACAGATACAACTGGCGCGTGTTGGATCGCCGGTGCAGAGATCACAGGGATCACACTCCTCTGGATCGGAAGATGACATCGATTATCGGCTCATTGTGAAGGACTTTCCCGTGCAGCTCACGGTGCTCGAGCGCTGCGACGGCACCCTCGATGATCTCATGGAGGATGAGATTGCGGAGGATGCGACAGCCGACATGCGCGAGACCAAAGAGGAGCGTTGGACCGCCTGGATGTTCCAGGTGATCGCCGCGCTCACGGCCGCGCAGCATCACTATGATTTTATCCACAATGATCTGCACACAAACAATGTTATGTGGTGCGGCACGGGAGAGACCCACTTGTATTACCATGTCATGGGGGCGGCGGGAGGCGACCGGTTCTATCGCGTGCCCACATTCGGCCGGATCATGAAGATCATCGATTTCGGTCGGGCCACGTTCAAGCCGCCTGTGTTGGCCAGCTCGGGAACAAATCGCACGTGGTTTCCTGATGCCTATGCGCCGGATGCCGATGCCGGCGGACAGTACAATTGCGGGCCCTATTATGAGCACGGCCGGCCCAAGGTGAGTCCCAACAAGTCGTTCGATCTCTGTCGCTTGGCCGTAGCCATGCTGGAGGCCATGTGGCCCACCCCTAATCCTGTGATCCAGCCGCAGAAGGTTATGACACGGGAGCCGGGGCGTGTGCAGCATGAGACCACGAGCCCTCTCTGGAATCTGCTGTGGCTGTGGCTAACGGACAAAAACGGAAAGAACATTCTCTATACGCCGGATGGATCCGAACGCTATCCGCGCTTTGATTTGTATTGTGCAATCGCCAAGGATGCACAGAACTCTGTGCCGGCACAGCAGCTTACGCTGCCGCTGTTTGACTCGGCCTTTCGTTGTCGGCGCAGGGATATTTCGAGCGATGCAACGATTTACAAGCTCACGGCTGTCCATAAGTGATAAGCAAGGTCTAAAAACAAAACAACAACTCTGTAAATAGATGACAACTATTTATTTACAGGGAGGTCTGGGCAATCAGCTCTTTCAGATGGCCGCTGCCTACGCCCACTGTCAGCGCACCAGGACTCCATTGTATATGAAATGTTTATCCGCCGCTCATGGTACATATTGGGATACATATCTGCGATTATTTAGTCAAGGAGTTCATACAGGCCCTGTATGGAAAGAACCCCACTTTCACTATACTCCGATTCCTACTTCAGCCAGAGAGCTGAAGGGCTATTTTCAAAGTAGCCGGCACTTTGCAGAGTATGCTAGTGAGATTAAAGTATATTTTACTCCGGGCGACAAGGTTAGTAAGTATGTGACGGAGAAGTATGGTCATCTGATCGGCGGCCTCTATGCAGTTATACATATCCGCCGAGGGGACTACTTTAGGACGCCCGCTAGTCAAACGTTTCATGGAGTCCTGACAAAGGACTACTACCGAAGAGCAGTCGCCCAGATGCGATCATTTAATCCCGCACTAAAGTTCCTCGTCTTTTCGGATGATCTGCCGTGGTGCCGCCGCCTCGATTTTCTCGAAGGTGCCACATTTGTCGAGGAGGCGGATGCATCGTCGGCACTCCATCTGATGAGTCAGTTTCGGTACTATATTTTGTCGAATTCGACCTTCTCCTGGTGGGGGGCTTGGCTAGGCGAAAAGGCAGAGTATGTGATTGCGCCGGACCGCTGGTTTGGATCGGCAGGACCGAGCGACTATCAGGATGTGTATGAGCCGACTTGGGATCGACTGCCTGTCGTGTCTGATCGACTGCCTGTCGTGTCTGATCGACTGCCTGTCGTGTCTGATCAACTGTCTGTCGTGTCTGATCAACTGCCTGTCGTGTCTGTTACTGTAAGATCTCCTTGAGCCGATCGCGCAGATCACTGATACCGCCATCGTTCTGAATCGTAAAATTCATGGCCTGGTCATCCAGATCGTGTTCGCTCAAATCGGTCATCTGTGATACCCCAGGCCGCACAATCCTCACTGTCACAATCGGCCGGCCCGCGAAGCGTTGCAGAAAATCGAGTTCTCGCTTGTAGCGCCAATCCGATACAACAATACGATCGTGATTTGACCAAAGGATTTTTCCTAACACCTGTCGGGCATAGACATCGGGATCCACTGCTCTGGCTGCCGCCGCGTGGGCCAGCAGCAAATCCCGCGGTGTTTTATTGAAACCTTCTAGAGGAATGCCCTTTGCCGGTGAATGAAAGAGATCCAGAGGCAGACCATGGACGGCTGCCACCTCGTGCTTGAGAGCATCGGCAAAGGCGAACCGGCAAAACCCCATTTCCTCTTGCAGAAGAGTTGCCGCCGCATCTTTACCGGATCGCGCCCAACCCGATAAAAGAAGGATCATTCTACTGATGCGCGGCGAAGCCAAATTTGACGTTTGCAACTTAAAACCAGATGCCTCAGTAATGAAACTGCCAACAGTATCGTTGCTCACAATTTCACAGGCACGACGTTTTCCCTCTTTGCTGATCCTACAAGATATGATTCGCCTCCAGACGTATGTTGATATTATTGAATGGATTATTGTGGATGGCTCCCAGGCAACACCTACGCTGGGCCCCGTGATCCACTTGTTGGATTCGCCCGTACCGATTCGCTATATTCCCACAATGCCGGGCACACCCCTTGGAACTCTCAGGGCCATCGCCAATGAAGAGGCGACGGGCGATATCCGCGTAGTTCTCGACGACGATGATTATTATCCGCCTACACGGGTGGGCCATGCAGTTGAGCGGCTTCTAACATCGGGTCGCCAGATCGCCGGTTGTTCGCCCATGATCATGTATGATTTCGGGTTCCAACGGCTCTATCAGTTCGCTCCCCTCGGACCTAATCATTCTGTCAGCTCCTGCATGGCCTGGACCCGAGACTATGCCGGCGTCTATCTGGCCGATGTCAAGCACGGGGAAGAGGCGGCCTTTACGCGATCCTTCTCGGCAAAAATGATACAGCTCGATCCCGTCCATACAATTGTACAGAGCAGTCACGGAACCAACACGTATTCTAAGAAGGGCCTGATTGAATCCCCGACGTACTTGGGGAAATCTCTGTTTGAACTCGAGGGGCCGGTGCAGCGGTTTATACCGGCAGACATATTCAACCGGATGGTCGCGGCATTGGTCTGAAGATAGGTGTTGGTTTTTTGGCTGCCAACAGTAGAGAATGGACTATACGCGGCATCTCGTCTTTTTAGTGGCCATGGCTGTCCTCGTAGGAGGTGCGCTTCTGGTGGCGCTGCTGCAGCGCCGGGCCACCGTGGCAGCGGCTATTGCGATCCTAGCGGCGCTCGCCGCCCTCTATGTTGGTCTTCACCGAGATACGTATCTGCCATTTCTGGGGGAGGCCGTTGTGCCCTGTTCTCTATTGAAAGAGCAGGTGCCGGAGCATGCCGATACGGAGGTGACCGTGTCGGGACTGACACCGGGGGCCAAAGTCATGTATTGGGCCGCGGAGCCGTCGCAGGAGGGGCTGGATCATCTTAAGGACTGGCAGAAGGCCTATCTGGAGTTCGCCAATGCGGGGGTGGCCCGCGTGACGGCGGATGGACATGTGGTGCTGCGCATCCGCAAGCCTCAGCCTTATACGGTACCGCTCAAGGGGCGGCTGGAGGCGCACGTGCATTGGCGTGTTTGCAAGGACGGAGGGATGGTGGGGCCGGTGCAGACGACGCCGGTGAATTTATAAGGACCGGTTTTCATTCGAGTACTAGAAGCTTAGGGCTGCTGGTACGTGAATGTAGAGGCTAGAACCCATCATCTTCGCGAGGCTACCGAAGCTTAGTCGAACGACGGCTAGAACCCATCATCTTCGCGAGGCTACCGAAGCTTAGTCGAACGACGGCTAGAAGCCGTCGTCTGACTTCGCAAGATGGCGGAGCCATCGCCGCATAGCTGATAGGATGGGTTCTTTAGAACCCATCATCAGACTTCGCCCCCTTTGCACATCGGTTCCCACCGCGGCAATTGATGAAATCGCGCTGGTCCGGGGTCGTGCAGACGCAGCCGCCGCCATCGCAGCTCATCGAGGAGCTGCAGCACTCGGGCTTGCACTGGTTGTTGGCAAAGTACAGCAGATTATTCTCATCAATGTTGATGGGCGGGCCACGAAGAGGCACATCAGGCGATGTCTGACGGAAGCCCTGGGCCGCCGGCGGCAGGCCCGCCGCCAGATTCACATTGTCATAGGGGCCAATGGGAGGCGAGATGAAGGAACCCTGTTCGGTGAAATAATCCATAAATGTGTCCTTATCGGCCTTCGGTCGGCCCATGGTGGCAGCGAAGCCCTCGCGGGTCCTGGAGGGCCAGTTCGTCATACCCATCAGCATGGCAATGTTGGCCAGAAAGAGGAGAACCAACATACCGATCAAATACATTCCGCGAGGTGACATCCTTTCTATTTAGAGCACGCAGATTCTTAGAGAACGATAGCGGCTACAAGAGGTTTCAGATTGGCAGTTCCTATGTCGGACGCATCGCGAACGGGCCAGAGGCCATCAATCATGAACGAGCCGGATTCTGTGTAGAGATGGACCCATTCGATCAAATGGATGTCCTTGGGCTTGCCCAGCCGGGACGCCTGAGTCCAGACACCTACCATCTGAATCCAGGTAGCGGAACTGACAATTACCGGACTGTCCCATCCGGCAATCTCAACGGCCTCCGCCTCGGGCCCCGCGATTCTGACCACGCCGGTCACCAGTGTAGTCGAATCGCGGCCATCTACGATGCGATCCCCTATCGCAACATCCCCGAGTCGTTTCAGAACAATGCCGGACCATGTTTTAACCTGAACGAGGGAGTCGGGATGAAGGCCGGCTTCAGAGTCTAGGGCGGTTGATTCTTGCAGAGGTTGATTCGGGTTCAGTGTCGTCCAGACAGCGGCGTACCACTTGGTCAGAGCGGCCGTGTCATCCGTCGCGATCTCCTCCCAGTCGGCAAAGACAAAGGAGCCCACGGGGATCGTGCGCGTCGTTGTAGTCAGACACCAGAGATATTCACCTCCCCGCATCCGGGTCCAGAGGGTAGGCTGCAGAAGGACGGCGGATGGATGGTCGCGAACCGGTATGCGACGGCCTTCATGATGCACCAGGTGATCCCCCGTTACATGAATACCATTTAGATCATATAAGGGATCATTACTCCAAAAGGCATGCGTGGCCGTGACGCGGCCTCCATCGGCCAACACGTCGCCAATCCGGATCAACTCAATGGACTTTGTCTGTCCCTTCTTGAGAGCCACCGGTGTGCCGGCTGCGAAACACTGCCCCGGGTGGAAAAGTTCTGAGACCATCACCGCGGCAATCGCCGTCGCCACGATGACTACGGCCGCTGTAACGGCCGCAGTTACAGTGACGATCAGCGCCGAAATGGGAATCAGTATGAAAAACAAGAGAACTTGGAGGAGCAGAATAATGCCGATCACTATGATCGACACAATCAGTGTCAGTTCAATCGAATTAATGATTGTGATCAAGACTGCAATAAGGCCGAAGAAAATCGAGTTGGCCGCTGCGTTTAATTGCCCCACAATATGGAATAAATTCATCATAAAATTCTGAAACAGCTTGGCGGCCGTTTTCATACGGTCCATGAAGGACATGAATGTCTGGTAACAGAAGCGCCATACGTCATAGAATACGTCGGCTGCAACATTGACCACATCTTGCACGATGCCCACGGTCGCCTCTTCAATGACAACAAGTGCCTTGGGAGCCTCGGCTGCTACACTGATCGCATTTTGCACGTATTGTTTCTGACAGAAAGACCAGTTATCGGTGGCATACTGGCTCGGTGTGCGCGGATCATTAGAGGGCTTGAAGAAACTGGCGATGGGGACCACATAGGGGTCACAACGGCGCTCCTCCCAATTGTCGGCTATATTGAGACGAAGGGCGGTAGCGACGACGCCCCCTAGGCCAATCGTCAGAACAACGGTGAGCATAATAAATTGTGTTAGTGACACAGCAGTTGTCATTCCCTGACGGCGGCGCGGGTTTTCTGCCAACAAAGCCACCGTCAGAACTAAAAATCGGCACACATAGTAGATATGTCCTGTCCCGCCGGTTACCATCCTCGCCGGGCTTACACTGTGAAGCGGACCGGCACCCATGTCGCCGGCTCCTGCGTTCGGGCCACTACGAAGCGGGAACCCCGTGCCAACTTTGTGGCAAAAACACGGCGGCGAATGACGCGACGTCTCCAGGGTTACCGATTATCACAACGGGGCGTGACATCGTGTCCCAAGGGTACGATTGTGCGGGATGCCTATGTGCGCAAGCGATTCGGACGCAAGTCGCTCGTGCCGGCGTCGTGCATTCGGGACCTAGGAAATCCGGGCAAGGGGTTTCCTGGAGAGGGACCCGGCATCGGTCCCTTGCGGAAGGGTGTGCTCCGTCGCTATGGCTACGCCAAGGTTAAAACACTTTCTGTCGCTGATCGTCGTGCTGCTCTGGCCAAGGCCATCAAAGCCGATGGATCGCTGACCGTATGGCGGGAGCTGAATGCACTGTTTGTTTATATGAAGCGCACGGCACCGACCTCCTCCAAGATTTTCAAAGCGGACCGTGATTGGATTCGCGATACGTATGGAATCAAGGCATTTTAACAGAGACCCACGGTAGATGGGTGACACGGCACCACCACAACCACAGGTCCAACAAAACCAATCGCAGGCGCCGCAATATCGCACAGCAATTATACCAAATGATTCTGCTTTCGACCGCTGGTTTAATCCGACAAAAATAAGTAGAGATATCTACGGAAATGTTATTGTACAGAAAAATAAATCGATTTTTTCTAGGCCACCCAGTATTACACAGGTTCTGGTACAGCAACCACAAAACCAGCCACAGGTCCAACAAAACCAACCACAGGTCCAACAGAGCCAACAAAACCAACAGCAATTGCATAAACAGCAGTTATTGCAACAACAAAATAATGAAACTCTTTTCCAACATATAGTAAGGCCAAAACCCGTTATCGTGGAACACACGCCACAGGGACCTGTTGTTTCTCATAACCCTTCATTATTACAACGAATATTTAAACCCACTATTACACTTGATAAAACAACCGGCAATGTAACTGTAAAAGATCGATTTCCATTTATTACTAGATCAACCCCCGTGGTTGTATATCCGCATATACCACAGGAACAAAAACCACAGGAACAAAAACCAGAAGGAGAAACACCACAGGAACAAAAACCAGAAGGAGAAACACCACAGGAACAAAAACCAGATCCACAAGCCCAGGTCCCAGATGCACTTTTCAAACAAGCGATCGATATTAACAATCAGATCCGCGCCTCTATTTACACCAACAATAATCCCTCTGTCATGAACTCTTTCAAGAAGCCCCCTTCCATCTTTCTTCTCGTAATGATCACGCTCGGTCTCTCCATCGCCACCTATATTATCGCCGAAATTGCCAATTATTATGAGATTAAACGTAACTGGTCTCTCTATCAGTGCATGCCCTCTGTCGCTCCTTTTGCCGCAGCCTACGGGTACAGCCTCAGTGAAACCATGAATTTTTGTGTCAGCCAGAGTGTTAAAGAGCACGCGCCAGGTGTCATCAATCCCATTTATTCCGGTATCAGTGCGATAAATTCAGTTGTCGATGGTGTCTATGGCAAAGTAACCTCCATTGAATCCGGTATATTCGGTCTCCTCAAGGGATTCGAGGACTTTGTGGTCAATTTCTTAAACGCATTCGGTCTCATCGGTACCCGCGTCCGCATGTCCCTCATTCGCATCAAGGATATTTTTGCCCGTGTCTATGGACTCTTTGTATCCTTTGCCTATGCCGCTATTTCTACAATTACATTCGGCTCAAATCTCGTATGCAATCCTCTCGTTGTCTTCCTAGGCGCTATCACGGGCGTCGATATATGCTGCTTTGCGCCCAACACGCCGATCCGCATGGCCGATGGATCTGTGCGGCCAATCGCGGCCATCCAGATAGGCGACAGATTAGCCGGCGGATCTGAAGTGGTCAGTACCTATCTGTTTGATGGTTCTACAACAACCATGGTGCGCATCGACGGAGTCCATGTCAGTGGCAACCATTATCTCGAGGAGGGAGGGCGGTGGGTTCAGGCACGATCCCATGGAAGGGCTCAGGCGGCCGAACGCCTCGATCGTCTCTGGTGCCTCGGTACCGACACCAATCTGATTCCGATTGTGACGGATACCGGCGATGCAATCTTCAAGGACTACGAGGAGAGTAGCGAGCCGGCCGTGATTGCCGCCGCGCAGGCGATCGCCGAGACCACGTTAAATGGACCTGGGTCCATTCCAGGACCGACAGTCCCCAATTACAGCCTCGGGCTCGATCCCACCCTTCATATTCTTATGCAGGGAGGCGCCTGGATCCCTCTGGCGACCGTTCAGATCGGCGACGTGCTCTCCAGTGGAGCGGTTGTTAAGGGGCTGATCCGAGAAGTCTGTGACGAACAGTGTGTGACGCCAGCGGGGTTCCGTGTCAGTGCCGCGCAACTTGTCCTGTACAAGGGTATTTGGACCCGCGCCGCTCTGTTTTTACCTTCTGCAGATGCAGCGCAAGTGTTATACCACGTGATGCTGGACCGGTCGGACTCAATGACCGTGGGCGGAGAAGATGAGGTGTTAGTGGTGCGCGACTATGCGGAAATAACGGCAGAGGCGATCCAGGCCCCGTATGATCAAAAAATGACTGGCGCGTGACCAGTGGTCACGGCAGTACGATGTTATCCGATATTGTTGTTCCCCCTCTGCCGGCTGATCTGGGATACAAGGCGAGTTTCCACGTGGAGGGCACTTCGATCAGCGAGTCGCTCGCTGATCTCCATGCGCCGGCCTGGTGGTCGGGTGTCAAGGTGATTGCCTCCAAGACACCCGATACCATATTTAATATGCAGATGATCGCGGGAGATCATGTGCTCTTTGAATGGACCCAGCGGGGGGACGCCACGTGGGTTCCGTTGCCCTGGCCCATCCCGGCGGCCGCAGGAAAAGACATGGACCTTCGCCTCGTAGCTTCTGCTTCTGAGCCGTTGATATTTGCCATGAAGACGTGCTTCCATGAGCTTCCTGGAATGCAGATGCGCGATCGCTATCTGTTTGTGACCAAGGAGGGCCGGCCCGTCCTCTTCTGGGACGGCGTGAAGCATACATGGAATGTTCCTGAACGAGACGGTGACCCGCCGACCTGGCGGACCCTCCATTGGCTCGTCCGACCTACAGGCCAAGGCGGCGCATCTGAAACCGGCTGCTTCCATGCGTGGGACGAAATCTTTGCACCTCCTCCTCCTGAGGAGTCAGTCACCTAAAATGTGACGACCTGCTGCTACTGTTTTGTATTCAGTACGATGATAACCGGAATCCGCTTTGGTCGCCATATGGCAATCCGTACCCACGTGGCCTCTGCGGTTACTCGATCTTTCCATATTGGCTTTGTAGTCGATACCAGCGGCTCCATGGAAGGAGGTCGCCTAGCCTCTGTGAAACGAACACTCCATGCAGCCAAGGACCTCTTCAGACCTACGGACCGTGTGACGCTGGTGACGTTTAACTCGGTCGCCACGATTGTGTGTGCTGCTCAGATCCTGGATGAACCCGGTATGGCCTCCTTCTATACCGCCGTCGATGCAGTCCAAGTCGATGGACTCACGAATCTTTCCGCGGGTCTCTCTGCAATCGCGACTGTTGCAGCAGCAATGCCACTTGATGGTCTCGTCCTTCTGACAGACGGACAGATCAATGAGGGCATCCAGACAACGGCCGGCCTCATGGATCTTGTGACACGCCTGGGGCCCATTCAGATGACCGCCTTCGGCTACGGCCCCGATCATAACATCGAGCTGCTGAACACCATGGCTCTTAAAAGGAGGGGCGCCTATCAGTACATTCGCGACGATGAAATGCTGCCACGCGCTATCGGTGACCTCATCGGCGGGCTACGCACAGAGGCCTTTCGTTCCACTGTTCTAACAGCTCCTCGCGGCTGGACCTGTTGTGAGCTAGATGCAGACACTGTGATGCCCGAATCCTACCGGCTCGGCAACCTCGTGGCAAATCGCGACTACTGGACGGTCTTTGCTTCTACTGCTGCCGCTGCTGAGGAGACGCGTGTCACTCTAATGGCGGGCAGTGATGTGCAGGCATATCTGGACTTTATTCCCTTCTCGGACTGCCTCGACCTCCAGGAGCAGATCTTCCGCTGTCGGGCTGTCTCCGCAATTGCTGCCGCCACAGCTGCGCTTCGACAGGGTCAGACCATTAACGGAGATGCTGCAGCCCTTCTAGCCGAATATCAGGATACCTACGAGGCGTTGCGGTCTCGACCGCTCATGGTGGGGCTCGCGGCCCAGCTTGTGGATGTTATTCATCAGCCACCCCGTGCAGTAACGCAGGATGCCATGGCGCGCATGACTTCGACTACGGCCTATTTCTCTTCACAGCGGGGTGTCAGCGAGAATACCACGGTCACCTTCTCATCGCCGGCGCAAGTACGGTCGGCCACACAGACGCAGCGCTCCTACTCATCGGATCCTGCCTAGGGCACGGTGACCCTGCATAGCACGGTGACCCTGCATAGCACGGTGACCCTGTCTAGGACACGGTGACCCTGCCTAAGGAAATAGTCGCCAACAGTATCTAGAATGCCGACCATCAAAACAGAAAAGCCCCAGGCCGATCGCATCCGTGAATGCATCATGATCCTCAAAAAACTAACAGATGAACTCCATATTGATCCCTATAATGCCAGCATCTGCGTACTCAAAAAGCGGATGGCGACTTATTGGCGGGACGGGAAGACTCAAGATGACTCTCTGCCGCTGTTGGGGTATGATCGTATTATTTTGCACAAGTTTCCTAAATGGGCGCACCAAGAGGTGGAAGTGACTCTGCGCACTACGGCCGTTAGACATCCACAACTCCCTTCAGATCTTCAGGCAGAGCTAGAGTCTCGAAGGAGTAGTGTGACGCAATCTGGTCCAGCACATCCTTCTCTGCCGGCGTCAGAAACGAAATCGCCGTCCCCTTGCGACCGAATCGCCCACACCGACCAATCCGATGAATGTAATTCTCCTTGTCCTCAAAGTTCGGGAGGTCAAAGTTAAAGACCACCGACACCTGTTGCACATCAATGCCGCGCGCTAGCAAGTTCGTGGCAATGAGAACACGGGTCTTGCCGGCGCGAAAGTCGGCCATGCGCTGCTTGCGAATCGCCTGGGTCATAGGGTCGCCGTAGATGACCGACACGGGAAAGCCGCGATCCGTCAGAGCCACGTTGAGCTTCTCGGCGCGCTCCTTCGTATTAACGAAGATGATCGAGGACTGGATTGTCAGGCTCTCGAAGATGTCGCAGAAAGTGTCGAACTTCCAGCGCTCGTCATCGAGCTTGACATAGAACTGCTTGATGCCGTCGAGCTTGACATCGGCGGTCTTGAGCGTGATGCGGATGGGATCCTTGAGAATCTTGTCGGCGAGTTCGCGCACCTCGGGTGGCATCGTGGCCGAGAAGAAGGCGACACGGCAGGGCTCGGGAAGGCCGATCTTGACGATTTCGCCCACCTGCTCGGCGAAGCGGTCGCGGAGCATCTCGTCGGCCTCGTCGAGAATGAAGCAGCGGAGGGCGTCAAAGCGGAGCTCACCATTAGAGGCCAGATCGTAGATGCGGCCGGGAGTGCCGACAACCACGTGGGCTCCCGCGCGAATGTCGCGGATGTTCTGGTGACGGGGGATACCGCCGACGGCGAGGGTGACCTGGACCTTCATGTACTGGCCGAGGGCCTTGATAACATTGGCGATCTGATCGGCCAACTCGTGGGTGTGGGCCATAATGAGGGCCTGTACGCCCTTCTTGGTGGTATCAATTCGGGATAGCGCCCCGATGCCGAAGGTGCCGGTCTTTCCGGTACCCGACTGGGCTTGGCCGATCACGTCGCGATCCTTCACAATAGGCATGATCGCGACGGATTGAATGGCGGAGGGCTTCTCAAAGCCGTGACTGTAAATGCCTCGGAGAAGATTCTCGTCGAGATGCATTTCATCAAAGGACTTGCAGGGAGGGAACTCGGCAGCAGCAGAAGTTTCAACTTCGAATTGGTTTGACATCGTACTTGGCTTGTAGGCACCGGCTTTAGGTGTCAAGTTTTGGCCAGGTGACCGGCTACTACGTAGCCTCCGAAAACAGGAGAGCCCCGTGCCCCGAGTTGATCCGCAGCCGGTTGTAGCGGGTGACCCAGGCATGGATATTGTAGGATGGCTGCACAGTCGGGACGCGTTTCTGCGGCACTAGCGTAATACTGACGGGAGATGGCAATGGTGAATCGATCCCTTCATAGGTATCCACCTGCGTTATGAGCGCACTGACATAGGATCCACCGCCCCCGCCGCTAACTGAACCACTTCCGCCGCCATAATATCCGTCGCCACCGTGAAAATTAAAGAGCTGCCCACCGGTCTGCTGGTGCGACTCGACAAAACTGGGAAGCGTGGTCATTCTTACACCATCGGACAGCCCAACACCGGCTGCTGTGAGACGCCCGCCACCGCCGCCGCCATAATAGGTGCGCGGAACAACAACCGTATTAGGATCCTGTTGGATAATCAGCTTGCACGCCAGACTAAAATTATTATTGGTCTCTACGCGCGCATCAAAGGCTTTCGGCAGCACATAGGTGGGCTGCGTGGTGATAGTAAAATAGACCGTATCTCCCGAGGCCACATGGACAGGTGCTGCGGTCGTTGGTAACTTAATCGTCCATCGCTTGACCGGCACATATACATGCGATGTGGGCGATTTGAGAGTGTAGGTAAGCCCCTGTGTGACATTTGTCATTGTAATGACGATCGGCGCCACGGTTGTATCCGCGGCAATTCCAAACGACATCTGGACGGACACAAAGGTGCCCGCCGCCTGCATTAGGAATCCATTTGCCGAATTATCAAATAAAATATTGGTTGCAGTAATATTGGTTTTTCCCAGCGTATTGTAGGCGATAGATCCCGCAGTGCTCGTTGTAGTATCATGGGCCTGATCTGTATTGCCTCCGCGCCATCCGACTTCGACCGCGGAGCCCGCATAGCCGCCCCCGCCGGCGGCAAAAATCCCGTAGCCCCCAGAGGCCGCCACCGCGATCCATTCATAGCCCTTCGCAGTGGTTCGCTGCACCAGAGAGGCGGAGCCATTTTCATTCGTGCGGCCGCGTAAATGAATGTAGCCGGGCTGACGGCGAAGGGCCGTCATGTCAATGTAGCCCGCTACAACCGCACCATTTCCATTATTGCCCGCAACATCGACGGATCCATCGGGGAGGAGTGGCTGGGCGCCCCTGAGTGTAACATACAGACCGTCTGTCAGTGGATCGAACAGAGCATCGATATCGACAAAGGCGGAGCCGGTGATCGTTTGGATCGGTTGGCTCGTGTCAGTGACCCAACTGAATCCGCCACAGGAAGCCTGGTTCATTGTCAGAGTGAGCTCGCGCCGTGGCAGTTTGTCCCAATTGGCGCAGCCGCGGATCTCATCCTGTGCCTTGAACAGGGCTTCCGCGAGCCCGCCCGTGGGCCAGAATCCAAAGTCATAGCGATAAATGTAGCGGTCGATCAGTGGAGTCCGTTTGCATCCCAGGGCCGGCAGAAGGGATCGGAAGATCGAGACACCCTCGTGCTCGAACCGGGTGAGACCGCGGATCGTCATCTTGGCCGCCACAATGGGATCGGAACCGCGATCAGAGAAGCCGGGTCGCAAGTAGCCCGTGCCGTAATCCCAATTGGGAATCAGGGCATTCGGCCACCAGGGTACATCACAGGGGCTGCCCGTAGAAGCGAACCCGGTCGGTGCCAGATCCTTGCTAAACAGAAAGTAGGCATTGTAGGACGAAGCCTCGACGCGCTGGGCGACCCATGTAAGATCCCGTACGAGACCGCCGATCCCCATGCGAATACCGACAGTGGGACTTCCGCCGGTGGTGATAATGGGTAACGGCAGGTGCTGTTCAATGGGAATTTCCAGATCGGCGGTCCTGAAGGCCGCGGCTTCGCGGTCCTCGAGGCTGACATACTCGATGATCCAGTAGGCATCGATGAAATGATAGTCGGTGGGCATTGTCTTGTCTGAATAAACGGAGCCGGGAAATGGATCCGAGAGGCCTGCATCCTGAAGGTTGGCGGTGGAGGCGGCGTTATAGATTAGTGTAGAGCTACTGATATCGCTGACAAAGAAGCCGCAGCCATTTATGCTGGGTAAAGGGCCGGCGCCTTGATTGGCCGATAGGGCCGGGTTGGCCGGGTTAATCCGCGTGCTAGTATAGACGAGATCTTGTGCGGCCCTAAACGTGGTTTTGATCTGCACCTTGTCGCGCGAGAGCGCCTGGATGGGCAGAGCCTGCGGACCGGGGCCGCGATTCCACCAAAAGGGGAAGATGACCTCGACTGTCTGGGGATTTGTCTGCGGTTGCTTGATCGGCGACGTCACGTATGTGGGCGGATTCGTGGGCGGCTGCACCGAGACCAGCGGCTTCACGAGTTGGATCGTCTGCTGATCCGTGAAGGTGCTGGGATCGCGGGCAATCAAGGTGTCGGTTGAATCGAAATGCTCTACGGGCCGCTCCTGTTCGTCAATGACCTCGAGAAGCTGGCTGTCGAATTGGTCGATGATCTGGTCGTTGATGAGAAACTGTGCGTCGCTGCAGATGGCATGGCCGATGCCGTTGGTCCAGGCCCAGGAGGGGCCGACGATGGGCTTGGGGCTGGCGTTGATGGCCTTGATTTGTGGGCTATAAATGTCGGGCAGCTCCACAACCAGAGTGGCCCGGGTGATGAGTTCGCCGTTGATCGGAATCGTAGTGATTGCGGTCTTGCCAAAGTCGGCGAGATTGTCGAACTCGACGCGGCGCCACTGGGACGCCCAGCGCGTACGTCGCCGCATCACGGATTTGTAGAATTTAACGGTGGGCTGGCCACACGGCGCGTTCAGTCGTTCCCGGTCTTGCAGACCGGTGCAGATGACCTGTAACATGGAGGCCGGTGTGGCTGACATCTGTTCCCTATCGGTTTGGGCCATTTAAGCTTGGTCTAAACGATTCCACCTGAATCGTATGCATTTGTCTGCCGATCAATGAGTTCTAGGTCGGTATCGGACTTGTTGCGTTTCATGCTGTTGATGGTGTAGATGGGCCTTGGCTGCTGGTTTTGCTGGGACTGGTTTTGCTGGTTTTGCTGGTTTTGCTGGTTTTGCTGGTTTTGTTGCGGCTGACAGATAACATAGACGACAATCATACCGCCCACCGAAATAGCCGATAGACCAATGCCCGCTGCGACCAGAGGCGTCATGTAGAGTAGGATGCCGGCTGTAAAGAGACCAGCGCCTGCGACTCCTGTGCAAATCAGAAGGGCAAGTGCGGCTATCATACTCTAGAGGATTGAAACGGTCGGACTTTAGCCCATTTCATTAGCCCTCTGCTGTTGGCAAAAAAGTGATGGGTAGTAGCTGCTGCAGCCTAGCAGTACGATGACAACAACGATCTATGTCTTACGTCTTGAAGGTGGCCGTTACTATGTGGGGAAGACAGAGAACCTGATGAAGCGGTACCAGGAGCACTTGAATGGATCGGGATCCGCTTGGACCAGCAAGTACCTGCCAACCTCCTTGATTGAATCAAAAGAGGGCGCGAGCCCCTTTGAAGAGGATGCGTATGTCAAGAAGTATATGGCTAAGTATGGGATTGACAATGTGCGCGGAGGCTCATATGTAACGGATACTCTGACAGAAGCGCAGCATCAGTATCTGAAGGCGGAGATCTGGGCGGCCGAGGATCGTTGTACGAGCTGCGGGTCTTCTTCGCACTGGGCCGCCGCCTGTAGGAGTCAGAAACCTAAAGAGAAGAAACCACACAGCTGCTATCGTTGTGGTCGGACTGGTCATTATGCGAATACGTGTTACGCCCGCACCCATGTGGCTGGACATGAGTTAGAGGACGATGAGGATGAGGAGGAGGAGGATGACGATGATGAGGATGACGATGATGACTATTAGACCAAACATTGAATCGACGCGTACCACTTCTTTGCTTTCGATGAAGTCGCAATTGCCTTCCGCCTGAGGTCCGAATCAGTAGTCAGCGCCGTTTTGCCGCAGAGGAGAAAGGAATGCACCCGGGCGTAGCCCCACTGCTGTTCCGTAGCACCCGGCCTGTGTCCCGTTCGCCAGGCGGCGAGACCCCGATTGTAGGAGGCTTTAATGAAATGGATCGGCACACCGGTGGCAGCTGCCTTGTCTTCGAGTGACCGCGCGTCCGGAAAGCGTCGTCGCCATTGATCTGTGTAAGACGATCGACGGGTTTTGACTCCCCGATCGGTGGCAAAGCCGGTATAAGCGGCGGGATCCTTCCAGCCAAGGGAGCCGAACTTGCGGATCTCCGCCGCCCTCTGCTTCTTTCGTGTTGCAGATAGACCTTTGAAGTATTTAGCGGGTCCGTACATCTCTCTACTAAGGGTGGGGCCTAAAGGTGACGGCTGGGCTTGTCACTGTACTAGCCTAGTACGATGACAACCCCTGGAGATTTCAGCTGCATTCGAGATCAGATGACGCGCACGGCCTACGAGGACATGTACGCGGCGATCACCAAGGCGGAGGCGTGGGCCGACATGGCAAAAGAGCCCAGCGGAGCCGGTTTTATGTTCAGCAGCGATCCGCATATCAAGCGGATTCACGCGGCTCTGAATGATCGTGTGGGTCACAGCGGCGCCTCCATGGGCTGCACCATGCGGGCGATGCAGCATCTGGCCCGTGTCGGCTGGCCCGCCTTTATGGCGCCCTACGTAGCAGCTGCAACGACCGCTGTCACAACAGATCCTGTGTAGCAGCCATTAAATACCTTAGTTTTGATAAAGGTGAAGCTGTACCTGGCCCCTACTGGGCCAGTACGATGACGACTCCAGGAGATTTCAGCTACGTGCAAGATGAGACAATGCGCATGGCCTATGAGGACATGTACGCTGCAATTACCAAGGCCGATGCGTGGGCCGACATAGCTAAAGAGCCAAGCGGCTCCGGCTTTCTGTACAGCAGTGATCCTCGCATGGAACAGATTCATGCGGCTCTCAACAGACGCATGGCGCATGGTCGCGTGCGTGCCGGCGTGCTATTTAGCATGGATCCTTACATCGGCCGGATCCACGCGGCTCTGAACGATCGTGTCGGTCACAGCGGCGCCTCGATACGCAGCACGATGCGATTCATGCATTATCTAGCTCTTAATGGCTGGCCCGCTCCTGCATAGAAATATTGTGTTCTTAAAATAAGATGAGTTGTGAAGCAAGGTCTAAACCAACAATACTAGGAACTAAAGGCTGTAGTATTTTGAATACTGGAACACCTGGACAGGATATGATTGAGGAATTTATTAAAAAAGTACAAATAGCTTCTAATATTACTGAAATAGAAATAGTAAAAAGTGCGCTACAAAAAATTGCAATGGCCGATGGCCCATTAAGTAATAGAGCAGTAGAATTATTAGAAAAAATAACATCAGATAAATATAGTAATTCTGGAAATGTATTTACGAATGCAAAAAATGCGGGAGTTGATCCAAATGCGGGAGTTGGTGCATATGTATCACCCGATTTTTTAAACAAAAAAATAAAGAATGCTAGAATTCGGGCACAAACCGCCCCGCAGTTTGTAAAGAATGTAGGCCTTCCTCCAGTTACTGTAAAAAAAAACATAGCAAAAACAGGCGGGTACCGTAGATCTCGCAGGCGGCGGCGGTATCAGACAAAAAAACGGCGCTATTAATTCACAAGAGTATCCGTCGCTTCTCTCAAGGCAGCGGCCGTAGGAGGCTCCGACCCGGCGTGACCTGCCATCGTAAAGGTTATGTGAGAATGCGGAACAACCTGGTGGAGTTGCCAGGCCGCGGCAGGCGGACACACAAGATCGTAGCGGCCCTGGATAATATGGACCGGTACCGATTTTGGTATTTTGGCGGCGGCTCGGAGCAGCTGACCCGACTTAATCCAGCAGTTGTGGCTAAAGTAGTGGGCCTCTAGAGCCGAGATTGCCAGGCCGTCTTTGGCCGATGTATCGTCGGGCCGCGGCTTCAGATAGGAGACTGCGTGCTCCCAGCCCCACCAGGTGGCCGCCGCCGCCTTCTGCGTCTTTTTCCGGTACAGCAGGCTCATGAAGCGCTGCGTTATAGTGCGACCCCGCCCTTTGCGAGCCATCTTCTCGACCGCAGCCCATTTATCGGGATACAGTCGAGCAGCACCATCGGGCGACATGAGCCAGTGATTCTCCCAGGCCTCAGCCGTATAAATCCCCCTGAGGATCAGAGACGCAACGTGTTGGATATGTTTGGACGCGTAGGCGAGTGCCAGCGTGGAACCCCAGGAGCCTCCGAAGACGGTCCATTTGGTAACACCTACGTGGATACGAAGCTTCTCAATATCACCTACAAGATCCCACGTGGTATTCCGGTAAATACTCAGAAAGGGCTTGGATTTACCGCAGCCGCGCTGATCGAACAAGATGACCCGCCACTTCTTGAGGTCAAAATGCTTTAGCTGTCTCCTCTGGAGTCCGCCGCCGGGTCCGCCGTGCAGGACGACGGCCGTAGCCTTCGGTTCTTTGGCGCCGTGGATTTCATAATAGATCTGATGGCCGTCACCGACATCGAGATACATGGTCCCTTACTTGAAGCATACAAAACTTGACACCGCTAACACCCGCTTAAAGCCCAGTACGATGAACGCCCTCTTCCTTTCTGCCCTTCTTGTAGTTGCCAGTGCTTCCTTTAGTAACTGCGGCTCTTCCGCAGCGAATCTGCCTGTGTCCGAACTGTATGCCGATCCCCCTGGGATTGTTGCAGCCGAGCAGCCCATCACGTTCCGCATCAGTTTCACTGTGCCCAACACCACCTATATTCCGAGTGGCCTCGTAGAGATCAGCAGCACCTGGAATGGCCTGCCTATTCCTACTGTGAGGGCGAGCCTCCGAGAGTATGCGCCCGTTCCTCTGTACGGCAACACCTACACAATCCAGGAGGAGCGCCTGTTCCCAAAGGATGTCTGGGGCCGGATTCAGGTCCAGATGAATGTGTTTAACGAATCGGGAACGCAGCTGCTCTGTGCCCAGTGGATTGCGTATGCCACGGGCACAGATAAGAATGAAACGAGGTGGCCTCTCTCTGTGTTGTATGCGGCTTAGACTGTTTGGATTTGGAACATATCACAAACAGGCAACGTTACACCTCGTAAAGAGACAGTGTTCGAGCCGAAGGATCGGTCGCCTCAATAAATCGCGGCATCCACATGGCCGGTAGCAGAGCGGCTGCTGAGGTTGGATACCATTCATGAAATAAAGTACGATACCAAAAGGCTTCCGCCGTTTTTGGCCTATTGACGTTGAACGCCGCTGCTTCAGAAAGCCAATCAGGGACCGCAGCCTCTCCCGCCGCCGCAGCCGCGGCGAACCAGGACGATTCCTTCAGAGAAATGCCATCACTGAACGCCTCCTTGCGCCGCCATAGCACGGCATCGGGAACCAGGCCCGTGAAAGCCGATCGCAGCACGTGTTTCTCCATACGATCGCGGGTGGGTCGGACAAGTGCGGTCGGAATCGACCGAGCCACGGACACAAACTGTCGGTCCAAGAACGGTGACCGCGACTCGAGCCCATGGGCCGCCATGCCCCGTTCCGATCGCAGCACGTCGTATCGATGGATCTCTCGTAGCAGCCGATCCGTCTCCGCCTCAAAGGCCTGGTCATCGGGTGCCGCGCGCATGTACAGATAGCCCCCCAGTGCCTCATCCGCACCATCGCCATTCAACACGACCTTGACGCCAGGCGTCTCGGCAGCAATAAAGGCACCCAGAAGATAGTTGCCGACTGAGGCGCGCACCGTCGTGATGTCGAACGACTCGATCGCCTTGATCACCGTGGGAATTGCCGCCAAACACTCAGCCGGCGTCACGATTCGCTCATGGTGGATCGAACCAATGCGGTCGGCGACCAGGCGGGCATGGATCAAGTCCGGTGAGCCCGCCATGCCGATGCTGTAGGTATGGAGTGTCTGGCCCTTCACTGCTAACAGTTTGGCTGCGATGGCCGCCACGAGTGAGGAATCGAGGCCGCCCGAGAGGCAGGCGCCCAGAGCTCGCACCGTCACGAGGCGCTTTTCGACGGCGGCGTACAGAGCAGCTCTCAGATCAGTAGGGCATACCGAGGGCGACTTGAGCCAGGGCACCTGATGCCACGTAACCGACTCTTTTTGGTCCGCATCATCCAGCGATATCGTAAAGGTCGTGCCGGGTTCGATCGCCTGGACAGTAATGGCGGTTGGAGGAAATCCCTTGAGCTCACTGACAAAGCCGCGCCAGCCATCCACGGAAGAAGATCCGTAAAACAGCGGCCGAACACCGTAGGGATCACGGGAGACCGACACGGTACGTGTAGCCAGATCCACGACGACAATGGCAAAGTCACCGTCGAGCTGCCTGCTGACGGCGGCCAGCGATAAGCCACGATCTAAAAGAGCCGGAATGACGGCACAGTCGCTCGAACCGGCGGGAACTATGAGACCTAGGGATTCAATCAAGGCAGCCGAGTTGAAGATCTCACCGTTGCACAGCACGATGCGCCCGTCTTCCAGATAAAAGGGCTGCTCGTTCCCTCCCTTGGCACCCTGGATATGGAGTCGCGTAAAGCCGATTGCGATGGGATCCATGTCAGTGCAAGTCGTAACATCGGCAGCCGTCGCATCGGGGCCTCTGGCCTTCAGAGCCAAAAGGGACGCCTCAAGCATCGCTTTTGTTACCTTGGGTCCCCAGAGCACACTAATTCCGCACATCTTCTATTTGTTTTGGCCCCTTCTTTATGCGGTGACCTCCTCCTTGGACTCTTCGACTCCTGCTGCTGTTGCTGCAGGGTAGCGCACCTCATAGTTGAGCAGCCACAGCTTGCGCGCCGTATCCTGCTCATTCATGAAATCCTTCAAGTGCGGAAAGTACGCCCCCTTTCCTTCCTTGTGTGCGTCCCACAGCAGCTTGCGGTACTTTTGCGGCGCATCGCCCAGCCTCAACTCCTTCTTACGATAGACCCGCATGTAGAGGTCATGCACGGCCTGCGTCTCCGCCTTGAAACGATTCACCAGAAGATCCGCATCGCAGGATTCCTCAGGGTAGATCGCCAGATACTTGTACAGCAGTCCCTTGGACCAGAGATCCAGCCAATGGTAAGAACGCTTGGCCTGGTTGCCACGGAGGTAGCGCGCCTCGCAGTACTCGTTGCTTCTGAGCTTGTAGCGCAGCCCATCTGCTAGCTTCAGAACTACGCCCTGGAACTGGTGCTTCTTAGCCGCACCTTCATTTGCCACGAGTTGGGCCACATCCTCCAGTGTCTTGCACCCATAGGTCTTGGGTCTCAAGGCGGCCAGCGGCGCCGGTAGGTCCGTGGCCGTTGTCTGAACCAGGAAGAGCCGTGAGATGCCGTAGGGCGGCGCGACCACGATGCGCTCCTCAGCCGATTGGAGCACCCAGGAGTAGGTCTGACCGGGAACCAACAGTGCCTCTGTGAGTCCAGCCGCTGCGAACGCCTCGGCGAACAGAGTCGCGTAGGGCCGCTTGCCGAAGAAGTTGTTCGTCGCATCGAGCTGGGTGCGCGTGGCCAGGCGCCACCGGACCCCGTCATGGAACTGATTGATCATGACGCCGTCGATGAACTCCTCTGTGACAAAGGACCCAGGGGCCAGGGCCGCATCAATAGCCGCCGCGAAGGACAGGCCCCGTGGCGGAGAGATGCACAGAATCTTGTTTGCGCTCTTGTCGTAGATAATGGAACGACAGAAGCCCGTGGAGGGATTTGCCATATTGGACGAGACCTTGGAGTAGTAGATGATTGCAAGGGAGCTGTCCTCTGACTCGCGAATGAGGAGAGACCCACCTTCAGGCGAACGAAGGTAAGCGAACAGCATATCGTAGGAGGTAAGATCAGCGGGGAAGATTGCAGATGTCATTTCTTGCAACGTCGTACTTGACCGGGTTCGGGCCTTGATGACCGTCAAGTTTTGATTAGGTCGGTTTCCTGATCATCTTGAAAACCTTGCAGAAAGTAGCGGATGTCACAACCGGAAGAGGACTACAGCGAAGACTTTGAAGAGGAAGGAGCCGCAGCCGCACCTGCAACACCGAAACCAGCAGAAGCAGCAGGTCCAGAACTAGTTGTCGAAGAGGCCGAAGAGGCAGCTGAAGAGGCAGAAGAGGCAGCTGAAGAGGCAGCCGAAGAACCAGACCCTCTGCACATCGGCAACTTGGTCGGCATTCTCAGCGATGCCTACGGCTACACGGTCGGCCGGGTCGTCTATCGTTCTCCCGCTCTCGTCCATATCATGCCCCAAGAAGCCAGTGACCGTGCTATCGCCTTCCCGATGTTAGAAGACGGCAGTTTCCCTCCCGGAATCGGCGTCCAAGAAATAGAACTTCTCGAACGCCAGCCCTCCGACCACTATGTGGATTTCCTCGGCGCCAAGCCCGGCGAAATGCTCGAATTCTTCGACGCCAACGGCGCGACTGTAGCGCCTAGCGGCGAGGTCGAGGAAATTATCAAATCCGCCACAAAAGACTCCATAAAACTCACAGACGGTCGCACGATCAAATTCAAGGGTGTCGGCCCACCGGAACCCATTATAGTAGTCCGCGTGCGTTCTTCTCTCAATGCTCCCGCCGTTGTCGAAGAGGGCCGCCCCGCCGGCGAAGAGGCTGCGGGGGTTGCCGAACGCCTCGCCGCCACGGCCGCTCGTCAGACCGACATTCTTAGCCTCCTCCAAGCTGTACTGCCCGCCGCTACCATCGAAGTAATTCCCACCGCTGAGCGCTCATATCCCGATTCCGTCCAGCGCGAGGATATGTTCCAGGCGCTTCTGGCCGCGATACCCGAAAAGAAGCGGACCAATCCTCGACGCATCCGCGCCCTCGAACGCGAAGTTGATCTTGCCGTTGCGCTCAAGAATAAGTCCATCCAGCGATCTGCATCGGGCACCATTACCGGCATGAAATCCCACATGATTACAACCATTGAAGATGCTATTCGTGAGGCGGCCGGCGCACTACCCGCGGCTATCCCGATTGTAACGGCCGCGCGTATTCTTAATCTTGATTTGTTAAGTGAAGAGCTGGCCTTCAAGACGAGTGATGTTGCGCCTCGTTCTCTTCAAGATATTGAAACCATATCGGTGCGTCGAGCACTCATGTATGAGGATGGCATCTATTCAGATGATGGATTCATAGCCTACATCTATGATCTCACGGATCGCGATCAGGCCGTATTATTGACCGCGGAAAAAACCGCCGGTGAATGGTCCGTGGATCAGGATGTTATTCGCACAGCCGGTCTCGAGGTCCGTGTGCAGGGTCTCAGCAAGGATCTGCCGGGGCGCGATATGAAGGACGCACCCCCCGTGTCGCTTGCACTCTTGATCAGCGACGTTACCGATCGGTCGGTCCGTGTAATTACCGCCGATCGGCTGTACCAGCGGAAGACCGACGAAACCCATTTATTGGCGCCAAGTGATCCCGCAACTGTTAGCGGCTATGTAATTCTGCCACCGAAAGCCGCACTAGCCGTGCGACCGCCCCTTCAATCCGGTATTCTTGCTAATTCTCTTCTCTATTCCGATATGCTCCAATCCGAACAACTGCCGACGGTTGCCGCGACCACCCGCGACATATTCTCTGCCGATCCATCGCCGCAGAATGCCTGGACGCTGACAACCGCGTCGGCCGCAACCATGAATGTGGCCGAATGGCTCAATTCCGTTCTGAAATACACGGTTCATCCAATTGACAGTATGGGGCCTAGGTCGCCGCGGCTTCTTGGACTCCTCGACACACTCGGTCTCGGCAACACAGATCTGGCACCCGCCGTCTCGGAACTCATGTGGGACTGGGTGCGCAAGGCCCAGGGGTCCTGGCGTACTCTGCTGAAGGGCGAGCGCAAGAAGATTCAGGCGGCCCTCGACACCGAACAGCCGCGCGTCTTCCAGACCGTGACGGGCGCCGATGCCACCCTTTGGGCCTCTCTGAAAGCCGCCGCGCCTCTGAAGGATCTTCTCGAGGATATTGGGCGGCGCAATCCCTCCATTGCAGATGCCCCCACGCTCCTAACAGGATCGCTCTTGGGCGAGGCCCAGGGCGACGCCATGCCGCTCGTCTGGTCCGAGATCGCCAAGGGCGATGGCCGCCCCCTGCCACCGGGCCTCGATCCTGTTATCGGTGCCGCAGCCCTCGCCGCCAGTCGGGCCTACACTCTGCGACGCAAGGGGCTGAAGGCCAAGAATCTTCTGGTGATGAAGGCAGCACCCGAAATCAATCCCTGCGTGCATGCGGCGCGCCTTGAATCCATCCGCAACGTTGAGGACACAGTGCCGCGATCACGGCTGATGCGCGAATTTATCGAGGAATTCCAGGGCCCCAAGGACGGCGAGTGGATGACGTGCATTCTGTGTAAGGAACACGCAGTCTGCTATCACGAGCTCATGGAGCTCGAGGCACTCGCCCAGCCCAATCGCATGGACATGATTATTAAACAGATGATGGTTAAATTCGGCGGTGACAAGTACGACGGCAAAATCCTCTGCCGATCCTGCGGCCAGGCGCTCCAGGAGATCGAGTTCGATGATCAAGTAGAGTTCGACGACGAAGGCCGGCCGATCGCCCAGTCCTCGGTACTTACAGAGGAGCAGATAGCAGAGACCGGTTCTGGTGTTAGCACAATGCTCAAATCGCTGGTGCCCGCTGCTCTGACCTTTGATACGCCCAACAAGACCGAGATCGGCACGGCACTCCAGTTCATGTTAGAGCGCGGAGGCCTTCAGGCACCTCCGAATGTGATCCATCAGATTGTCCGTTATTGCGACCTCTATGTGGGTCTCCGTCTGCCACCCCAGGCCACCTACGAGGCCCAACGCTCGCGACTACTCACCGCCGCCTCCACCAAGATCAAGACCGTGGCCGGTGTGGCAGGCGCCGTGGTAGATGTGCCGACCTATACCCAGTTAATTGATCAGCTCCGTGTAAGTTCTTTGATTGCGCTGACCACCATTGCCGTCCAGAGCTCCGAGCCGCCCATCATAATGCAGAACCCGTTGGCGATCTGCTCCTTTAGTCGCGGCGGCTACCCGTTTGACCCCAAGGCGAAGCCAGATGAGGCGGGAGCTCTCTTGTATATCGCCTGCGCGGTGGCCTCGATCGATCGGCCCGAGGCGCCCTGGGCCTCGCTCAAGTGGTCCGGCGAACCCAAGTTTGAGACGCGCAAGCGGGAGGCTCTCAAGGTTGGTCTTGCCGCCCTGCAGCTTGTACTAGGGGCCGATGCCAAGGCGGCTCCGCTGTCTTTTACGCCCGAGATCCGACAGGCGCTGTCGCGCGCCCAAACCGACGTCGTGGCGATCAAGGCCAAGGCGATTGTCAGTACCGCAGACCAGCTTCCAGCGGGGTTTCGTCCCGAGCCTTTTCCGCCCGCTCTGGGCCTGCCTTCTATTGATCGGGATCCCGTACCCAGCCTGAAGGCCGCGATCACAGCGGGTCGCTCCGTCGCAGATCAAGTCGGAGCACTGGCTATCGCAATCAAGCAGCAGGCGATTGCTACTGTAGGAGAACTCCATGGCGCCGCCTCTACCGCCATTGGAGCGGCCATGAAAGTCGGCCACAAACTTACATCGGACGCCACGTGCTGCCCCGTGTCATTTGCGGAGGCCAGTGGTGCTAAACCGCCGCCGAGTCCTCTTGCAAGAGCCAGCGACCTCGTGAAAGGCACTCTGCCAGGCATAACCACGGGCACGCATCTCTGGTCCGTGTTCGAGATACCTCATAAAGAGCCTGTAGAGCAGGTTATCGAAGAGGCCGCGTTCTTTAAGCTCTTTCTCAAGTACTGCTACAGAGGACCGGCCATTGGCAGAGCGCATGAGTTCAGTGTTGGTAACATGTGCCGCCAGTGCGGTCTTGCACTCGGCAAGCCCCTCGACCTCATTGATTTTGCCAAGGAGGGGGCGACTATTCTGGGGGCCCAACAGGGAGACCTCCGTGTTGAAGTAACACTCCAGGCCTTCAATGCTCTGTCAGAAACAGTGCGTCGGCTCAAGACCCTCGGTGCGAGTCCCACATTTAATAGAACCGCCGTGTATGTACATCTCACACAGCTCCAGAGCCTTCTGGAGGCCCAGGAGGGCTATGCCGCAGTTGCCGCGAGTCTGGGGTCGGCGATTGCGGCGACTGCCGCACGCAAAGGGCCCGCCGATGAAATGGCAACGGCACTCGCGTGGGCGCCTCTGTCGGCGATTCAAGACAGTCTTCGTGCCGAAATCGAGGATCGGCTCGGACCCGCTGCGGCCCGCGCTATGGGAACCTTTGACATACTGACCGAGGATCCGTTTGTAGAGGGACCACGGGCTATTCAGGAGTACTGGTGCGCCAAAGTCGAGGCGGCCTCGACCAGCTATACGGTCACGAAGGTGACGGGGGCGGCCTGGGCCGATCTGTCACCCAAACACGCCGAGCTAATCAATGCGCTAATGTTGGCCAATGCAGTGTGGCCGGGGTCCGATACACGGGAGGATATGCGCACGGTGCTCAAATCGGTGGCGGCATCGCTGGGTCCGCCTCTGCGCCTCTGGATTCGTCATATCAGAGGCGGCTGGCCGGTCGAGTCCGCACGCCTTTTGCTGCAAACACTGGTCCTTCAATCATGGCGCGATGCTCTCAAGACGGATTCCTGGATGTACCGGACGATCGCATTGCCGTCCGACCGAGAGCGAGCCGCAACCGGTTTAGCAGAATGGACACGGGCTCTCATGGCGCACATCAAGCAGCAGTTCGTGCGATTCTCAAAAGATGTGATTAAACGAATCTTGCAAGATCGTGCTCAGCTGGATCGCGAAACGATTGTAAAGGAGTTTGCCGATAATAAGGACGAGGACTCGAGGGCGGCACAGCTTCTCCACAAACAGATGGGGATTGGTCGTTATGCCATGGGTGCCAATATCAATACGCTGACGGCCGAGCGCTTCGAATTCGAGATGGAGCAGCGGCATCGCATGGGCATCGTGGATGCGCCGGTGGATCCTACTCTTCTGCCTGTGGCTGGCCCTGCCGCAGGTGAAGACTTTGGGTTTGGAGCGGCGGGCGGACCAGAAGATGGTTATGATGCTAATCAGGGAGCGGATGGTGACGATTACTAAGGTCGGCTACGATTATTAAGATCATCGCTTCAATATAGAGTATGGACGCACTGTGGATTGCGATCATTCTGTACAGCGTGGGGCTCGGCCTTGTCTTACATTTCCGCCCCGCTCTGATGTTTAATGAAAACGGCACCTGGAAGGAATTTGGCTACCAGCGATCCAGCCCGGATCAATCCCGGCATACACTGCTTCCCTTTTGGCTGTTTGCCATCGGCTGGGCCTTTGTCTCCTATGTGCTCGCGACGGCCGGCCTGTGGATGTATAGCACTGGGCCTACTGCGGGACTCGCTGTTGGAACTGCAGCAGCTGCAGCATCATCCTCATTTCTGAGCCGTGCCTCTTCTGAAGAAGAGGAGGATGAAGAGGAAGAAACAAATGAATTTGAGTACGAGACGCCGGTAGAGATGTCTTCGGAATCACAAGAACAAAGGCGGCCGCGTGGCCGGCCGCGCGGCTCAGGCAATAAGAAGCCCCGCCCTGGCTACTATGTGATAGATCCCGATTCCCTCAAATCCGGCCTGAACAAGTATGTCTATTACGGCGACCAGCCACCGGAGTAAGCCACCTACTCCTTCGGGCACCGATTCGAAAAGAAACTGCCGATCCCAAGCCCATAGGCTCCACCAAAAGCACCCCAATAGCTCGCACCAAATGCGATTTCTTGGAATGTCTGGATATCATACTCGGTCTTAGAGAGCCCCAACTTTGGGGGTGCAGGAGCCGGCGTGCTGCAGGTGGCACCCGTCGCCGCCGCCATAATCGATTTCATATGGGCCTCGAGTTCCGGTGTCAGCAGTGGATAGTGATTTATCAATAATTGACTAAACAGCAGACGCATAGACTCGATGAAGGTCGGGACGGCAATCATGCCACTAAAAATAAGAGTGCCCAATAATGATCCGCCAAACACTTTATCATACTCTTTTACACCGCCGCAACTGGCAGCTTGTAGAAATAAGAGGAGGCATACATGAATAATAAATGAGAAAAAGGCACAGATACCAATAAATATCAATAGCTGTGAGAATCCCGATACAAAGGGAAATAACATTGGAACTAACATGCTGACGCCAAACGGAATTGCAAAATGCAGAATCCAGGCACCGAACATTTCACCGTACAATAATCCCGTGTCCAGCGGCATTCGTCTCTTTGGTTCGTCGGAAATTAAGACATACTTATTAACTAGGAATGGCGGCAAGGGTAGTTAAAGAAGACAAAGTAACTACACTGGCCGACTGGGTGGCTCGCTGGCCGAAGGCGCAGAATCTGGGGTTCGAACCGACGACCCGGGAGCCGACCATTTATACGAACGCCGAACGAACAGCAGTTGTACGATCCTTTCCCTGGAAGCGGGAGGCAGACACACTGACTGTGTTGGGGACACCGGAACGTTTTTCGGCACCAGCGGCGGCGGCGGCGACCTCTCGTGTCAAGAAATTCACCCAGCAAAAGGATCAGTTGCTGAAGGCGGCAGAGGAGCAGGTCCGGATTGCAGAGGCGAACGTGTTGGATGCTTGGCGGGCTTACAGGGCGGCCGATGGGGCAACACGGGGCTCTCTGCGTCGGGATATTCTATCGGCGGAGGCGGCACTCGTTGAGATGGAGGGGCGCATGGCGCCGAAGGGGCGATCTGTTGTTCAAACGCCGTCCTCTAAAGGAACTGTATTTTCGGTCTATGTGCCGCCGATCCCGTTGTCGAGACGCGGTATCTCGCTAGTTGCGGCAACGGGATCGGAAGCAGTTGTGGAAGAGGCTTCTGCTTCTGCTGCTATTGTAACGGGCCCTCCTTCTGCGACTGCTACTGCTGCTGCGACTGCTGCTGCGACTGCTGCTGCGACTGCTGGCAAAAAATAGTGTCTTGCAGATTACTGTAAAGGAAAGGCCACAATCCGCCCCTCATTCTTGTCGCAATCGACTGTGTCCGCGTGATACTTGAAACACACTCCATTCCGATCCTGGTAGGTGATTTTTCCCGCATTGTCCATCGTGGGATACTTGTAAATCACCGTCGGCATCGGCTTCAGCACATAGACAAAAAACATGCCAAAGAAAAGCCCAAACAACAGCGGTAAAAGCTGCAATTTATCAAAAAATTTCATGTTCCCCTACCAAGGGATCATGAATTATTGGCTCTATATGGAAAATCCATGGCTCGCCGGCTTTCTGAGTTTTCTGATCGGCTTCGGCATTGCCGCCATGTTTCGTCCCATGTGCCACGGTTCCGACTGCATTGTTCTGCATGGCCCGCCCGTCCAGGATGTCCTCAACAAGGTCTATCAGATGGGCGGGAACCAGTGCGTAGAATTCACAACCGAAGTGGTCGCATGTCCCGCCAATGGAGCTGACATAGTCAAGACAATCCAGCCCGTCGCATCCGCCTAGGCTCGTCGCATCCGCCTAGGCTCGTCGCATCCACCTGATGCGTCCTCCAAGGCCAAATAATTCCGCGATAGCCAACAACAGCATGTCAACGCCGCTCGATGCTCTTGGTTCAAATACGGGCCCCTCTAATTCGGTGCCCCCCGCCGATGAAGAACGGGTCCGCAGAATTCTCGCCGAAATGAACGCCGACGGCGTGGTCCAGCCTCCGCCCGGTCAGGTCGATTCGGGGCGCATGATTACAGAGCCTCCTGTTTCCATGAGCACTGGCCAGCTCCGCATGGACCCTGGTACTGCCCGCGCCAATATTATCGGCAACTCCCAGCCCACGATGGCCGATTTTCATTCCATGCTGCAGCAGGCCCCTCCCGGTATGGCGCCCTTTCCTACAGCACCGCCCGATCCCGGACCGATTGTGCCACCCTCGAAACCGGCCGTTTCGTGGCAGGCCCTTCTAACCGCCGCCGCAAAAGGCCCCGTCGCCGTCGCCATCATAGTATTTCTACTGAACATGCCGATTGTGACGTCAATTCTGTCCCGTTATGCCTCCTGGATGTATCTTAGCAGTGGAGAGATCAGCATCGGTGGCCTGCTCGCAAAGGCCGCACTAGCCGCTGCTCTATTTGCCGCCTATCAAGGGGCCACCGCCGTTATAGACAGATAATTTGACGGCAGATAAGTAGAATGGAAGTCTGGCGCGAACTCTTGCGAAAACCCCGTCAGGCAGATTCATTTGCCATCGTTTTTTTCGTAGTCGCCGTTCTTTATACGATTTATCGCGGCACGGCACACACAATCCTCGTGGGACTCGGCTTCACTCTGATTGTACTTGGGGCGTTGCCCTCCCAGTTGGCCCTCGCCTTTCTGGTCGGCGCCAGTACGATTCTGTTAGTGCAGACAAATCGTACGTCAGAGGGTTTCACGTCTCCTGAGAGTGACAAGAAGCTCAAATCAAAGGGTCTGCCCGCCGATGCCGAGGGATCCGACGTGCCCACCATTGCCGAGGATCCGGATGCCGCGGCAGAGTCCCAGCATCAAATGGATAAGATGGATGATGAGGACATTACCATCGATGACATCGATAATTCCAAGGAGCAGTATGCGGAAAAATTCCAGGGTGATGATGCAGCGCCCATTGCGCCTAAAAAGCCCATGCTACCCGACAACACTGATCGCATGGAGCCTCTTGAGCTGGGCAAGAAGTACAAGCTTCCCAATGAAAACGATGACAAGGGATTCCATCTTGATACGGGCACGACCTTCTTGAATGCCTACAAGGCGCTCAAACCGGATCAAATCGCGGCCATGACAAAGGACACCCAGGAGCTGTTGGCCACACAGAAGTCGCTCGTGGCAATGTTGGACTCCTTTGGCCCGCTCATGAAGGATATGGGTAAGATAACAGGCTTTCTCGGCCCCAAGTAGATGTACTTTTATTTATTTATTGCTGCCCTCTTACTCGTTCTACTGTGGCTAACACGAGTAAGAGAGGAATTTTTAGGATCTAGAGAACGATTTCTGGACTTGCCGCAGCCCTTTGAATTTGACCCTGATGTGGCGCCCGATCCGAAGAAACTCATGAGCTATCTCCGCGGTCTGCTGGACAAGTATGATCGGCCAGAGATGATTGATACCATTATGCAGAAATCCTCGATGGATCCGCGCCAGCTCGCCCTGATGAACTTACAGGGAGAATAATGACCCTTTCTAGAGGACATGGCACGCAAATGCCCCAAGGGATTTATATGCACCGACAATTCGACGCTATGGATTGTTTTGTTGGTTATTGCCGTCGCAGCTGTATTTGTGTTTATGGGATCGCAGCAGCAGCAGGCAGCAGCCCCTCAGATCTATGTGGTTCAGGCCGAGCAACAAAACCAACAAAACCAACAGCAAATCCAGCTGCAGCAACAAGTCCGCCCTGATTTATATCCAGAGCCCGTTCAGCGTTACGGTGTTGGCTCTCTTCCCGCTCTCGCCAGTCGCGGTCCGGTCGGCCCCATCCAGCAGGTCGGTATTCTAACGGGCGAAGGAGGATCGGCCTCCTCGGCGGCTCCCGACCGCACGATTCTGCCTTTATATGGGCGCGAACTCGATTCTCGTAGAAGTCGCTGGAACTATTACACGCGGACGGATGGCGCAAATCCCGTCCAGGTACCCGTGCGCTACCAGAACCGTGTTTGCGACGATGATACGAATGGCTGCAATGAGGTGTATAATGATGAATCGATCCATGTGCCGGCTCTGGGCCGTTCTTTCAAGGCGACTATTTATCGGAAGACACTTTTTTAGAAAAAAGTGTCGCCTCTCAATGATCGCCAGAAGGAAGAGAGTCGCCAGCCGGTTCAAACCCCCTGTCTCAAAAAACAGCCAACGGTAGAGGATGGCAGAAACCGCACGGCTCACTTGCGACGAGACGCCGCTCGACTGGCCCTCCAACGTCGCGCTCACGGATATGATGACCTGCACCACCTGTGGCATCCAGATAACATCGCAGGGGCCCGGGTCCATGACCCTTTTGACACGACGCGCCGGCAATGGTGTCGGCGACGGAATTGAAATAGCACTCGATCCCGCCAGCATTACGGGTGATTATCGCGGCGCTCAGTACATATTGAGCCTGGCCATAATTCATATTCGCGGTGTGCATATCTTCCCTGGACAGTCCGATGTATATCCCGCCGAAGTCCATCTTCACATGGAAACAATTCGGGAACCGAAGCGATTTTTAACTGTCTGTATTCCCGTCGATCATCGCATCACGGGCCAGGGTACCGACTTCTTTTCCGCCCTGAGCAATCAGCCGGGTCCATTATCTACCAATCCCAGAATCGAATCGATTCTTCCCATTGGGTCCGACATTGTGCAATATCGTGGCCCCACCGTACTTGGCCGGACACGGGACACCCCTAAGCCCGATACATGCGGGCAATTATCAGAACAGGTATTTCTGTTAGTACTGACACCCGTCCAGATCCTGCCCGCCGATCTGGAGCGTATTCAAACGGAGGGGTCTCTGAGCACGGATTACCGTGATCTTCCCGCGCCCGGTATCCCCCACGATGCCAAGACCGTGGTAGGCGCCGATCGTCTGAAGAAGGTCTCAAGCGTTGCCCGCCCTGGTCTGCTCGGCGGGCCCGTCGCGGGACCTACTGTCAGTAATAGCGGGACTCCCAATGAGTACGAATGTAAGCCCGTCAAGGTCGTAGATGGGCAAGATGTGATTGACAATAAAGGGACGTTGTTGGATGTTCGCAAGCTCTTCGGCATTGAAGAGCAGACCAACGTGGCCTATGCCAATCAATCGACGATGGATGCCGCGGTGGGCGTCATTGTCTTTGTCGGTGTCATGATCGGAATACTCTTTGCGGACTGGCTTCTCGGGTTTGCCTGGATGCTCTATTTTGCATCGGGCCCGTATATGACATGGGAGCCCCTCAAAATCTGGTTCTTTTTATTAATAGCGCTATTCTGTGGTTACCATGGCGCCTTCATCGTCAGACTTTTCGGTGGATAATACAGAGGAGGATGCTGCGCGATATTCTTATATTAGGAGTTATTGCAGCCGTTGTTATTATATTACTACGGCTGATTCTGGGGGCACCGATTTTGCAGCGGATTCGCGAAACCTTCGTGAGCGGGCCGACGACACTGACCAATTACACCGAGTGCCCGTCGGGTTCCGTGTTTTATATGTACGGCGGAAAGGCCTTTTGCTGTTCGGGTAACATCGACCCCAATGCAATTACAGCCGCCGATACATGTAAGATAGCACTCCCTGGACCGAGTAGTGTATTCTGCACTCTGGGACCGACCACGAATAACGGCATAGTGAATTGCGTAGAAACGGCAGCGGGACTTGCCCAGGCGGATCAGGACACGTATTGTTCGCCGACCTTGCCGAATTTTGCACCAAAACACAAAGAAAGGGGCGCATGCTGTGAGACTGTAAATGCAGATGGAACCGGCTGCACTAACAACAACATATGCCTCGTCGGCGGAGATCCGGATCTGTTTAATAATCCGTTATGGAGCTGCGAACTCTTCAAGGCGCAGTATGAAGACGGAGGGTGTCCTAACGGCTATGTTGAGAACCATGTAACAGCGGGATCTAATTCTACGGACAAAGTTAAGAATCTATACTACTGCGCAAATTTAGCAGGTGTCTGCTTTCAGAAAGCCACCATTGATCGCCTGCAGGCCTACCAGTATGACACGTCGAATCTTACCGTATGTCCTACAACTTCCTCTTCCTAAAGGTAAGGATGCGACCACCGCGAATAGGAATTCCGCTCATGCTCCCACCGGGCTCCAGGCCCGCCTATGCTTATCTGAGGGCATCGGTGCTCGCCTGGTTTGCAGCGGCCAACATTGAGGTGGTGCTGATTCCGCCGTTTCTCAGCGATGCAGAGGCGCATACCTATTTTGATTCGATCCAGGGCCTCTATCTGCATCCCGACTGGGCCACGCACCCCGCCTACGAACGAATGGTTCGCCTCTTTTTGCATCTGGCGATCAAAGCCAATCGATCCGGTGACTATTTCCCCGTATGGGGCACCTGCCTCGGCTATGAAACCATAATGCAGCACATGGGGCCCATCGGAGAGCTCGAACGCTTTGATGCCCGCCGCATCCACTGGTCCGAACGGCCGCTGCGGCTCCGTGTAACGCCGAGGTCCCGCCTATTTGCCTTTGCAACACCGGATGAACGCGAACATCTGACCCATGTCTATCGGCCGTACTATGATCATGACTACGGTATCTCTGTAGGTCGCTTCAACCGGCTGCCATCTCTGAAACGTGCCTTTCGCATTCTCGCGACGTCTCATGACAGAGCGGGTCGGGAGTATGTGGCGCTGGTCGAGGGGCGGTCTCTGCCCTTCTATGGTTCGCAGTTCCATCCGGATCAGCGGCCGAATGATCTGCATTGGATGGCTCTGTTTATCCGCGCGGAACTGCACAAGTCCCGTCACCGAGGCCCGGATCCGGCGATGCTCTCGCTACGGGATCTGCGCAAGGGTCGGTGTTTAACAGAAATGGGCTACGCGATTCCCTGTCTCAAGATTGATTTAGAACACACAGGTCGATGACGTCGCGCAGCCGAACTTAGTGTCCTTGGTCTTGAACCCTGTAAGTGCATTGGAGCCCATCCCAGTGGCCGGTCTATACGATCCAATCGACTGCGTGGCGGTCCAAGCGGGCCTTCCTTGATCTAGGGAATACTGGCCGGGTGGCGACTCCTCATAGGGTCGATCCGTAGCAGGCCAGAATGTGAAAAGGGCGATCGCGAGTACTAACAGTCCTCCTACAATCCAATAGGCTGGGCGCATTCTCTATGTAGGACGGCTAAAAGATGACACCCGGATCAAGGCTCTTAGTATAGAATAAGATGAGCCTTGGACCTCCTGATGCACGAATTCTCAGCCACCGCGGCTACGCCGTTCGCAAGGACTGCCTGACCGCGGCCCAGACCCGACAGATGCGGTCCGCGCTCACTGTATCGCCGCGGGTGCAAGCCGCCTATGCGGCCGGCGTTGAGCCGTTTCCCATTTTCTACGAATCGGCCTCGCGCTGGTATGTGCCGCGGTTCTGGGGGCTCGAACACCTGGGCGCACCCGATGGCGATGCGCGATCTGAGGGCCTGCCTCTGAGGACGGAGTTGGCCTTCAATAAGACGCTAAGGGCCGAACAGCTGCCGATTGTGGATGCCTTCAAGGCGGGTGACTACAATGGCCTGATCTGCGTGCCCTGCGGCTTCGGCAAGACCTTCATGGCGATCTGGCTGGCGTGCCATCTGCGGAAGCGGTTTCTCATTGTCGTCCATCAGGAGTTTCTGCTGGAGCAGTGGCGGAAGGAGCTGGAGGGCTCCATTCCTGGGATCCGCATCGGCGTGCTCCAGGGGCCGAAGGCGCAGACGGGGGCCGACTACGATTGTTGCATCTGCATGCTCCAGACAGTGGCCTCTCGGGACTGGGCCCCTTCGACCTTCAGTGATTTCGGCTTCACTATCTTTGATGAGTGCCACCACCTGGGCGCCGAGCACTTTTCCAAGGCGCTCATGGCGATTCAGACGAAGCATATGTTGGGTCTGTCGGCCACACCGGAACGCATCGACGGCCTCGACAATGTGTTTCTGTGGTTTCTCGGGCCGATCCGCTACCAGATCAAGGTGCGGGAGGCGGACGATTCGGTGGAGGTGCGCGTGCTCCGCTTCACGTCGGCGGACGAGGCCTATGCGAACGAGCCACTGGACTGCCGCGGGGACGTCTCAAGGCCGATTCTGTGCAACCAACTGGCAGAGTACAAGCCGCGAACCCTGGCGATTTGCGACGAACTCGAACCGGCTGTCAAAGAGGGCCGGAAGCTGTTGGTGCTGTCGGACCGTCGCGGGCATCTGAAGGAGTTTGAAGCGGAGTTTCGAAAGCGAGGCTTCACGTCGATCGGCTATTATGTCGGCGGAATGAAGGCGGCGGCCCGTGACGAATCCGCTATGGAACAGATCATCTTGGCGACCTTCACTTTAGCGGCGGAAGGCATGAATGTCAGAGATCTCAATACGGTCGCACTCGTGACACCGAAGAGCCGGATCGAACAGGCCGTGGGCCGTATCTTCCGCCTCAAAAAGGAGGAGCGCACCTTTGCACCCGTCATCTATGACGTGCATGACGTGCATGACTGTCTTCAGGGGCAGTATCGCAAACGTATCCAGTTCTATGATCAGTGCGCTTACAAGATCTGTTTCAAGGGTGCCGATGGTATTTACCGGCCGCGCAAGCCGAAACCAGTCGAGACAGCCGAGCCAGTTTCATCCGGCCCGCTGTTTAGGACCTAAACTTGGCCCGCAGTCCCCAGTCAATGAAGTACTGTCCCCAGATAACTACGCTGGTCACCGTGTTGGGCATGGCGGCCCTCGGGTACGCGACAGGTGAGGCAGAGATGCTGGGGCCGCTGGCTGCTCTGAGCGGCACGGGTATCATCTGTGCCCTCTGTTTTGTTGGTAATCGCTGCTTTTATAAAGAAAAGCCTCTACTCCCCGTCACACGATCTTTGAATATCCAAACAGCTCAAAGTCCTTATGATATACCGCGTTGATGAGGGCAATCAGTTCTGGGGAAAAATCGGAGATTGCGAACCGCTTCACCGTGGCATTATCGCGACTTAGGACAAGCCCCTTTATTCCATAGAGCGCCATAAGAGCATCAAACTCGACCTGAAGATTCTCGAATTTGAGTATGTGAATGGCAACAGCAGGATGGGTGTAGCGACACTGGGGTGTGTAATGATCGCCTTTCACTCGAGTTTGTGCCGCCTTTATTTTTGCAATCAAAAACCGGTTCATCTCCTCTTTTGTGTGGCGGATGCGCGGCCCGCCCCATCGGCAATGATATTCAGACAGAATCCGCGTGTAGGGATTGCGAACGACCATGAACCAGTCGTTGCGGCGAATGACAGGAACGGGTACGCGACAAAAGAGTTCGTGCCAATAGCCGTACTCCTTATCAAAACGACCCCACAGCAGTCCCTTTTTTTTTCCGGCATTCTCAATGCTCGTGCCGGCATTTTTTGTGATGTGAATGAATTTTATTGGCTTCATTCCTCTACAGAGTATGACGAATCAAACACCGTGATTGACGAGACGCGCCGTCGCCTCGGTCTCGGTCAGGATCTGACTTTCAATGAGCCAGGCGCGAATAACATCGCTCTTGTCTCCTTGCAGCAGAATGATTTCGGTGCCATCTTTGTCTTTGGTGACCTTGGTGGAGCTGTGAAACGCGCGCTTCATGGCTCGGGCGATTCGTTCGAGATCCAGGTCTTCATCGAGGCCTTCGATTGTGGTGATGCACTTCCTGCCCATCGTCTGGGTACGAATATGAATCTTCTTGGCGGTGGTCACGGCGAATATGTCTTCCATCGTACTGGGCCATGACCCGTGTCACAGGGTGTCACCTTTATTGGTGTGATCGGTTCTTACGGGAGCCGCCGCTCATCGCCTCATAGGGAGTTACGACAGCATAGTTTGCGTTATCGCTATTGACCGCCTGCACGAAGCCGTGACCGGCAGGCCGGGATGACACCAAGGCCAAATCACGATAGGAGTCACCGCCCCTCTGCGTCCTCCTCCTCCTAGAGCCGCCACGCAGGCAGCCATTGGGTGCAAAGCCAGACATCTTGATGAGATCGTTGTTCAAAACCTGTGTATAGACACCGCCTGCTGAGCCGCCCCCTCCTGCCTGGGGCCACATCCCGCAGCCGCAACCGCCGGTTTGCCTTCGGCTACCACCGGTTTGCCTTCGGCTACCACCCCTCTGCCTTCGGCTACCACCCCTCTGCCTTCGGCTACCACCCCTCTGCCTTCGGCTCCTTCGAGAGCCACCCAGCTGCGGCATCGGCCTGGCAGTGTTCAGATCTGCACTATGCGGATCCGACCGTGCATTAATCTCAAGTGGAACCCCCGATGCCGTTGAAATAGAAGTACCATCATACCCTACATTCGGCGACCCACCGCGCTGTACCCGCCGACGCTTAGCCGTTTTAGAATGTTTGGAACCCATCTCTACTTAGCTGCCTCAAAATTCGCACCAGGCGTCGCCGGCAACTCCGAGAGCCCCTTCACTTCCCACTTTTTAAAGGACGCCGACCAGACAACCTCCAAGCGAACCGTATTGGCCTTGATCGAACGCAGCCGCTCTGAGATCCCCAAGGTCCGGACAAGAGCACGGCCGAGGCTGACACCATCCGAGGATCGCAGAGCCCATTGCTCGGGGCCGGTCTCTCGACTGGCTACAGCGATCAGGGGTCCTTCGAGTGTAGGGGCTGCCACTGCTGATGCTGCTGATGCTGCTGGTCCCGTAAAAGTCACAGGCGGACCCGTCACGAGCGGCTCGTGGTTGGCGATCCATAGAAGCCGCCGCTGGCCCGGTGCATCCGCCTGAAGCTCCCAGACACGATCGGGCTGGAGCGCGGCCAGAGGCTGCCATGGCGCCATCTCAATAGAGAGACCGCCCAAGAGCCGGGGATCCACGATGCAGTAGTGTTCGATCCACTGGGTCGCCATGGCCCAGCGCTTCTTAAAGGGCTCGTCACGATGCAACGGTCGCCCCTTCCACATCAGAGTATCCTCGATCTGGAGAATCCTGGTAGAGGCTGACAAGGAGGCGGCAAATACCGTGCGCCCACCGGTCAAGAACTGGGGGTCAATCCGGAGTCGGAGGAGGGCCACACGCGGGCTCGGGCGCTTGCCACTGACGGGGTCACCGCTCACAAAGACGCAGGCGGATCGTTCGGGCCAGACAATCAGGAGACCGGTGCGCGCCTTGTCCGCTGGTCGCTTCAGAACAAACCATGTATCCCGTTTCAGAGTCGGTAGATGCTTACTCTGAAATGGTATGGAGGGGGTTTGAAAGGGTTCGAGTTCTTTGAGCAGGGCGCCGACCTCAGCGGGTTCTGTCAGGCAGGGAAGACGGCAATCGTCGGCCCATGTTTGAACTTTGACGGTGAGTGCCATTACTTCTATCTGGGGCTTCTTGTTTAGCCTGAAAGGGCCCCTATAAAGTTGATGCTGTCGCCTACAGCTGCAGCGACCCGCCGTACGATGAACCGAAGCCGCTTCTTGATCTATACATGTTGGACCACGGTGACTCCTTCGGGAGGCTCCATTGCCGGATCTCTGCTGCATGACCTGATTGCCTACTCGGAGGCCGAGGCGAAACAGCATATAGAGGTTCTTGAGAGGGGATCTACTCTGCCGCAAAATACCGGCACAACGTATCGCTACACCTATATTGAGAACAAGCCGGAGTGGTGGCCGGCTGATACATAGGCGGTGCCTAGAACGCCGTCATCCCTCGTTTTTGCTGCGCAAAAACTTGGTTAAACTGCCGTTTTAACTCACCTACGGCTCGTTAAAACGCCGTGAAGCCCGTTGGCTCCATGCCGTCAAAGGCAAACATCGAATTCCCCACAAACGCGCCTCCATTCTGCGCCATCTGCGGGCTGAATCCCTGCTGACCCGCGCCGCCCGGTGGCGGCCCCAGCGGCGTGCTCTGGGTTGCCGCCCGCCCACTCGGCACGTCATTGATCTGCATGGTCGGTGTCGCTGTGAGGCCGGTGGGCTGGTGGAAGAGCTGTTCCGGGTGGCGCAGGTGCTGGTCGAACTGCGCCGGGGCCTCACCGGAAGATAGAGCCGGGCCCTGCTGGCTTGAGGGTTCGCGGCGCTGCAAGGGCTCCGGGTTCATCGTCTCGGCCCTGGTTTGTCCCGGAATGTTCGGGAACGTTGCAGCTGGCTGCGGCTGCTGTTGCTGCTGCTGCTGCTGCGGCGTAGCCGAGGCCTCGGCGACAGGCGGTGGAGCCAAGAGGACAGGTGGGATATTCTTGGGATTCTTGGGCATCGCCGGACGCTTCATGATCCACTGATAGGCAAAGAAGCCAACCACGAGGACAACCAACAGACCGATCACGAGGGTGTAGTCCATAGTTCTAACGTTCCGTTGTAATTTCAAAGTGCGGCCAACGCGTTTTTGTAAAACGGGGGTCCATGGAAAATGGGCTGCGCACAATCTGTTGAAGCTGGTGTGGGTGCAGTCTATGACGTGTCTGGTAGTGTTGTCGATGTGTCCTCTGTTGTTGTCGATGTGTCTGCTTCTGTAGTCGATGTGTCAGCAGTTGATGTATCTGTTGCTGCAGCTCTCGAAGACCTCAAGGAGCCTACACCGGTTCAAGAATCCGTGTCACTACCGGTTACCCCTCCTCAAGGATCCGTGTCACTCCCAGTTACCCCGTCACCTCCTCAAGGATCCGTGTCACCCGATCCTGAACCCAGTACTCCCGCCCCTCTTCAAACCGACGGACTCCTCTAGAGTCGCACTGACCCAAACAGCGCAGCGGCGGAGCCAGGATGTCAGGTCTCAGTGTCCAAGTCGTCGGCCCGTCGAGTGACCACGCACGGAATGCCTGGGTCTCGTGCTCAAATTCGCCCAAGAAACCGGGCCACAAATAGGTCGTAATCGTTGTCAGCGACCCAGAAACCACAGATGAATCTGTTATGTATTGCACGCGCATACCATAAGAGATGCATGGAGTACTTAGACTGCCAGCCACTAAATTTGATTGGTCGGCAGATAGGCCTGTAGCCCGTACAATGGTTCAAATCGTCGTTCTCTCAGCCAACGGCGAACACAAGACGGTCAAGACCACGGCTTTCACCGGCGGCGTCACGGGCGCCACCGTCGCCAAGGCCGTTCGCAAGACGAAGCCCGCATCTCTCATTCTGACCTACAAGTACAATGACGCCACGCTGACGGTCTGGGGCTGGACCGAGGGCAAGGCCGGCACGGAGAACAAACACGAGCTGCCGCCGAGTCCTACGGTGGATGATCCGCCGCTGCTGTTTGGCGATGCGGTCGTCACGGCCTCCGACGGCGACTTTAGCGCAGAGGAGTATCTGACCTTTTACGAGGAGGCAATGGGCGGCTTCGAGGACACGGGCTCGACTGATGATGACGAGGGTCCTGAAGAAGAGGCAGAGGTCGAAGAGGAAGAGGAGGTTGAGGAGGTCGAGGATGATGAGGAGAAGGAAGAGGAAGAAGAGGAGGAGGAAGAGGCCGAGGAGGAAGAGGCCGAGGAGGAGGAAGAGGAGGATGCCGACGATGATTGCTACGATGACGGCGATGAGATGGGGGGAGCGGGCAAGCGGCGGCCGCCCCGTCGGCGTGCAATCTCGGCGCCCGAATACCGGCGCGTGGATATGGGCCTGCGCGCTCGTGTGAAGCTGCCGGCGCAGCCCGGTAAGCGCGCTCCACGGTGGCAGACGGGCCCCGAACTCGAAGAAGAGGAGTACTCTGATTAGGGCACAAAATTTGACTCCGTTGTTTCTTTTGACTCGACCAGGTAACCATGTCACTCCGAACTCACATTGGCGCCTTGATATCAACCCGTCTGTCGGTGCTGGCAGAGGAGAAGCAGCGGGATCTGGAACGGGGCATCTATAATGCATCGCTGCAGGAGGCGGGCCTGAAGGGTGTCCGGCGCCACTGGGAGAACCCCGACTTTGCTGAGATCTACAAGATGATTAGTCGGCGGACTCTGACAAATCTCATCCCCGGCACCTATGTGGGCAACAAACGGCTTTTAGAACGGCTGCAGGAGGGGGAGTTTCCGGCGCATCGCGTGCCCTTTATGAAGGAGCGAGAGCTGTACCCGGAACACTGGCAGAAGCTGGCCGATGAGCAGGTGAAGCGGGAGAATACCATGTTGGCGGGCGACAAGGAGGGCGGGAGTGATATGTTTCAGTGTAAGCGATGCGGGAAGGCACGGACGAGGTATTACCAGATGCAGACGAGGTCGGCGGATGAGCCGATGACGACGTTTATCCGGTGTTTGAACTGTGGTAAAGAATGGCGCCAATGAGCGAATGGCAGCCACTCTGTACGAAGGAATGGCGGCAATAAGCTAAAGCTTATCGCCGCCCTACAGCGCCGCTTCTCGCTGAATGGCAGCAATAAACATGAGTTACTGCTTGATTGTATATTGATAACAGTACTCTATTCGACGGCTCCTTTAATAATTTTGTGTAATGATATGTGCTAGAGCATTATAGATATAGATTTGTTTCTGTTATGATAAGTAGAGGATAGTATGTCAAATTCAGAAGGAGAAAGAGGAGGAGCAGCAGCAGCAGCAGAAGCAAAGCGTAGAAAAGCTAGTTTAGAAGAGCAGCCGAAGGCGGCGGCGGCGGCGGCGCCTTCATCTTCAGTAGCGGTTAGAAGAATAGGGAGAGTAAATTCTGATGAAGATGATGAAGAATCCGAATCCAATTCCGAATCTAATTCCGAATCCAATTCCGAATACAATTCCGAAACAGTAGGAAGAAGTAGAAGAGGGCGGGGGGGCGCAGGAGGAGGTGGTGGAGGAGGGCAGCTCCCGCTTAGTAGAACCTTGAGTGCTTCTGCTGCAGCCGTTAGAAGAGGAGAACTGCCGAGCGCAAGAGGGCTAGGAAATTTATCGAGCTCTGATTTGCAAGGAGTTGGAGGAGGGCAGCCCCCGCCTAGAGCAAACTCGAGTGCTTCTGCTGTAGGAAGTGTTAAAAGAAGTTTTTCGAGCATATTATCCGCTGCTCCTTCAGTTTATTCACAACAACAACAACAACAGCAGCAACAACCGCAGCAAGTATTATTATCCCAAATAAGTACTTTGCTAAATCGACAACAGCAACTGCAACGGGCGCAACAAGCTCAACAGGCAACGTTGATACGATTACAACAGGAACAACAGGCACAACAGGCACAACAGGCACAAGCGGCAGCTCAGCCAGCCCCAGCTCTGGCTCAACAATTAACACCAGAGGAACGACAAACAGGAATCTATATACAGACACCCAAAAGGAATTTTGTAGTTGTTCAGACTAATCGCTGTGCCCCTCAATGTTATCCGCCAAATGGAGGAGGAGCTGCTGATGATGATGATAGGGGAGTAAATTCTATGAGAGGACAAAACGCTTTAGGAGGAAATTCGAGATCGGCAGCAGCGGCAGCGGTAGAAAGAGGAGGAGTATTGGGTGTGCAGAACCAGAGCGCCAGCGGCAGTCTGCACAGATCGCCACCGAGTCAGGGGGGGATAAGTGCAGCGGCAGCGGCAGCAGCAGCAGCAGCAGCAGCAGCAGACAAACATGTGTCTGATGAGGAAGAGGGAGGATTGTTGAGTTTAAGAGGAAATCAGCTCGTCCCCAGTGTTGTAGCGGCAGCACCACCACCATTAGGAGGAGGGGCTGCGGGGTTAGGACTTGGATCAGCAATCAGTAATCAATCTCTTCAGCAGCCATCAGCTGGAAGCGGATCAGCTACTCCTCTAGCTGAGTCGCCTTTTAGCAGTAGTGCTGCTGCAGGTTCATCACCAGCAACAACTAGAACAAGTGCGAATGTTAGTAGAGATGGTGGTGGTGTCCCAGGAGGACCACCATATGTGAGACCCCTCGTGGATGGCAGAGGGGGGGGAAATAACAGAGGCGGCTACCGCAAGAGCCGCAAGCGATCAAAGGCCAAGCGCCGTCACACCCACAAGGGCTAGAAACCAGAACCAACATTTACCGCTCAGAATGAACCCGCATTCTCAGCGTTAAACCGCACTATCTCTAACACGCGTACCAAGTAATGGACACATCTATAAAATCAGACCTGCGGATTGCCACGTACAATGTACATGGCTTTCCCTGGATCAGCGTACCGATCAAGCAGATGGTCGATTGGATCACGACGCACTGTGATGTGGTCGCGCTCCAAGAGGTGTGGTGCCGCCACCCGGAGTGGGCCGCCGCCTTCGGTGCTCACGGCTGGCAACTGATCAAACCCGCACGCGAAGCCCACTATGTCTCCGCTTTTGGCTCCGGCTTGGCGGTTGCCTGGCGGTCCAGTCGGTTTGCTCTGCGCGATTCCCGGTCCTATCCCTTTCTCGAGTCCTTCGGCCTCGATGTACTCGCCGTCAAGGGATGGTTCCGTGTGGATCTGGTCGATCGTAGATCTGGCACAGCGATCAAAATTGTGAATACGCATTTGCAGGCGGATGTTGATCTGGTGTCGGATTACTTCCGGCCACGAACGGAGGCGATCCGCAAACGCCAGGCCCGGCAACTGGCTACTGCTGAAGGTGGCTCCTCTGCGATACCAACGCTCATCATCGGCGATTTCAATACCGATCGCGATATCGTGGATGGCTTCCGGTTCTTTCCGTCCGACAAGAAAACGGATGATTTCACGGGGATCGACAGGTGCTGCCATGCTGTCGGTGACTCGTGGTCTGTTAGCGAGTGGCGAACTGCGGTCGAAGCGGAGGGATGGAGCGATCATTTGCCTGTTGTGTGGCACCTGCAATTTTCTCTGTAGGTGAGTAGAGGATATGTCAGGACCTGGACCTGGTGCAAAACGAAAGAGAGGAAATGCACCAGGAGAAAATGCAACAGGAGAAGATGAACTTGGTGTTGTGGGGGCAAGCTCTTCTGCAGCAGCGGCAGCAGCTGCAGCATCAAGTTCATCTTCTTCGGCAGCACCCTCTCTTGGACCGAGTTTAGGGAGGGTAGGGGCAGCTAGTGGAGGAGCAGGAGGAGCATCGGCCCCAGCAGCATCGAGTTCATCTTCTTCGGTGCCTGCTCCTCTTCAAAGTGTAGAAGCAGCAGCAAAAGCAGCAAATGCAGAAGCAGGAGGAGAAGGGGGTGCAGCAGCAGCAGGAGGAGGAGGAGGTGCGGCAGCGGCAGCCTTGCCACAACCGGCTGATGTAGTTATTGTAGAAATTGCAGCTCCTCCTCCTCCTCCTCCTGCTCCTGCTGTAGAAGCTGCAGCAAATTCAGCATTAGTAGCAATATCGGTTGCACCTAATCTTGCAGCAACAGCAGCTCCTGCTCAACAAGAAACTGGGTGGCTTAGTTTTATATATGGAAGTCTTGGGGCCGCATGGAGTCGCATAACATTTCCTTTCACAAGTCCAATTTTATCGGCAGCATTATTAGATAAATGGTTAGATGAAAATTCAGGTATTAAATCTGAAATATTTAATTATTTTATATCTGAACTTTCAAAAGTATTTAGATCATCCCCAGAATTAGAACAATATGTTCCTATAATTAATGATAGAGATACTGCAGGTAAAACTTTTGCAAAAGCATTATCTTTGCAACGTATGAGCGCATCAAAATTTTTAACTATTTATGGAAGGGAAAGTAAAAGGGGGAAAGCAATTCCTGAAGGATACCTCATAGCATTAAAATCTACAATAGTATATTTAATTACTCTAGCTGCTGCAAGATTAAGAAGAACATTATTAAAACGTAAAATAGAAGAATTAAGAGATTTATTAGCATCATCAGATACTTTAGGCTTATCTCTTAGAAAAAGACTAAGAGGTGCAAACCCAAATTCAAATGTTGAATCTGCAGGTTTTCTACCTGAGCCAACACGAGTTAGACAAGCCAAAGCAGGTATAATAAGATTAACTCGTAGCATTACTAGATATATAAATGTAATGATAGGTCTTTTAGCCAGGCACGAGCCATTAGATGTAACACCTCAAGATATAACTGATGCTACTGTATTACTTGGTTTGTATGCAGAAAATGGTATGGAAGCAAAAGTTGGTCCAATTAAACTAGTGGCTGCTGCCGGCGGTGCTGCAAATTTTCCTGTTTTAGAAGGAATTGAAGCTATGGAAGCCGACGATGCGCTAGTTGCACTAAACAATTTTTTTGTTGGTTCGGATGAAGCAATGCGTAATCATTTAGCAGTGCTTTTAGTTGGCACTGTTGATCCAACCTCTGGGCAACATTTTACTGCACTATTTGATGCTCCTGGGCCAGGTAGAGGAGGTGCTGGAGGCGGCGGCGGAGGGTCTTCAAGCGCTGCCGCGGCCAGCAGTGCTCCTCCAGGATTTGGTGGAGGGGGCGGTGGGTTTGGCGGTGCTGCTCCAGGATTTGGTGGAGGGGGCGGTGGGTTTAGCGGTGCTGCTCCTAGAGGATCTGGTGGAGGGGGCGGTGGGTTTAGCGGTGCTGCTCCTAGAGGATCTGGTGGAGGGGCTGCTTCTCTCTCTGTTGTAGAAGAAGCACCCATCCGCAATGAAGCCGTAAGTGGATTAGGTAATTTTCTGAAAAGTAAAGACACAGGAGCGCTTATAACGGTAGATTTTGCAAGTGTTTTATCACGTATAATAGAACGTGATCCTGTGTATGGATATAAAGTTACTGGAACTATAACACAAATCGTTGATAACATTATAACAAGAAATATTCTAAACAATTTTAAAATGTCTGCATTAAGAGTAATACAACAGCAGGTTGCTCCTGTATCTGCTGCAGCTGTTCCTTATAAAGGTTTTGGCGGCCGTCGCAAAACTCATCACCGTAAGCAAAAGAAGACTCGGCGCCATAAGAAAGCCAGGCGATCGACTCGCGTGAAACGCAATCGTAAGTCCCGCTCTAATCGTTCTTAATCAGCAAGTCCCGTCGCCTATTTCGAATAGGAGGAGCAGCAATAGGCGGTGCAACATACGAAGACCCTAGCCGAATCGACATACATAACATCACCAGTTCCACGGCAAATAGAACACCAATGCACGGCATGGCGTTCCACATGCCGATAAAGACGCGCCGCACCCAATCCTCCACAATCTTCGATTTCTCCGCAATCTGCGAAGACAGCGCCACGATCTCCGTCGGTCCAATCCGCACGCAATCCCCCGCCTCCTGTGAAATGCAGCGGCGAATCAGCGCCGGAAGGTCCTCCGGGAGCCACCAGGCGTAGCCGGAGGCTTCGCCAAACCAATCCTGGACCAACCGGACATCGGCGGCAGCGGTCACAACAACCAACGACGCGTTCAAGATCCGTTCATGCACATTGAACAGCTCCTGGATTCCCGCCGCGACCATGAGTCGCCGGACTCTGCTTTCCCGTGCTCTCACATGCTCTAGGCAGCCGTTCCACGCTTCCGCTACCAGAAGGCTCTCCAGAAGACGCCGGAACCAGTAATTTTGGGGAATCGGCACTATATGGTGAATCCCTACCGTAAGGTTCCATGCGATGCTGTTGCTGCTCTCGACAAGGGCCCAGAGTCGTGCGTCATCTGGTTCGGTCACATCGTGAAGCCGTGCGATTTCCTGCGCAAATCCAGCGAAGGTACTATTTCCGCCCGTCGTCGTTGCCTCTCCAACTGACGTCTTCACTGACGTTCCGCCCGTCGTTGTCGTTGCAGCATAGATCCCAGAAGCCGACGCCCACCGACTCAGTTGCAGCACCTGGTTCCACTCTTTCTCGGCCGCCTTTACAGCCAATAGCTCTGCCTCCAGCCGAGTCACCAGATCCGCGGCTGCCTGACACGTCACCTGATGAAACGTCGAGACCGAACACACGGCTTTCTGGGCCGTCACCAGCTGCGCTTCTAGCCCCTGAACCTGAGGAGCTAAACCGGACCACAGCAGAGTCGCATCCGGGTCACTCAGCAGGCCTCCCACGAGGTCCGCGTGTTCCAACATCCACTCCATCTCCCGCTCTCGAAACCGGTCCCAGACCCGCTGATGCTCCTTGATTTTCCTCTGTAAAGATGGGACTATGTGCAGGCCCGGATGCCGCGCCGTCTCATGGAGGGCCGCGACCACAAAGGCCCGCGGCAGTGGTACGAACTTCGGCGCCGAGGCAAAGAAAGAATGAGCCGCCTCCCCCCAAATCGACATCGTGAGCGACATCCCGCCTATAAGTGACGCAGCCGATCCGTATTCGTCCGCATGTAAGAATCCCTGCAACGTCATCACCGCGACCAGTGTCCAGAGAAACAAACGTATCAGAAACATAGAGGATGATACAGGCCCTGTTAGTTATAGCTGTAGTCGGTTTAGCGATCGCTCACCTTTATATATTCTTGACAAGGAGATCAGAGACCTTTCAGGATTATAAGCCGCGTGGTCGGGAGCTCGGGCTCATCGGCGACGGACAAATCGATCCCGCCGATCAGAGCACCTACAATCCTCTTGAGACGCCGCGGCCCTACAATCCGGCCAACCAGCCCTATAACGAGTCAGACGCCGAAGGAAATCCCGTGACGCCCTATATCAACATTGATGAAAAGGGCCAGGACGTCTATGAAGAGGACAATCCTCTCGATCTGCCCTGGATCGCCTCCTGGTCGGTGGCGGATCGCGCCGCCCGTCGAGGCAACAGCTGCGCTCCCCTCTACATCGAAGAGGGGCCCGATGGCACGACGATCGAAATCGTCAGCAAGAGCTGCGAAGGCGAAATGCCCCACACCAAGGAGGGCGATCGGATCGTGATGCCCGACACTCTACCGGATCCGCTCAAGGCCGAAGTGTTGGCCCACGAACTCGTGCATATCTACCAGCGCCGCTATGCGGTCGCCTGGACCGATTTCTACAAACGCGAATGGGCCTTTACCTTTTACCAGGGCCCGCCGGCGGCCATGCCCCCGTCCGTCTGGCAGGCCCGTCGTTCAAATCCGGATACTTGGAACCCTGCCTCAGGTGGGCCCTGGCCCGTGTGGATGAACCGCTGGTGGCCCGTGTCCGTCTATACCAATCCCCAGATGCCAACACTCCGCGCCTCCAAAACCGTTTGGTGGGACGACCAGGCGGGCCGTGTTCTGACCGAGGCCCCAGAGGAATGGACCGCGTTCTTCGGCCGCCAATCCCAAGACGAACATCCCCACGAACTCGCCGCTGTCATGATCGTGAGCACCGATACGGGGACAGAAGCCGGGCGGCGTCTCATGGCCTGGTGGCGGACCGATGGCCTCCTCGCCCGAAATAATCGATCGGCCCAGTAGAGGAGGGTTTCAATGGCGGCCATTTTAACCATTCGACTGTTTGACGAATCCAAAGCGCGCCTTGTCACGTCATCGTCATTGGCTTCATTGGGTTCATTGTCTTCATTGTCTTCATTGTCTTCATTGTCTTCACTGGAAGACGAAGACGCGTGCCCCTCTGTGCCCTACACTATTTCGCCGCTTGATGGATTTCGTGGCTCCTCCAGCAAAAATTCGCCGTCCCTTGTAAGGGATGCTGCAGAGTCAGCAAAGAAAGAGGAAGACGCAAAAAAAGAAAAAGGACCGGAACCTAAGTGACTTTTACACGGCGAACAATAAGGACTGGATGGAGGCCACGTCTCTTCCTGAAACCGAATCGCGCATCACCCAGACCTATTTCATCCAAAAGAAGATTAACAAGGAGCTGTCGGCTATCATCAGAACTCAGGACGGCGCCATGGCCGACCTTAGAGACAGCTGGATCGCTGCCGAGGGGCGGAGCGTACCAGATAGCCTCTCTTCGCTCTTCCAGATCATGATGACCACGAATTCCATTTCCGACATCTGCACCCGTATCGGCTGGATGAATCGCAACGGCATCTCTGCACCTCTCTCCGTCTATATCCAGGGCGATCCCCGCGGCCATAAGCGCTGCCGTGTCTTTATTGAAGAGGGCAACCCGCGCATTGGGATTCCTGAGTACTGGCTCGAAGAGCGCTACGCCGGTCATCGGCGAGCCTATGAGATCTATGTTCGCGATCTTGCGGCCATTATGGGTCTTCCGCCGATTCTGCTCGGTTACACGGCCGAACGCGAATTTGCCCACGTGTTTCCTTCCATGACACAGCGAAAGGTCCGGATCAATATGCTGACATGGCACGAACTTGTGACGGAGTATCGCACGATCGACTGGGTCGCCCTCTTCCAGGCCTGGGGCCTTCATAGAGATCAGCTGCCCGATCTCGTATTCAATGTGAGTTCTGCCGCATTCCTCCATCATATTCAGAACCGTATGCTCTCCTGGTCGATGCAGCGGTGGCAGGGCTGGTTCTCGCTGCTCGTGGCCCAGTGGATCGCGGGAATCTCACCCAAGAGCCCTCTCCGGTCCGCCTGGTTTGCCTACAACCGCACCTTTCTCCAGGGCGCCAAGGTCGATGTAACGACCGAGGATCTTCGTGACGACATTATTTCGTCCCTCATGCCCAACACCCTCGGCAAACTCTGGATCGCCAAACACAATCCGCCCGCGGTTCGTAAGGGAGTGACGACGATGGTCCGCTACATCCAGGCCGCGGGAATTGCCAAGCTTCGCACGGTGGGTTGGATGGCGCCGACCACGAGGGCCGCGGCGATCCGTAAGCTCCGCAACATGCGCATTGAGGTCTGTTCTCCCCCCATGGATAAGTGGAAGCCGAAGGAGGAAGCCTGCTCGCTGAGTCGCACGAACTTTGTAGAGAATCTGATGACGCTGTCCAAGCTTGGAACCGATTGGAACCTGGAAATGCTGAAAAAGGGCGACTGTCGCCGGCCCAGCGGCAATAATTGGTCGCGGCCCGTGTTCGTGGTGAATGCCTATTATTATCCCGATGAGAATAAGTTCCTGTTGCCAGCGGCCATTCTGCGTCCTCCCTTCTATGATTCGGCGCGCTCGCTCATCTGGAACTACGGAGCCACGGGCACCACGATCGGTCACGAATTCTGTCATGCATTTGATTCGGATGGACGCACCTACGATGAGCACGGTGATAAACGGGATTGGTGGTCGAAGCGGAATGCGGCTGAGTACAAGAAGCGGGCGCACCATGTACAGAAGTTCTATGATGCAGCAACGTACAGAGGCATGCCGGTCGATGGAGAGCTGACACTGGTCGAAAACATCGCCGATATCGGGGGTGTCGAAATCGCGTTGTCGGGTCTTAGATCTGCTCTGGGGCGGGCACTGACCAAGGCGGAGATGCAGGATTTCTTTAGGAGTTTCGCGATCTCCTGGCAATCGAAGGATCGCTACAAGAGGGCGGCCCAGCTTCTCGTGACGGATCCCCATTCGCCGCCGATGTTACGCGTGAATCAAGTGGTGCGGCAATTCGATGAGTGGTACGAGGCGTTCGACCAGGGACCAGAGAACTGTAAGGACTTTATTCCGCCTGAAAAACGGATCCGTTTCTTTGCGTGATGGCGCAAATGAACGTGTAGCAAGCGATCAGATTTTTTGCATAAAAAATCAGATAGACAAGCGATACGGTTCTTTGCCTAAAGAGCGCGTGTCACCAATCCACTAATGACGGCGTGTATCCTTCTTCCCGAACAGTATAATCTGCTCTGGAAGACCTCATGGCTTCCCCTTATTCCAACCGGTGTTCTCTTATACAACCAGCAGTGCAATATTTCTCACTTCTATTAATTACTGGCGGCGCTATCTCGATCTAGTAACAGTCTTTTTCTGCCTTTTGTATCAAGTAATCGTTGCATGGACTGCCCAAAATCGAATCGCATACTACACGCTCAGTACCAGTGCGTTTGTCTTATTTGTGACGGGAATGCATCAGTATAAACAAAATCGCCGGTGGGCTTCCACGCTCCTGCATGCCGCCACCCATCTACTTGCCTCTGCTGCGCAGCTTATTCTTGTCTTAGGAGAGTAGCATCAGATCGGCCAGGCGCCAGTACTCGAATGTGCCATCCGGCAGCGGCCGCTTCAGAATGTAGGGAAGCCGTTTGGCCTCGAGCTCCGCCCGCGCCACCTGATAGACATCCGTGAGAACGTCGGGAACCTCAATGTAGGGCGGCGCCCCGTGGGCCAGCTCGGAGGCGCGCAGCGACAGCACCTTGGTCCGCTCATACATGGTTAAGAAGGGATAGGTCACGTGATTGGGATCCTTGACGCCCGACGCGAGAGGCGGATAGGCGTCCCGAATAATGAGCCGCTCAAGGACCGTCTCCTCGTAGTCGGGCCAGAGTTCGGGGTGTTGGTCGAGGAGGCCCTGGGTCTTGGCGGAGGGTGCCTCGGTGAGCCCGAGGGCGGCGGCGGTTTCGAGCTGTTCGCCGCCGACGTCTTCACCGCCCTCCGGTGCATCAATCGGCTCTTCATCGTTTGGTAAAATGGCCGGTTCATTCACATCGTCATTGGTTTGATCGTACTCGGCCATGGTCTCTGCTAGTACGGGCTAATTCGCCAGGAGCCGCGTAACGTCAAGTTTGCGGAGAATCGCCGCCCTCCATAGGGGCATGTTCAGCAAAGTTAGAACATCATTAAAAGCGGGATCGCATAGGTCACGTCGGCAGACATTGAGGGTGCAGCGGGGCGGGGCGATTACTTTATCTTCATTTCCTACAAACAAACAAGTTGCTGGTCGGCCTTCTGAAGGATTCGATTATGACGCACGTAACGACATTTGGAATAAAATCGTTGATGTCAATGTCAACTATAAATGGATTTTAGGAAATTGGTGGAATAATGAGAATAAGTATCAGAATTATATTAAGTTCATTGAAGGGCAAGATATTCTTTTTAGGCTTGCTATGACAGGTGTTTATAAAATGTTAAAATTAAGTGCAACCGCTACACAAGGTGAAATTATTGCAGCATTCAATTCACTTCCTAATGATTATATAGTGCAAAATTTGTACGAATTATTTTTTGATGTAGCGCGCGTTGTTTATTTAAAAGATCCTGCAGAAATGGACACAGCACACACAAAACTTCAGATGATTGAAAATGAAGATGAATTTTTAGAATTATTATTACATCCAGCCCGTGTGGAAAGTATGATTATGAAATCAATTGCAGGCGCCTGTATTTTACAGAAAAAAACACCAGATGTATTAAAAATTATTAAAGAGGCAGCAGCTCCAGCAGCTCCAGCAGCGGCAGCTCCAGCAGCAGCGCCAGCAGCAGCAGCAGCAGTAGCACCAGGAGAAAAAACATCTGCTAAAAAAGAAAAAAATGCTAGTATAACAACTCAATTTGCTTTATGCCATGTGCGCGCGCTTCGGTATGCAGCCGATGCACAATCGAATGCTTATAAATTAACCGGTAAGCCGCTGCGCGATGGGTTTTATTTATCTCAATCAGTAGAAGATTTTCAGAAAATGATAACTGGCACAACCCCTACAGATGGATTTTGGTATCTATTTGTTAAAGCATGCATTGAGGATGATGGAGTTAAATCTCTTGAAAACTTAACTGGTCCATTTACTGTAGAAAATGCTGCAAAGCTTGCTGCCCGCGTGTTTAGTATATATGAAACCACCGAAGTTACAAAATTAAAAGAAGGAGTATTTAATAATCTGAAGGAAAAAACCGAAGTTGCATCTCCTGCAATCTCAAAAGATAAATTTCCAGAACATGCAGAGGCAATGTATCTAACAAGCGATGCAAGATCCCTTAATCTTTCAAATTTTTTAACTAGAATGAATTTGCAATATACGCAGTTTGTTCTGCATCTTATTGCAACAATAGTAAGAATTGAAAAAGAAACACTAGAAAAGATTAATGCCGATGAGGAAGCTGCTGCTAAAGCCGAAGCTGCTGCAGCAGAATAATATCCCCTCATGCGGCAATGAGCCCTTGACACGCCCTAAAGATTGCTAGCGGCGAGCACGTTGCCGGATCCACATCCGGCCGTCTCAGAAACTCATAGATTCCCGTATTGTACTCGGGTTTCGGCGACCCGCCAGGCCGCCCCTCCTTGGTAAAGCCTCCTAGACCATCCGCTACACCCCCCGTCCAAGGAATCTGCATCCATGACCGCACAGCTGCGACCACCGGTGCCGTCAAGTACTCCTGAACAGGAAAGTAGCAGTGAATGCAGAAGATGAGCTGTGCCAGGTCCCGCCCCGCCTTACAACACAGCTCACCCATCGGAAACCACGAACCCGCCTGGAAGACCGTTGTCGGCCGCGCCGGTGGCGGACAGCCCACACAGGCAAAGCCGAAATCAATCAGTGTCAGCTCGTGTTCCGACATGAAGGAATAGCCACCCAGCTCTAAGATCACAGGCGATCCCTTCCGAATCATGATATTATTGACCTTGACATCCCTATGATTAAGGCGCAGCCGATCCTGCAGATGATGCAAGATATACGCCGTCTGCGCCATAATCTCCAAAAACGTCTTGGAATTCTCTGCCTTTGTCGTGGGCAACCAATACCGTTGCATGTGGGAAAACAGTGTCCGCCCCTGCACGTACGACATGCAGAGCGACATCTGCTTCCATCTGTCGGATCCATCCATCTCGCCAAACACCTCGTAGGGGCGCGGAATGGCCCACGGTGTCGCCGTCTTCACCATCGTCTGCCACGCCAGCACATGGAGGAGCGCCTCGGAGGTGTGGGCCGTCACGTCCTCCGCGGGTAGGATAGCCGAGCCCGGCGGCGGCATCGTGCGCTTGACAATCACCTCATGGGGCGCCTCTATGACATCAAACAGGCCATCGGTCCGCCGCCGCACAACCATGCGATGCGCCTTGTAGATTTTTCCGTATGTCCCTTCGCGATACAGCTCTCCGATTGACCAGCCGATGTAGCGACCGCCCTCAGGGTCCAGGCTCTTACTCAGAAACTGCCACGCGTCGCCGTTGATCGTCTGTTCGGGGCCCACATGGGCGATCTGCCGTGCCCGCGGCAGCACTTCGCATATGTTCGTCATGTGTTCGTTCAGCTCAATATCGAGAAAACCGTGTCCCTGCATGTCCCTTAATTTCTGTAGATAGATTAAAGGCATGTCGCGCAAATCTGAAGGACTCTTGGACTTTATGCTTCGCCGACCTGATTTCAAGTGGGGGGACCTTCCAAGCAGCAATGCGGCGGTCAGAGAGCTCGGCATTGAAGGGGCGATTGCAGAAAAACGGCAGAAATCCCGTCGTCGTTCGTCTTCGGGCCAGACTAGTGAGATCCAGAGAGTAGGCGGCCGCAAAGCACGGCAGGAGCACTACAAGCGCAAGGCCATTCTCGAGGCGGAAAAGGAGGCGGAGCGCCGTGCTATATGGATCCGTCGTCATCCCGGTGCCCACGAGTCGAACTGGACCAGACGGCAGGAGAAACGGCGTCGGCGCCGAGCCGCAAGCCGCAGTGCCCGTCGCCAAACCAAAAAACATCGAACCACGGCCCCGCCACCCTAACAAACTTGACGCGCGGTCACGGCAAAGAAGCAGTCAGTACCCAGCCACGATGTTTGTTTATGGTTTCAAGTGTTTGCCATCCGATCTCCACGCATTGCCCCGCGGCACGATCGCCGATTATTATATCGAATACGGCCTGCTCGTCTTTCCCGCCTATTCCAAGCCCACCACGCTGCAAGGACGTCTTACACCCGAATTCTGGGATACTGTAAATCGCACGCTGTCAGCCACAAAACCGATCGCCGTTCAACTGGAGCATCCCTTCATTACCGAGGCCGAGGACGCGGCCGTCAAGGCACTTCCTGCTGCTGAGCTCGATTGGTATCATGTCCCGCGTATTGTTACGCCCGACATGGCACCTGTATTAGACGTGACCTAAGGAGCAGAGCCAGAGCCAGAAGACGCCATATTTGTCTGGGCCGCGGCCTTGTCGCTGTCACTCACAGATCCACTCTGAAGATCCTTCGTCTTTTTGTCCATAGGGTCAAGATATTGCGCCTTCATTTTGGCCACGAGACGATTGATCTGTGTCAGCCGATCTTGTGCGCCCGTATCAATAGAAGAGCCCGTCATATCCTTGGGACACAGCGTGGCAGCCTGGCAGGCAGACAGCAGAGCCGGCTCAATATATGATAACAGAGTGTTCTCCATCCGGCTGATACGGTCCAGAGGCTGCTGAACTTCAGGGCCAGGAGATCCGGAACATTGAGTCAGCTGGCCCTTGGCGTCACTGACCGCCTTGGCCTTGGCCTGCGTCACTAGCGCGGGATTGTCCTGCCCCGCCTGCCCAACACTGGCCTCAATATACTCATCGGCTCGTTTGACGAGAGCGCAGACCTCCTTCTCTGCGGCAGTCAGATCGGCATCTGTAGAAGATCCCGATTCAAAGCGCTCATAGGGCTGAATGTTGAGACAGAAGAATCGAATAAAGATCAGGCAGAGGACGGTGACCAGTCCAATTGTACCGACTGACACGGCGACTTCAGAAACGGCATCGGCTGGAATCTTCATGAGTATGAAGATAACACCGACGATTAACATGGCAGCAATCACAAGTAAGATGGGAAGTAGTCCTATCGTGGCATAGATGGGTGAGGTGATGATGCTTATGCACAAAACACAGACTGCTCCTACAAAGTAAATAATTATGAGAAATGAGCTTTCGCCAGGGCGTTCTTTAATCATTTTTCTAAAATCTGAGAAGGACCATTCTTCAGGAGCAGTAGGAGGCTTTGCTCTAGCTGCGGCTATCAGTTTTGCGGCGGAGGCTTCTTCTTCTGCGGCGAATGCATCGGCCGCTGCAGCGGCTGCGGCTTTTTCTGCTGCAATTGCTTTTGCTTCATCTGCCGCCTGACTGGATAGAGACCTTTTGAGTGGCGCTGGTTTTGGTGGCTCTGGTTTTGGTGGCTCTGGTTTTGGTGGCTCTGGTTTTTTGGCTACTGCTCTTGCTGCTTCTGCTTTTGCTGCTGCTGCTAATATTGACGTCGTTAATGCAAATGCATTTACTGGTTGAGACCTCTTGGGTGATCTAGCAAGCGGCACAAATCTTGAAGCACTTGGTGTCCTTTTGAGTGGCGCTGGTCCTGGTATTGGTTCTGGTGGTCCTGTCGATTCCGGCATCGCCCTTTTTACACCTTTCTTTGGCGGCATGTCCCCTATTGAATGCCGAGTTTTTAGTGGCCCAAGGCAGAAGATGGCTTCCGGTGAAGCAGAAAGTACCCGTGTTCGCCTACTCGCTAAATGCATCAATCAGACCAACATTAGCCAGATCGCCGCCACTCAGCCAGCACCCCCTGTCTGTATCACCATAGCAACACCTCCTCAGCAGCAGCCAACAACTCCCACCGCGCTCGCCCATCTGCTATCCAGAGTAAGCTGTTCATCTGATTCCAATGGATCTAATGGAATCAACCGTTCATGCACCATGTATTACAATCCGTTTGCAGGATATGGATGTCAGCCCATCTATTCACCGTCCCAGCCGTATCTCGAAGAGTCGGGGACAGAGCCACCGCAGGGGCCGGCTGTTAGTACCGTCTATCGCTGCTTTGGTCGGATTCGTGGGATAGAGGAGATCTGTAAGCCACTTGTGGGTCGATCCTCCAGTGATCGGACGGCCCGACTCAAGGCGGGGCTAGTATCGGCCAGTCTAACACGGTACGCTCAAGTGGTGCTGCCGGTGACACCGTATCCGCCGTGCTTGCCACCGGCGCCGAAGCCAGGGGTGCCCATTCCGGCAAAACCGCCGTGCAATCTGGGGACTCGGCGGGTGGATTATAGTAATCCTAGAGCCAACTAACAGAAGCAGTCGCACACCAACTAAAAATCTGCGGTCAGAGTAATGTACTACAGCGAATATCTCCGCAACAAGTCCCGTGCATCCGCCCAGATCGTTAGCCCTACTCGAGTGCGCGATGCCGGTCTCTGGACACAGATTCGTCGCAATATGGCCTCCGCCGATCCCCTCATTCTGCCCCGCAACGGTGGCCAGGTGATTCTTCTGTCAGCCGATGGAGTTCTGGCAGGTAAGGCCGGTTCCGCTGTCTGCTGTGGCCCTACTCTTCGCGAACAACGTACAGAGACCAAGGCAGGCACCTGTTGCGGCCTCGTACATCCCGTCCAGTATCCGACCAACTTTTACAGTGCGGCCAAGCCCGACTGCTGCCCCGTTAATAATCCGCCGATCGCGCCCAATGGAGTTGTCTGCTGTCCGTTGCTTCCCAGAAATACTCAACTAGTAACCTTTACGAAGAAGCCAACAACGGAAGGATAAATTAGGCCTGACAGTTATTTCTATCTCAAAATGCGTGCATTGTGAGATAAGAATATGTGGAGACGCTCGCTCATCGGCGCTTGTTCGGAACACCCATGTTCCGGAAGTTCTCCTGCAGAGAGCCCGCCGGCGCCAGATCAAAATCGGCCGCCTGGGGCTCCATGTTGTTGTTCATGGTGCAGCCGCCGCAGGTACCCCGGCCACCGCAACTGCAGAGAGATCGAGGACCCTGGGTGCCATTTACGGCGGTACAATCCGCATCATTGGCGCAGGCCACTGCGAACGCCTCCTTGATGGCCGCCGGCTTGAGCGCGGCCCTGCAGACCCAGAACTGCATCATGGAGAGCACGATGGTGATCGCTGCATAGATAGCCAAGTTCAGGACTATCGAGGCCGTGGGCAACAACTTCTGGATCGCAGACGGGAGGAAGATGAGTTGGACAATTGAATAGACCGTGAAAACCAACATGATCGCGGCGACGGCCATATGGTAGAAACAAAAATCATAGGCCCAAGAGGGCACGGCAATGATTGAGTTGAGGGTGTCCATTCTATCTTTATTGCTTGTTTTATTTTGGTGACCACTTACCTTTTAGGCCTTGGCTGCCGTCTTGGTCACCACCTTCTTGACGGTCTTCTTCGGGACGGGCACCGGCTCTGCAACGGCCTCCTCCTCAAATGCAACTGGCTCGGGCGCCTTCTTACCAGCTGCGGGAAGAACTGCAGCGACCACCGACTCGGCCTCCTCTTCGCCCTCGTCCTCCTCGACCTCCTCAGCAGCAGCCGCCTTCTTGCTCACGAACGCGCGAATGTCCGGGGCCTCACTGCGAAAGGCCGGGCCGCGAATCTGCTCCGGCTGGCTATCCACGCGGAACTGAGTGGCCTTCCAGGTCGTGCCGAACTTGCCACCCGCGAACCAGACACCCGTGCATTGCATGATGGCCGACACCTGCGAGCGCTTGACGAGCACCTGGTCAATGTCCGAGGTGCCGGGGAACAGGGTGATGCGACCCTTGTCATCCTTGGTGGCCGGGTCATAGAGCTCTGCCTCGAAGGTGTTGAGCTTCGTCGAGGTGGGATCCATCATGGTGCGGGGCCCACCGGGCTTGGCGGCCACCGTCCTCTTGCGAAGAGACAGCTTGACCGTGGGCGGGTAGGGCTTGAGGTTGCCCTGGGCGTCCTTGCTGACCTTGAGAAGTGGCGTATAGAACGCCTTGATGACCTCGCGATTGGGGTTGGCCATCTTGAACCACTTGCCGGCGTTCTCCACACCGGCGTCGATCATGCGCTCGTCAAAGGCCTCGACGAACTCTTGAAAGGAGCGCACGGCCTCGTTCTCATCGGCCCCCCGCAGAGAGAGATCGACGGAGTACTTGGGGGGCGCACCCGGCGTCTTGTCAAAGACATTGACACCGTAAGGGACGTTGAGGCTGGGGGTCTCGATAATGAGACCGCGGGTCTCGTAGCTCACATTGACAGTCTTGCCGCCATTGTCAAGAAGCTTGACAGGGCCGAAGGTGATCTTAGAGGGCGTAACATCAGAGGGAGTGCTGATCATGCTGGACATCGTACTGGGGCTTGACCTAGGCCGGCCGACGGTCACCTTTTGGCCGCCTAGGGCCAAACTTTTTTGGCTCAGATAGACAGAGAATGCCGTCAAACACAGATAATAGTGGATCGGCTAGAGCGGCACGGCTGCGGCGGATCAATGCCGCCCAGGGGCCCGCGCCAAACTCTAAGATAGGCTCGATCGCGTTAGACAGGACGCTGGCACCTTGCTGCGACGTGGCTGTGCCACCACCGGAACCACAGACACAGGTAGTGTTAGTTTGTTGCGGCATTGAGTCACAGGTTCTGGATCCGACGATTTACTATGGGTTTTTAAATAATACGCCAGATACCTTTACATTTGAAATTACCTATGAAGGCGGAAATACAGAATACATAGAAATCCCACCATTTGATTTTGAAAATATGCAAGATACAGGTCGAGGCCCGTATGTTGGTCTTACATCCTGGAACTCAGTACTTGAAAATAGCTGTTCGTCGCCGTTGGTAATTGGGGTATTCCCGCTTAGCTTCTTAGGATGCCCGTCACAAGTGCTTGATCCCACCAAAGAATATCAATTCCAAGTTCTTGGAGGATTTGGAGATGGAGATATTACTCTCACTTTAGAGGACTCGAGTACAGTTCCACTACCTGTAGATGGATCCCTAATTACCATACCCTCACCGACTACAGGATATATTACTTGGACTTCAACCGGCGATTGCGCCTACTTTGCACCTGGGCTGCGACCTGCGTTTATGCCTAGAAAGCGACTATTGACTCCGCCAAAACTAACATGGACTGTGCCTAGTAAGCCAGCACCGACGGATGGAGCACCGCCAGCTCCGCCCCTATGATCCGTGTAATCCCAGGTGAGAACATCTCCACGAGCCACGGATACGCAGTCGAGGCGCCCGCTGATACGAGCGACAACGCCCCCAGAACATACATGATTCCCAGTTGCCGATCTGAGCGGGCCGGAGCCGCCGAGGTCAGCATCTTACATGTCAGAAGCACATTATGCCGGAGTGCCTTGAGATTCATGACGAGAGCCGTCGAGACGGGTATGGCGATGGGCTTGCCTGTGGGAACAATCCGGTGTCGGTCAGCGGCCGTCAGAGAGGCCCTATGATACCAGATGTCGGCCAGCTCAATGTAGAGCCGCTGGAGACCCACACGGCCTAGATCTATGAACCAGGAGGGATCCGTATAGTAGCCGAGATCCTCGATGTCGCGAAAGACATCGGTGACGCCCATCGTAAAGATCTGAGACTCTGTCATTGCTTTTAAAGGCGCCCACGCCTTGGATTTATGGAGCGCTACACGTCGAAGAAAGAGGGCAGACAGAGGCGCGCGATTAAATGGATTGAGGGCTGGCTCTTTGGCCTCTGCCGAGTGCTCTAAGAGCGCGACGGCCGACTTGATATCCATGATGTAGCCTTTCCCGGCCTCTACGAAGCTGACAATTTCCTTGAGCGGAATCTCTGTGACGAGATCTCCACTGAAGAAGTCGGCGTGATTGTTGGACTCTTCCCGGAACCAGAGGACGGGGCCGGCGCGATGGGCCAGCCAACGCCGCCAGGTCTGGAAGATCTTGATGGCGGCCCCTCGCTTATCCGTAGGACTTGCTGCTGCTGCTGCTGCTACTGCTGCTGCTGGAGGAGCAGCAAATCGAATCTGCGTGCCCTTGTGTTTGCCGCACCACTCGCCTCCAGCAAGCGGCTTACTGGGACATCTTTCTCCCGGCATCTTGTTGGATCGGATGCTAGAACATTGTGGGTTCATCCCTACTAGAAGCGTCGTCATTTCGCTGTACAACCTGCCGCGTGGGCCTAAGCCAGGGTGGCAACTTTTGCCAAAACCAGCCCAAACTTGACGGCGCCCGGCGCCCAGTACCCGGTAAGTATTCCGCGTTCCATGTCAGCCAAAACTTCCTCCGATACCAACATAATGAGCACCTCCGCCTCTTCCTCCGTCACCAAGACCACCAAGGCCACGAAGACCCCCAAGGCGACTGAGCCCGTCGTCGCCGCCGTTGTTGCGGCCCCTGCCGCCCCTGCAGCGGCCAAGGCCAGCAAGAAGGCGGCCGCCGCCGCTGCCCCTGTTGCGGCCCCTGTCGTCGCGGCCCCCGTTGTTGCTACGACGGAGGTCGCCCCTGTTGCGGCGGCCGATGAGGACATCGCCGTCACGCTTGCGCACGCCGTCACCCGCCAGCAGGAGCTCGTCGCGGCCGCCAAGGCCAACGCCGTCGAGCAGGCCGCGAACCTCAAGACGATCGAGAAGCTCTCTGCACGCCTCGCCAAGAAGGCCGAGCGCCGTGGTCGCAAGAGCAAGGCGCCCGCCGTCGAGGGTGCCGCGCCCAAGGACTGCATCTTCACGAAGCCCGTCCGCATCTCCGATGAGCTCGGCGCCTTCCTCGGCAAGCCCAAGAACACGGAGGTCAGCCGCTCGGAGGTCACCAAGGGCATCATGGCCTACGCCAAGGCCCACAACCTCATGAACAAGCAGACGATCAACGCGGACGCCTCTCTCCGCAAGCTCCTCACCCTCGCGGAGGGCGACAAGCTCACGATCCTCAACCTCCAGAAGTTCCTCCGCCGCCACTACATCAAGGCGACTCCCGTTGCTGCATAAATGTCTGATTACATCAGACATAAGCAAATTTCTTTTGTCAGCAGGATAGCTCAGCCGGATAGAGCGCCTGGCTCATTGTTCATCTGCGTACCGACTTAATCTGTATTGCTGATGACAGCTCATAGCTGAGTATAACCAGGAGGCCCCTTGATCGAAACAAGGTTCTGCTAAAACTCTAAATATATGATACTCTAAACAGGAGTGGCCGAGTGGTCAAGGCGACGGTCTTAAGATCCGTTGTTGCAAAACGCGTGGGTTCAAATCCCACCTCCTGTATCGATGGTTTTGTAGCTCACTCGGTAGAGCATCGAGCTGTTAACTCGAAAGTAGGCGGATCGAAACCGCCCAAAGCCGACATATCTGATTATTTTGTAAATGATCAGACATGTCAAAATAAGTAACTGCGCCTCTAGGTGGTCAAGATGGAGAGCCATTGGGCCGGCCACTCGTTCGCCTTGACCGCCTCTTCCAGAGCCGCCGGCTCTTTCGGCGGCGCGCCCAGGGCCCACTTGACCCTCTGCTTTTCACTGACAATGGTGTCCCACGTCACCGAGGAGCCCATGAGTCGCGACACTCCCTCCTCCATAGTTCGGCAGACGGTACCACTGGCATCCACCATCGACCAATCCAGCCCCCGTCGCGCGGCCTCAAACGCCGATCGCGGATCCATGGACTTCCAGCTGGGTGCAGAATAATCCGATCCCATTAGCATGCAGGCATCGACAAACTGCGAATAACGGAGGCCCAGGCCCGCCAACACATCCCCGAGCAGGATCTGTGTTAGTACCGATGCGTCGTTCGTTTCGGGCACGATGAGATTTGGCACCCCTCGTGCCAGCATATCCATGTCGGATGATACAACCGCCTGAATGGTCTTGTCGCGACACAAGAAGGCCAACACATCGTCCGCCTCCTCTGCCGCCGTAATAAATTGAACACCGGCGGCATACAGGAACTTCTTGAGACTGTCCTTATCGCCGCTGGTTACCACGGGTGCCTTCTTTTGCAGCACGGCCATACGCCGCTCCATTGTTGCGGCCTCCGTGACCGTTGCGGTTACCAGTGACTCGCGAATGTCGGCCATCTCCTTGTGAGCTGTCATGCGGACAGCGCGCCGCTGGTCGAGTACCTCGTTCTTGGCGGCCGGTGCCTTGCCATCAAAGATCACGAGAGCCCTGATGCCGACAGTCTGCATGCGCACAAGCAGATGCGCCATGACAGTGAGCGGTGACAGATTAGAGGCACGGGCCCTAAACAGCAGACACGAACAATCGATCCCCCATGTTTCTCCCCTATGGTCGGACCATGCCAGGGCCTTGCGTGCCTGGGGCAGCCTGCTACGGATAAAGCCGCCGAGTCCTCTGATTCCCATTTGTGTTTGGTACTTGATTATGAGGGTGTTTGTTTATGCCGTCATATTTTGTTGGCCCCTAGTATAAGGATGGCAGAGAATGGTGGAGGCGGAGGCGGTCATCGTAGGACAGAGAGGCGCGCAACTACTGCGGGCACCAGGGTTAAGAAGCTGGGGCGTGTGCCGCGCCTGGCAATCCGCCACAATCATGAGGAGGCGGAGGAGTTTATTGCTCACGCCGAGGCGGGTACTGTGCCGGCCAGCCACCAGTTGGGTATCGTAATGCCGGATTCTGGTTCGAGCCATCCCGGCACCTTTGCGTTTGGAGATGGCTCCTTCGTGGTGAAGCTCGCGGGCGGCCACGGCTTCATCCGCGCACCGCTTCGTGGTCTTCTGAAGGGTCGCGGCCGCTTCCACCACAAGCCCGAGGTGACGACGGCGCCCCGCAATGGCTCCTATGTGGTGATCGTGGATGGTACGATTTTTGCCGTGCTTTCTACGGGGCAGGCCTCCAGGGTCCGTCGCGCGCTCGGCATGAGCTCGGGGGGCTTAAGGCGCAGCAGCGGCAGCAAAAAACGCTCGTCAAGTCCTTTCCGTTTTGACCATACTGCTGCTGAGGGCAATATAGCCGAGCTCAACGCCATGGTGGCGTCGTTAGATCCCACCACCAAGAAGAGCAAGAGCAAGATGACACAGCGCCGCCACGAGGGCGCTCCCAGGAGTAGCAGCTCGGAAAAGAAGAAGAAAGCGCATGGAGGTGCAGGCGGCGGTGGTGCCAAGCCCCGGTCGTGGTTCTCCGGCTTCTTTTAGACTGGGCAAAAGGTGACGGCGGTCAAATAAACCAACCCGGCAAGTACAATGGTGACCTATGGAATTGAATGCCTTTGCACTGGCCCCGTGAAGAATCTGCCCCTTCCGGGGATCGATCGCACAAGAACAGATGTCTATCAGACACCGTTCTTCGGCGCTAAGAGGGAGTACGGCCCCGAGGATGGATGGACCACTGTCTATTATAAGCGCCGTCGGGCTCATCAGGGGTCGAAGAAGTTCAAGGACACGATACAGACAGCAGAGAGGGCGCCGATCCCACGCCCTGCCGCCTTTGAGTTTCACACAGTGGAGGATGATGGTTTTCTTGCGTACTAGAGGCAGGTCATATTCATGCGCAATTCTTTTTGGTTCATTTCAGTTGCCCCTGCAGCCAGCTCCTCTAGCCGTGGCTTCGCCGCCAGCCACCAGGAATACCAGAGGGGGACCGATGCCCTCGGTGACACAAACACGTCCGCCGCGTGACCCATAAGCACCCACTTCAAGATATAGTAGGCAAACACATTCGTATCCTCATCCTTTTTGGACGTTCTGATGCGGGCCCAGATCGCCGCCGCCTGTCCCTCAGAGCAGGCCACTTGATCGGCCCAGGGCCGATCTAACACAATGCACCAAAGCCACTCCGCGTAGAGTTCCGTAAAGGCCTCTCCCAGGTGCGGCCATAACCGTCGGCCCAGGTCTGCCTCCAGAGAGGCCAGCGGTGCCTGAATGGACTCCGTGGGTACGTCGAGGTTTAGCGCATGAATCATCTCGTGCAGCATCACCTTGTGTGCCTCCTGCCGCCGATAGACATGCACCTCGAGCACACCAGGGACCGCCCAGCCCCCGTTCAAGTGCTCCTTCCGCGGTTCCTCCAATCCCGGTAACAGTCGATCCCACGGCTGATCCCACCAGTACCAGGTCACCTGTCTTTGTGACATCCAACCCATCAGTTTCAGAGCGAGTGTTAGATCCCGTGTGAGTGCAGCAAAGGGCCGGTCACTGACACAATGGATCACATGGCCGGTGACCGCATCGCGTAAGGAACGCCATACGGCCCGAGGCCCGAGGCCGGTGAGCCACCGCGACGTCGCTCCGCCATCGAAATCATTGATGCGGCCCAACAGCTGCCCCTTATTGGTAGGAATGTCGGTTATCACAGGCCTTTTTGTTGAAAGCCACGTGGATCGCAGCCGTTTCTGATAGAATTCCATGGTCCCTTACAGAGGAATGGCATTTTTCCGAAGCTTATTCGGGCCCCCGCCAGATGCCATTACGGCGGCCCAGGTGGATACGCTGTTAGCCGTGCCGGCCACGATTTATCATCCGCCGCTGCACTTCAGCCCCTACGTGAAAGAACGCTTCAAGCATTATATTTTGAAGAACTGGCCAACGAGGCCAGGGAAGAAACCTTTGATTCAGATTCTAGGAGAACTTCTGCATGATTGTTCGCGGGAGTATCTCACGGGCACCGTGTTGGGCGATCGCGGTATAACGGGCCTTAACGAGGATATTGCCGAGAAAAAACATGAGATGGATACTGCGCCTGATCGAGAGACCAAGGAGCTGTTTGCAAATCTCATTCACTATAAGTTAGAAGAGATCTCCAAGCTTTTTACGGAAGGCTATACCGGTGTCTTCAAGGATAATTTGCTCTTTAATGCGGATGGAACACCGATTGGAGTGCGCCCTGGTCATGATCGTGAGCATCGCTTTCGGAGATGCCACGTTGTTCTTTCCGAGGATGATGCCGCCCGTCGTGCAATGGCGGCCCATATTGATCCCGAAGCAAATGCGTTTAGGGCAACGACAAGAAGGCGTCGATCCTCTTCGGCACGGCGGTCAGAAGAGAGGCATCGGCGATCGTCTTCTGCACGCAAGAAACGTCTAGCTGCAGGAGGAGCGGGCGGTCGCTAACTACCAGTTGCCACGCTACCGCAGGTGACCACGCTACCGCAGGTGGCTAAGCCAATGCATTATACACTGACACCACGATCATCTCTAACACTAACGGTGTCCTATAACTCGGTACCCAGCGCGCTCTTGCAAGCACACTGAGAACCGCGGCTGCCTTAGCTGAACCAAGGGACCCCGATGCGGCCAGGCGCACAGTGGCCCACACCAGCGCCGACACCAGATCAGATCCCGTGATCATGAGCCCCAACAGATCATAGATGCGCCCCCGTATCCAGGCCGCCGCCGCCAGTGTGGCCGGCCCCTCTTCCAGCGCAATCACCATCTGCCGCATCATCTCGCCCACATAGGTCTGAATACTAGGAACTTCGACTCCTTCTAAATTGAATTTCTTCTTCAACTCCGTTCTCAGGCGCGGCTCCAAGGGGCCCGGCACGCGGAGATATACGAACCCGTCCAGCACACCGGCCACCGCCGAATTGACGGTGCGCGCCGTGCACCAGATCATGGCCGCCGCCGTCGGTGACCATACGAGCTCCTCGAGACAGACACGGAGGCGCGTCGCCGCTGCCGGAGAGAGCCCGTGAATCCGCCGCAAGATCATGACTTTCCGCCCCGAGCCGCAGACATCCCGTGTCGAAAGCAGCTGGTTCAGGATTTCGGGCAGGATCTGTTTGTCCATCATTGACAGATCCATAATATCGACCTCCATGTGCGTCGGAAACTCCCAGTACCGGGCAGAATAGTCCCCTACTTCGAGTGTTTGAAGGCGCGGTTCCTGACCCGCGGGTACGCCCAGAAGACGGCGGGCGGCCGTTAGTTTGCCAGATCCGGCGGGACCAATCCAGAGAAGCGGGAGTGCCATTATATACCCCTGGGGCAGCGGCCTTAGCTCGTGGGATTTGTGCAAATCTTACCCGCCAACAGATTCCGGGTATTCTGCACCGTCGTCACGTTCATCGCCGTGGCGCCGATCGTGGCCGGCAGGATCACGAGAAACATCAAGTGCGTATTGAGCCAGATGAGTTGTTCGGAATTTCGGGCATAACACCACATGACCGTCAGCCATGCCAACAGCGATATACCGTATGTGACACACAGGATAATCGTGACGCCCGAAACAGCTGGTACGGAGTCCAGCGGAATTAGGAAGGCGAAACTGATAATGGCGACGAGGGCCGCCACGAGAATGACGGCGCCCTGTGCCCATTGTGCCCCCTTCGATGTATTTGTCATCACATCCCGCACGACCTTAAAGGTTGAGGAATCACTGCTAGTTGCATCTGCCATACTCTCTATTTAGAGGACAAGGAAAACCGTACCCGTTTTCGAGCACCGCCTCCCTGCGGTTTTGCGTCCATTAACGGCTGATTAAGTTCTTTTAACACCACTCCTTCCGATAGCACTCCCGCCAAAAAAAGCACAATTAAAAACAGCCCCCATAGCGGAATGGTCCAAGACCACAGTGAGCTTAAATCTAAATCCATTCCTCTTATTTTGGGCACACAGAATAAGGGATGACTCAAAAAACCAATGAGCCCCATGATGCAAATCTGCTCCAGTGCAATCCCGCCACCCGAACCAGCACGTGTCTGCCCCAGGACATGCTAGAGCGGCTTCGGGACGAATGGAACAAGCGCTACCCCGCCCATAAAATCACCGGCACGATTCATCGGAAGGAGCGTCTCTGGTCCGAGCTCCGTGATCGCCTCAAGAATCAGTACAAGTGCTCGACCGAGTACTGTGCCGTCCAGGAGCTTGGCGACCAGTCCTCTAAGCAATCGTCTGCGACCTATTTCCGACCCAAGAAGCCGGCCGAGTGGTCAAACAAGCCGAATGAGTGGCACGACTCCATCACGATTGCCAAGGTCATGGAGCAGTACGAAGCCGCCTATCCGAATTTCGAATTTATCGGGCCGACGCCCATCGATTTTGACTCTAAGCCCTCGGACGGCTGGGGCAAGTGTGTCATGGACGAACTCTGTAATCTCGATCTGGCCGGCCTCAAGGCCAACGGTAAAACCAGCATCGGTATCGTATTCAATCTGGATCCCCATGACCGGCCCGGCAGTCACTGGGTGTGCGCCTACATCGATCTCAAGAAGATGGAGGCCTATTATTATGATTCCTATGGCTACGAGCCGTGCGCCGAAATCCGTCGGCTTCTGCGCCGCTGCCGCGACCAGGGCTGCCAGCGGATCATCTGGAATGATCTCCGTCATCAGCGGAAAAAGTCCGAATGCGGCACGTACTGCATGTACATTATTATCTCGCTGCTCAAGGGCGACGTCTTCAGCCGACTGTGTAAGAATCGCGTGGAGGACGACACCATGAATGCCGTGCGCGACCTACTGTATGCAACGGAGCGACCCAGCGAACTCGCGACACAGAAGGGCGTCAAGGTGCTTCGCCTCTGAGGCATCGGTTAGGGCGCCCAAGTTCTAATCGCAGACCAAAGTAATGGACAGACCCGATTTGCTCTTGGCGGATCTGCGGAACACGTTTCAACAAAAGATTCCGGGCGGACTCACAGAGACAGCGGATGCGCGCCTGAATCGAACACTTCAGCATTATCTGAAGCAGGCCACGCCTTCCGTAGCGCCACGCGATATCCTCCGGCTCACCTATGATTCAATGGCCGGCTGGTTCCGACGGAATCAGGACCAGCTGGCAGCCGTACAGACGAAAGTGGATGTAATAGAGGAAAAGTTTGAATCGGAGGTAAATTCTGCAACACTGTTTGCCTCCCTAAAAGCCAACAAGGTACTGCAACAACCGGTTGCGTTCAAATCCCAGGATCTGGAGACGATTGCCCCTGTGGCTGTACAACCGGTGGCTGTACAACCGGTGGCTGTACAACAAAAGGATATCATTACACCCCAGCAGGATGTCGTCAAGTATCGTGAGGTGGAATACAATCTCGTGATGAACTCTACGGATCGCGACTGGCTCCAAAATACCCAACAGAATCGCTACAATTTCGTGATTCAGTTCAACACGATCTCGAAGCCCCAGGGTACCGGCTATCAGCCCCACGTTCAACAACGTCTCCGAAACATTAGCCGCATTGAATTCGTCAAGGCCATTCTGCCGGTCGAGGGTCTGTCTGTAATTATACCCCGGGAGTGCTCCGGTGCGACCGTCACAAACCCTTTTTCCTCCGTCCTCGGATTGCCATCTATCAATGTGCTTGTGGATGAGCTACAGGGCAACAATGTAGGTACCAACAATTCCATCGATAATGCACTAGCCGTCTGTCAGTATGATGCGACCTGGCGCTCTGAATATGCGCATTCGGCTACGCAACCTCTGGGCCGCGGCTATGCCCTCTTTATTCCGAAATTCATGAAGGCCCAGCGGATCTATACACCGGCGCCTCTGGCAAATCTCCAGACACTCAGTTTTCGCATTGAGGATCCGGAGCATCATCTGCTGTCAGAAGTACCAGATGCCGCGCTGCTTGGCACGATCGCCTTCAGCTCTGATGTAACAGGATCCTGTTACTCTGATACGTCGGGCGAGTACATTTTTCTGAACACCAAGTCCTGGTTCTCGATCTGGACCTTTAATCAGCTGGATCGCATTGCACTCAAGGGACTGACCTTTACCTCGGCCACCCAGCCGGCGGGTTCTAAAGCACTTCTGGACTGGCTGCAGGGCTCTGCGGGTCACGTCATCGTCGGTGTGGCCTATGGATCATCGGGCCTGACGGTTACCGACGGTGCCAATGACGCGGGCTATGCCAATTGGATCATTATTCGGAATCGGTTTGTCGATCCGACCAGCAGTGGTTCCAATGCACTGAACTATTTTACGGGATCCTCTGCATCCGATGCTGAGATGGCCGCGGATCTAGCAACCTATCCTGCAAGCTACCAGACGGGCGGCATGCTCAATTTGAGTCGGCAAGTGCAAATTACTCTTCGAATCATTACGAGAGAATTGGATCTGGTCGCGAATGTTCGCGCCGACAATGTATAGACCGCTTGTCTAATTTGGCACTCTACGATAGAGGACCGCCATGGAATTATGGATGATTATAGCTGGAGTAGTCCTTCTACTGGGACTGCTCTATCTAGCACGAGCAGACCCCGTGGAGGGGTTTTTGAATATTGATCCAGAGACACAGTTGGCCCAGCGACAGATGGGACAAATGGAGGGCGAACGTCGCTACAATGATCTGGGCCGTCTCCAGAATCCTTTTACAACGATCCCGGGCGATAAAATGGATGCAGGGATTACCCAGGTCGTGCCCACACCCTCTTCGTCAACAGGTGACTCGTCGCTATTAAGTCTGCTCGGCTTTACCAAGCACGGCGGGCTTGATGACGGATCCAATAAGACGGGAGCCGGTACAGAGCAGACGGGCATGGTGGCCAGCAAGATCAATTTCTGCGAGGGCATCACGAATATCGATTGCGGCCTTCTGGATGATCCCCGTCTTGCCGAATGCGGATTCTGTCACCGTGATGGCAAGAACTCCAAGGGGAAGGCCCATCGCGGCGGCATGTTTATTTCGAGCGACGACCAGGTCCGTGCAAATGAGCGGGCGGGCAAACGGCTAGCGTCCTATCAGCCCACCGTGGGCACCTGCAAGCCCGAGTACTTTACGCTAGTGAATCAGCGGTGCTCCAATCTTGAGCAGAATCTGGTCTGTCAGCGGGCCGGCGCGGCCACTGATAGCAATGAGTGCGGGCAGTGCTTTGGCTCCGCAAAACCGGGGACCACGGGCCTCCTCTATATGGGGCCAAAACCCGCCACGTATCAGGCCTTACTCAACATTAGCCATACAGGATCGCATTTGCTGTCCTCGGATAATGGGCTGGTGGGTATGACCATCACCTTGAATGGTACTCTGCTGCCACCCATTTCGTCGGCTCAAAATCCAGTGCTTTACAATACACAGATTCCGATTAATATTAAGGAGGGCGATCAACTCGTTATCACTCTGTACGGTGCGCCTCCTGTATGGTGTGCATGGCTGTCGAATCAAGGAACACCGATCAGCCCAGCCGGAACACGCACCATTGGCCTGAATCTAGGAGAAACCGGTATGGCGCCGCAGGGCGGCTATGTAATTGCCGGCGATAGCAATTCCAAGACAGTTGCAAAGTATATGAATATGTTTGCAGCAGATGCCTGGGCGAACTACAAGCCCTCTGTACCGCCCAATGTACTCTGGTATGAACGGCGTGAAATCATCTCTCCTGCAGTAACGACGGCCTGGTATGGAAATAATTATACGGATGTGCGAGCAGATGTAACAACTAATGTGAAGCAGGCCGCGACTGGAAACCAAGATTTCGTGGCCAATGCAGGAGATACAGGGGCCAATTACCTGTATATCAATAACGATATTGGCGGGAATATTGTATTCCCGTCGGGCAGTATGGTACCGGTTGCCGATGTGCAAAACATTATCCAAATGAGTTTTACGGTGCCGGCCACGCTGGCGGATCCACACCACGATATTGATCGCCAGGAATGCCAAACAGGCCCCATCGTCACGACCTCAGTGGGATCCGGCCTCATGGGCGCCAACTCCTGCTATTCCGCGGACGGCTCCTTCAATCCCAGTCTGTCCTGCATCCGCCAGCTGTTCATTGGCGCGGGAGGGACGCCCCAGGGCAAGTCCTATCCGCAGACAGAGGCCGATGCCAAAACATGGGACAAGGGGTCTCTGGATGCCACGGTGGATTACTTGAACGATCTGTATAACAAGGCCAGTTATGGAACGGACTTGGATGGCGCTCCTGTAACGGATTTTGCGGTGGTTCAGAATGCCAGCATGCAGCTCTTCGGCTACTCTCTCAACAATCCTTGCGAAGGCCCCACCCAGCAGAGCGGCCCCCACTCCGAACTCTGCCTGGACTATCTGTGGCGCACCAGTGGCAATCCGGGCCAGGATGCACAACCCACCGACCTCAGCAAGCTGCCATATAATTACTGCAGTAAAGACGGCCTCGGAGCCCCCATTCGATCCGACGGTACGGTCAATTATGAGATACTGAATACAGCCAACGAGGAACTCCGCACAATTCCCAACATCCGTAACTATTTCCAGTTGATCCATGACACAATGAGCAGCAGCAATTTTAATGATCAACGATGGGCAATGCGCCAGTGCATGAATGTGAGTGTGACGGAGCCGCCGCCCTCCACAGACGATTGCCCCGCCACGAACCCCGACGAGTGGCAGTGCTTTGGCCCCAGCAAGCTGGCGGGCGACGAGGTCTTTTATGTGGCGCCCGGCGGCACGTACTCGGTGGCGCAGGCCGATGCGGAGGGTGTCTGTGCGTCGTTTGGAGCTCGGCTGGCAACAGATAAGGAACTGGTAAAGGCGCAGCGTGCGGGCGCCGACTGGTGCTCTACGGGCTGGCTGCTGGATTCACCAGATGCCAAGTATCCTCGTAACAGTAATTTACCGCCTGGCCAATGGGGCTGCGGTTCGCCAGGGATCAACATTTATACGCCTGGGACGGCCGGCGTCAATTGTTACGGCAAACGACCCACTCAAGGCAATCCAGATGTATATGCCTTTAATGCACAGAGCTGGTCCAATCCTCTCTTTTCGCTGGACAATATCCAGATCAGTTTGATGCCGGTACTGGCCTATGGACACTATTTAGAACACCAGAATTTTGTGTTTTATTCGCAACAGTATAATGGGACTCCGCAAATGCAACAGGATGGAACATTACGCATCGTAGATCCCAACAACGGGCGCGATGGCTATGTCAGTTTCCAGTCCATTAATTACCCTACCCAGTACTTGCGCCATGCTAACTTTAGCGCCTTTCTCAATGCGAATGACGGTTCATGGTCCTACAATGACGATTCGTCTTTTAAGATTATACCGGCCTTGAATGGAGATCCCAACGCGATTTCTCTGCAGGCATCCAATGACTCATTCACAATTAACGGTAGCACCGTACCGGGCTACAACTACTACATTGCATTGGACCATGCCGGCTCACCGGCCAATATTATTCTTGCCGACCAATCCACCATTAATCCCAGTCAGGCCTCCTGGTATCGCGTACCGGCTCTCAACCTCAATTCGCCCATTTCGGCGACGGCGGTGCCCCTATGCAAAAACAATAATGGTACAATTATCTGTCAGACATCTGATCCAACGGGCGTGGGGAAAGACATTAATTACTCTATAAATGAACAGAATTGCAATAACTGGCTGAACAAAGTGAATGCCATGGAGGGCGACACTTCGGCATACTTTGCAAATTGGGTACCCGCGCCCCAGGGACTCGCCGACCTCATTAGCACCTATCTGACAAATCGGTCCTAGAACAAAGATGATTTTGGGGCCCCCACGATAGAGGAGAATGTCGAATATCGTCAAGGAAAATGCTTTTGAAGATAAACAGCAACGCTATTATCTTCAACAACTCAACCGTGCGCTCCCGGTACAGGGCGGCTACAAGTATGATGCCGACACGACAAACACTCTGAATAAGGCACTGGGCACGATTGATCCCGTCATGCCGGCCGACACTAGGCAGATGTCCGATGTCCAAAAGTTCTTTTCCTCTTTCGATCGGCAGGCGAAGCTGGAGGGCACCGATGCCGAGTGCCGGCACATTACGACACCGGGTGCCAATTTACGGGGCGATCCGGGGGCCCGCGCGGGATGCGGCTGGTGGTATCAGGATGATCCCAACTTAACCTCCGTGGCGGCCTATGGCACCCGCCGTGGCCCCATGAACCCCACGCTCCAACAGGGCGGTGAATGGATATGGGACATGGATACGGCCTATGAGCGCGAGTCCATGAAACAGGCTCGCGCGATCCAGGCGTGCCCCGATATCGATATCCACCAGCGCACCCGAAATAATCAGAATCTCGGCTGGTGTGCCACATCGGGCGGACACGGAATTGTGTCAGACGGCTATGGAAATCCCGCATACCCCAATGCTGCGGGCGGCTATTGTCCGCCGACGGGCGACGGAACCCCAAATATTATTATGAGTTCATCCGCCTGTCCGCCACCGGATGCCGATGCGGCCCTCGATGCCCAATACGCGGGCCAGGTGCAGGGTATCAGCTATCTCTGTTCGCCGGATAATACCGGTGCGATCTCGCCCGCGTGTATGGGGGCGCTGGCCGGTATCGCCTGCAGCCCCAATGGAACTCTTGCGCGATCCTTTGCCGGTGGCGGCTATGCCGGCTCTTCGAGCGATTTTAACACGGCGAACGATTATTTGCAGAAGCACTATTTCCAGATTAATACCGCCGTGGCCAGCGATGGCATGCAGGCGATGAACGCCGTTGTAAATAATGGCAAAACCGACATGTGGTCCGCGTTTAATTGGATGTTTGGAATCCGCGAGGCCGCCTCCACGGGCCAAACCAACAATATTGCCAATGCTGCGGCGAATCTGTGTTATGGCACGGCATTTGACCCTTGTACCTTTGGCCCTTCGGATTACGGCCCCTTTCCTGGCGAGTGCATCCGCAAGCAGGCGATCGCGATGGGTTATGCGCAGAAAGCCTATCTTCTTCCCGAAAACATCGGCCAAGGCTACTGGGATAATAACTGCCCTCAGTGGAAAGATGTGGTTAATAATCTTGCAGGGTGGAAGCAGCAGGCCGATATGTTTGTTGCGCAGGATGCACTCAAAGAGGTATTTGATGCTAAAAAGAATGCGGTCAGCAATGTCTATGGTATCACTATCAAGTATCCCAAGCAGGGCTGCAACTACAATGGCATGTTCATGTACCGTTATCTGGCCACCACGAATGATACGAACCGGTTTCCTACGATCGGTGCGGATCTGCCCTTTTTGGGACGCTATATCTTGAAGAATGGGTTTCCTGCAGTGGGGCCTATTGTGGAATTTGAACAGACGCCCTCCGGTAAATTCACTACGGAGGCTCAGCGCATGGCCGCGATGTTTATGCCGGCCGCCGGTGGCCCGTACAATTTCTACATTTACTCGCCCAATTTTACGCGTATTAGTATCAATGGATCTATACTCGGATGGGCCCAACAGAATCAGAGCGTCTCCATTACGCAGCCGATTGATATGATCGCGGAACAGCAGTATTTAATAGTGGTCGATATCCTAAATCCCGGCGGTACCTGGTCATTTGAAATTGCAACATCGTTGAATGGCGCCAATCCAATACTCATTCCCCCATCGCAACTCTACATGCCGGTCAATAATCGACTCCCCATGATCGAGCTACCGTTCCACAAGATGGCCGCGGATCCCTCTACGGGTCAGGTGGGTGTTACTGACACACAGCTCATCTTCCGCAACTTATTTCGGCTGAATGCACCCATCGGTGATCTCAATGGACGCCGCTGCATGATCGTCAAGGGCCCCGCCTCTGGTATCTTTAACTATGCAAATTACGTCCAGGGAATCCGCCTGCACGCCATCAAGAGCATCACGATGATGATCCAGATTGATTCGGTGAAGAGGGCTAGTAATAGCACTACGCCCAGCATAGTTGGTTTCTACAATACGGGATCCGCAAATCCTACGGGCCCGCCGCGATTTATAAATAATAGCATGGATTTTCCATTTTATGGAGATCGTCAAAATGATTTTATTCTTTCTGTAAGTGAAACCAATATATTTCCCTATGGTCGTGATCCGACACAGCCCATGTCACAAGCATTTCTTGATAATTTGTTAGCAGGCGCACGCGCGCCTATGACCAAGGGCACCTGGATGCATCTGTCCTTTGTCTGGTACGATGACTTTTCGGGGTATGCCATTTACAGAGATGGCCGGCTCACGGGCAATGCCTCTGTGCCCCGCTACGATCCAACACTTATCATGGAGCATATTCAGATTGGGTGCGATAATCAGCCCGATGGCTGTGAATGGACGGGCGGCATCGCCTGGTTCCGCGCCTTTGATTATCGCATTTCGGCACCCAAATCGCCGGCCGATGGTTTGTCCGATATGGAACTTGATATGGCGGACAATTGGGATTCTCTAGATTAACTGAAGTGACCCATTTTTATGGATTTGTCTGTCTGACAGATAAATCTATAAAATATGTTGGATGGATATTTATTCTTCTTCGGATCCTGCTGCTGCTGCTGCTGCTGTCGCTGCTGCTGTCGCTCCTGCTGTCGCTGCAGGGCGGCCCCGTGTTGCAGATACCAGGTCCTTTCGCCAATTAGGATGATATAAGAACATGGGCCGCGATCCCGCCTGAAACTGGAAGCATTGGGTCGCCGATCCATGTTCGTTAAAGTGAAGCTGACAATCCGTTGCCGAGCTCTGTAAGATATTGGCCAGGCCGTTGGCGAGTTCCTGTTTGCGCGTGGCAATATTGTGAATTGTTTGGTCGGTTGTATTGCCGCCATCCTTTCGCTTCATCTTCGGTGGCGCCATGGCCTTCTGCTCTTCCGTCATTACGCTCAGATAGGTGAAGATATCGACCACACGATCGTCCCAGTCCAGGTTCATGTGACTGCAAAGACGAATCGCGCGCCCGATCACCTGTTGGAGACGCACATTGTTCCAATAGGATTCCATAATATGCACCTGACGGGTATTCAGGAGTGAAATGCCCTCGGCACCCGACTGTGTAATCATAAAGACGCGGCAGACACGACCGTCGCGATTGTCCTCAGCACCCTGAAGAAGGACGGTGCATTGCTCCTTCAGCTTGGGCGGCAGATTCTCCAGATCGGCATTATAAAGCTGCAGAAGAAGGCGGCGCTTTTCGAGCGGCTGGTCGCCCGTGTAGAGAATATAGCGGGGCTTCGCTATCTCAGCCGCTGTCAGAAGAGCGGCCGGAATCTGCCATACACCGCCCACCTTCACAATATCAAGATAATTGTAATGTTCTTCGCTCATTTCTAGAGCCGCTGCAAAGATACCGAGACCTTCGAGCGTCTTGAACTGACTATAGACGAGAACAGGACCAGGACTGGTGCGGATATTTATAATCATGGCTGCGTACTTGGGTGAGTATAGAGCAAGATCGCTACTAAGCGCTGATGGAGCGTCTTTCTTTAATCGCTTAATGATATCATTAGTGATACCGCTGGTCTTGGCATCGACCGGTATAGCCGCTTCTTCTGGTTCTCCTTCTGTTGCAGCGGCAGGCTGTAGAGCAGCGGCTGCGATAGCCGCTACGGAGTCGGCAGCACCACCACCAGCAGCAGCAGCAGCAGCAGCATCCGGCAGCGCATCTCCCGCTCCACCCTCTTCTGCTTCATCTACGGCCTCTGCATAATTCGCAGCCAGAATACGATCCTGATCAAGTCCCAACAGCTTGGCCTTTTCTTTTCCCGTCAAGAGAGGCACCTCGAGACCATCTGGGAATGTAAAGTTGCAGGCAGCACGAGATCCACACATGAACCCCTGCGCCTGTGCCTGGGTGGCCTGCGTATAGAGATCGACCTCGGCGGCCGTCATTCCCTTCCGCTTTAGCTGGCTTTTTTTATCTTCTTCCTCCTCGGGCGGCTCCTCTTTCAGTTCCTCCATGCGTACGGCCACATAGTTCTTATATGCATACTCCGAAAAGGGTATGAGCACCAGTTCATTCCGACCCGGTCGTGGCATCAGCTCCTCCGAGCCGCCACGGTAATAGGACACGAGGCCCGTTGCTCTGGCCGTGAGCAGATTGGAATGAATAATATCGAGTGTGTTGCGATTAATAAAGTTATCTACAAAATCATCCTTGTCCTCTGGCAGCAGTGGATAGGTTCGCAGATTAAAATGCGTTTTTGCCGCCCCCGTGCCCTCCACGCCTGATGTAGGAAAGGATGGATTGGTGGCACGGGCCGCGGCAACCGCTGTCTCCGCTTCGAGCCCCTTGCCTTTTAAGATATTCACCTTGGCCTCCAGGTCCTTTATCAGCGTGACCGCCCAGTGATCCATATTCCGCTCTTTAGCGTCGGCGACAGGTTTTATAGTCTCGGGCCGCTCCCGTACAAATCCGCGACTCGAGAAATCGGCGCGCACCACCTTGGTAAAACCATGCGGCACCGGCGTCACAAGAAGTACGCGCTTGCCTTCATTTGCCACTTCCACGCTGTAAAAATCAATATCGGGTCGCTGCTGGGCCCATGTCACTAACTTGGCCTCAGCCGCCGCATCCATCTCCGCCGATACCAAAGGAATCTCAACGGCTCGCTGTTCGCCGCCAATAATATTCAAGAGGATCGCTAGCTCCTGGGCATAGTTAATCATGGGCGTGGCCGACAGCACAATGATCTTGGCGCCCACGGCATTCTGTAGCAGGCGATACAGTGTGTAGCCACGAGGATAGCGGAACCCTGGACGCTGTCGGCCAATAGGCGTACTCCAGGTGGGCTCCCGCGGTTCGCCGCCCTGGATCAGACGGGACATCGGTTTGCCGCCGATTTCGGAGCCATTGATCGTGCGCACCAAGTTATGCACCTCGTCAATCACGACCACCGCATCGTCAAACATCGACTTGCCCTCCGCAACGCCGGCCGCCGCCAGCTGCGACAGAATCGTGGGCGTGATGCCGTTGTAATGAATGAAACGGAATCGATGGGCCATGTGGGCCTTCTGCTGGTTCAGAATAGAGGCGCGGACTTCAGGCGACAGCTCGTCCCAGTTGGATGGAACATCTGGATTCGGCACCCAGCCGCCGCCCTGCTGGTCTATGAGTTCTTCGGGGAGCCCCAGATACTTTATAAGCCAATTCTTTACAGTGCCGGACGCTGTAAGCTTAATAAAGGCCCAGTGATTGTTGGTGCGCAGCGGATAATAACCACACTTGCCGAGATCCTTGCGATAGTTGCTCGACAGCGTGGCGGGAGTCATGATGTAGATGATCTTTTGGCCGCCCCAATACAGTGCTTCGGCCGCCGCGATCGACGTGCAGGTCTTGCCGGTGCCGAGACCATGATAGACAAGCAGACCGCGATACGGTGTGCCGCGGCTCAAATAGTCACGCACGAAATTCTGGTAGTAGAAGGTTTCGAGCTTGGTGGGACGCTCTTTGCAGGCGTTTTTATTGAGCGGCTTGGGAACCGCTGCCGCTGCCCGGCCCTCTGTAAGTACGCGCTGCAGATAGGGTGAATACTGATTGAAGGCCTGAATAATGAAATCAGGAAAAGAGGCCGATGAAATGGGCCGATATTCATTATCGGCCACATGAGGCATTCCTTCCACAAACTTGTTGTTGGCCACTGTCGCTTCACCATCGCCGGCTTTGACTGTAACCGGTTTAATGATATCAAGGCGCTCTTTGGTACCCGTTAGGCGTGCTTTGAGTTCGCCAGTAAGATCTGCTTCGGCCATGAGAGGCGCATCGCCTGGAACGCCGATCACGACCGCCGGTTTGACTTTTTTATCGACGAGGGCCGATGGAGCGGGACCCCCGGCGACTTCTGCCGTGGCTGCGGCCGAGGCTCCGGCCGTTGGCTTGGCGGGTGGTTTTTTAACTGCTGTTCCTGCTGCTACTGCAGCTCCTTGAGAAACAAGAACGGGCGCCGCTGAAGAAGCTGCAGCCGCGGGTGCGGCCGATTTTGTAATAATAGGATCCAACGATTGATTACGCGCTGGCGCAGCAGCAGGTGGTTTTGCCAAACCAGCACCACCCGCCGCTGTACCCTTTGGTTTTGCTCCCGCGCCACCTGCAGCAGTAAATGATCCTGCCGTTTTATTTATAACAGGCGCCTTTGGCTTGGCCATAGTCTTTTTTCCAATAGGCGTTTCATCACTGCTGTTTGAATCAGCAGCAGCAGCAGCAGCCAATTTACTCGACATCCTCTATAGTCTAACCAGAAATCTGGCCCAGCTGCACGAGCGCCAGCCGGGAAGACTCCTGCTCAGCATCCTTCTTGTTACGCGCCGTCGCCGTTGTCAGCACCGATCCATCCGGCAGCACCACGCCCATAGTGAAAGTCCGATTGTGCAGCGGCCCCTCCGTCGCCACCTCCTTATAGCGGGGCGGCTGATGGTACGTTGCCTGGAAAAAGCGGAGCAGCTGATCCTTGTAATTCGTGTTGGTCGCGATGAGTTCGCCGAAATCAACATGGGTCTCCAACACCTCAATCATCCACTGTTGCACGTACCAAAACGCTGTCTTGGGATCCGTGGCGGCGCGATCCCGGTACATGGAGGCAATCCAGGCTTCTAACATCGATCCCAACATCCGCCGATTGACCCGTCCTCCACACACCTCCTCCATATGGCGCGACATGATGAGCCACGGCGCCATGCCCATCTTGAGAGCCAGTGAGCCGAGGTGTTCGTTATTCACGAGTTCCGATCGGAGGGATGTCCAGAATCCCTCGCCTTCACCGGGGTATCGCCGCTCCAGATACTCGCCCACAATGGCATCGAGGATGCCGTCCCCCACGTACTCGAGGTGCTCATTGTCGGCCGCTTTGAGAGCCATGCAATCAGCCGGTCTCGGCGCAATGAGCTGGCCATCGTGTTGGTCCCGCGCAACAAAGGATTTATGCACACACGCCTGGCGGAAAAGATCCACGCGTTTGGGCGAATATCCTGCAATCCGCGTAATTTCGGACACGGGTATGTCACGATTACTCGGATTCCAGGGATTATAGATTTTAGCGGTGTCAGTCATACTCTATTAGAGTGCTGCGGGTTTAGATTGCTTTTGAGGTCCATTATCTTGCATAACTGTACGTAATCCTTGAGTATAGTTGCATAAACGGGGCTGTTGCAGGGTCTTTGCAGCGCACGCGGCGATGGAGTCATTAGGATACGATCTGCGGTCCATGATGTTGCGATTAGTGCGGTCCTGCATATCTTTCTAATAAAGAAACACGGCGACTCATAGAGTTTCTGCAAAAAGGGTGCTGTAAAATCAATTGTATGGAGTGTTACCGGTTTCTGCGAATGTGTTATGGAACAACAGGCTTTCCTACCTTGCCATAGAACCAGTGTGCTCATTTGCAGATGAAATGTAGAAAGCAGATTGAGTCCCTCAAAAAACATGCTATAGACATGTTCATCGGGAATATAGGATCTGCCAAACACCTGCCGAATCATTGGAAATTCAGCAGTTAATGCCGCCACATGCCGACGCGTCAAGATGCACCATTGATAGGTGAGCGAATAACGCAACGGATGAGGCCATGCAGTCCGCTGTATCAGAGGCATGAACGCAGTTCCGTCGTGTTTATCGTTATAGTACATGTAGCCCTTGTCATCGGCCGTGAGTTTTTTGTATAAGTAGGGGAATGTGTAGAGCGGCAGTGCATCACCCGATAGCAGCACACATTTGCAAACATCTGGATCCTTACAGGCCTCTTCAAAAAGCGCCTGCTGAACCTCTACGAGACTGAAGGCGCCCCATGCGGTGGGCTGGGTGGGAATAATCCGACAGGACGGTAGCATCGTCGCTGTAATTCCATTTACTGTATGCAGTACTGTACAAAATTGCTCAGCGGATGCATCTTGAAAAAAGCGGCGCCAAATATTCGCATGAACGATATCGCCGTAGGACATAAAACAAAATGCAATTTTCATTACCCTATTCACAGAGTCGGTTTCAATTGAAGTGCAGTAACTAGCGTGTCGGCAACCTTCGGGCCGAGCTTCTTGCCGCCGACTACTAGATTGCCGATCTCGGCCGACGACATCGTCGCCAGCTCACCAATTGATTTCACCGCAAGAAGTGCGGTCACGCGTTTCGGCCCCAGGCCTGGTACGGCACCCAGCATGGCGGCCGCGGTGGAATCCGCCGTCTTGTTGGCCTTTTTTACAGTGGAGAGCGCCGCGGTGAAGCCCGTCATGGCCGCCGTTGCGGCTCCTTCAGAGTCCGGCTGAAATACGGTGGGATCATCTGTGAGCTGGGCCAGCAGTGTCTGACACCAGCGCGCTGTATCGTTGATGGAATCCGCTGCGAGTACTGGGAGGCCGTATCGGAGGGTGAGCCGGGTCACGAGCCGTTTGAGCTGCCCCTGGGTGAGCCGCGTGCATCCCACCGGCGTTGCATCGGAGGGCGCCCAGAGACCCTCCAACATATATAGAACAGCAACGCCGGATCCACGCACGGCTAAAAGGCGGGCCCGCTGCTCTCGATAGCGACCATCCTGGTTGCTCGCGGCAAAATCGGCATGGCTCTTGCGCTCAATTACGAGCAGTGGTTCTCCTTCATTATTCTGTATCAGGATATCGCCGACGTCGAGTGCCGCCGTTGTGTAAGGAACACCGAGGCGACCGAGGGCCTCACAGAGGCGCGCTTCGCGAACGTCCAGAATCAGCATCACCGGCGTCAAAGTAGCCGTACCCAGCGTGTTCGCCATGCTTGACCGTATCGTCTGTCTCTGCCTTTATGCTAAGGAGTGCATAGGATCTGTCAAGAGCCGCACGATCGCCCGTTTTCATAAAGGCATGCAGGATATCGGCCAATGCCTCGCTCTTGAGCAGGCGCACGCGCTCATCGCCGCCGTCCTCTTCAATCTCCCAGTAGGCCCTATAGGGAGCGGGCACCTCAAAGACCGCCAGTTCCGAGGATGGCCCTGAGCACCATTCCGAACCCTTTTCCTCAAAGATGGCGATCGCCGTCGCGTTGCAGCGAATCGACTGGGGCCCCAAGTGGAAGAGCGCCTTGTAGGTGTCCAGAGTTTGGCCCGTGCGCTTCTTATACTCCGCCAAGAAGGCTTCGGAAAAGACGAAACCGTCGCCATAGCAGTTATTGTAGAGAACCTTCATTGTGTCTGACATCGTACTCAGTATCGACCCGCGACCAACGCGATGTCAAGTTTATATATGCTGGCTATCTAGGATGGATATTGAGAGTGCCGTTATAGAGATCGTCAAACGCACGGCCTCATTAAAGCATGTTATCGCCGCCTACAAGTATGCCGATCCGGCCTCCAATGACATGCTCGCAGCTACGAAGCCCATCGAGATCCAGGTGCTCCCTTTGAAACCTCTCATGCGCGTCGGCACGGTGGGCGACGGCAACTGTTTGCTACATGCGATTCTCTTCTCCTCCTCTCCGACCTATCGCGCCCATAATAAGATCAGCCGCACCAAGATTTCCGATGCATTTCGTAATATTCTTGTAGCACGCGAAGAGGAGCTGCTCGATTTGGCGGATACCTTTTATGCGGAGGCGGGTGGCGCGGCGGCTCTTGTGGAATCCTTTGAAATTCTCAAAGGCAAGCGCGAAGAGATCAGCCTAGAGATGGGGCCCATCATTGCCCGCCTCTTCGGATCCAATCTGTTAGCGATTCAAGTAAAGGAGGATATTAGCCTGAAACCGGCCACCGTCACTATGACCAACTACGATCCGACACTGCCCACGATTGTTGTCAATTACATTGGCGGCGGGCTCAATTTTGGGAATGCCAATTTCCAATCGGGCGGCCACTACGAGGTCATCATTGCGGGCGTGGTAGCTGCTGCGTCCTCTTCTTCCTCTTCTTCTTCCTCCGAAAAGAGCGTTGGAAAGGCTGTGGGAGGTGCAGGAGCCGCCTCAGCAGGAAAAACATCAGCACGGCGGAAAACCGTTAAAAAGAAGAAGGCTGCGCCCAAGACCTTTACACTGAATGAAGTCGCCACCAAATACATTTTCCAACCAGAGGATCCCGACTTGGCGCATATTCTGGACCTGTTCAAGGAAGTGCCGTAATATCCTCGGACCTTTCCGTTACTTCATCCATCTGTTTATGATAACTCCGTATCATTGTTTCTTTGATGAGATGTCCGGAGTTATCCATGTTGGCCACACTCAAAAAGACAAACTCCGAACAGTCTGCCTTTTTCACGTGTGCATCGAACCAGGCTATTGCAGAATCTCGGATTTTATGAATTGCAATGACGCGCCGCGCACCAGTGCAAATCAGATAATAGTCGGACCCCATCTATTTGTCAAACTCAGTTTTGAAATGGCTGCGCATCCGTCTTATACCACTGTTCGTGATCAAAGGTGGGGCCGAACATGCGCTCCATGTTGGGAACGGGGCCGTAATAGGGATCGCGCAACTGGCGATCGTTGATACCGCCGGAAGTAGCCCAGTCCTCGGGAAAATAGGGATCAATCGCATCTTTTACCACGATGGCCTCGCGATTATTGAACCGAATATCCACCGCGTCGCTCGCCATATCCACGACGCGATCATCGACAGGCGGTGTATAATACTCATTATCCTGCTTGCGGCGCAGCGGCCGGAGCTCATTGACCTCCCACTGGTTCGGCCCCACCTTGGTCACGATGGGCTCATAGTTGGGATCGGATTCATAGGCCTTGGCCACCATAGCGGCCACCTCCTTGGCCTCGCGACTCAGATGACAGTCGAGGTCCGGATCCTGCTCCTCGACGGGCTTTTCGCCGTATCGCGCGGTCGCCTCACGGGCGATTTCAGACGCCGTGGGCTCCGAAAACACGATCGACTTTAGGTCGCCATCCGCCGTAAAGCCCTCCGCGATCTGCCCGTACTTGGCCCGCCGCTCATCCGACGAATAGGGCAGTGTCGGCCAATCGAAGCTCCGCTTGTCCAGAATCAGGTTGAAATTCTGGCGGGGTACCTCCATGCGCCCGTTGCGCTCGTAGCCAAAAATACGGGAAAACTCATAGTCATCGACCTTGTTGATCGGAGTCTTGGCCCACAGCTGTTCATTGGCATCCTCTGGCCGCTCCAGGACTTCGACCTCACGGGCCCCCTTGAGGATAGGCAGCGCACACCGATTTACATCCCCGTTTCCATGCCACCATTGTTGGAACGAATTCATATCGGGGAAGATCTGCCCCGATGGCTGAATCTGCAGCGTCCCGTCTGCAAGACGAATAATCTCCGTGGGACATCCGCTCGAGCCAAAGATCATATAGCCAACCATTACTGCGACTGCCAGTAGGCATAGAATACTGACAATCATAAGGGGCGATGTCGCCGTACTAGCGGTCCCAAAACTTCCAGCATTTGCCTTTAACATGTCCTCTTCTTTGTGCGGCGTAATTTACTGGACCATTCAATAGAGAGGATGCCTAGACACCGCGTCACGCAAAAACACCACAGGGGACGCGTACTCCATATCAAGTCAGCATCTCCACGCCATCTCCGGGCCATGAATATGTTACTGGATCGGGGCCCCTCAACATTACTCCTAGTCTTCCGGAATGATTGTCCGCACTGTGTTACGTTCAAACCTATTTGGGAAGATCTATGTAAGACTAGGGGACGGAAGGCCAACATGATAAGCATGGAGAGCAACGTGTATAGTCAAACGGAGTTGTCGCAAAAGAACCCTGTCTCGGCGGTTCCCACGGTGCTGCTCGTGGGTCCGAAAGGAGAGATTCAAGAGGTGCCGGATCCTCGCCAGAAGGTTAATATGAAGAATTTAATACAGATGACGCCGGCGTCGGCCACGCCGAATGAGATCGCTCCGCCGATGGAGCCGAATCGTGTGATCACACAGAGAAAGGCGGAGGCTGCACCACCAAAAGCTGCACCTCCCTCTCAGATGCTTCAACAGGCGCTCTCTGGCTCTAAAGAAATTAATCCTATTGTTCCATTAACCGCAAGGACTACTGAACAAAAGGCTGAAGTAGCTCCTCTGGCATCAGAAACATCTCTCGAATCAGAAACATCACTGCTATCGGCATCATCTGATTTATTCAAAGCAGTTACACCTGCTAAGCCAAAGTCACAGCCCGTTAGCCAGATTCCAGGGACACAAATTATGGTGAATCCGTTGTTGCCTGTTCCTGCAACGCCTATTTCTTCGCAGCCAATGTCTGAGATGTCTCCACTTCCGGTTCAGCAACCACAGGCGCCTCAGCAACCACAGGCGCCTCAGCAACCACAGGCGCCTCAGCAACCATTGGTCGAACAGCCAGTTAAACTCACGCATCAAGGAATCCCTCCCATCGGCCAAGTCCCTCTACAGACACCTCATCAGGGCGTCCCTCCTATTGGCCAGATGCCTCAACGAGGCGGCGGCCCCTGGTCAGCCTTCCTCCAAGTTGCCAGCCAGGCGGCTCCCGCGGCTGCACTCCTCGGTGCCTATGCAATGCTGCCCGGCAAGCGCTCCTCTGGCTTAGGTCCAGCCGTCCGTCGAACCCGCCGTAAGGCCAAGGCCAAGGCCTAACAGAAAAGGCGAAGCCAACTAAATTTGACCCCCTGCTACTCTGAGAGCAGCATCAATAGCAACCATGACAGCTCTCACATTCCAAATTATAGGCGCCTCTGCAAAAGATGCAGCGGGCGCCTATCAGATCACTCTCTTCGGCTCGACGGCAGAAGGCAAGTCCGTAAGCCTGGCCATCTCCGGATTCAAGCCCTTCTTCTACGTGGAGCTTCCCGCCACCTGGAACGCCAAACAGCAGCTGACCTACCGATCCTGGCTCCTCTCCTCCTTAAATGAGAAGGAGCAGGCCGGCATCGGCTTCACTGTAGAGCGCCACAAGAGCTTCTGGGATTTCACAAACAATGCCACCTTCCCCTTTCTCAAAATCGAGACCGACTCCAAGCGCCTCTGGACGCGTCTCCGGGATCTTTGTCAGGATGCTGAGACGGCGATACCCATACCGTACAACGGTACCACTCTTCGTGTCTTCGAGGCCAACATCGATCCCATGCTGCGCTTCTTCCACATTCGCGAGCTCAAGCCGGCAGGGTGGGCCACGGTGGCCGCCGATCGCTGGGAAGAAGTCGAGGACGCAACCACGACGGCGGCCCTTCAGGGAACTACAGAGGCCGCCGATGTAGGACCTGCGACCGATGCAGTGCAAATGACTTCGGCGCCCCTCAAGGTGCTCTCCTGGGACATTGAATGTACGAGCAGCCACGGGGACTTTCCACTCGCAATCAAGACCTGGCGCAAACCGGCCCGCGAACTCGTGGAGGCCGACTGCACGACCTGGGAGCATGCCTGGCCTCGCCTGCTGGTCGCGATTCAGGCCGCCACGGTAGCCATCAGTCGCGTCTATTTGTCGGCCACGGGGCCCGCCGAGATCGCCGCCGCCGCACCGGCTCTGCAAAAGGCCTGGCCCGCCGACGGCTTTCACGGCGACGACGCGATTGACCGCTTCGACGCCCTCTTATCCAAGTATCTGCCGCCGCCCGAGGGCGACCCTATCATCCAGATCGGCTCTGTCTTGTCAGTCGCAGGCAAGCCCGTCCGCAAGGATATCTTTGTCCTCGGCTCCTGTACCAAGCTGCCACCCCAGGGAGGCATCGAGACCCACACGCACTCACTCGGATCCGAGGGGGCCCTGATCAGGGGCTGGTGTAAGCTGGTTGGAGAGCTCGATCCCGACATTCTGGTGGGCTACAATATCTTCGGCTTTGACGACAAGTATCTCTGGGACCGTGCTACCATAAACCATTGCAATCGCGCCTTTCTCTCCTTCGGCCGCGTCACCGACCAGCCCGTGCGGCTCCAAGAGAAACGCCTCAGCTCCTCCGCGATGGGCGACAATACCTTTCACGTCATCAGCGGTGTCGGTCGCCTCCACATTGATCTGATGGCCTATGTCAAGCGCAATGCCGTTCTCGACTCCTACAGCCTCGACAATGTGACCGCCACCTACATGTCGGGTGCCGTCACAGGGTCTGTTACAAAGAGCACAACTGATTCCATATGGATCGTGCCCACGAAGAGCACCAAGGGCACCGTCGCCGGTCGCTACATTGTGCTCATGGACGATGAAAACGACGTCATCGGCGACAAGCTCGAGATCGTCGCCGTGGAGTACAAGGCTCTGCACGTCCGTATCACCGATGGGGGCGATTCTCTGCGAGATGCCGCCTTGCCGCCCTCGCGCTGGTCGCAGTCCAAGGACGATGTCAGCCCCAAGGAGATCTTTGCGCTTCATGCCAAGGGACCCGCAGATCGAGCCAAGGTCGCCAAGTACTGCTTACAGGATTGCGACCTCGTCATGGAGCTCCTCCAAAAGCTCGAGGTGATCAACAATGCCATGGCGATGGCGAATGTCTGCTGGGTGCCCGTCGAATTCATCTTTACACGCGGCCAGGGCATCAAGTCCGAGTCGCTTGTCTTCTATGAATGTAGAGCCGAGGGCCAGCTCATTCCCGTGCTCCCCGCACCGCCCCGCCTCAAGACCGAAGCGGAGCTCGACCTGGGTCTCGCCGAGGTGCCCGAGATTATTAGCGATGATACGGAGGGCTACGAAGGCGCCATCGTGTTGGACCCGCTCTCCGGCATCTATCTGGACGATGATCCCGTCGCCGCGCTCGACTTCAGCAGTCTGTATCCCTCCTCCGAGATCTCGGAGAATCTCAGTCACGATTCGATCGTATGGGTCAAGGATTATGACCTGAAGGGCGGCTTTGTCTGTCTCAAAGAGGGCGCCGACACCTACGACAATCTCGAAGGTTGGGACTATCTGAATGTCGAGTATGACATTCTGAAACCCGATCCGGCCGATAAGCGCAAACATCCTGCTCTCAAGCCGGCCGGTCGGCGTGTCTGTCGGTTCGCCCAGCCGCGACTTAGTACTCAGAAGAGTACTTTACCAAAGATCCTTCAGAAGCTTCTGAGCAAGCGCAAGGCCACCCGCAAGTTGGCTGAAAAGGAGACGGATGATTTCCGCAAAGCCCTGCTGGATGCCCTGCAACTGGCCTACAAGCTCACGGCCAATTCGCTGTACGGCCAGCTGGGATCTAACACCTCCAAGATTCGCCGCAAGTGCGTGGCGGCCTCGACGACGGCGCATGGGCGCGACCAGATTCTGTTTAGCAAGGCGTGTATCGAACAGGCGTATGGACCGGCTGCGGGGGATCCACGGTGCGCGGCTGTCTGCGTATATGGGGACACAGATTCGCTGTTTATCGCGTTCCGCCCTCTTAATCCTGAAACAGGCGAACGGCTGGTGGGGAAACCCGCACTGGCCGCGGCCAAGGCGCTGGCTGAAGAGGCTGGTCACAAGATCTCAGGCGCTCTCAAACCGCCGCACGACTTTGAATTCGACAAGATGTTCCGCTGCTTCTGCCTGTTGTCCAAGAAGCGCTACGTGGGTGACATGACCGAGGGCGGTCTCGAAGATTCGGATTATCACCGCAAGTCGATGGGGATCGTGATGAAGCGCCGCGACAATGCACCCATTGTCAAATACGTCTATGGCGGTGCGATCGAGCGCATCTTGGCCCAGCGCAACATCGTAGATGCCTTTGCCTTTGTGCGATCCGCGGCCAGCGATCTTCTGGCCGGTAAGTTTCCCACAAAGCGGCTCACCATCACCAAGTCGCTCAAGGCCGAGTACAAGCTCGTGCCGGCCCACAAAATCCTCGCCGACCGGATCGGCAAGCGCGACCCAGGCAACAAGCCCGCCTCGAATGATCGCATTCCCTTTGTCTATGTGATGCAGCCCTCGGGTCGTTCGTGGCCCAAAACGGCGAGCCAGGGCGAACGCATCGAGATGCCGTCCTACATGCGCGAAAAGGGACTCAAGCCCGACTACATCTTCTACATTACGAACCAGATCGCGAAGCCCATCGCCCAGGTGTTTGGTCTCGTGGTCGATCAGCTTCCAGGTGTCAAGCCGCATCAGCTCGCTGCAGCCAAGACACCTGCTGCTAAAGAGGCGTTGGCCGAAGAGCTGCTATTCGGTGATCTGCTGCGGGATGCTCAGCGTGTGGCGGCGGGCCAGTCGGACCTACGATCCTTCTTTGCAGCAAAGAAATAAATTTATCGTACAGCAATGCCAAGACCCGCTTCAGTAGAAGAACCACCTATCTGTGTGGCCCATGTAACAGTACCAGATGAATCGTATTTTACAATAAATCCATCAACGATAGTTGCAGTAAGAGTTGCTCCAGATGAGCCATCAGAATTATAGAATATTGTTGTCCCCTGAAAATATCCTGTTGCAAGAATATTATTTGCACTGTCAATCGCTATGCCATTCCCCTGATCACCAGAAGAACCACTAATCTTCGTGACCCATGTAATAGTACCCGAAGAATTGTATTTTACAATAAATCCATCGCTGTCGCCAGTTGCAGTAAGAGTTGCTCCAGTTGATCCATTGGAATTATAAAATGTTGCTGTCCCCTGAAAATACCCTGTTACAAGAACATTGTTTGCACTGTCAATCGCTATGCCCCTCCCCTCATCAGTAGAAGAACCACCCATTTTTGTGGCCCATGTAACATCACCCGAAGAATTGTATTTTACAATAAATCCATCGGTACTACCAGTTGCAGTAAGAGTTGCTCCAGATGAGCCATCAGAATTATAGAATATTGTTGTCCCCCGAAAATATCCTGTTGCAAGAATATTATTTTCACTGTCAATCGCAATCCCATTCCCCGCATCAGCTTGTGAACCGCCTATCTTTGTAGCCCATGTAACAGTACCAGACGTATCGTATTTTACAATAAATGCATCGGTGCTACCAGCTGCAGTAAGAGTTACTCCAGATGAGCCATCGGAATTATAGAATGTTGCTGTCCCCTGAAAATATCCTGTTGCAAGAACATTGTTTGCACTGTCAGTCGCTATGCCAATCCCAGTATCAGTAGAAGAACCACTAATCTTTGTGACCCATGTAACAGTACCCGAAGAATCGTATTTGACAATAAATCCATCAATGCTGGTTGCAGTAAGAGTTGCTCCAGAAGATCCATCAGAATTATAGAATGTTGTTGTTCCCTGAAAATACCCTGTTGCAAGAATATTGTTTGCACTGTCAATCGCTATGCCATTCCCCTGATCACCAGAAGAACCACCTATCTTTGTGGCCCATGTAACAGTACCAGATGAATCGTATTTTACAATAATTCCATCATTGCCAGTTGCAGTAAGAGTTGCCCCAGATGATCCATCAGAATTATAGATTGTTACTGCCCCATTAACAGTCCCTGATACCAAAATATTGTTTTCACTGTCAATCGCTATGCCATACACAGTATCACTAGAAGAACCACTAATCTTCGTGGCCCATGTAACATCACCCGAAGAATTGTATTTTACAATGAATCCATCAGTGCTACCAGTTGCAGTAAGAGTTGCTCCGGGTGATCCATCAGAATTATAGAATGTTGCTGTCCCCAGAAAATATCCTGATGCAAGAACATTGTTTGTAGAACTAGAAGATAAAGTAACGCACGCGCATGGTACATCTGTTGTAACACCATTCACAGTCTGATTAAAGAAGATGGTCCGCCCAAGTCGCTTTTGTAACCAGTGCGAATAATCCATATTCGTCTGCACTCCTCCATCGGATTCCTGACCCTGAATCTTCTGTCGCATACGAGCGGTTCGGGCTGTTGCACTAGTATCTCTATTCATTCTATTAAATGTTCATATAATATGCAATAATCTTAAGAACCGCCGGACAATTTGCCGAGGCCTTCTTTTCTCCAAAATGACCGCCCTCAATAAGGAATGCTGGATCTCGTCTTTTCGGGGCGCAACATGTTTATGCTCTACATTGTGATCGCCGGCCGGTTTCTGGATCCACTCCTGCCCTGTCATTCCGTGCGTCTCTTCGAGGGCTCCCAGCTTCTCCGCCACCTCCTTGGATTTCTAACACTCGTCTTCTTCGCTGTCGTCGCGGACACCGAACTAGACGGTTATATGCCGCTGGGCACGGTCCTGGCCTCCAGTGTCATCATTTACTTTTGGTTCTTGATCTCGAGCCGCATGACGGCCAACTGGTGGATCGGCCTGGTGATTATGCTAGCCGCCGTCTATCTGATCAGCTTGTACGAAGAGCGCCAACAGAAGGAGGACCCCGAGCTCGCCAAGACCCTCGACCTCGTCAAGACGGGGGCTATCGGTACCTCTCTTGTGCTGACCCTCTTTGGCTTCTTGATCTATGTGGGTGAGAAGAAGCTCGAATACAAGAATGATTTCAATTACCAGACCCTGTTGCTGGGCACGGCGATGTGCAAGGACACGCCCAGCAAGATAGGCTACTGGGATTCTCTGAAGGCGGCCTTCCTGGCCAAGCCGTGGATCGCCCCGATGCGCGGCGGCGGCCTCGAGACGATGGCTTCCACGCTAATGGCGAACCCCGATTTTGTGGAGACTACGCGGGCCTCTACGCTGAGCTAGTCTTCTTGCGGGTGCGCCGTCTCTTTTCAGAGGAAGAGGCTCTGGCAGCAAAGGCTCGCAGACCAGATAGCCCAGGAAGTGTGATCGCGGCAACAGGGCCCCAGCCCCCCGCCGGTTTCTGATACCGCGCCACTTCTACGGCGATCTCATCCTGTCGCTCGGCAATCGCAAGATCTAATGCTGACTGTCCTTCCCGTGTTCGTAACAGCGGATCTGTAATAGCGGCCAGCACTGTCACGACCTCCCGTTTTTGTTCAAGAATTCCCACCATAAGGGGTGTTAGTCCGCCCTTATTTTGAGCATTCGGATCGGCTCCTGCAGCCAACAGAATAGGAATCGCCGCCGCATTTCCTTGAAACGCGGCTGAATGGAGCGGTGTATCGCCTTCCTGGGTTGTGACCGTGGGTGTAAGCCCCATCTTGAGGATGTCACCCAGAAGACCAATCATATCTTCACTCTCTGCGACCACGTGCAGAACCGTATCGCCCGACAATAAAGGAATCCGCAGGTCCGCGCCCGCCGCCAACAGATCGCGACAGACGCCCTCCTGTTCATCATCGGCGGCTCTGTACAGGGCCGTGGCGCCCCAGAGATCGCGGCCATTTACGGCGGCCCCTCGTCCAAGGAGCGCAGCGACTGCCGCTCTGTGTCCCTGCGCTGCCGCCGCCCCCAGTGGTGTATATTGTGTCTTGTAATAGACTGCATTTACATCAGGAATCGCGGCTATCGCAGCCGCAAGACGATCGTGACCAGGCCGCCGCATGCCTAACAGATGCATGAGCTGTGTAAGAGGATCCGCGGCCCCTCGGCGCTCTGATTGACGGGCAGACGATGCCCGCCTGTGATGCATGACCGCATCTACTATGGCCCTGATCTCCGCCATGACCGGCACTTGACTTTCTGTCAGATCCTTCTGCTGAGAGACCCATTCCTGAGCTCCTTCGAAAAAATCGAAGGCCGTGTCACTATAAAATTCCGACACATCTCGTCCAGGAAAGGCCGACGCCAGTAGCGCTTTAACGGCATCCTCTTCCGTCTTCAGCGTCCGACACAGAAAACTGTAGTAGATACCCGGCTTCTTTTCAAAGAGAATGGCCTGCGGAACCGCCTTGTGCGGTTTCATGATCGAGCCGGCGAGAGCCTTTTCCATGCCATTATAACTTGTCTGGTATCGTTCTGGTCCCTCTTTCTCTGGGTGACGCACAAAGTGCGGCGTTGGGATTGGAAAAATGCCGGTAGGTTCTACTGCGCGGTCGCGATCAAATGTAATATCATAGATGAGCGCAGGATACGGTTGGCCCTCCTTGTAAATACGCAGATGGCGATTTACGAGGGTTTCCAGTGCCTTCTTGTGCCGAACCGGATTTCTAAATAGGCGTCGATTGTCGGGATTTGACAGAGCCTCGTACAAGGGCCAGTGGATAATGCCCGATTCGCCTGCCCGCTCCGAGAGCACGAGCATGCAGCCCGGTGGCACAACGGCTCTATCGGCCCCAAAGTCTTCGAGACCATGACCTAACACGACATAACTCGGCATCCCTACTCTGGTGTCTGTTTTCGGAGGGCAGGACACAGACGATGACGCCCTGTTAGTACAAAGAGAGGCGCGTAGGGGCCGAAAAAGAGACCATGAGTGCCGTGGCTCACGATAGCACGTTGTCGTTCTGTCGCTTCTTTCCCACGTGAGACCCAGTATCCATGGCCGGAACCAAAGATAAGACCTCCCACCATGGTTGCCTGGAGATAACGGAGAGCTGCATGCGTCATTTAGGTAGGGCCCACAAAAGGTGATGGTTGTGCTGACCGCCCCCCTAGGTCGTACGATGACGTCAAGACATGGTCTCACAAATGTTGGGAATACCTGCTATCTTAATAGCGCCTGCCAGGCACTCTTCCGAACCAAGACGTTCGTAGAGTACTTCGGCACCGATGCCTGGACCGCCCACCGCCATCCCGATCGACGGGGCCACGACCTCACTAGCCAGGTCAGTGAGATAGTGACCATGATGCAGACGCCAGGGGGCGGCAGCATTCGACCCGCCGCCTTTGTCAAGGCCTTTGTGCCGATTGCCCATGAATTCGATGAAGAAATCCGCCCCGGTCGTCAGGGCTGCGCCGGCGTGGCCATCCAGGTGCTGCTGGACACGCTGCATACCCAACAGAGTCGCGAGGTTACGATGCGGATTCGCGGCGAGGCGGTCACGGCCGATCAGAAGGAGGTCATCAAGAGCCACGAGAGCTGGGCCGCCTTCTTTCGCAAGGAGTATTCGCCCCTCTTGACGCCCTTCTATGGCCAGACACAGAACAAGATCGTCTGCAAGGAATGCGGCAACTGTTCGACCACCTACCAGCCCTGGAGCATCTTGAAGGTGCCCGTGGCGAATGGCGATGTGGAGGGCGCTGCGGCTCCCACGCTGGTGGAGTGCATTCGCGAGGAGCTTAAAACGGAGACGATCGATGATTACGCCTGCGAGACCTGCGACAAGAAAGGGCCGGCAGTCAAGGAGCATTCGATCAGTAAATTCCCGACACACCTCATTCTGCATATTAAGCGCACCACCAAGACAAACCGAAAGATTCGTTGCCGAATTCCCTATGATCCGGATAATATCGGCCTTGGCGAATTCTGCGCCTGGCCCTCCATCCAGGGCGCACCGGCGTACCGTGTCTCATCCACCATCGAGCACATGGGCGGTGCCACCGGTGGCCATTATGCCATGCGCCACCGTGACGCCGATGGCTGGTTCCTCTACGACGATTCTGCTGTCTATCCTTCTCCGACAGGGGGCGCCGCGAGCCCCGACACGTACATACTGGTTCTGGAACGCAGCAACTAACAAATCTGTTTCATACGATAGAGAAGATGAATATGTCGCAGCAAGGTATGGCGCCACCGTCTATCGCGTCGGTATCCGGATCCGCGAGCAGCAGCAGCAGTGGCTCCTCTTTTGATATGATGGGCCTATTCTCGGGCTGGGGCGGTGCCCTAATCGCCCTTCTCGTGCTGCTCGTCGTGTTTGTTGTGTATTACCAGACAATTGGCTATTATATTCAGCTGGGCTGGGATAAGCTGACCTGGAGCCGACAGCACGGAGAGCGAATTGATATCCAGGTACCGGGTGGGCTCTCGGCGGAGCTCACGGCACCGGCACCCGCAGGATCCGCGGCGGGCGCTCCCATGGGAACGGGTCTCGGCGCTGTTCTGAGCAATCTCGAAACGGATGTAGAGTCGGCCTTAGGAGGGGCCACGGGAGGGTCCAAACAGGTCTTTAACGTGAGCCGCAATGTCTATCGCTTCTCGGAGGCGGAGCCGCTGTGCCGCGCCTTTGGTGCCGAGCTGGCCACCTATGATCAGGTCAAGGACGCTTACAAGGCGGGGGCCGATTGGTGCAACTATGGCTGGGTGAAGGGGCAGTTGGCCGTCTATCCTACGCAAAAGGGTACGTACGATAAACTCCAAAAGGGGCCAAAGGAGGACCGCATGTCGTGCGGCCTTCCCGGTGTAAATGGAGGCTATTTCCCGAATGAGGACCAGCGCTTTGGCGTCAATTGCTATGGCCCACGCCCGGCAGAGACTGCGCTGGATGCACGGCTTGAGCGTGAAGAAAAGTCGGACATTGCCTTTGATCGGCAGGTGAATGACTTTAAGGCGGAGCTGGAGAGCATCGCTGTTGCGCCGTGGTCGGGCGGACAGTGGTCTAACTAGAGCTCTAAATCTCCTCCTCCGATCCCTCTGGATCGGACTGAAGTAAGAATGGTTCCTCTTTTTCTACAATCGCCATGGATCGACGCACCCAGAACGGCAAGAGAATTGTAATATCCTCTCGCCATCCCTCCACCGACGCCTCCCAGATGTGCCGATCAAATCCAAACACACGATCCAACACCTCTCGCTGCCATCGCTCCTCCGTGAAGGTTTTATCCAGCCAGTCCATCCAAACACCTTCGTGATACTCGGACCAGTCATCGGGGGTGCTAGAAATCCGAGACGAATAGGGGATCTGAAAGCGGGACTTACGATGTCGCTGGACCAGATAATTGAGTATCTGACGAACAATTGCGGTGGGCTTCATTTCTAGCTCCGCTCCTGATTCTCGAAGGAGCCGCATAAAACAGCCGACAACGTCTTCGATGTCGCGGGCCGCGCATTCGCCGTATTCATTTGTAGCAATAAGGGAGTTCCAAATATGACGGTCCATTACTACTATTCTGCAAGGCCGCTTTAGCCGCTAGTAATATTGAGGGAAATATGCACGCAGGCCTGCATAGACAACGCCGAAGACCACCGCATGGACAAGGATAGAGGTCACGCTGGTCTGTCCCGAGTTGAAGACACCGTTGGACATCGGGGGAAGTGTCAGAAGCAGGCCGGGACTCAGCAGAACAAACAGGATAATCGGAACGATGACGTTGAGGTTCATTATACAGAGGGCGATTATTTTAACGCGGCTTCCTTTGCCGTCTTTTTGAGGGCCTCCGTCTCCTTTGTCTCACGGTGGTCGTGCATCCATTTGATGAGCGACTGCGCTTGAGTCGCGGAAAGTCGTGCCTGGGCCGCCCAGGCCACCGCCTCCTTCTCAAAATAGCCCCAGGTCAAGGCCGCGGGATGTGACTTCTTCTGCAGCGTCAAAGACGCTCCCGACACCTGAATCGTGGATTTATCGAGCCGCATCTCCTTCATGAGAGCAATCGCATCGGCCTCGTGTTTGGTCTTAAGGGCCCGCGCATTAGACGCCTGTGCCGTATGCGTTTCAACGAGATTGTCCATATGAATCCAGGCGCGGACGGCCTCAATGAGACGCTGTTTGGATCCCGATGCAGGATCTGTTGCAACCACCGCTAGCTTCTTAGGATCCAATATCGGCTTCTTAGGATCCAATATCGGCTTCTTAGGATCCATCCCTACAGGGTCCGAACCTTCTTAGGGGATAAGTCTGGCCGCGATGGCGATTGGATGAGAGCCCGATCCGGAGATTGATTCTGATCGAAGCACAATGACGCATGTAGCGACTGTGCAGAACAGAAGGACAAGAAACAGAATAGCCACGCCCACGATCCAGGGGAAGATGGTGTTCAATATATGCCGGACGACAGGATCAATAAATTTCTGCAGCACGAGCTGCTGTGTAGGCTTCTTTTCAAAGCCCGATACCCATTTATCGGCGATTTCGAGCCCGAATGCCTGAAGGGAGGAGCGGGCTTTTGCCTCTTTTTCTTTATCGATCATTGCTTTTATTGCTGCTGGTTGCGGTTTTATAGACAGGTGCAGAACGTAGCCCCCAGGTAAGATGCCATTGCAAGCACCCAAGAAAAATCAGGCCACCGGTGTCTATGAACTGGCTCTGTCACCGCCTCTGAAGTCTCCTAGTCTCGTGCGTGATGTAAATACATGGGCACTAACACCTGAATGGGTGTCCTGGGGTTCCACCACTCGTGCCGCCCTCCTCGGCGAACTCTTGAGCCACGGCTCCTGGTTTTCCCGACCTCCCCGGCGAGACACCCTAGAGCCCCTGTTTGCTCCTTGGACAGGCCGACGATCCTCCGAACCCGATGAACAGTTCTTCTGCAAGCAGCCCGATTGCAGCCCCGGATCTGCGACCTGGCTGCTGATGGGGCTGACTATGACTGCCACCGCGATCGCTCCCGTCTGGGCGATCGCCGATTTCACCGCCGCCCCGGAAGAGGACCGTATCTCACTGTTTGGAGATGGTGAGACGGTGGATGGCAGCGGTGAGGAGGATGAGAAGGAGATCCATCTAGAGGAGATTGAGGCCGCCTCTCCGGCAGCCCCTGTCAAGATGCGGAATCGCGAATGGGAGGCCCGCAAGTTTATGGCAAAGGAACGCGTCCGAGAGGCGCGACTCAAGTCCCAGATTGCCGAACGGATTGCCATTAAGGAGGAATCCCGGTTCTATGCCCAGTTTGGCGATCTGGAGGACGGTGAATCTCATTTCAGCGAATACGATTTGACGGACGACGAGGATGAGGAGTCGATCGCGAGTTCGCCGTCTCAGCCATAACAATTTTCATGCTTCTCATCAGAACATGGACCAGAACTTGCTTGTTGGTGCAGTCGTTGTTGTGCTTTTACTTGTTGCGGCCAACTACTATTTACCGCAGATCAAGGCGCTGCTTGGCGTGGCGGGTATTGAGTTGTTTAAGGGATCTCAGGGCGCTGGATCTAAGAGTCGTACCGTCAGCACGGCGCCTGGTCGCAATCCCGCTGTTGGAGCGCGTGATGCCGCTAAGGAGGGGTTTATCGCCCATGCGAACAAGCACGTGAAGCCGGCCAACGGTGGTAAGGAGGGCTTTGCCGACTTTGCCAGCATCGGCGATGGCAACATGGGGACCATCCCGATGGCCGCCAGCCAGAAGCCCCAGGGCTGCTACCCCCGCGAACACATCAACCCCGTCGAGCTTCTGCCCTCTGACCCGAACTCGCAGTGGGCGCAGGTGAATCCCACGGGCGCGGGCGACATCCACGGTAAGAACTTTCTGTCGTCGGGCGCACTCATCGGTATCAACACGATCGGCCAGTCTCTCCGTAACGCGAACCTCCAGCTCCGCGCCGAGCCGCCGTGCCCGCAGGTCCAGGTCGGCCCGTGGAACTGCAGTACCATCGAACCCGATTTAAGTCGCCGTCCTCTCGAGTAAATAGAGTTATAACTCTCACTTTCTAAATTAAGATATAAGAAATGTCTTAATTTATAACGGATCAGTAAGGCAATGAGTAACCTGGGACCCTATGCACTTGTTCTCGGCGTTCTCGGTGCCGGCGCCGCGGCCTTTGCTCTCAAGGGCTCCAACCACGAAATGGCCCACGTGACGAGCACCGTCGATCACGAAAAGTACTTGGTCCGCAATCTGCCCGACAAGCAGGAGGCCGCCGATCGCCTGGCCCGCACCCGCGCCAAGCTCCTCCGTCTCATGAAGACGCTCCAGCAGACGGAACCCGACAAGCCCTTTGTCGTCCAGATGATGCGCAATTTCGACTGCAGCTCCGCCCGTTTTTCTGAATCGACTCCCGATGCCTCCTACACGTCGTACTCGGTGAATAAGGGCGAAAAGGTCTATATGTGCCTGAGGCAGCGCAACGAGACCGAGGAGCTCGTGTCAGAAAACATTATTACCTTCGTGGCAATCCACGAAATGGCCCACATCGGTACCGTCGAGGTCGGCCACACACCGCTCTTTTGGAATAATTTCGGCTGGCTCCTCAAAAAGGCCGAGGCCATCCAGATCTATGAATACACGGATTTTTCGGCGCATCCCGTCGAGTACTGTGGAATCCACATCACAGACCAGCCGACCTATGACAAGGCGAAGGACCCTGACGCGTAGCCTCATTGGATCTCTAAATGAGTATAGGGCCTGAAAGGTCTAGAATGATAAAGCATTTTTATCACAATGGGGCGGCCCCCTATGATCGTTGCGAAGGCCGCATAGCCTTGGACCGTTGAACACACCGTGCTACCAACACGGTTGCCTCCGTCGCCGTCATGAATCCGCCCGTTCGAGACCAGCGACCTGGTACGCCAATCTTGTAGGTCGCGAAAAACCGTTCGATCACGGCAGCCGCGCCCGTGGTCAGCTCCCCCCCCTACCGTCAAAACACAGAGTACCTTCTCGTCCATGCCCTTCTCATCTTCCATGCAAAGCGCACCGACTACATGAGCCGTATAGGTCTGACCCTGCTTACAGATCGCATCTTCTGACACGATTAGCGCATCAAGATCATCGCCATCCTCCGCGAGCGTCCCAGGAATGAATCCATAGGCGTAGGGATACGGCTGCGGGGTCACGCGATCCAGCTCGAGCCGACCTGTCAGCTTGTTGAGCTCGTGCTTCTGATCTGATCCCCGTTCGATCTCAATAAACACCTGCACTTCCATCTAGCTCTTTTCTACTACTTTCTTTTTAGGCGCCCTAAAACAACGCGTCGTATTGGACGATGCGTCATGATCGTGAAAATAGTTTCATCAATAAAAGGTACCGCAGCTAGTCCCATGCATTCGGTATATGATGGCCCGCACCAATATGATTGACATGACCCGCAGGATCCGCCAAAATCATTGCATAGTAGCCACGATCCACATACGCTTTATTGATAGTGTATTCTGTAACGTGCGATGCACCCTTCGCTAGGACTGACTCGCATCGCGCACTGTAGGGATGCAACAACATACAATCCGCCGTCTTACGCAACCCTGGGTTGAAGGTGATACCACCCCAGATATATTGGACTCCCTTTGCCTCATAGGAATAATCCCTTTTCATTTCATAATAGCCGCGGCCCCGTGAATCGCGCATAATCGGATGACCCGAGGTACTGCCATGCGGCCGCAGCCACACTGTGTAAATCTTTTCGTCCGGATTTTCACGGAATACGGTCATCGATTTCTCGATAAATCTTGGCTGCAGAAAGACCCAGTCCTCTTCGCAATGAAAGATCCACTTGGTTGTGACATAGGAATAGACCTTGTCGATCGACGCGACCTGGCCAATATTCACGGGATTATAGATGTTTGTAATTCGCAGAGGCTCCAGAAAGGGCTCCAAGACCGCGTCGTTGCATCCCTGTTTGCCCGAATCATCGATGACAAAGGTCTGCTTAATCGGGTAGGTGTTCTTCGCCATAAAAGACTCGAGCGTACGTTTGAGCAGCGCAGGCCGATTACAGGAGGTAATGACCAGTGTCACTTCATCTGGCTCCTTGTTCTGTTCAAGCAGGCGGAGATCGGTCACCTCGTTCTTGTCATAGGAGCGAAACATTGCCTCATTGCGACTTTTTCGAACATGATCGAACCAGTTGTTAATATCACCGCGCGTTGCCTTCACCGTCATGAAAAAGTTGTAGGATTGGATCGTGTAGTGATTAATCACTAGCGGCGGCGGCTTGTCGTCCGAATATTCCAAATGAATCACGTTTGATCCAGGGCGGAATCGATGGCCGTGAATTTCTATTTTAGAGATGGCAGCCGCCTTCGCGATAGTTTTAAACGCGTAATATTCGACGCCCCTTCGAAATTCGGCCCGCTTCGTAAATCCCTCTACAACTGAACGCGGCTGCTCGATGTGACCGCTGCTGCCAAAATGAAGCCAGTCGATTTTGAGACCCGTGGCCCGATCATAACGCTCTAGGACCGCCGCAAATGTCTCATCTGTCGGCGAATAGAGAAATTCATCCAAGTCAAGAACGGCAATCCATTTGGTGTTCGCCAACAGGGGCCCGAAATATTTATTATTAATGAGTTCCTGTCGGCCCACATCGCGTGTCACAATGTCATTATGGAACAGAGTGACCTTCTCGGAATAGGGAGCGATCTGCGTCATGAAATCGTCCGTGCTATGGTCATTCACGAGGTAAATATGATCCACGCCCCGCGATAAATAATGCCGTATCCATTCCGATAAAATATGGGCTTCATTCTTGAACACTCCGCACACGATAAAGTTAAACATTTGCTACTGTCTAGTGCCTTCTCATTTAAACTGTACCAGTAGAGATGCGTGTTGGCATCATTGACATGTACGGGCCCAATGATCGTATTCATCATCTTGAATCAGCGCTGAAAGCTATGGGCTACACAACAGTCACCGTTGATGGCACCCGTGACTCTATGCTAGAAAAAGTCCAGCGAAGTCCTATCAAGCACTGGATCGCCTCAGGCGGTGCTCACTATGCGACGGATCCTGGGTCGCCGCACATTCCTTTGACCCTACTGACGCTGCCTAATAAACAGTTTCTTCTCATCTGCTATGCCATGGAAAGTGTGCTGGTGCAGCTGGGATATCACCTTAGAGAGCGACAGGATCATCGCCGCGGCCTCATACGTCTAGGGCCGATGGTGATCTACAGAAATCATCGCCGCTATTTTGCCACAGAGAACATGCCGTACATTGCCGCCTATAACGGTGAAGTCATGATTGCCGCCTATAAGAATGCCATTCTGGTTCAGTTCCACCCAGAAAAAACCGTCGATGGTCGTCAGCTCATGGCGGAGTGGTTGAAGGGCTGATTAGACTTTGGCCTCCTACGATAGAGGACCATGAGCGTAACGACAATTCCACTACTGAGCGATCTACAGGGACCATGGTCAGGTCTCCGCGTAGAGCTGGTCGGCGAGGCGCCGCAGACAGTGGCCGATGTATATCCCTTTCTGAGTGTGATGGACCTTAAGAGGCTGCTGTGGATTCAAAAAGGTGGAGATCCCCGGTGGGCACCCGAGCGTGTCTTTCTGGGTGTTCGCGCCTCATCTGGTATTAGGCCGCTGGAATTCCATTGGCCCAAGGGAGTAACCGGTGGATCCATTTATTTGCCAGATCCCACTGTATCTCGCGCTCCCAATCCTGGACTCGTAAATGCAGCCGGCACACGGCTGCCCGTCTCACCTACAATGGTGGGGTCCCTTACACTCGAATCGGCCCTGTCCCCTGAACTCAGTGTCTCTCAGGCGATTCCCACTATCACCGCCATTTCACTCTCCACGCTCATGCCAGATCATGCAGAGGAGATGACGGCGCATCTCTACGGCGGATTTTATCAGCTGTACTTTCCGTGGCTGACTGCGCCGGCCCAGGTGTTGGACGCCACGAGCTCGTCAAGGCATCTCAAAGAGTCGTATGCCGTCACGGTTCCTTACATCGAGGACCGTATTGGCCGCATTTCGACCGTGCAAAAGACGCTCGGTCGCGGGGGCATCGCGGTGACCATGACATCCTTGGTGCGCCTGCGCTGGACGCTACCGGTGCCGGACCACAAGCCCGAATCTCTAGAGACCACGTTTTACGAGCTCCATGCCACAGAGGCCATGCCCTTTTTGCGCTACTTCCCAGAGGGCGGTCGTGGCGCACCTCTCATGAAACTCGGCCTTCAACCCGACGGAACGCCGATAATCAGCGACGACAAGGTGTTTGCACGGTATCTGAATGAGGTGGCGCCTACAGCAACGTCGGCGGTAATTCTGGCCAAGGCCCCTATTGTATCGGCCCACGTAGAGCGCGGGGCGGCCTTTACTATCTTTCTGTTTGCCGACGGAACATCCGATATTACTCTGGAGGTGCCACAGCGGGGTGCAACCTATATCGCGGCCGTCGCCGCCGATGCCCAGGATCTCCTACGGTCTATTGTCGCCGAGATGGGATTTGCACCCGATACAGTGCCCATCCTCCGTGACATCCATGCATCCTACAAATGGTCGCACCCTGATCCGCGACGGTCGGCACCGATAACCATGGCTAAACTTCAGGAACGCGTTAAGGCCCTGACGCCCTTTTTAGAGACAGTGCCGGCGCTGCCCGACGAAAAGGCTCTGGGAGTGTTTCAGTGGCGCGCTGTTAGCAATTACGAGGCGGAGCCCGCCCAGTTTGCCTATATTACCCAGCTTGTTCTGCGCGGAGAAACAATTGGAGGGCGGGGCGAAGAGCTTATGGAACATTATAAAAAATCGCTGACAGAGCGCTTCGGTATGACTGTGGAGGCCGCTACTGTCGCGATAGGACGATGGTTTGAGCGGCGGGAGGATGCAGTGGCCGCGGCGGCGGTGGGCGCAACTGCCGTCGCTGCGCATTCTACAGGAGCGTCGATTGCCATTACCGGCGCACATCCGGATTATACACTCGAGGTTCAACATGCCGAGTCCTATGAAGATCTACAGCGGATTATGAGTGTAATGGGCGTTCTGTTGGGCGCGCCGACCACGGAACTCCATATTAAGCCACCGGCACCTATCCTCGAAAAAGTGGCCGTTCTCGCGGCCGCCGAGGTGGCAAATACGGCATCGGCCTCCGCTGCCGCAGGAGGTGTGCCCGAGGATATTGGTGAAATGGATCCCGCTTTGGCGGCGCTGATGGCAGATCTTGGGATCGGTGGCGATGCTGAAGAAGAAGAGGCTTCTACTTCTGCTGCGGACGCTCCAAGTTTTACAGAACAAGGGCCTGCTCTAGTAATTGAAGAACTCGAGGGAGGCGCAGGAACAGCAGGAGCAGCACCAGGCCCCAACCTGGATGCCGCAGTTGCCGCGGTTGAAGGTGAATGCACTGGCACACGTTGGGTCCCAGGCGAAGCGAGTCGCAAGGTTGATAAAGACTACTATATGGCCAGTTTAAAGTCCAAGGATGTGGGCGATGTAATTCTGTTTGGGTTTAAAGGCGATGAAGTCGGATTTGCCAAGTCCTACAGCAAATCCTGTCAGCGCTCGGATGGCCGCCAGCCCAACATCATGACCCTGGAAAATTATGCCCGCGTCAAGCGATGCTACAAGGGCCGCGTGCGATTTGTAGATCTTCCTCCTCGAAGGCCCGCAGATCTACCCCAGGATCCTGGCTATAATCCGCGCAATCGTCTTTCTGATGACTATTTTGACACGGACCCGACACCTGGACCCACATTCGGTATGCCAATGTGGACCATCTATGGATATCAAAGCAAGACTACACCCGGCCAATACAGATACATTAGCTGTACGAAACTATGGTGTGACCGCGATAATCTGCCGCTCCTCGAATCCGAATTTGAGGGCACCGTGGGGCGTGGATTCGCCAAGCCGCCGAACACCTGTCCCTTCTGCGGCGGCGCACCGATTGCAAATCTGAAAGCACCGGCCTCAGGAGAGTCTGTTATTGTTCGGATTCCCAAGAAGAGTTCTGGCAAGCTCCACAAATACGTGGGTGTTATTACGCGCAACAAACATCCAGATGGATTTGATCTCCCGTGCTGTGATACATCGGCCCGCTACTTATCCAAGTATATGAAGGCGGCATACATAGGAAAACTGATCTATGGAAAAGATCTTGTAATTGATGACAGCGAGGATGAGGACGAAGAGGAAGAATCAGAGGAGGGGGGGCCTGCTGCTGCTGCTGCTGCTCCTGCTGCTGCTGCTGCTGCTGCTGCTCTGGAAGCAGTAGAAGAGGAAGTCGAGGCCAAAGCCATAGACTATATTCATGTTCTCGGCAGCATGAAGACGCAGTACATTATCGGCAACGACAAGGCGCTCACCGGCGGCAAAATCGCTCTTCTTCCAGGACCTCTAGATACCTTTTTTGGCCAGAGCGGCCCGCGATCCGTTGAAAGTCGCGGCATTCGTCCCACGTTTATTGAAGGAGCCACGCTGTTTGTTCGCGTGGGCGTCGATACGCGTCTCCGACAGCCCGGTCTGAATCTGTTCGCCGGCCTGGCGCCTCTCTTGACATTTCAGAATGCCGAAGAATGCCAGCGGGCCATCATGGAACGGAATATGGTTCGCGCCTTTGAATCGGCCAATTACGGCACATTGGTTCAAGAGTTCGCGGCTAAATCATCGGTGACCGTCGCAGAATTAGAGGGATCCTTGCCCGCATTCGCCGGTCGTTACGGCTATCAACTCGAAACAAATCGCCCCCATGTAATTCGTCTGTACCGTGCCTGGACGACCTTTCTTAAATATCTGGCAGACCCTACGCACCCCAAACAGCTGCGGCATCTGGAACATCTGTTGGCCAGCCCTGGCTGCATCACCCCTCGTGGTCTCCTGCTCGTAACTCTCGAAGAAGTGGGCGGAACCATTCAAGTGGTGTGCCCCACGTTCGGAATACCGCCCGCGTCCATTTTTAAAGATGTGCCGATTGGGTTCATGTGGCACGACAAGCGTGCCGAGAGCTGGGAGCCCATTGTACTCTATAATGGTAGCAAAGACGCCGTGCTTCTCTTCGGCGATCGCAAACCGGATCTGGAGCTGATCCCAGTTCAACTCCGAACGGCAATCGACCGGTGGATCCGAGCATGGCGGGACTCCTCACTGGGCTGCGGCCGACCGACACCACCGCCCCATGTCTGGACACCCGAGCGTGACACACGCACGCTGCCACGGCTATCGGGTCTGAAGGCGCGAAATCCTATCACGGCTCTTGTGCGCGATCGTTCTAATCGCCTGGCGGGTGTTCTGATGAAAACGGGCGGCTTCTTTGTTCCCTGCCTCGATGACGGTGCCTTGGCAGAGGATATACCCCGTGTCTTTGAGGCGGATAGCATTCCTGTGATCCCTTTAGAGGCCTATCTGCAGTTTTACAGGGCTCTTTCAGCAGAATATGTGGGTCTTACTCCTACGAACGCCGTCTTTCGTCTAGAGGACGGTGAATCGCATATTGTTGGCTTTCGCACCGCGGGTGGCACCCTGGTGCCCACGGCACCGGCCGCTCTGGGGTCCTCTGGCCTACCCGAGGATCAGGTGGATGCCTTTCCCTGGGAACGGGATGCGCTCATTCTCAAGAGCCCCGATGCGGTGACAGCCATGGGATCCATTCTCGAGGAATCCACTGCCTCTGTGGAGGAGCAGTTGGCGGAGGCCTACCAGTATCTGCGCCTGACCTTGAGCAATTGGCTGATTCGGGATGCCAGCGGGCCCGCCTTTCGTGCCGAGTTGGCATCCACACTCAAGTCGAATCTGCCCCTCTATGAAAAACGCCGGCGAATAGACATTCTGTTAGAGCCCCATGTGCGATCCTGGATTACTGTGACCCAAACTGAGAAGCGGGTTGCTCTGTCCCTCTTAAGAAAGGATTGCCTCTCGTTACGTGCAGAGGCCTGCACGGGGTCCTGCAAATGGGCAGCTGCCGCATCAGCAGCATCAGCAGCAGAAGGCGGACGATGTTTGATCCATGCACCTAGCCGCAGAGAGGGCACCGATGTGGCGCGCATCTTTACGGCGCGCCTGAGCGATGAGCTGCTGCGCTATTCGGCCCAAAAGCGGGAGATCTGGGAATCACGTGTGCCGATCATTAGGGCCCCCCGCGGTGCCGTTCGTGTAGGGGATGAGCTTTTCTTATCTACCAAGCCCAAGGAATCAGCCGCCTCGATTCTGATCAGACTGGGATTTACAGGACAGATCGCCACCTCTTTTCCCGAAGAGATGCTGCGATTTGCCGGCCTAGAAGAGGAAGCAGATGTGCCGAATGAAGAGGGTCCGGGTCCTGGTGCTAGGGTTGTTAGTGCAGGCCTGCCCTCCACATGGACTGATATGGGCTTCCGCATACCTGAACCGTCCCCTGATGTAGAAGGCGCGCGCCGACTGGCGTTTGCAGAGGGTACCGGTAGGCCATTCGGCACATGGGAGGAAAATGTCAAAAAACGTCGCATCGCACTCAAGCTGCCTGGAGATCCTGCCAGGCCATTCCAATGGAGTGTGCAAGACTTCTATGTACTGGCGGCAATGACACTGGCGGATGTTCTGATTGTGACGAAACGGGGTGCCGAACCATTACAGATTCGACGATGGATTGCGCCACCTTCTGTGGCAGCATCCGCGACCGGGCCTAGGGTCGATCAGAAGATGTTTATGATTCTGTGGGGGCCACAGCAGTTGTTGGTAACAAAAGGAGGGAAACGGTATCGTTTTAATGCAACAGATTTTCCATTGGAACTGCGGGAAGCTATGGATAGCACACATCCTATACTAGAGACGGTGGCGAAAGGATCTGTTGGGCCTATATCTGAGGAGGAAGGTCCAGAATTAGAAGAAGAGGAATCTGAAGAACCAGAAGCCCAAGCACCAGTAGTCGAGGAACCAGCAGCAGCAGCTGTAGTCCAAGCACCAGTAGTCGAGGAACCAGCAGCAGCAGCTGTAGTCCAAGCACCAGAACCAGCAGCAGCAGCCGTAGTCCAAGCACCAGCAGCCCAAGCACCAGAACCAGCAGCAGCAGCCGTAGTCCAAGCACCAGAAGCCCAAGCACCAGAACCAGCAGCAGCAGCCGTAGTCCAAGCACCAGAAGCCCAAGCACCAGAAGCCCAA